>SPKZ01004482.1_pt1 | contig 13087 bp, 10 predicted proteins | sample 2456571 | NCBI WGS metagenome assembly SPKZ01 (sample SAMN11192286, study PRJNA482655) | marine metagenome | biome: ENVO:00000447; feature: ENVO:00000244|ENVO:00000211|ENVO:00000569|ENVO:00002023; material: ENVO:00002151; isolation source: ocean water from marine abyssalpelagic zone ...
ATTCTCAGCCCAACTCTCAGCATAGTAAAAAGCAAACTGCAATTTTAAATGGTGACGATGAACAGGTTATTAAATGGCTGGCTGATTGGTCAGAGACCGAAAATGTAATTGTTTATGGTCGTTCAAAATCAATGACTCAATATCCACATTATCTGTATGCTTCAGATATTAAATCTTCAGCAAATGGCGTAGTTTTTTACCTGCAAAGTCATATAGGTAACATTAATGTTGAAAGCCCATTAATGGGTGATTTTAATGTGGATAATTTATTGGCAGCTATGTCTGTGCTTATTGCTGAGAAATATCCATTACAGGTTATTGTTGAAGCTGTTAAAAACATCACACCCATTATTGGCCGGATGGAATCATTTTCAGCAGAAAAAGCAGTTGAAAGCCCAGTTGATAGTTCAGTGGAAAAAAGTGCGATTGCAATTGTAGATTATGCTCATACGCCTGATGCGTTGGAAAATGCATTAAAAGCTTGTCGGTTACATTGTGAGGGAAAACTTTGGCTGGTATTTGGTTGTGGTGGAAACCGTGATTCAGGTAAGCGGAGTCTGATGGGCAGCATAGCTGAGAAGCGTGCGGACCATGTCATTATCACTAATGATAATCCTCGCAATGAAATTCCGGAATTAATTGCCAATGACATTCTTTCAGGATTTGAATGCCCTGAAAAGGTAACCGTAATGTTGAATCGTGAGCAAGCAGTGACTTCAACATTGTCTCATGCAAAAGTCGGGGATATTGTTTTGTTGGCAGGAAAAGGTCATGAAAATTTTATTCTCATGGCGAATGAAAAAATTGATTATAACGAAAGAGAATTAGTGCGTAATTTCTATTTAAATAAGGCCATATCATGATCCCATTACTTTTATCTGATATTGCCAATGCAGTTAAAGGCAAAATTATAGACGGGCAGCATAAAGCTGAAACACTTACCATTGACAAAGTTACTACAGACAGTCGTGCTTTGGTTGAAGGTGATTTATTTATTGCACTAAAAGGACCTACTTTTGATGGTCATCGTTTTAGTGAAAAGGTAGCTGAATTAGGTTGCAGTGCGCTAATTGTAGAACATCCGCAAAATGTTCAAATTCCACAAATTATTGTTAAAGATACTCACCGTGCTTTGGGACAGTTATCGGCTTACGTTAAGCAGCAGGTTGCCCCAAAAACAGTGGCTATTACGGGTAGTAGTGGTAAAACCACAGTGAAAGAAATGGTTGCGGCAATACTGATGCGTTTAGGTAATGTACTGGCAACCCAGGGGAGTTTTAACAATGATATTGGTGTGCCACTAACGCTTTTGAGATTAGAACATAACCATGATTTTGCAGTAGTTGAATTAGGTGCAAGCCATATCGGTGAAATTGCTTATACGGTTGAATTAGTTAAACCAGATGTAGCCATTATTAATAACGTGGCAGCTGCTCATCTGGAAGGTTTTGGTGACTTATGCGGTGTTGCTCGTGCCAAAGGTGAAATCTTTGAAGGATTGGCGGCAAATGGTGTCGCTATTTACAATCAAGACAGTAAATATGCCAATAAATGGCAATGGCGATTCACGGATAAAACTGTGCGTCGTTTTTCTTGTAAAGACCAGTCTGATTGTTTTAGTACAGATATTGTTTTAGATGAAAATGGTTATGCCAGTTTTAAACTGAATACTTATGTTGGAAATACCTTTATTGAACTGACAGTACCTGGTCAACATAATGTGTGTAACGCTGTTGCTGCGGCAATTATTGCGATTGAATTTGGTGCTGGTCTTGACGATATTCGTTTGGGATTAGCTGAAATGATGCCTGTGAAAGGGCGAATGAACCTTTATCATTTGAGTAATAATTTCAAATTAATTGATGATTCTTATAATGCTAATGTTGAATCAATCAAGGCGGCAATAGATTTGTTAGCCAGTTATTCAGGTCGAAGGGTGCTTATTTTGGGGGATATGGGAGAGCTTGGTCACCAGGCACGTAGCTATCATCATGAAGTAGGGGAATATGCTAAAACTAAGAATATTGATAATTTATTATCGCTGGGTGTATTAAGTCAAAGTACGTCAGATGGATTTAATTCACCGTCAAACGGGCAAACCAGCGGAGAACATTTTAGTTCAAGAGAAAAATTGATGAAAAGCTTAGCCGTCATGCTTGAGTCTGAGGAACAGCAAATTTCTATTTTAGTTAAAGGTTCACGCAGTGCTCATATGGAGTATGTGGTTAAAGATATTACTGATTGGCAAAACAACACGAAAACCGAGGGGCAGAGTTAATGTTACTTTGGTTAGGTGAGTATTTAACTCAATATTATAGTGCTTTTAATGTTTTTTCTTATTTAACATTTCGCGCCATTGTTAGCACTTTAACCGCGCTAGCTATTTCTTTATTTTTTGGTCCTAAATTAATTCGATATTTGCAACGTATGCAGATTGGGCAAACTATACGAGATGACGGACCAAAAAGCCATTTAGTAAAATCGGGCACACCAACTATGGGGGGAATTCTTATTTTAGCCTCAATAGTTGTGAGTATTTTATTATGGGCAGATTTAAGTAATACCTATGTTTGGGTGGTGCTTTTTGTTGTGGTGTCGTTTGGTATTATAGGCTTTGTTGATGATTACCGGAAAGTTATTCGCAAAGATCCCAATGGTTTAATTGCACGTTGGAAGTATTTCTGGCAAACCATTGCAGGTTTGCTAACGGCAATATTTTTATATCAGTTTGCACAAACGCCTGAAGAAACATCTTTGCTCATTCCTTTTGTGAAAGATGTTTTACCACAGCTGGGGATTTTTTATGTAGTGATGAGTTATTTCGTTATTGTTGGTACGAGCAATGCGGTTAATTTAACAGATGGTCTTGATGGATTAGCCATTGTGCCAACTATTATGGTGGCAGGTGCCTTTGCTGTATTTTCCTATGTTACCGGGCATGTGTATTTTTCTGATTATTTGAATATCCCGCATATTGCTTTAACTAGTGAATTAGTTGTGGTGTGTACCGCAATTGTTGGGTCGGGATTAGGTTTTCTCTGGTTTAACACATACCCTGCTGAGGTTTTTATGGGAGATGTTGGCTCTCTTGCCCTTGGGGCAGCATTGGGCGTTATTGCCATTTTAGTTCGTCAAGAATTGGTGTTATTTATTATGGGAGGTGTTTTTGTTGTTGAAACACTTTCGGTTATTTTACAAGTTGGCTCGTATAAATTACGTGGTCAGAGAATTTTCAGAATGGCCCCTATACATCACCACTATGAATTAAAAGGTTGGCCAGAACCAAGGGTGATTGTACGTTTCTGGATTATATCGCTAATTTTAGTTTTGGTTGGTTTAGCTACATTGAAACTTCGTTAGTCAGGTAGCAAGTACATAGTTACAAGAATAAATTTACACAAAGTGCCGCGTATTGACATAAAGAGGAATGCAAAGTAGAACGATGAATATACTGCAATTAAAAAATAAGAATATTGTTGTGCTGGGGGCCGGGCTTACAGGAATTTCCTGTGTCCGCTTTTTGCATAAACATGGTCTTAGTTTTGCGGTAAATGACAGTCGCGCATCCTTAGTAATTCATGTCGATGATAAAGTGATAAATGAGAGTGAATTTAACCAATTATTTCCTAATGTTCAGTTAGTGTTAGGTTGTTGGGATACTGAGCTTATTAATAAGGCTGATTTACTTATTGTTAGTCCGGGTATTGATTTGCATGAAACCAGAATAGACCAGATGATTAATCCCGATTGTGAAGTTGTCGGTGATGTAGAATTGTATTGCCAATTGAATAATCAAACTCAATCGCCTACTAAAATACTAGCGGTTACTGGTTCAAATGGTAAATCAACTGTTGTGGCTCTATTGGAAACTCTAGCTTTGGCACTCGGGGTCAGGGCTGACTTAGGCGGCAATATAGGTGTTCCAGTTTTAGATAATTTATCAGAAAACCTGACGCAAGATGAAAAAGCAGAGTTAAAACCAGTGTTAAAGCCAGAGCTATTAATATTAGAGTTATCAAGTTTTCAATTAGAGAACTTGCGTAGCATGAGTGCGCTGGCTGCAACCGTCTTAAATATCAGCGATGATCATTTAGATCGTCATAAAACGCTGGCAAATTATCAAACGATTAAACATGGCATCTACCAACAATGTGAAGTCGCTGTGGTTAATCGTGATGATCCTTTAACTCTGTTTGATCAAACGGAACTTAAAGAAAAAAGAACATCGGTAGTTAAACGAATAATTTCATTTGTCAGTGATAAACCTGAAAATGGTCACTTTGGTCTTGAATGTATTAATCAACAGACATACCTGATGTTTGGTGAAAAAGCGTTGATCCCGCTTGCTGAATTACCATTGACCGGAATACACAATGCATTAAATTATATGGCTGTTTTAGCTTTAGGTTTGAGTGCCAACTGGTCACTTGAAGGTATGGTAAGCAAACTGGCTGATTTTAAAGGGCTGTTGCATCGTTGTCAGCGAGTCGAAAGCACGGATGATATTCAATGGATTAATGATTCAAAGGCTACAAATGTTGGTGCTACTTTAGCGGCTATTAACGGTATGTCAGCATCATTACATGAAAACAATAAAATTATTTTAATTGCTGGTGGCGATGGTAAAGGGGCTGATTTTTCACCTTTAGCAGAAGTGATAGACGCAAAAGTGAGTTATTTAATAACTTTAGGTAAAGATGGAAGACTAATCTCAAAATTGTGTGAACATTGTGATTCAGTAGAACGTATAACCGCTGAGAGTCTGGAAGAAGCAGTGCTGAGGGCGCAACAATTTGCTGACGCTGGCGATATTGTTTTGTTGTCACCTGCATGTGCAAGCATTGATATGTTTATAAATTTTGCTCAACGGGGTGAAGCATTTACCAGTGCAGTTGATAACTTGCAGAAGGAGAAAGCATGTCAGCAGCTTTTGACTCTTTAAAAGAGCGTATTGCTCTATTCAAGCTACCTGGTTGGTTGACTCAGGAAGGAGGGGATGTAGAGACTTTTGACCGCAGTTTTGTATTGCTTGCCTTTGCAATGTACATAATCGGTTTGGTGATGGTAGCAAGTTCTTCTATGCCGATAGCGGAACGCATGTTCAACGAACCGTTTCATTTCGTGGTCAGGCACATTGTTTATATTTTCCTGAGCATGGGAGTGGCAGTTGTTACTTTGCAAATTCCTATGGCCTTGTGGCATAAATACAGCAGTTTACTTTTACTTTTTGGTTTAGCTTTATTAATTGTTGTGTTATTTATCGGGAATACCGTTAATGGCTCTACTCGTTGGATTGTTGTTGGACCAATAACTGTTCAGGCAGCAGAGCCGGCAAAGCTGTTTTTCTTTTGCTATTTATCGGCGTATTTAGTACGTCGAAGAGATGAAGTAATGGAAAACTGGCGCGGCTTTGCTAAGCCATTAATTGTTTTTGGTTTACTGGCCTTTTTATTATTAAGACAGCCTGATCTGGGAACAATTATCGTCATGTTTGTGACGACATTCGGTTTATTGTTTCTTGCAGGAGCTAAATTGTGGCAATTTTTAAGTATCGCCGGAGTTGGTTTGACCGCCATCGGTGCATTAGCTTATTTTTCACCTTATCGCTGGGCCCGTGTTACTAGTTTCCTGGACCCGTGGAAAGATCCTTTTGGGAGTGGATATCAGTTAACTCAGTCTTTGATGGCTTATGGACGTGGCGAAGTATTTGGTCAGGGTTTGGGTAACAGCATTCAAAAATTAGAATATTTGCCTGAAGCTCATACCGATTTTGTTATGGCAGTTTTGGCCGAAGAATTTGGTTTCTTTGGTATAAGTGTTGTTTTATTGTTGAGTATGAGTTTAGTGATTAAAGCATTAATGCTAGGTAAAAAAGCGGTTGGAAAAGAAAAGTATTTTGAAGGATTTTTTGCTTACTCCATCGGAATTTGGTTTTGTTTTCAGGCAGGGGTAAATATTGGAGCCAGTGCGGGTATTGTTCCAACGAAAGGGTTAACTATGCCATTAATAAGTTATGGAGGTAGCTCGATGATCATCATGACAATATCTTTGGCTATTTTAATTCGAATTGATCATGAATTACGGTTACAAAGTTTACAGGCAACGAGCGCAGGAGGACGGAAATGACAGAATCAACAGAAACAATTCAACGTCCAGACATTGATGCAGCTCAAAATGCAAAAGATAATGCTCCAACATTATTAGTGATGGCTGGTGGAACGGGCGGGCATATTTTTCCGGGAATAGCGGTTGCGGATAGTTTAAAAGAGCAAGGTTGGAATATTCATTGGCTTGGTACTCGTAAAAGAATGGAAGCGACTTTAGTTCCACAACATGGTTATGATATTTCATTCGTTAGTATTGTTGGCTTGCGTAATAAAAGTTGGCTGACATGGTTAATGATGCCTTTTAAATTAATACAATCTCTCATGCAATCAATTCAGATTATTCGCCAGGTTAACCCTGATGTAGTATTGGGAATGGGCGGTTATGCAAGTGCCCCGGGTGGTGTTGCTGCATGGTTATTACGTAAACCTCTGGTTTTGCATGAGCAAAATGCTGTAGCGGGTATGAGTAATCGTTTTTTAGCTAAAATTGCATCAAAAGTCTTATGTGCTTTTCCTAGTGCTTTTAAAGCAGATATTAAGGCTGAAGTGGTTGGGAACCCATTAAGAAAAAATATTGTTCAGATTGAAAATGTTATTTCGGCACAACCGGCAAACAGCAAAAAAGTGTTAGTTGTTGGTGGTAGTTTAGGGGCAAAAGTACTGAATGAAACTGTGCCTAAAGCGATGAAGCAAATAAAGGTACAAAATATTGATGTTTGGCATCAGACGGGCAATGGCAATAAAGAAAAAGTAGTGGACAGCTATCGAAAATTTGGTTTGCCGGAAGAAAAAGTAAAAGTTACTGATTTTATCGAAGATATGGCAGAAGCCTATCAGTGGGCTGATGTTGTTATTTGTAGAGCTGGAGCACTGACAGTATCAGAACTTGCCATGGCAGCAAAACCCGCGATTTTCGTTCCGATCCCCCATGCAGTTGACGATCATCAAACAAAAAATGCTATGTATCTGGTTTCCAAAGGTGCAGCAAAATTATTATCACAAAAAGAATTTAATGGTACGACTTTGGCTCAAATGTTAAATAGTTTATTTATTTCTGACAGCGTAATTCAATCTATGTCGAAAGCAGCTCATGATGCAGCTCATGCTGATGCAACAGTTCGAGTAGCTAAAGTTTGTGCGGGGTATGTAGCATGACAGAAGTAATGAACAAAGTGACTGCGCCAATAAAAATACCAGAAATGCGTCGGGTGAAACGTATCCATTTTGTGGGTATTGGCGGTGCTGGTATGGGCGGTATTGCAGAAGTATTGCTCAATGAAGGTTATCAAATAACAGGTTCTGATATTAATGAAAATCAAGTAGTTAAAAGATTGACATGCCTTGGAGCAAAAATATTTAACGGTCATCATAAAAGTAATGTTGTTGGTGCCAGTGTCATTGTTGTCTCTACCGCAATAAATTTAGAGAACGAAGAATTAGTTGCAGCAAATGAACTTCGTATTCCAGTGGTTCGTCGTGCTGAAATGTTAGCTGAATTAATGCGTTTTCGACATGGAGTAGCAATTGCGGGTACTCATGGAAAAACCACTACCACCAGTTTAATTGCGAGTATATTTGCAGAAGGGGATTTAGATCCCACATTTGTTATTGGCGGATTATTAAATAGTGCCGGCACTAATGCTCGCCTGGGCACAAGCCGTTATTTAATTGCAGAAGCTGATGAAAGTGATGCATCATTTCTGCACCTTCAGCCTATGGTCGCAGTGATCACAAATATTGATGAAGATCATATGGAAACTTATCAGGGAGATTTTGAAAAATTAAAAGATACCTATATTGAGTTTCTTCATAATTTACCTTTTTATGGTTTAGCTGTGATGTGCGTTGATAATCCTGTAGTTCGGGAGGTATTACCAAGAGTTGGTCGTCAAGTGATCACTTATGGTTTTTCAAAAGACGCTGATATTCGCGCTACCAACTACAAGCAAATTGAAGGTATGAGTTATTTTACCGTTGAGCTAGCTGGTGAGCCTTCTTTTGACTTGAGTGTAAATCTTCCGGGTGAGCATAATGTGCTTAATGCTCTGGCTGGTATAGCTGTAGCAAAAGATGAGGGTGTGAGTAATCAGGCAATTGCAAAGGCGTTAACAAGCTTTGCCGGAATAGGACGTCGTTTCGAGCAATTGGCGGATTTAAGTACACCTAAAGGGGAGATGGTTCTAGTTGATGATTATGGTCATCATCCTACTGAGGTACAAGCCACAATAACGGCAATGAGAAATGGTTGGCCAAACAAGCGATTAGTCATGGTTTTTCAACCCCACCGATTTTCTCGGACCCGTGACTTATATGAAGACTTTGTTGATGTGCTTTCTCAGGTTGATTGCCTGTTATTGCTTGATGTTTATGCGGCTGGTGAAGCTTATATTCCCAGCGCAGACAGTAAAAGTTTAGCACGGAGTATTCGTCAACGTGGCCAGATTGAACCTGTTTATGTTGGCAATGACACCGAAAAGTTAGCACTGTTACTCAGCGCACAGCTACAAGATGGTGACATGGTTATAACACAAGGTGCAGGAAATATTGGTGTTATAGCCCGACAATTGGCCAATCATGCTTTATTGACAGTAAATGTTACTGGAGATGAAGTATGAGTTTATTGAGAAATGCCGTTTCAGATAAAATTTTACAAAAAATGCCAGAAAAAATTGCAGTCGTTTATGGCGGTTTGTCAGCAGAAAGAGAGGTTTCTTTAAACTCTGGGCGAGCTATTGCAAATGGTTTAAAAAAGGCTGGCTTTGAAGTTTTATTGGTAGATACCCGTGATGTTGATATTGCGACATTGAAGGATAAAGATATTGATTTAGTATTCATTGCCTTACATGGTCGCGGTGGAGAAGACGGTTGCATTCAGGGGGCATTGGAATATATGGGGATCCCATATACTGGCTCTGATGTACTTGGCTCAGCTTTATCAATGGATAAGATACGAAGTAAACAAATTTTTCAATCATTGAATTTACCTACTGCTAGCTTTGTCATTGCTGAAAAAGCTGAATATTTGTCGGGTGATTGTCAGCAAAGTCAGGCGGAGCATATATTAAAGGATTTAGGTGGCAAAGTAATGGTTAAACCTGCCACTGAAGGATCAAGCATTGGTATGGCAAAAGCTGAAACTGCTGCGCAATTAGATAATGCATTAATCGCTGCTTTTGTATTTGATGAAGACGTTTTAATTGAAGCCTGGATTGATGGCCCGGAATACACGGTAAGTATATTGGGAGAGCAGGCATTACCGGCAATTCATATGGTGACACCAAATGAATTCTATGATTACGATGCAAAATATCAATCAACCAGCACTGTTTATAATTGCCCGTGTGGTTTACCAGAAAAAGATGAACTGGAACTGCAATCTATAGCACTTAAAGCTTTTAAAGCGACAGGAGCTAAGGTTTGGGGACGTGTAGACCTAATGCGGACTAAGCAGGGTGAACAGCAGGGGAATTGGCAAGTACTTGAAGTAAATACCGTACCAGGTATGACCGAAACTTCGCTAGTGCCTAAAGCGGCAAAAGAATTTGGTTTAAGTTTTAGTGAATTGGTTAAAAAAATTGTTGAAATAAGTTTGGCTATACCAACTGATAAGCCTGGCATTATATGAAAAAAATGACGGAACGAACTGTGCAAAACGCGATAACCAGTGAAAATAAATTTCACTGGTCGTTTTGGTTAGGCGTTTCATTTTTTGTGTTGGTTATTACTGCAATTTTGACTTCAGCATGGTTGTTAAGCGAACGTTTAGCCGCTGAGGAATCGGTACCGGTTACATCAGTGAAAATTAGTGGCGAAATGCCGTATACTACGCGGTCTGATATTTATACAGCGATAGAAAATGTAGATCTTGGCAATTATTTTACAGTTGACGTAAATGAAGTTCAGCGAAAAATACTGAATTTGCCTTGGGTATATTCTGTTTCAGTTCGTAAACATTGGCCCGATGAATTAAAAGTGTATGTTATTGATCAAAAACCTATTGCTCGTTGGAATGAAGATTTTTTCTTGAATCAATTTGGTAATGCATTTCAAGCACAGGTGAACCGAGTTAAACATTCAATACCAACATTTTTTGGTCCTGAAGGCAGTGAAAAAATAGCATTAGAAAATTATATAAATTTTAATAAATTGTTAAATTTTAGTGAGATGAGCATCGATGAACTCGTTTTGTCAGAACGTTTTGCATGGCAGTTAACCTTGAATGACGGGGTAACGCTAAATTTAGGAAGAGAAAAGCGAATTGAGCGTATCCAAAGGTTTATGGATGCTTACCCGCAGATTAAAGATCAAAGCAATAATAAAAATAACCAGCAAGTTGACTATATTGATTTGCGTTATGATACAGGAATAGCTGTCGGGTGGAAGCCTGCAGCTGTAAAACAGAGAGTTTAACTTTGATGCCAAAATTAACAGAAAGAAATTTAGTGGTAGGTTTAGATATTGGAACCTCTAAAATTTCCGTCGCGGTAGGTGAAATAACCCCGGACAATCAATTAAGCATTGTTGGTGTGGGTAATCAGGCTGCACGAGGTATGGACAAAGGTGGTGTTAACGATCTAAATTTGGTGATCCAGTCGATTCAACGTGCAATAAATGAAGCTGAATTGATGGCTGATTGCCGTATTAGTTCGGTATATTTAGGTATTTCAGGTAAACATATCAGTTGCCAGAATGAAAACGGAATGGTGCCAATTAACGACCAGGAAGTTATTCAGGAAGATGTTGATAACGTTATACATACTGCTCGTTCTGTACCACTTTCAGCTGAACGGAGAATGTTACATGTTTTACCACAAGAATATAGTATTGATTGCCAAGACGGGATAAAAAGTCCTATTGGTATGTCAGGTGTTCGTATGGAAGCTAAGGTGCATATAATTACTTGTGCTAATGACATGGCTAAAAATATAGTAAAATGTGTTGAGCGATGTGATTTAAACGTCGATCAATTAATATTTTCTGCGTTAGCGTCAAGTTATGCTGTGTTAACCGAGGATGAAAAAGAATTAGGAATTTGTGTCGTTGATATGGGGGCAGGCACAATGGATATTTCGGTATTTACTGGCGGAGCATTACGTCATACTGCGGTTATCCCTGTTGCAGGAAATCAGGTGACGAGTGATATTGCTAAAATATTTAGGACACCAATGAGTCATGCCGAAGATATTAAAGTACAATACGCTTGTGCGCTGCGTCAGTTGGTGAGCATGGAAGAAAATATTGAGGTGCCAAGTGTTGGTGGCCGTCCGGCTCGTTCAATGTCTCGTCATACTCTGGCTGAAGTTGTTGAGCCAAGGTATCACGAATTATTTGAACTAATTCAGGAGGAGATTAGAGAAGCAGGTTTAGAAGATCAAATTGCGGCTGGTTATGTATTAACTGGTGGAACGGCAAAAATGGAAGGTGTGGTAGAATTTGCAGAAGAAGTTTTTCAAATGCCGGTTCGAATTGCCAAACCAATGGATGTTTGTGGTTTGAAGGAATATGTCAATGACCCAAGTTACGCGACAGTTGTTGGTTTATTACATTATGGTATGAGAGCCAGTGAGCACGAAAGCAATGAAAAGAAGGGTAGTGAAGGTGTGTCAGGAATATGGTCACGACTTCATACTTGGTTTAAAGGCGAATTTTAAAATAAATGAGTAGTAAAAGTGAATAGTAATCATTTTTGGTGGCAAAAAAGTTGTTAAACGGAGAGTAAAATTATGTTTGAATTGATGGAAGATCATAACGAAGAAGCGGTGATTAAAGTCATCGGTGTTGGCGGCGGAGGTGGAAATGCTGTTGAACACATGGTGAGTCAGACAATTGAGGGCGTGGAGTTTATTACCGCAAATACAGATTCGCAAGCACTGCGTAATTCAGCGGCTAATGTAACTTTGCAGATTGGTTGTGACGTAACGAAGGGACTTGGTGCAGGTGCAAACCCGGAAATAGGTCGCCGAAGTGCAGAAGAAGACAGAGACCTCATAAAGCAAACTTTACAGGGAGCTGATATGGTTTTTATCGCTGCCGGTATGGGTGGTGGAACTGGAACTGGAGCCGCACCTGTAGTTGCTGAAATTGCCAAAGAAATGGGTATTCTTACTGTTGCAGTAGTAACGAAACCTTTCCCGTTCGAAGGTAAAAAGCGTATGAATTACGCTGATCAAGGAATTGAATTTTTATCTAAAAGTGTAGATTCTCTGATCACAATTCCAAATGAGAAATTGTTAAAAGTACTAGGGCCAGGTACCAGTTTGCTGGATGCTTTTAAAGCAGCAAATAATGTATTACTTGGTGCGGTTCAAGGTATTGCGGAATTAATCACTCGTCCAGGTTTGATCAACGTAGATTTTGCTGATGTTAGAACGGTAATGTCAGAAATGGGCACTGCTATGATGGGATCAGGTACTGCATCAGGTCCAGACAGAGCTGAAGAAGCGGCTGAAGCGGCTATATCTAGTCCTTTATTAGAAGATGTAGATTTAGCTGGTGCCCGTGGTATTTTAGTTAATATTACGGCTGGCATGGACATAAGCATTGATGAATTTGAAACTGTCGGTAACGCAGTTAAAGCCTTTTCTTCTGAAAATGCGACTGTGGTTGTTGGTGCAGTAATTGATCCGGAAATGACTGATGAGTTAAGAGTTACAGTTGTTGCAACCGGAATTGGTGCAGAGCGTAAACCAGATATTACTTTGGTTAACCCGGTACCACAGGTTGAGCAGCAAGTTGTCGGCGGCGATTTTATTCCTAGCCCGCAAGTAGATGTAAATACGATAACTGCTACTATGCCGGAAAGTAACGCACAAGCAGTGCCTGTTACAACAACAGCGGCAGAGCTGGAAAATTACTTGGATATACCTGCATTTTTACGCAAACAAGCAGATTAGGTTTTGAAGTAAAATCCTATATTTTGATTTTACTCAATATTTTTGCTATATTATGCGCCCGTATATGGAGGCCACCTAAATTGCGCC
>SPKZ01016098.1_pt1 | contig 13082 bp, 12 predicted proteins | sample 2456571 | NCBI WGS metagenome assembly SPKZ01 (sample SAMN11192286, study PRJNA482655) | marine metagenome | biome: ENVO:00000447; feature: ENVO:00000244|ENVO:00000211|ENVO:00000569|ENVO:00002023; material: ENVO:00002151; isolation source: ocean water from marine abyssalpelagic zone ...
AGCACGAAGATCGTGAATATCGAGATTGGATGGCTTGCCGTCCGCCCAACTGCGGGAAGTCCGGCCACCGGTCATGAGCATAGCAAGATGCTCGTGCTCCACTTCCCCGCCTTTCGGCGTCGCCGTAAAGACGCGCCCCATTTCGAAGAAGCGAACATCAGCGTTACCGAAACGTTGGTTGCGAGAGGCCGTTGCCAATAGCCCGGGCACCAGGCCGGGACGCAGGTAGTCCTGCTCGTCGTTGAGCGGATTCTTCAAGCGGATCGGGCTCATGCCACGGTGCGAAGTCGCCAAGTCGTCGGAAAGCTGTTGATCAGAAATGAGCTTGAGATTGCGGGCTTCAAAGAAACCAAGGCTGCTCAGTGTATTCTGAATACCGGAAGCGAAGTCAAAAGACTGGTCTGCTTTCGAAGCCGGAGAGAACCACGCGCCCTGGTTGGACGGCACATTGTCGAGACCGTAAACGCGAGCCACTTCCTCGACGAGATCAATCGGACGAATCAGGTCGAGACGGTAGGTCGGAATCTCCCAGGCATCAGCGCCTTTGCTCAAACCGAGTGAAGTGAGAATCGCTTCGATGGTCTCGTCCGGCACATCAGCACCGATCACGGAACGGCAATAATCATTGTCCAGCGCCACCGAAGCTGGTGCTGCGGGAATGTCCCCGCAGGTCACGATTTCCTCTTCAGCCGTCCCGCCGGCCAGCTCAAGGATCAGCTTAATGGCCAGGTCGGACGCGCCATTCACCTGGTAGGGATCGACTCCCCGCTCGAAGCGGTAACTGGAATCCGAGTGCAGATTGAGGCGTCGCGCCGTGCGTCGGATCTTCGAAGTCACGAAGTAGGCAGACTCGAGCAGGACATCGGTCGTCGTCTCGATCACACCGGAGTCTTCCCCGCCCATGACACCGCCAATCGCGACCGCCTTGGAGCTGTCAGCGATGACCATGTCTTCTTCAGTCAGCGGATAAGTCTCTCCGTCGAGGGCGAGGAACTCTTCGCCTTCCGCGGCCTGGCGCACGTGAATCCCGCCATCGAGCTTGGCCATGTCAAAAGCATGGAGCGGCTGCCCCATTTCCATGAGCACGTAATTGGTGATGTCGACGATGTTATTGATCGGACGAAGTCCAATGGACTCCAGCTTCTCCTTCAGCCACGCCGGAGACTCGCCCACCTTCACGCCGCGGATCATGCGAGCGGTGTAGTAAGGGCAGGACTCGGTAGAAATCTTGATTTCATCATCCTTCGCTTCGCGCGTCGGCGTTGAAGAATCGCCGTGGTGCGAAGCACCGGCCAGTTCTTTCTTGGCCAGGGCCGCCAGCTCACGAGCCACGCCGAGATGACTCAGGCAGTCGGGGCGGTTCGGCGTGATCTCCAGCTCAAACACCGCCGGATACACTTCAGACAAGGGTGTTCCGGACTTGAGATCCGGAGACAGGATCATGAGCCCGTCAGCATCATCGGTCAGGCCAATCTCGGAAGCAGCGCACATCATGCCGAGAGACTCCACTCCGCGAAGCTTGCCCTCCTTGATTTCAAAAGTCTTGCCGTCACCGGCATCGAGCACACAGCCGGGCAGGGCCAGTGGCACCTTGTCGCCCACCTCGTAGTTCTTGGCGCCGCAGACAATCTGGCGAGGCGTGCCGGAACCGTCATCAACCTGGCAAACGGAGAGTTTATCTGCGTCAGGGTGCTTATCAGAAGAGAGAACCTCAGCAACCACCAGCTTGTCGGGAAGGCTCTGAATGCCTTCCACTTCGATACCGGTGAAGGTGAGCAGATCATCGAGTTCGGCCATCGAATACTCTGAGAAGTCAACGTGATCAGAAAGCCACTTAAGAGAAACGTTCATATGAAAAGCTATTTAGGGATTTAGGCGTTTAGCTATTTAGGCTCTCTAAGAGCGCGAATGAGTGCTGCTAATACTTTTTCTGTTTCTAAGATCCTTTGATCGCATTCCGTGCATCGATCCGAATCCACGAAGCCAAGACGCTTGGACAAATCAAATTGGTAGGAGAGCTCTCTGAGCGAACCAAATGCAATATCGAGGAATCGAAGATACTCGGTCGCAGTGTTTCTCGCACATCCCTCCACGATATTCGAAGGAACTGAAACCGCGGCACGACGAATCTGTGACTTCAGCCCAAACATCTCTTCTTTCGGAAAATTCTGCGTCACTAGGTAAATCTCAACAACCAGTGCATCAGCCAATTTGAATGCTGCCAACTGTGTGTGATCGCGCATCTCACCTAAACGCCAAAATACCTAAACTCCTAAACCCCTTCCTTATTACTTGGCAAACTGCTGAAGAAATCGCACGTCGTTTTCAATGAGCAATCGCAAATCCGGAATGCCATACATGATCATCGCGAGACGATCTAATCCCATGCCGAAAGCGAAGCCGGAAATCTCTGATGGATCGTAGGCGGCATCGCCACGCTTGGTGGACACTTCACTGAACACCGCCGGGTCGACGATGCCGCAGCCGGCGATCTCGATCCACTTGGCCGCCTTGCCGGTAGCGTGCAGCTTCAAGTCCACCTCAAAGCTGGGTTCGGTGAACGGGAAGAAGTGTGGACGGAAACGCACTTCCGTCTTGGAACCGAAAAGCTCGCGGAAGAAATATTCCAGCGTTCCTTTCAGATCTGCGAGCGTCACGTTCTTGTCGACGTAGAGTCCTTCAAGCTGATGGAAAGCACTCAGGTGAGTGGCATCGATTTCATCCCGACGGAAAGCGCTGCCGGGGGCGATGATGCGAACCGGCGGCACCTCTTTTTCCATGGTGCGAATTTGCACTGAGGAAGTGTGAGTGCGGAGCAACTTGCCGTTCTCAAAGTAGAAAGTGTCGCTCTCGTTGCGGGCCGGGTGATCTTCCGGCGTATTGAGCGCATCAAAGCAATGCCATTCGGTCTCAATCTCGGGACCTTCAGCGAGGGCAAAACCCATCCGACGCAGAATGGAAACGGCTTCGTTGAGAACGTGAGTGAGCGGGTGAAGCCCACCCTCCGGGAGCGGCCGAGACGGGAGGGTCGCATCAATGGAGGCAAAAGCAGCGGCGTCCTTGGCGGCCGTTAAGGCTGCGCCCTTCTCTTCGAGAGCCGCGGTGATGGCCGTGCGAACCTCGTTGAGCTTCTGGCCCACGTCTTTCTTCTGCTCCTTAGGCACGTCACGCATGCCGGCGCTGGCAGCAGTGAGACGTCCTTTTTTGCCGAGAAATCCCACGCGGGCTTCTTCAAGGCCGGATTCGTCAGTAATCGCCTCGATCGCGCTCAGCGCGTCGCTCTTAATGGCATCCAGTTCTGCAAGCATGTCGATGTAACAGGGTTCAGTGCGAGACTATCAAGTCGGAGACCTAACAGGGTTTGGTGGTTTTTCAAGGTCTGAGGCGAAGCCCCGGACCTTCTCTTGATCGTGCTCTTAATCCTGATCTTGCTCCCCGCAACCTTCGTCGAGAGCAAGATCAGGATTAAGATCAAGAGCAAGAAGCTAAAAAGCCGGCAGTCCACCCAGGCGGACCTACCGGCTTTTCGGTAAAGGTTTAATGACCTGAGATGATTCAGGCAGCCTGCTTGGCTTTGTCCTCCAGGGCTGCCTTGGACTTCTCTACGAGAGCGGTAAAGGCGGCTTCGTCCTGGATGGCAAGGTCGGAGAGGACCTTACGATCGAGCTCGATACCAGCGGCGCTGAGACCCTCCATGAAACGGGAGTAGTTCATACCGTTGTTCTTGGCACCTGCGCTGATCCGGGCAATCCAGAGGCGACGGAAGGTACGCTTGCGATTCTTACGGTCGCGGTAAGCCCACTGCTGGGCTTTGTAGACCGAATCTTTAGCGGTGCGGTAGAGTTTCGAGCGTGAACCGCGGAAACCCTTCGCTTTCTTCAGGATACGATTTCTGCGCTTGCGGCTGGCAGGCGCGTTTGTTGCACGTGGCATTTTCTATTTTCCTCTGAGCGGGCTGTTGTTTTTACTTCAACTGGCTGACTCACCCTCTCGTCAGGTGGCGGTAGGCTTTTGCCGCGCCACCAGTCAACTCAGTCGTGGATCGATTTGGCCGATCCTTAGCGGAATAAGTCTCTCAAATTAATGGGAGAACGGAAGATCAGCTTTGATGTTCTTCTCGTCGCACTTAGCCGCGAGGGTAGCTTGACCCAAACGACGCATGCGCTTTGCGTTCTTACGACGGTTCAGGTGTCTTTTACCCTGTTTCCGACGAAGTACACGTCCGCTGCCTGTCACCTTAAATCTTTTGGCGACGCCTTTTCGTGTTTTAGCTTTTCCAGCAACTCGTGCCATAGCGGGCGGACTTTAAGCTCGAATAAGCCGAATGCAACGGAAATTGCCGCCCTTTTTCGTCTCTAGGCCCGAAACCAGTGGGATTTCAGGGAGTTTCTTCCTCAGAAAGCGGGACGCGAAACCGGACTCTCAGCGGACTTTATTTGGTTCACACCCGGCACACTACCCGCTACATTCGCCCCTCAGATATGAGCGAAGACTCCTCCCCCGACGCCGCCGAAACCGAATCCCCCTCCGAAACCGAAGCCTCACCGCCCCCGAAATCAGGGGATCTGGAGCAGGAAATGGTCGAAAAACTCGGCCAGGCCCGAATTACCATCGGTAAAGAACTCCGCAAGGTCATCATCGGCCAGGATGATGTGGTCGACCAGATGCTCATTGCCCTGCTTTCCGGCGGCCACTGCCTCATCACCGGGGCTCCGGGCCTGGCGAAAACTCTTCTCGTCAGCACCCTCGCCAAGGTATTCGATCTCTCTTTCAACCGGATTCAGTTCACTCCGGATCTGATGCCCTCGGATATTACCGGCACGGAGATTCTTGAAGAAACCTCCGAAGGCCACCGCGAGCTCGTTTTCAATCGCGGGCCGATCTTTGCCAACCTCATCCTAGCTGACGAGATCAACCGGACCCCGCCCAAGACTCAGGCGGCTCTGCTCGAAGCCATGCAGGAAAAGCAGGTTTCCGCCGCCGGCCAGACCATGGAACTGGAAAAGCCCTTCTTCGTCCTCGCGACGCAGAACCCCATTGAAATGGAAGGCACCTATCCCCTGCCGGAAGCGCAGCTTGACCGTTTCATGTTCAATATTGTGATCGACTACCTCTCCGAAGACGAGGAAGTCGCCGTGGTTTCCCAGACCACCGGTTCCGGCGCTGAAGAAGTCGAATCGATCTTCAGCGGCGACGATCTTCAGAAATGCCACGATGTCGTTCGACGCGTTCCCATCGCCGAAGAGGTCATCCGCTATGCGGTTCGCATTGCCGCCAACTCCCGCCCCGGCCAGGACAACACCAGCGACTACATCAACGAATGGGTCAACTGGGGAGCCGGCACCCGCGCCGGGCAGAACCTCGTTCTCGGAGCCAAGACCAAGGCCCTGCTCGATGGTCGCGCCCACGTCACCTACGACGACATTCGCGCCATGGCTGGCCCGGTGCTTCGTCACCGCATCCTGACCAACTATCGCGCCGAAGCCGAAGGGATCACGATTGATCAGGTCATCGACAAGCTGATCGACATGACCCCCGAGCGGGCCTAGCCCACTACAGTATTCAGTTATCAGTGGTCAGTATTCAGTGCCACTGACTACCGAACACCGATCACTGACTACCTAGATGACCGCCAACTACATCGATCCCGCCGCGCTGATGCGGGTGAAGTCGTTGGAACTTCGTGCCCGCATGGTCATGGAAGGTTTCTGGAAAGGGCTTCATCGCTCGCCCTATCATGGCTTTTCGGTCGAGTTCAGCGAATACCGCCCCTACGCCCGCGGCGATGATCCGCGCTTCCTCGACTGGAAAGTGATGGCGCGCAGTGACCGAGCCTTCATCAAGAAATTCGAAGACGAGACCAACCTGCGCGCTCACCTCCTGCTCGATCGCAGCCAGTCCATGACCTATGGCTCAGCCGGCTACACGAAACAGGAATACGTCGCCACTTTTGCCGCCACACTCGCCTATTTCCTCATGGGGCAGAACGACGCGGTGGGCTTGACCACTTTTGACCAGAAAGTCGATCAGCACATCCCCGCCCGTAATCGCCCCGGACAGTTGCGAAGACTGATGCTCCAGTTGGAGAAAGCACCGGCCGGAGAAGGCACCGATCTCGGTGCCGCAATGAAAGGCCTGCACCAACTCATTCGCAAACGCAGCCTCATCATCCTGATGTCCGATCTACTGGCTCCTCTTGAGGAGCTGGAGAAGCAGATCGGATACCTTGCCGCCGGCGGTCACGATCTCGCCATTTTCCAGATCATGGATCGACGCGAACTGGATTTCAATTTCGACAAAGCCACCCACTACCGGGATACCGAGACCGGAAAGGATTTGTTCATCGACCCGGACATCGCCCGAGCCAGCTATCTCGAGAGACTTAATGCTCACCAGGAGTCTGTCATACACCTTGCAGGACGCCACGGAGTCAACCACCAGTTAGTCCCGACAGATGAACCGCTGGAACGAGTCCTCTTTGACTTCGTTTCACGAAGAGGCGCCTAGCCACTTCACCGTTTACGACTCACTAACCCCCGCTGATTTCGCAGCATGACAACGGACGATCAGAAGCAACGGCTCACTCAACTCGCCACCGAGCTCATTAACCAGGAGAATGCCCGTACTCTGGTGGAACCCCAGGACCGGAGCACCGGCTTCTGGTTTGGAGGCGGCAACGTGATCGAAGACCGCGACGGATCGATTCTCATTGCGGGACGTTACCGCAACTATGGCGATTCCCGCACCGGGGTCGGCGCAGGAGCTCGCGGACTTGAACTCGCGATCTTCCGGGCACCGGATGTGCAGAGCGAGTTTGAGAAGATCGTTTCCTTCACCAAAGCCGATCTTGCCCACAGCGGCATGGGGATTGTTTCGATCGAGGGTGTCGCTCTGCACCTCACCGATGATGGTATTGAACTGTTCATCTCAACGGAAAAGGACGCCAAGTATCCCGAGCGCCTCGCCAGTTATCAGAAGCCCGGTGCCGGTGTCTGGAGCATCGATCGCATCCACGCTGACAAGGTGGAAAACCTCAGCCCTGACAACATCGAGGAGATCATCCCTTTCGGAACGGATGATCCCGGACGCCTTCACTGCAAAGACCCCTGGGTCTTCGACCTGCCCAACGGCGATCTGGTTCTGGGTTACTGCACTCACCCGTTTACCTGGTCCAGCAGCGGCACTGCCGCTCTGCTGCGCAAGGCAGGCTCTGACACCTATGAGAAGGTCTCCAATGATTTGCTTCGACGTGGCCCGGTCTGGGACATCGCCGCTGCCCGCGCCACCGAGCGCCTCGCCATTCCCAAGGTCGGATCGTTTGCCGCCGGCCCGGATCTTTCGCTCTACTTCTACGACAGCTGCGAAAGCCTGCGTCAGCTCGATGAGAACCCCACCGCCGTCTCCCGACCCCGTGGATGGTCGTGCGAGGAAATCGGCGGCATCGCTGTTGGTGACGACAGCGACCTGACACAGATCGAAAGCATTTCCGTTGAAGCTCCGCTTTTCGTTTCGCCTCACGGCACCGGATGCTCTCGCTACATCGCCACCCTGGTCACTGACGAAGGCATCTTCGCCAATTGGCAACAGAGCCAGCCTGATCTTTGCCAGCCGCTGGTTGGGCACTTCCTGCCGATGGAACGAGTTAATGAAATCCTCGGCTGATGCGTCTCTCGCTCAATGCTTCAACGATCAAGCCGACTCCGCTTCTCGAAAAAATTCGCGTCGCCGGTGAAGCAGGTTACAGCGGCATCGAACTCTGGGCCGTCGAAATTTACGAATACATCGGTCGAGGCGGCGAAGTGCGTGACGTCGAGAAGGCGCTCGCTGATCACGGGCTCGCTATCCCCGCGTTTATCGCTGTCCGAGGATGGGGTGACGTCAGCGGACTCGACTACAAGGTCGCTATGGAAGAAGCGCGCCGCCGCTTTGAACTGGCGGCCAGGTTCGGTGCTCCTTTGATGATCTGCACTCCGCCGGTGGCTCAACCGGGATTCGACCATCTCCACGAAGGCTACAGCGAGCTGCTCCAGATCGGTCGGGAAACCGGCGTTCAGGCCGTGATGGAATACATCAGTTTCTTCAAGAGCCTCAACAACCTTTCCGATGCTGTCACGGTTCTGGATCGAACCAACGCCCCTGATTGTCATCCCGTAACAATTCTCGACGCCTTCCACAACTGGAACAACAAGACCACCCTCGACGATATCCGCGACATTCCACTCGAGCGCATCAGTCATTATCATATCAACGATGCTCCCGCAGGAATTCCCAGCGGCGAGCAAAACGACAGTCACCGGGTCATGGTCGGTGACGGCATCATTGATCTCAAAGCCGAGCTCACCGTCCTCAAGGACAAAGGCTACGACAAGTGGATCAGCCTGGAACTCTTCAATGCTGAATGGTGGGCCAAGAATCCCCTGGAAACGGCAAAAGTCGGCCTCGAACGCATGCAGGCCATCTGCGACGAAGTGGGTTTCGAAGTTGAGAGCTGAAGGCCCCGCGAGCTATCGCTCACTTCGCCGGCTCAATTCACGAAGAGTTCGTGCTATCTTCATATTCCTTTCACATTGGTAGTGAAGGGTGAGATCATGATAAAATCCTCCCGCAGAGACTGGATCCTTCGATCAATCTTTTTCGGCACTCCCCTGGCCTGCTTCGGCTACGGCAGCCTCATCGAAAAACATCTCATCGATGTGACCCGGGCCGATATCCCTCTCAAGCCCGAATTCGGCTCTCTCGATGGTCTCAAGATCGCCCTCATGTCCGACTTCCACCACGACGACTTTGGAGACAACGCTTTCATCGCGCGGGCGGTCCAGACCGTCAACGATGAGCAGGTTGATCTGGTCATGCTCGCCGGAGACTACATCTCCGACGACCGCACCGCCCTGGAACCTCTTTTCAACGAGCTGCGCCATCTCCGCCCCGGCATTGGCACCTTCGCTGTTCTTGGCAACCACGATCGCTGGCATCTCCACAACAGTCTCTTTGCTTTATCCGAAGATGCCGGAGTTCGTCTCCTCATCAATGAAGCGGTCGAATACGACAACTTCATCATTTCCGGCATCGACAGTTGTTGGGGTGGGCGCCCAAACCTCGAAGTCACCCTCAAGCCAACCCACCCTGACAAACCCGTCATCACAGGCTGGCACGAACCGGACACGTTTGATACTTACAACGATCCTCGTATCATTCTCCAGATGTCCGGGCACACTCACGGCGGCCAGGTTTGCGCCCCGGCGATCGGCCCTATTCTACTGCCGCAATATGGTCGCAAGTATCCCTACGGACACTACCAACAGGGAGACGGCTCTCTCTTTGTCACTCGCGGTATCGGAACGATGACCATCCCGACCCGCTTCCTCTGCGCGCCCGAACTCGCTATCTTAACCCTGAAAGCGTAGCACCTGATCTAGCGCTTCCAGATCTTCAAATCGTCGACCACAGCATTCCGTTTCACGGCGAGGCGAAGATACCGCTTGGTAGGATGCGCCATTCCCTCGGATTGAAACGATGCAATTTCCTCTTCGTCGATCGAGACTTTGAGGACATCGCCGTCCACCTGGACTTTCACATGGTGCCATTCACCGACTGATATCTCGGCGGGAAAAGACTTCTCCTTGGTCTTGACCAGCTTGTTCTGTTCCGGGGTAACGGTGCCGTTCTGGCGGGCCTCGCGCATCTTTTTGTCCATGCGGCCGGTTTTCAAATCCTGGATGGTCAGCGACGTCGGATTCATTCGAACGGCGAAAAGATGCCCGGCATGAACTGCCTTGTACTGGAGGTCAGCGAAATTTAATCCGAGTTCATCCTTCGGGTCTTCCAGCATAAAGCGCAGGCTCACCGTGCCGTTTGTAAACTCTGCCGGATGCTTCACCGAAACGCCGTGATCAGCCGTTTCGTGAATGAAGATGTACATGGCGCCATCCTTGAGATCGACCTGCTTGTTTCCTCCGGCGCGGGAAGCACTGTTGGTCTCCCAGTTGTTACCCGGTTCATCCTTCAATTCCTGCGATTCCGAACGCTCGAAATCATCGGAAACGATCAACTCCCCTTCATTGGCGAGGTTATAGCTACAAGGAAGAACCAAACAAAAGAGGAGCAGTGAGAAACGCTTCATCTGAACTCTTTACCCTTTTCTATCGATGGGAGAAACCCCCACGATTGCGGCAGATCAGCTCGCCGCGTTCTCGAGCGCTTCTCCGAGTGACTGCATGTCCCCTCCGAGACCCGCGACGATCGCACAGGAAGAGGAAAAAACCGAAACCAGGAGAAGCGTGGTAACAGCGAAGAGAGTGAAAACGAATTTAATATTTTGACTATACAATCGCCTCCGAAAATCAGAACTGTCATGCTCAGTTTTCTCCGCGCCCGACTCAATTGCTCATGCCCCGCTACGCCATGCTTCTCGCCTACGATGGCACTGACTTCTGCGGATGGCAGAACCAGTCGGGCACCGGCAAACACGAGAATCCCAAACCCGGCATCGAAGGGGTTGTGAATCAGGCTCTTCTCGAAGCGACTGGCGAAACCGCCACGGCAGTGGCAAGCGGTCGCACCGATGCCGGTGTTCATGCCAACGGTCAGGTCGCTCATTTCACCCTCAGCAATCGCCAGCCATCACCGGAACACTTCCTGCTGTCCCTCAACCAGAAACTCCCGCCCGGCGTACAGGTGAATCGACTGGCTGAGGTTCCTGACTCGTTCTCAGCCCGCCAAGCGAGTTCCAAGCAATACAGCTACTACCTTCAACACGGGCCTTCCGAACTTCCTCACCTCCGCTTCGGGACGACCTGGATTCGGCACCCGCTGAATGGAGATCAAATGCATCTAGCCTTGCAACATCTGATCGGCGAACACGATTTTCAGCCTTTTGGCAGTTCCAGGGCCAACGTGAGTTCCACGATCAGAACCATTTTCAATGCCCGCGTGACTCGTGAGTCCATCCCCTTTTCTCCCGGCTCAATCGCGCATGACCTCTGGCGCATTCAGATTACAGGAAGCGGATTTCTCATGCACATGATGAGGAGCATCGCCGGAACGCTCATACAAATCGGTGAAGGCCGGCGCCCTCCTGAAGACATGCTGGCGATTCTCGAATCAGGCAATCGCGCTCAAGTTGGCCCGACCGCTCCTGCCCGGGGCTTGTGGCTGGACCAAGTGTGCTATCAATCTGACGATAGGAACCCACTGCCATCATGGCTGACTCTTCCTGTGGACGAGTCATCTCACGCTGATGAGCCGCATTGATTCCGGGGCAAAATAATACTCATGCGAATTCAGCCGCATCTCCTTTGAATCTTTCTGCACCCACTCTATCAGTCGATCATGTCTCAACCCGTCTCCCAGACAGAAACTACCCTGCACAATATCACCCACGAAAGTGGCGCCTCTGTGAGTCTGTCCTGTCACGGTGGAACCATCACTTCGTGGAAAACGGCTGACGGCATCGAACAACTCTACCTGAGCCCTGAGTCCGCATTCAAAACAGGTTCAGCCATTCGAGGGGGCATCCCGATGATCTTTCCTCAATTCAGTGATCACGGCCCCTTCGGGAGACATGGATTTGCGCGGAAGGTAGACTGGCAATTCGATGAAGCCGCCGGGGCTATGCACCTTTCTGCTACCTCGGAAACGCTCTCCGATTGGCCTCACCCCTTCGAGCTGTCTTTGCGCCCCTCATTGACGGACACCACCCTGGAAGTCGAACTCACCGTCGCCAATCCAGGAGCTGAACCGATCGAGTTTCAGGCCGCCCTGCACACTTACCTGCGCCTCTTCGACTTTGAGTCGGCACAGGTAAGCGGACTGGAAGGACAATCGTATCAGGACCAGGCCACGCGGAATATTCTCACAGCAGACTCGTCACCATTGACTCCGGGGGAGGAAATCGATCGCGCCTACTTTCGAACCGGTGAATTCGCAGCACACCTTCAAGACCAGCACCATCAGGTCAGCTCTGAATTAGAAGGGTTCACAGATACCGTTACCTGGAACCCCGGTCCGGAACACGGAATTGGCGATTTACCCGCGGACGGATGGAAAAACTATTTCTGTATCGAGGCTGCACAAATTGAGAAACCGGTCCTTCTGGAGCCCGGCCAATTCTGGCGCGGCATTCAGCGGCTTGAGGCGAAGCCTGTTTGACAGAAACGGCAATCGAAACGAAGAAGGCGGTGCCAAACCGCATAGAATGACCGATTCACACGGTCATTGTTGTGCTCGAAGCCCCGGTGTTCTCCCACCGGGGCTTCTTTTTGCCTTCATCTGAGCACTTCGCCCCGACATGGCTCAAACTTGCAAATCGACTGTGCCTGAGCGTTCCTAACGAATGGCTGACAGCCTCTGGAATTCTGACTTTTTCTCAAATATCGAAGATGCAAGTCAACTGGCCCCGCTCTTCGACAGCCTCCCAAATGTCTGCTTTTTCGCCAAGGACATCCAGGGGCGATTCACGGCCATCAATGCCCCTCTTCTGGCCATGATCGGGGTCTCCCGCGAAGAGATCCTGGGTGCCACCGATTATGACTTCTTTGACCGCGACCTCGCGGATTCTTACCGCAAGGAGGACATGAATACCATGGAGAGCGGCACCCCCGTCCTCAACCAACCCTGGTGGGTACCCAATGTGCAGACCGGAGACATCCACTGGTATCACTCGTCCAAGATCTGCCTGCGTTCCGGGGACGGACGCGTCGTTGGCATTGCAGGAATCATGCGCCCGATCGAAAGCTCCGATGACCTGACTGCTGATCACCGGCACATGACTGCCGTCGCAGCCCACATGGAAACTCACTTTGATGAAAAGCTCACCCTGGAAGAGCTGGCCCAAGTGGCAGGATGTTCGACGCGGCATTTCCAGCGGGTCTTCAAACAGATCTTCAAGACTTCCGCCATCGAACATCTTCTACGCGTTCGCATCCGGCATGCTGCCGCCAGACTGATCGAAACGCGTGATGATCTTGGCAGCATCGCAACCGACTGCGGCTTTCACGATCAAGCGCATTTCTCCAATCAGTTTAAGAGGCTTCGCGGCATGACGCCCTCGGCTTACCGAAAGCAGTTCGGGTCCATGACCTGAA
>SPKZ01002649.1_pt1 | contig 13081 bp, 10 predicted proteins | sample 2456571 | NCBI WGS metagenome assembly SPKZ01 (sample SAMN11192286, study PRJNA482655) | marine metagenome | biome: ENVO:00000447; feature: ENVO:00000244|ENVO:00000211|ENVO:00000569|ENVO:00002023; material: ENVO:00002151; isolation source: ocean water from marine abyssalpelagic zone ...
ATTTTATTTTTATTTTATTTTTATTGGATTAACTTTAACACCAATAAAAACTTTTGGTAATAGTTATTATTAATAAATATAGCAGCTAAGGGTTTTTGAGATTGCTAGTCGTTTGCTCTCTTATCTCGCCAGGCGTCTGTCCTGTCCACTGTTTACAGCGGCGATGAAATGAACGAACTTCAGAGAACCCTAGTCTGTTGGCAATATCTGAAAATGATAATGGACTGTTTTTTAAGTAGTCATGTGCTAATTCTTGCCTGACTTGATCTAACAGTTGTTGATAGTTAATTGACTCTTGTTGCAGTTTTCGTTGCAGGGTACGAGGGGGCAGATTAAGTTGTTGAGCGGTAATTTCTTTACGGACTACTCCTTGTTTTAACTGGGCCCTGATTGAGTTTTTAACTTTGATAGAGAGAACCGAGTTGTCATGGTTGAGTACTAGCATTTGAGTTGATGCATGTTGCTCTAAGGTTTTTCTTAATGATTGGTCGGGTTGGCGCAACGGTTTTTCGATTTGAATTTTACTAATCACTAAACCGCTTTTTTGTTGGTTAAATAAAATAGGACAGTTAAATGTTTGCTGATAAATTTTGACAATATCGGCAGTCGGCTTGTCATGTTCTAATCGCAGTTCGATCGGACTTTGATTGGAGTTAGTGAGCCATTTTGCATAGGCACACCAAGATGCCAGTACGTTATCAATCATGTGTCGGCGTACTATGGGGTCGCTGTAAGCACCATGCCATTGAATAATTATTTGATTGTTGTCTTCGGTAAGCGAAGTAACTCCCATGTCTCCGACTAATTTTTCGTAGGGAACAATGCTATTAATCGCTTCACGCAAGGTTGAGCAACTCATGGTGATATAGCCTAACGCGCGATAGGAACCCGGCTGAACATGGCGACCAGACTTTAATCCCAATAACGGATCGCCCGATTGTTCTATCAGGTTTTTGATTAATCGCTGAAATTGTTCACCGCTTATGGATGCATTCTCTTTATTGATTAATGAAGCGGGTATATTAGCCGCGGTCAAGGCGCAACCGATTGATAATTTAGCTGCTTTGGCATAACGTAAATATTGTTGCACTGCCTCAATGGAGGCCGAACCAAGGTTTTTCATGACTTTAATACCAAATAAGTGGCTTAATTAGACCAATGACTTGGCTCAAATAGTCACAGATTAGTCATGGATTGTCTATAACATAGATTATCAATTGGATAAATATTGGAGAGTGAGTATGCGTCGTTGGAATGGTTGGGGGGATGAAGCCAATAGGTTAGCATTACCTGATAATGCCAGAGCCTTTTTGTCGGAGCGCGTGGGCGAGGCAATGCCGTTGCCCGATGCGACGTTAGCGTCGGTGATCAAGACCGTACCGGCATCGCGATTACCTGAACATCCGTTGATTGATCGCAGCGAAGAAGAGCGAGTTCGTCATGCTAGGGGTCAAAGCTTACCCGATTGGCTAGCGATGCGAAGTGGTGAGTTTAATATTTTTCCTGATGGTGTCGCTTTTCCTGAAACCACTGATCAGGTTGCGCAGTTATTGGCTTTTTGTCATCAGCAAGACATTGTCGTTATTCCCTATGGTGGCGGCACTAGTGTCGCTGGACATATCACGCCATTAAAGTCGAAAAAACCTATTTTAACCGTCGATATGGGGCGAATGAATCGATTAATCGATTTAGAACCGCAGAGTTTAATCGCGACTTTTGGCGCTGGCACACCGGGTCCTCAAGTCGAATCTCAACTTCATGCGCTGGGTTATACCTTAGGGCACTTTCCTCAATCCTTTGAATTGGCTACGATTGGTGGCTGGGTTGCGAGTAGATCTAGTGGTCAACAGTCATTACGTTATGGTCGAATTGAGCAATTATTTGCTGGGGGTCGCATCGAAACGCTACAGGGAGCAATGGACATTAATACCTATCCTGCCTCGGCGGCAGGTCCCGATATTAAAGAGATGGTACTTGGCTCGGAAGGGCGAATGGGGATTATTTCTGAAGTTAAAGTACGGGTCACAAAATTAGCCGAACAGGAAAATTTTTATGTTGCGTTTTTTAGTCACTGGCAGCAAGCGAAAAGTGCGGCGCAGTTAATGGTGCAATCGGGCATTCAGTTGTCGATGTTGCGATTAAGTAATGCGGTTGAAACACAAACTCAATTAGCATTGGCCGGACAGCAAACGCAAATCATGTTGCTAGAAAAACTTTTAGCATTAAAGGGCGCGGGCGATCAAAAATGCATGATGACCTTTGGTGTAACGGGCTCAAAAGTGCAATGCCGTTCATCACTATCCCAAGTGAAAAAAGTGATTAAAAGCCATCAAGGGGTTTATACCGGGACTCGATTAGGAAAGCATTGGGCTAAAAAACGTTTTACCATGCCTTATTTAAGAGAAACCCTATGGCAGCAAGGCTTTGTCGTAGACACGTTAGAAACAGCGACCGATTGGGATAATGTCGATAACTTATTAAATAAAATAGAGCAAACTCTCGCTAGCGCACTGGATCAACACCATGAAAAAGTGCATGTATTCACTCATTTATCTCATTTTTATAGCCAAGGGTGTAGTATTTACACCACCTATGTTTTTCGTTGCGCAAGTAGCTACCAGCAAACGTTAGCTTGGTGGCATCAGCTAAAACATAGCACATCAGAAGTTATCGTTAATAATCGTGGCACCATTAGTCATCAGCATGGTGTTGGTAAAGATCATGCGCCGTATTTAGCGGTTGAAAAAGGTGAACTCGGCATGTTGGCAATCCGTTCGTTATATGATGCTTTCGATCCTGATCAGCGAATGAATCCTGGTACGTTATTAATGGATAGAGATATCTAGGGGAATACGATGAATAAAGCGGTGTGGTCTCCTGGCTGGCGTGAGCAAGTCATTGAACAGTTACAGTCACAACCAAAAACGTGGGATGTCATTGTTATTGGCGGCGGCATTACCGGTGCCGGGATTTTACGTGAAGCGGTTAAGTTGGGGCTGAAGACTTTGCTGATTGAGCGTAATGATTTTGCGTGGGGGACCTCTAGTCGCTCTTCAAAAATGGTTCATGGCGGTTTACGCTATTTGGGGTCGGGGCAGTTGCTGTTAACGTATCATGCGGTGAAAGAACGGCAACGACTGTTAAATGAAGCACCCGATTTAGTCCAGCCGCTGAATTACTTAATGACCCACTATGGTCATGATTTCCCTGGACCGTTTTTATTTAATCGATTATTGAGTATTTATGATTGGATGGCCGGGCAGCATAATCATCAATTTATTAACGATGGCATTGCGGATTTTTTTGCACCAGGGATTAAGCAACATCAATTACAAGGCGCGACCCAATTTGCCGATGCGGTGACCGATGATGCTAGATTAGTGATGCGGGTGTTAGATGAAGCAACACAACAAGGTGGCACCGCATTAAATTATGTTTCGGCACAGGGGTTTATTGATGATAATGACGGTAAGGTCGGTCGTGTAAAAGGCGTGATCTTAAAAGATCAGCTCAGTGGCATTAGTGTCGAGGTGCAAGCCAACGTTGTGATCAATGCATCGGGAGTGTGGACCGATCAATTACGTGAAAAATTAAGTCAGCATAAAGTCGTAAATCAGCATGAAGACAATAGTATTGTCATTAGACCGCTAAGAGGAAGCCATTTGATTTTCCCTGCGTGGCGTTTACCAGCGGCATATTCCATTAGTTTCTTTCACCCTAGCGATCGACGATTGATGTTTATTTTCCCTTGGCAGGGAGTCACCGTTATCGGGACAACAGACATTGATCATCAGCAAGCGATTAATGCCGAACCTTATATTACACAGTCCGAAGTGGATTACCTGTTAGCGGCGATTAACTCACAATTTCCCAGTGCGGATATTACCGAACAAGACGTTATTTCATCTTATTCGGGGGTTCGCCCGGTTGTTGGGACAGGGGAAGGGAAACCATCTGATGAAAAACGTGATCACTTTATATGGGATGATCAAGGTGTTATCAGTGTTGCTGGGGGGAAATTAACGACCTTTCGGTTAATTGCATTGGATGTGTTAAAAATAGCGCGTGCTTATCTTCCTGATCTTAAGAAGGAGAGTGATGATAGCCGTATTTTTAAATCAATTAATATTGAGCAGCTAAACTGGCCATCCGATTCACCGCTAACCACCCAGCAAAAAAAACGTTTAGTGGGTCGATATGGCGAGGCGGCGCCTTTTCTTATAAACAACCCCGGTGATGCTCATTGCATTGTCACCACCGACACCCATTATGGTGAGTTACGCTGGGTGTTAGAACACGAAACGGTGATTCATCTTGAAGACTTATTACTGCGTCGCACCCGCTTGGGGCTGTTATTAAAAGATGGCGCGGCGATTATTTTTAATGAAATAAAACCATTGTGTCAGGAGATATTAGGCTGGGATGATGCACGTTGGCAACAAGAGTTATTGGATTATCAACGGCTAATTAAACGGTGTTACTCACTGCCTAGTCGTCGCTTAGCTGAGGATAATGATGAGTAAACGTTACATTTTTACCATTGATAATGGTACTCAGAGCGTCCGAGCTTTGCTGTTTGATACTGATGGAAACTTAATTGGTAAAGGCCAACAGCAGCTTATCCCTTATTTTTCCAAGCAACCGGGCTGGGCTGAACAGGAACCCGAGTATTACTGGCAATCATTAAAGCAAGCGTGCGATAAGCTTTGGGCCTGTGTTGATATCGATCGCGCGGCGATTTGTGGCATGTCGGTAACGACTCAACGCGGCACGGTGATAAACCTTGATCAGCAAGGACAACCATTAAGGCCTGCAATCATTTGGTTAGATCAACGCCATGCGGCTATTGAAGGGAGTATTAAGGGCTGGTGGGGGTTACTCTTTAAAGTGGCACGTGTTGGCGATGTGATTAAACGTTTTCGCGAAAAATCCCAAGCTATTTGGATCAAACAGAATCAACCTGATATTTGGCACAAAACCGATAAATATCTTCTCTTGTCAGGATATTTAACCTATCGCTTAACCGGGAATTACGTTGATTCGGTGGGGGCGCAAGTGGGTTATCTTCCCTTTGATTATAAAAAATTAAAGTGGGCGTCAAAAAACGACTGGCGCTGGTCTCTTTTATCATTGACCTTGGACATGCTGCCAACACTGGTGCAACCGGGTCAATTAATGGGGGAAATAACCAAAGAGGCTGCATTACACACCGGTTTACTGGCAGGAACTCCTGTTATTGCCGCCGCGTCGGATAAAGCTTGTGAAATTTTGGGCTCTGGCGGCACTGATTCTCACATTGGTTGCTTAAGTTATGGCACGACGGCCACTATCAACATGACTAACCAGCGTTATGTCGAACCGATCCCTTATATGCCTGCTTATCCGTCAGCTATTCCTGGGGTCTTTAGTTCTGAAGTGATGATTTATCGCGGTTTTTGGATGGTTAGTTGGTTTAAAAAAGAGTTTGGTCAACACGAACAAAAAATTGCCCAAGCTCGCGGTATTGAACCGGAACAATTGTTTGATGAGCTAGTGAACCAAGTACCCGCTGGTTCCATGGGCTTAATGTTACAACCCTATTGGTCTCCCGGTGTTAGAGAGCCTGGCCCTGAAGCGAAAGGTGGCATTATTGGTTTTGGCGATGTCCATACTCGCGCCCATATTTATCGGGCGATACTTGAAGGGCTAGCCTATGCATTACGAGAAGGGAAAGAACGTATTGAACGACGAAGCGGCAACAAAATAACGGTGTTAAGGGTTGCTGGTGGCGGTTCTCAAAGTGATGCCGCGATGCAATTAACCGCGGATATCTTTGGGATATCTGCGGAGCGTCCACACACCCATGAAACCTCAGGTCTTGGCGCAGCGATTAATGTCTGTGTCGGATTAGGGGTGTACCAGAGCTACGAACAAGCCGCTGAAAACATGACGCGCATTGGTGATGTTTTCCACCCTAATCAAGCCACCTCAAAAATATATGATCGATTATATCAAGAGGTGTATTTGAAAATGTACCAGCAGCTACAACCGCTTTATCTCTCATTACGCGATATTACTGGGTATCCTAGTTGAGATATGAGATATTATTTTTCTCCCAAAATCTCAAATGAATCATTTCTCAGGCGAGCTTTACGATCTAGAACAATTACCCAGTGTGTGCGATGAATCATGTCAAAAGCAATATTCATCTCCCAATTAGATGTCAGGTGTTAGCGCCATCCTCCGAAGGTTCCCACTTAACTTTTGAATATTTAACGTCAGTAAACTCTTGATCTATTATATTTTGCCCTGTTGCTGACGTATGGGATAAAGGACTTATAAGCATAAGTGCAATAAGAAGCTATTTAATAACGTAACCTATTAATAATTTAATATATTTTTATTTTTCACTATCATTTTTAAGAATGTTTACTGTACTATCATGGTCGATTTATCGGATGAATTTTTAAATTTGACAGAAGGGAAATGTTTTATGCTAGATAGAATGGGTAAGTTGCTTGTGCCAGCAGTACTGGCTGGATTACTGGCTGGTTGTGGTGGTTCTGATGCGCCAGTCGTTGAAAGGCCACCAGAGGCTAGTAAGTCGATTTCTGTTGCCGGTAAAGTCATTGATGGTTACGTGGTTGGTGCAACCGTGTGGCTTGATTTAGATGGTAATGGTCGTTTTGATGATAACTTAGAACCGTCAGTGGTCTCTACCGAGTCAGGTAACTACAGTTTTGAATTTACCGAAGAACAAGCGTCTTGCGTGCCGTATTCAACCATGTATGTTGAAGTGCCTGTTGGAGCGATTGATGAAGACTCTGGGGTCGTTACGCAAGCCTATCAAATGTCATCTCCGCCATCGATTACGCCATTATCTGATGATGATATCCGTAACATTTCGCCATTGACTTCTATTATCTGGGATCAATTTAAGCGTAAATTTAAGAGTAATGACAAAGACAACCTCAGTTGTGCTGAGTTAAAGTCTGATATTAATTTGCGCAATGAGCTTAAGGAGGAGATTGAGTCAGTCATTCTCACATTGGTCAGTCACTATAATCTGTCTGCGGATCAAATATATTCTGACTTTATCGCTAAGGGAGATACGGCGGCATACGACTTGGCGCAAACTATTGTTACTGGTATGAAGGCATCTTATAAGCACAAAGTCGCGTTAGAAAAAATATATCCCACTGCTGAGATACGTGTTGTTATCTATCAAGATAATAAAATGGATGAAGAATACAAGTTCTCCAATGTTTGGTATCGTGACGCAGTCGTTTTTTTGGATGATGGAAGTTTATTTGAGATGACTAAGCTATTCGATACTGGGTCATTGGACAAGGTTGATGTTGTTCTGATGAAGCTTCGTAATGTTGCTATCGCATGGGGTGATCCGTCTCTTGATGGGAAGTTAAATATTCGTGAAGACACTTATAGAGATCCAGATGGGACTTATCGATGTAGCAACATTGAGAGCGTTACTTTTGATAGTAAAGGTATTCGATATGTATTAGGTAACATTGCTCCTTCCATGTCATTCCCTACTATTGATGAGTGTGTCAATAATAATTTTGATAAGCCTGAACAGCGCTATTTTTCAGTCAGGTTCACCGAGGGTGATTCAGATTTCTATACGAGTTTCTTTTTTAGAGACGATGCTGCTAACTTCACGACATTGAGTCATTGGATTAATGTCAAAGACAAGGCTGCTGTTTTGAAGGCTAATGAATTGATTAGCATGTTTGATTCGTTCCCTTACCGTTTCGATGATCCTGTGAATATTAGTTACAGTTACTGGCGTAAAAGTAAAACCTTGGGTAATGTAATTATCAGGAAAGATGATAAAAGCAACTGGGTTAAATCGACGAGTAAGAATGATGGAACGAGTGTCTACCAATGTAGTTCAGACGGTGTGAACTGGGTCGCTTGTAGCGGTTAAACACTGTTATTGACTGAAGTTTCTAAAATGAATATCAAATTGTAAATAAGGGTCACACAGTGGCCCTATAGAGTATTTTAAAATGATTTTTAAAATACCATTTAGATAAAAATCTGTTATTTGGTTGTTTTATGTTTTTTTTATTCTCTTTAAGTTGGCGTTTTTATGAAAGATATCCCTGCTTACCGCATCTCTATAGTACCGATGTTAGATTAGCCGTTTTTATTAGTTACTTGGCATAGTATCAGTTAAAGCAAAATAGTAGTTTTTATTATGAAAATACCTTTAAAGTAGATTAGACTAATATTCGCTAAAATCTACGCCTTAAGCTTAAACTGTAATGGTTGCTTGTGGTTCTTATCCTTTTGATTTGTATGGTAACTTTCTCTTTTTTGTTTTTACTGCAAGGAAAGTGACTAAACTTCTGATTGAGCTAAGTGAAGTATATCTACACCTATTAAACCAATTTTCACGCTTTTGGCATACACACCATTTTAATGCGGTATTCGTGCCGTTATTTGAAGGAACCTGTCCAATACCTTCAGAGTCGACAAGATGGACAAAAGTGTTATTCCAACGACCATCTGGAAGACTTCCTCTAACCCTGCTCCTTTGACCATTGCTTAAGGTAAATGGTCTTGTTTGTATATTTATGGCAACTGTTGTCTCTGGTGATTTAATCGCTCCTTTTACTGACATCATGGTTGCTTACCTGCACGGCTTTGTCTTGAATGCTTATAAATTTAGGAGCCACAGAGGATTAACCCAACGTGCAACAAATGTGAGAGTTGTTAACTGTGTTTTCACAATTTCGCACAGGAAAAACACCTTTGAAATAAAGTATTATTCGTTAAATCGTCATCTCGATTAATATTAAGTTTGGTGCCGCTCAATTTTGACGACATAGCTTACGTTTAATCGTAATGTTTTTATTAGTTTATACAAATACTGAAATTTTGAGTTACCGAAGTGATCATCACAATATTGAGCATAATGGTGCGATGATTAATTTTTTCATTATTACTTCCTTGTAAATCAATGGCATTTTGGATGTGTTATTAGAGCAATTTTATTTTTAATAAGCTAAGCCGTTGTTAAACTAAACTCAGGGCGAATCACCAACCTTATTTTTTCTTTAAGGCGTTCTTAAAGAGGCTGCTTAGCTTACTCCTATTCATTTTTTTATTGGTAATTGAACTGTTATATTTATCAATAATTTAATGGTGACCTATCAAATATAGAGAGCACATCACTACTTTTTTCATGAATATCTACTATGATTTTTACAGATGTTATTAAGTTGTAATTTTAGATAGTTGGTGTGTCTTATGGAAAATGAATTAAGTAACTCAAGATTAAAAATCGGTTGCAATATTATTTATGTCCATTGTTTACAAGGTCTTAAATATAAGATAAATGCAAACTTAACGAAGCAAGATCACGTAAACTCTCGTGAAACTGGCTTTACATTAATCGAGTTGGTTGTTGTTATTATTATTCTCGGTGTTTTATCTGTTTCTGCACTACCAAAGTTTCTTAATTTTGCTCGAGAATCCAAAATAGCAGTCTTAAATAAAATTGCAGGAGATATGAGATCGTTAAACGAACAAGTGCACTTTAAAGCTATTCTGAAAAATAAAAATAACCTAGCAGGTAATACTTATTTTGATTCTAACTTAGGTGAAATTAATGTTTACAATGGCTATTTAGAAACTATTGGTGAGGGTGGTAGTAGAATTGGAATCTTTGAAATGGTTGGCGTTGAGACAGTTAATGATTTTAGTTTAAGTAATGAGGTTGGTTATTGCGCGTATCGAAGAGGCGGGTATGGAGAATTGGGCGTTGCAGGTTCCTCTAACCTTGGTAATCAATGTTTCATTGAGTATAGAGAAGCATGCAGTTTGACAGTAAAATATAAAATAACGGTAGTTAATGATGGGTGCTAAAAACCTTATGTGATTTTCAACTTAGTTTTATGCCCAATCGGACTTTTTATTACCCAATTATTAGCGCAGCACCCGATGATAGTGATTATTCATGGTCGAATAAGCCGTAATATCAATTGAGAATACTTGAGCCAGCACATTAATTCGGTTGATAATTTATCCTATTGCCAGTTGGTTTTTGTTGCGTTTGGTCAACAGATCGCGGTTATCATGTTGCTTGAAATATTATCATCTTCGCAATGTCGGACAAATAACTTTGTACCGTTAATTTGTTTTCATTACAATTTCCGCCATTAAAGCGCCGTTATTGCTGTATCGATTTTCGTTATTGAGTTATATCCATATACCCACACAAAATTTCTATTGCACCGATGTCACGTTGCAGCAATCACACCGCAGCAAACTAGCTGGCAGTGATGGCAATTGGCATTTACAAACCGATGGTGAAATAAAACAGACTAGCCAAAAATCGATTGTTGATAGCCAGATTAGAGAAGAAATTCACCATCAGCGCGATGTCACTATCACAGGACATGACACCAACAAAACTGATGGCAACCAAATTAATGAAATCATGGGCGCTTTAAAAATATTGGTCGGTGAAAAGGCGATCATAACTTCATTGGATAATTTATTGCTTGGCAGTGACAAACAAATCATTGTAAAAAGCACTGAGAACATGACATTGGAAAGTTTAAAGACGCTCGAAGCCAAAGCCAAGAAATTGGTAAAAGTTCAAGGTGCAACTGTTTGGCTGGGTAGTGAAAGTGTTAATGCTGTACAAATATTGCTTGATTTGATTGCTATCGTAAAAGATACCAATGGATTATTGGCCACACATACTCACCCAGGAACAGGACCATCACAACAAGCAAGTCAGTTTGTTATTTTTAAAACCTCAGCAACTGGCCTTGAAAGTAGCTTGTCACCTATTACTGAGTAGAGGGAATCATAAAACTCCCCTTACTAGTTTTATATGTAAGGTATCTGTATTATTGATATGTTCTTACTTATTAATTTTAAAGGATTGTTTATGAGTGCTCAAAGAAAACTGTTGAAAACGTGGGGTTTTTGGCTGGCATTTTCTTCACCTATAGTAATCGGGTTGTTACTCGCTTGGTGGATGGCATATGTAGATGGTGTGTATGCTGTAAATATTTTACGTTGGAATAATTCTAATATACTATTTGCTTATGATTTTTTTAAAATTCCTCTGCTTATTGCTGCATTATCTTTTCCTCTTGTTGCATTAATTACTGCCAATCATCGCTCTGGTCAAAGTGTTGCATTGATGAGTTTACAGCGCTCTCAGAATTATTTTTCAAATCATTTTACTCACCTTGAACGATTTGAGGAATATTTGAACACTAATCACCTGCTTATAGATAATGTGAAATCTCCTCGAATTATCCATAAATGTTTTTACCCTCGTTCTAGAGGTGGGGACTTAGATATTGACAATAAACTAATAACTTCATTCAAGGAAAAAATTAGTAGAATTGAATGTTATGCCCTAGATATCAAAGCAATTGACGGTGAATTTTTTACTAACGGTGAATTGCATGATTCTGTGGTAATTTATATCAAAGAAATATTATCGTTTATCCAAGTGGTTTCCAATAAAATGCAAAGCCAAGACCGGATGATGTTAGGTAATTTTCATCAAGTGACGAGAGCGCTATTTGATTATGTGCAAATGCTAAATCATATAATCGACTTTGATAGTGATCATAGCCAGCTCCAATCAAATTCAATAATTCCCGAAATTCCTACAACGATAGAAGATAGCTGGCACATACTTACCACTGAAGAAATCGGAAAGTTCAGTTAAAGAACATATTGCTTTTACTCTTTGAATTTATCATGCAGCTTATGCGGGAACAGCTGCGTGTAAACTTGCCACAAAATATTTAAATTACGGTGCCCAGTCACTTGGGCTACTTCTTCAATTGAATAACCCTTTTCAAATAGTCGGCTGGCACCCTCACGCCTTAAATCGTGATAGCGTAAATCTTCAATGCCTAAGGCGTTACGAACCCGTTGAAAACCTGCAGTGACGGATCTCGAATTGTAAGGAAAAATCAGATCACCATCGTTGGGCTGTCGCTCAACAATATCAAATGAACCGGCCAACAATGGCACAATCATGTGATTACCTTCTTTTTTACGTGGATCTTTGCGGTCACGAACTAAGATGGTTTTGTGATCGGTGTTCAAATCATCCCAGCGTAATTTGCAAACCTCACCAATACGCATGCAAGTAAGGATTGAAAAGTCGAGAATATCTAAAAAAGGGATCCGAGTTTTACCATTTAAACGGTAAGCCATTCGCTCTTTTAGCCCGTTTTTCAATCTATCTAATTCATCCTCAGTTGGGCGGCGAGTGCGCTTTTGCGATTTACCAACCAAACCCATTTCAATTAGAACAGGCACAGCGTCTTCAAACACTTTGTAATTGGCTGAGATATTCCAAACAGGATCGGCTCTTTTCATTACGCTACGCAGATAAGCAATATCATGATAAATCGTTGCTGGTCCAGCACCGGCACTTCGACGGTTTTTGCAATGCTCAATTAAATCACTTGTTCTTAATTCATTGGACATTACTTTTGCAATATCACAATCAATAAGCATCTTAATTACATACTGTTTAGTGCGTCCCGTGTTGCTCCACAGGTCATGATCATTAAAGTACAAATCAAGAAGTGCCCCAAGGGGCACCGTTTTTTCTTTAAAAAGTGCCCCATTTTCTTCCAGGCGATTTGAAGTAGCTTTGCCCCAGGTGCGTGCTAATTCTTTTTTACTGAATGTTTTTGACTCACGGTGTATAATCTCACCGTTTTTTTTGATGCGTACAGTGCAGCGATAGCTATAATCACCATTTTTTCTGGCACGCTTTTCGATAGTAATAGAAGCCATTTTCTATACCTGTTTGAATATTTGTCCAACCCCAAATGGGGCGCATATGGGGCACCGCACACCGAAATTGAACGTAATTCAAGGCGATTGAGAGTAATTTAAGTAAATGAATGAACAAGTAAAGCATGACTGTAAGCCAGTTGTACCGCGCCATACGGGTAACCACCGCATCTCTATTGCGCCTATGTTAGATTGGACTGATCGCCATTACCGTTATATGGCGCGTTTGATCAGTCGCCATCAATTGCTTTATACCGAAATGGTCACCACAGGCGCTATTATTCATGGC
>SPKZ01001327.1_pt1 | contig 13077 bp, 11 predicted proteins | sample 2456571 | NCBI WGS metagenome assembly SPKZ01 (sample SAMN11192286, study PRJNA482655) | marine metagenome | biome: ENVO:00000447; feature: ENVO:00000244|ENVO:00000211|ENVO:00000569|ENVO:00002023; material: ENVO:00002151; isolation source: ocean water from marine abyssalpelagic zone ...
CGCGGCGTCGGCGAACGTACCGCGAACGAACGAGAACTTCGCCGCTTCGAAGTAGTCGACAGTCTCGAAGAGCGGCTTCCAGAGGTCCAGAGCTCGAGCCTGCGTGATGTGACTCTTCGGCTCGAGGGGCCACTGGCTGCGCGTGAAGTGAGCCGTTCCGCCGGATCGTGGCTCTGCGCTGGGTTCGGCTCCAGGGGCGACGTCCGTGATCGCGACCGGCGATTGAAAGAGCTTCCGACTGTGGTGATCGGGGAGCTTCAGATTGAGCAGGCTGGCATCGAGATTCATCAGCAGAGGCGTCAACGACAGGATGATTTCCTCGCTCTCGACGAGCGCCGAGATGGCCCGGTCGCCGTCGTCGCGCTCCGTATCGGCGTGCGCTGAGCCGGCTGGGCCGATTGAAAGAGCGAGCGTTGCCACAAACGAGGCGGCGCGAATCCAGCGCAGGCGGTGGAATCGTCGTGACATCGCGACCCAAGGGTACCCCGCATCGCAACCCGCACCCGGACGTCGGTTTTCTGCGGGCCGTGACGCGGGCGCCAGCCGGTCTAAATTTCCAGGCTGCCGCGATGCTCGCGAGAGGTCTGCCGCTGGTGGGGTTGGATGCCGCCCTCTTCTGTTCGTCGTGCGAACCCTCCGAGCCCAGCGAGACCGCCGCGCCGGCGGCCGCATCGGAGAGCATTCCGCACCCCGGGCGGACCTAGCGACAGATCGCGCGACCGCTGCCGGCTGGAAGCCCGGTACCCCGGTGAGCTCGACAACGTCGCCGGCGACGAGCGGGATCTCGCGCAGCACACGCGCGAACGGACCTGCCTCCGCACCGCGACCCACCCGGCCGAGGTCGCGAAAGCGCGTCTGCCGAGCGCCGTCGACGAGTGCCTCGAGCCACACCGCGTGCTCGGATCCGTCGAGTGACAGCCGCGAGAGGTCCGGCCGGACCCCGGACGCGCCGATCGGGTCGCGACGCGGGCTGACGATCGAAATCAGCAGAAGATTCAACGAGGGGCATGCCCGCCTCGAATTCCGATCGGACTCGTCGGCAGCGCGGCAGCCCCGAATCGACGCCGCGAGAGCGGTCGTCAACGCGGCGAACTTGATGTATAGAACGCTGTCTTAAAACGCTGAAGACCCGCCGGAGCGCACGCGCTCAGGGATCGCCGTGGGGTGCGGCGAACATCGAAAGAATCAAATGTAGGGAATTGACCTCGATCGTTTTTCGGCATTCGAACGCTCGACGATCCGGCCCGGCAGGCGATCGGATCCCGCATCGATCGCGAGTCAGGTGGCAAAACATGGCTGATTCCTCAACGAAGTGGTTCGCATTCTCCACCGCGGCCTGGTTTGCCGGGATCGGCACTGCCCTGGGTCTCGTCCTCGCGACGAGCACGGCCTGGGCGGCCGAGCTGGTCGCGGTCCGGGTGGACGACGGGGTCGGCGCCACGCGTCTCGTCTTCGAGCTCGACGGACCGGCGAGCTACCGCCTCGCGCGTACACAGAACGGCAGGGGCAGCGGCGACCTGTTCGTTGCACTCGACGCCACGGCCCGCTCGCGCAACCTCCCGCGCGCCACCGGCCTGGTCGACAGCGTCAGGGTCTTCGAGGGCGGCAGCGACCCCGCCCTGATCCACGTGCGCCTGCGGGAGCCCGGCCTCGAGGTGATCGACAACGTCCTCATCAATCCACAGCGCTTGGTCGTGGACGTGACCCGGCCGGACTACCGCGCCGAAGTCGCCTGGGAGCAAACCAAGCGCAAGGCCGCCCACGCGACGGATCCGTTCGCCACGCCCGCGTCGCCGGCGCGCAGCGTTGCCCCGACGAAGACTCGTGGGACGCCGGCCCGGGTGAAGAAGCTCGCGCGCACGGAGCTCCGCGAAGTCCGCATCGGCTCGCACCCGGCCTTCTCGCGCGTCGTGTTCGAGCTCGACTCGCCGACCAGCTACCAGATCGAGACGCCCAATGGCGATGGGTCGCGCGAGTTCGTCGTCACGCTGAGCGCCTCCGCAGAGCCGAGCCGACTCGCTTCGAAGAGCGAGTTCATCGAGGGCGTCTCGATCGAAACGCACCGCGGAAAGAGCGTGGCCCGCGTCCGGCTGCGCAGCTCGAACGTCGAGCTCCGCGAGCTCACGCTCGCGAACCCGGACCGGATCGTCATCGACGTCCAGGGAATCTGACCACGCCCGCCCCTCCCGGGTCGCCCTCGCCGTTGATCCGAGTGCGCTTCTCCTCGTAAGCTGGCCGGCGAACTGCGGGGAGACCTCCCATGAAGCTGTCGTGTGCCTTCGCTCCGCGATGCGACGTGATCGAGAACACGAAGCTCGCCGAATCGCTCGGCTACGACAAGGCGTTCTTCGCCGACTCGCCGGCGCTCTACGGTGACGTGTTCATCGCGATGGCCCGGGCCGCGGAGGCGACCGAACGCATCGGCATCGGCACCGCGGTGTTGATTCCGAGCTTGCGACACGTCATGACCACCGCGGCGGCGATCGCCACGCTCGAGCAGATCGCTCCGGGCCGCCTCACCATCGCGGTGGGCACGGGATTCACCGGTCGCCGCATGTTCGGGCGCCGCGCACTCAGCTGGAGGACCACTGAGCGCTACGTGCGCGATCTCAAGGGTCTCCTGCGCGGATTCGAGGTCGAGGTCGACGGGCACGTGACCCGGATGTTCCAACCGCCGGGATTCGGGCCGGAGCGTCCCATCACCACGCCGATCTGGGTCGCCGCGAATGGCGCCAAGGGACTCGCCGTAGCGGACGAGGTGGGGGATGGCCTCCTGTGCGCAGCGGTCGTGCCCGAGGGCGCCCGCAACGCCGCCGTCCTGTGCTTCGGCACCGTGCTCGCGCCGGGCGAGGACTGGGCGGACGACCGTGTGATCGACGCCATCGGCCCCGCCATCGCGATGGCCTACCACGGCGCGTACGACACCGCCGGCGACGCCGTCGACGCGCTGCCCGGCGGCAAGGGATGGCGCGAGGAGATCGAGGCGATCCCGGAGCCGGTGCGCCACCTCTACGTCCACGAGAACCACGCGGTCTCGATGACCGACCGCGATCGGCGACACGTGTCGCCGGCACTCGGGGCCGGTATGACCTTCTCGGGCACCGCGGAGCAGCTGCGCGAAAAGCTGAACGCCCTCGAGAGTCGGGGCGTCTCGGAGCTCGTCTTCTTCCCGCTCGGATCCGACCTGCCGGGCGAATTGCAGCGCATGGCGGAGGCCCTTCGATGAAAGCGGTCACCTACCACGGTCACGAGGACTTCCGGGTCGACCAGGTCGACGACGCCATCGACGGCTACCGCACGTTCGCATCCCACGACGACGGTGTGCTGAAAGTCGTTCTAGAACCCTAGCCCGACCAGCGCTGCCAGAGGCTGCGCTCGACCTCGAGAGGCGCTTCGGCGAGATGCGAACGCCTTCCGAGCACCATCGTCGAGCGATTGCCCGACGCGTAGGGTTGCCAGGCCGGGAGGCCGCCGCTGGCCGGGATCCCCGACGCGGCGAAGCGTGTCCACGCGGTCTGAATGTCTTTCGAGAGTTTCGTCGCCGTCGGGGCGATGCCGTCGAGGCCGCGCTCGAGGATCTTCCGCGACACGCCGAACAGAAACGGTACGTCGATGGCGTGGAACGCGCCGAGCGAGCGGCGCAGCAGTCGTGGCTGCCAGGTAAACAGATACGAGTAGGCGTCGCCCCCCGCTGCCACGTGAGCATCGGCGAGTTGCGAGGCCGGGTAGTGGAAGACGCGGGCCGACTGAAAAGCGCTCCACACCTCGAAGGGCGACGTCTTTCCACCGCGCGACCGTACGGCCTCGCGGTACTCGCGCGCCGCCTGGCCCGCCGCGGGCGCGCTCTGGGCAACACTGGGCAGCACCTCGGCGAACCGCTTGACGAGTCCCCGCTCGTGCATCGCGTTGGGCGGCATGTCGAACATCGAGAAGAGCTTCCACTCGTCGAGCGTGGTGCCGACGAGCAGCGGGATGTGCGCTGCAGCACCCGAGCGGATCGCCTCGAGTGGCCCCTGCGTGATGAGATCGCCGTCGATCACGGGCAGGAAACACATCAGCTTGCGGCGGTTCACGAGTCGCCGATTCGTCGCACCCTGGGCTCGCAGGATCCGCCGGACGTCGACGGAGCCGAGTTCCTCCGGGCGCCGGATGCCGAGCTCGCCCATGAACGTCTCGGTCACGGTCGCAGCCTCGGCCGCGGTGTTCACGTGATCGGCGGCACCGCTCTGGCAGATGGCTCGGTGGAACAAGCCACGCGCGCGGGGGGAGCCGATCAGCGCCGCGATACTCATCGCTCCGGCCGACTGGCCGCAGACGGTGAGGTTGTTGGGGTCGCCGCCGAAGCGGTCGATGTTCTCGCGGACCCATTCGAGCGCAGCGATCTGGTCGCGGATGCCGGCGTTGCAGGCGCCCCGATAGTCGTCGCCGAAGGCGTCGAGACTCAGGTAGCCGAGAGCGCCGAGTCGGTAGTTGAGCGTGACGACTACGCTGTCCCCCAGCCGCGCGAGGCCCCGACCGTCGTAGATCGGTGTCGTTCCGGAACCGATCAGGAAGCCGCCGCCGTGGATCCAGACGATCACCGGCCTTCGAGTCGAATTCGTGCCCGGCGTATAGATGTTGAGCGACAGGCAGTCCTCGGACTGGCGGATTCCCCCGGTGAGATTCAGGAATCGCAGCCCGGGAACGCTCGCCTGGATGGCGGCGCTGGCGGGACGCTTCGCTTCGCGGGTCCCCGTCCAGGGCTGCGGGGGACGGGGCGCCCGGAAGCGCCGGTCGCCCGTGGGCGCTGCCGCGTAGGGGATGCCCTTGAAAACCCGGATCCCGCGGCTCTCCACGCCCTGCACCCGGCCGTAGGCGGTTTCGACCACCGGCGGTCCACCAGGTCCACGCTCGCTCCGCTCCGCGGGCATCAGATCCCGTCCTCGTCCGGGGGGACGCTGTCCGCGGGATGGAGGGCCCGCGTTCGGTCTGCGGAGGCACGCCCACCTGGGGTGAACGTGGGGACTCGATTGGCGCAGCGCAGCATAGATGAACCCGAACTTCAACGCATGCAGGAGCGGCTCGAACACCCGTGAACCGAGGTGCCGCACCGCGATCGATAGGCTATCCCACGATCCGCTCTCACCCGAGGCCGCCGATCCATGGACCGCAATTCGTGACCGCCCCGCTCCCCGGCAGCAACTTCGAGGGCTGTCGCGTCGTGGTCCGCTCCGAATCGGGCGATGTCTTGTTCGACGACGACGACTGCGACCTGCGCGTCGAACCCACCCAGCTCGTGGTGAGCTACTGGGACGACCGCGGTGCCGTCGTCTTCTCCGGCCGCGCGGACGACAACGGGCTCTACGACCTCTGGTGCCGCAGCCGTCCGCGTCGCGCCGAGCTCCGCTACGAGCAGGGCGACCGCGCGTTCGAGGGGACCTGGCGCGAAGAAGACCAGTGCGGAAGCTGGCGAATCGCACTCCCCGCCGGCGGGCCCGGGGACTGACGCGCTTCCCCGCGGCCGCGGGTGTTTGCCTTCCTGTAGAATCCGGCGCGCGCGGCGTGGCCGCTTCGCAGAGGAGTTCCCATGCAGGATTTCGAAGGCAGGGTCGCGGTCGTCACGGGCGGCGCGAGCGGCATCGGGCGCGCTCTGGCGGAGGCGTTCGTCGAGCTCGGCATGAAGGTGGTCCTCGCCGACGTCGAGGAGGCGCTCCTCGAGAATACCGCGGGCGCACTCGCCGCGGCGGGGGGCGACGTCATCGGCGTGCGCACCGATGTCGCCAAGGCGAGCGACCTGAAGGCGCTCGCCGAGAAGACCCTCGAGCGGTACGGCGCCGTGCACGTGCTGTGCAACAACGCGGGCGTTTTCTGCGGCGGGCGCACGTGGGACGCGCCGATCGAGGACTACGACTGGCTCCTGGGCGTGAACGTCTACGGCGTACTGCACGGCATCCAGGCGTTCGTTCCCCTCATGCTCGCCCAGGGCGGCGAGGGTCACATCGTCAACACCGCGTCGATGGCCGGCGTGACGGCACTGCCGTTCGTGTCCGCCTACCACATGAGCAAGCACGCCGTGATGGCCCTCTCCGAATGCCTCTACAAGGAGCTGGCCGCGGAACACAGCTCCATCGGTGTCTCGGTGCTCTGCCCGGAGATGATCAATACCCGTATCGGGACGTCCGAGCGAAACCGCCCGAGCGATCCGTCGCGCGACCCCGAACGACAGAGTTCGCCGATCAAAGATCTCATCGAAAAGAGCACGGTCGCCGCCGCAGCCGGGGGCATCCCGCCGAAGGTCATCGCCGACCGCGTGGTCGACGCGATTCGCGCGGAACGCTTCTACATCCTCTCGGACGATACGTGGCGCGTCCTCGGCAACACACGTCTCGAAGACATCCGGCTGGGGCGCAATCCCACGCTGGCGTTGCCGGAGGGCTGAGCACCCTCGTCAGCCCTGCGACGGATCCGGGGGGCTGGTCTCTTCTTGCTTTGGCGGCCCGCCGCCCTCGCCGGACCCAGCGAGGCAGGAATCAGGCCGCGAGGGCGGCCAGCTTCTCGCCGGCGAAGAACCTCTTCGGATTCTCGATCAGCAGCGCATCGATCTGGTGCTGGGTCGCGCCGCCTTCGAGCAGCCGCGGCGCAATCCGCTCGGTGAAGTGGAGCGGATTCCAGATCTCTCCCATGGCCTGAAAAGTTGCCGCGTCCGGAATCGGCTGCCCGCGCCAGCACCACACCGAGTCGTGGGAGACCACCACGCGATCGCCGGCGCCGCGCTCGAGGAGCCGCAGCAGCGCAGCCACGCGCTCGGCGTCGGGATGGATGAAGTCGAGACCGAAGCGATCGAAACCGAGGTACGAGCCGCCGCTCGCGATCTTCATGTGGTAGTCGTGATTGGACGTGCCGCACGAGTGGCCGATGACGATTCGCTGCGCCGGGACCCCCGCTTCGGTGAAGATCTGCTGCTGCTCATCGCCGAGCGTTCCGGCGTCGGTGTGGGTGGTGATGGGCGCGCCCGTCTCCACGGCGGCCTTCGCCGCGGCGGTGAGGATCGTGCGCTCGTAGTCGGTGATCGCTCGGTGACCGGTGGCCACCTTGATGATGCCGGCGCGCACGCCGGTGGAGCCGATGCCCTGCGTGAGCTCGTGAATGAACAGCTCCGTCATCGCGTCGACGTTGTCGCCGAAGTTCCCGCGGAATTGCCAGTACGCCGTACCGCCCTCGGCCTGTTTGTAGAGGCCCGTGGCGCAGATGATCTGGAAGTCCGTCCTCTGGGCGACCTCCGCCATGAACTCGACGTCGCGCCCGAGGTCGTTGGGGCACGGGTCGACCATGGCCGTGATCCCGTGCGCCTTCATCTCCTCGATCTTGTCGACGCACACCGCGAACATCTCGTCGCGCGTCGCGCCCGGGCGGAGCGTATCCGCCTCCCAGCCGGGATAGCCGATCAGCAGGTGCTCGTGCATGAGCGTGCGGCCGAGCTTGTCGGGGGTGGTCGAACCGGTGACGGTGTGGATCGGAAACTCGCTCATGGAATCCTCCGGCGCGTGATGCCCGCATCCTACGCCCCCGCGGTGGCGCAGGGAAGCACACTGACCATCAGAAATCCGGCAGCTCGCGGGCGATCGCGCCGGCGAGCCAGTGGCTGTACACCGCTGCGGCCTCCGGGAGCAGATGCGTGTAGTCCGCGAAGTCCCGGTCGCTCACGAGATCGGGGGGAACGAAGGCCGAAGCGGCTCCCGTGCGCTCGGCGGCCGCCTGCAACGTGCGTCGTCCACCCTGAAGATTCCGCTCGGGCGATGCCATCAGCTCGAGCAGCGCACCGCGTTGCGGCGCGTCGACGAGGAGTACGCGCGCACCGGCCGCTTGGGCCGCTCCGATGGCGGTGTCGAGCGCATCGGCGTAAGCGGGGGCAGTGCGCCAATCGCGCACGATGGCGCGCTGATGATCGCGCATGCGCTGATTGAGCACGCGCGGCTCGCGCGAGCGATAGCCTCGCTCCGGATCCATGGCGCCGGAAGCCCGTTCCGGGAGCGCTCCCTCGCCGATGAGGCGCAACCGCAAGTGCGGTGCCCGGTTGCGCAGCGCGGCGTGATCGAGGAGCCACCGGGCGATGCGACCGCGTGGCGGGAGCGGATCGAGCAGGGCCTTTGCGTACGCGCTCTCGAGGACGATGTCCGCCCAGCGGTTGTTTTCGGCCGCCGTCGAGTCCGTTGCGCGCGGCGAGATCCGGAAGACGAACGCGCGCGGACGATCGACTGCGAGCACGAGTTCCACCAGCATCGGGAAGGTCAGCGCGTTGTGCCCCGCGATCCCGAAATTGAACACCCGCACGAGGGCTCCGTCACGCTGGCGCGAGAGCTCCTCGGCGACCACGCTCGGAATCACACCGCCGTGGATCATCGAGGCGCCGATGACGACGACGTCGTTCGCTCCCTCTGCGGCCACCTGCGCGCGGAGACTTTCGTAGCGCGTCATCGAATCCGGGTGACCGGTCAACACCGCTGCGGGCCACCCCGAGCGATCGAGAACCTCGTTCGAGACGATCACCAGGAGTGCCGCCAGTGCGAGGGCCCGCGCGCTGCCCCGAACCGCGTCCGTTGCCGTTCGCGTGTTCACGTCACACCCACATCGGATCTCGACATCGCTCCCCCATCAGAACTGGAAGTAGATGAACGACCGGGTCTCCGGCCCGGCGAGGATCACGGCGGCGACGAGCATCCCCGCGATGGCGAAACCGCGGGCCGGCCACGGCCACGTCGAGCTCCACGAACTCGTCCCCGCACGCAGCTGGAGGACGTCGAAGAGCCACACCAGGACGATCCACCCCAGCGCGAGCGGCGGGGACTGCCACTCCGAGGCGAAGAGTTCACCGAGCCCCGAAAGATGCGCGATCCCCTGCGCGACCGCCGAGCCCCCGCTCCCGACCTGCGCGCGGAACATCACGCCCGCGAGCGTGAACGCGTGGAAGCTCGCGAAGCAGCCGAGCGCGAGTCGCAGGGCGCTCCGCGGCGAAGTCGACCGACGCGCGCCCGCTCCGCCGGACAACAGCTCGTGGCCGACCAGGATCAGGCCGAACCCCGCGCCCCACAACACGTAGTTCCAACCGGCTCCGTGCCAGAGCCCCGCGAGCAGCATCACGACGAAGAGATTCAAGAGCAGACGCGCGCGCCCCCGCCCCGTTCCCCCCAACGGGTAGAAGACGTAGTCGCGCAGCCAGCTCGTCAGACTCACGTGCCAGCGCGCCCACAGCTCTCGGACATTCGGAGCGAAGAACGGCGCGCGGAAGTTCTCCATCAGCGAGATCCCGAAACAGCGCGCCACGCCGCGGGCCATCTGCGAGTAGCCGAAGAAGTCGCAGTAGATCTGGAAGATGAACGCGTAGGCACCCCAGAGGAGCATCCACGCCCCCTGCTCCTTCGGTGACGCGAAAATCGGATCGGCCACGGTTCCGAGGACGTCGGCGACGGACTTGAGGAGCCAGCCCTGCGCAAACAGGAACACCCCCGCCTCGATTGCCACGAGGTCGATCCGCCGCGGCGCTGCGATCGCGCGCAGGAGATTGCGTGCGCGTTCGATCGGACCGGCGACCAGCTGCGGGAAGAAGCTGATGAAGGTCGCGAACTCCACGAGAGACCGAGACGCCGGGATCTGGCCGCGATAGACGTCGATGGTGTAGGCCATCGACTGGAAGGTGTAGAAGGAGATTCCGATCGGGAGCAGCCAGTGGAGCTCGGGCAGTACGTCGCCAGCGCCAAGCCAAGTGGCCAGCCCATTCGAGCTGGCCGCAAAGAAGTCCCAGTACTTGAAGAACCCCAGCATCCCCAGGTTCGCCGCGAGACTCACGCCGAGCAGCCGGCGGCGCCTCGCGACGTCGGACGTCTTCTCGATGGCCCGCGCCACGACGAAGTCGACCCCCGTCGAGACCATCAGGAGCGGGACGTAGCGCCACTCCCACCAGCCGTAGAAGAAGTACGAGGCGACCAGCAGGAGCAGGTTCTGTTGGCGGGTTCTGCGCAGCAGCAGGGCGGCGGGCCACACCAGCGCCAGAAACAGCGCGAAATCCAGCGTGTGGAATAGCAACGAGCGCCTCCCGGGCGCCAGAGCATACCAGTCGGCTGCAATCGGAGTGCCGCCAGCCCGCTCGAAAGCCGGTAGAGTTGGCGCGCATGTCGGACCGCAGCCGCCAGGCCATCGGGTTCGTCCTGATCGCGGGCGCGGCGCTGCAGGTGTGGTTGTGGTCGCAGCAAGTCGTGTCGGGCGACCAACTCGCACTGCTCGAGCCCGCGCGCGCGTTCGCAGACGACGGCACTCTCGCGCCCTTCGCGAAGCGCATGAGCGGTGGCGGCAAGGTCCCGGGAGCGCTCCTGCCCCTGCTCGTCGGCCTCCCCCTCGCGGTCTGGAACGACGACCGCGCACCGGCGATTCTGATGGGACTCAGCCAGTGGGCCGCGGTAGCGATCCTCGCTTCGATCCTGGCGCGTCGGCTCGGGCCAAAGATGACCGCGGCGTACCTGGCCGTGTACTGGCTGTCGCCGTGGCGCATCTATCACTCGGGATTTCTGTGGGAGCCGGGCTACCTGCTGCTGCCCGCAGCGGTCCACTTCCTGTGCTGCGAGCGGCTGCACCACGAGCGCAACCGCGCCGCGAGTGCCGGGCTCGGCGCCGTGCTGGCGTGCACGATGCAGCTCCACGGCTCATTTCTGGTGCTGCTCGCCGCCACGGCGTGGCTCGCGTGGAAGCGACGCCTCCGCCTCCACGTGTTGGCAGCGACCGCGGGGGCCGGACTCGGAGCGCTGACCCTCGTACCAACGGCCCTCGCGTGGCTGGACGGCGACCTGCCCCGCATCGCACCGGAGCGCGACGTCGCGATGTCGGCTCCGCTCCTCGCCGGCGGGAACGTGCTGAAGACCGGCGCCTATTGGCTGCGTCTCGGATCGCCGGACATCGGGCGGCGCCTCCGCCAGGTCGCCGACCCGGCGTCGGCGCATATCGACGTCGCGCCGCCGACTGCGCCGGGTCCGCTCGGCGCGGCACTCGTCCGCGCCATCGCCGGGCTCGCGCTCCTGGGCGTCGCGATCTCGGCCTTCGCGTCGTGGAGGTACCTGCGCGCCCCCCCCGGCGGGCAGGCGGCGGAGGTTCGCGACTACAGCTCCGCGTGCCTGATCGGAGCGCTGGTTGCAGCATTCGTCTCCCCGGTGCCGATCCAGGGCTGGCACCTGATCGTGGTACTCCACGCCGCGTGTCTCCCGACAGCGGCATGGCTGGTCGAGGCGTTCGCGAGTCATTCGGGCCGGCGCCGCGCGCTGGGCGCCGCGTTCCTCGTCGTGCAGTGTGCCGCGTCCATCGCCATCGCGATCGGCCACCCGATGTACGCAGGAGGCGGCGGGGTTCCCTAGCCGGGCGCCTCGCCGACCGGCCGGGGAAGCCCAGGCAGAACGGGACGCACCGATCGCGGGAACGGATCGTCTACTGCTTTCCCGAGTTCGCGCCGCTGAAGTGCGCGCCCCACTCGAGGTGATCTCGCGCCCGCACGGCGCACGCGAACCAGCCGGATGATCCGCCGGCCGGACCGGAGTCGAGGAGCTGGGGACGGCGCCCGGAGTCAGGTGGTCGCGGGTCGGCCCGGATGCTCGGCCAGGCGTCCCACCTGGCGCGGCGTGATCAGGCCCTCGTTGAACATCCACAGGAGCGTGTCGCGCAGTGTCTCGCCGGGCGGACGCGGTACGAAGCCGAGCTCCTTGCGCGAGAGCGTCTCGTCGCAGGGCACCATGCGGGTGAGGGTTTCCATCGCTTCGTGGGTGAGGAGCAGGTCGATGCCGAACGCGCGCTGGAAGAAGTCGACCACGTGACCGAAGCCGCGCAGCAGACCGGCGGGCGTCGGGACGCTAAGGAAGCGGCGACCGGTGACCTCCGAGAACAGCGCGAAGAGCGCGTCGGTGTTCAGCAGGTGGCCGCCTGCGAGGTAGCGACGTGGGCCGCGACCGCGCTCGAGCGCGGCGGCGTGGAGCGCCCCGAGGTCGCGCGCGTCGACGACGGGCATGCCACCCGCCGGCGGACACGGCGCGATCCCCAGCTTCACGAACCGGGTCACGATCCGGCCGGCCTCGCCGCGGTGGGGATCGTAGGGTCCCCAGACGCTGCCCGGATACGTGATGACGATGGGTGCGCCGTCGGCCTGTAGCTCACGGGCAACCCGTTCCGCGGCAGCCTTCGACCGCGCGTAGGGATTGATCGGATTCTTCACGGCAGTATCGGGCGTGAAGACGGCAGCGTCGGGCGGGAACAGTGCCGAGAGACTCGATACGAAGAGAATCGGGTCGAGGCCGGCGCGGTGAGCCGCTTCGAGCACGTTGCGTGCACCGGCGAGATTGGTGGCCTCGACCTCGGCGTCGCGGTTGCGGTCGAGAGTGAAGACCGCGGCCGCATGCACCACGGCGTCGCATCCCTCGACGGCCTTCGCAACGGCGCCCTCGTCCGTGACGTCGCCGACGACGTGGCCAACGGGACCGACCGCGAGTGGATCGAGCGCCGGCGCAATGCGCTCGGGCGACCGCACGAAGAGCCGAACGTCGTGCCCCGCGCGCGCAATGGCCGCGACGGTGTGCGATCCCACGAATCCGGTTCCGCCGGTCACCAGCACCCGCATGACCGCAACTCCTTCTCGCACTTCGGCCCGACGTCAGCGCTGCATTCCGCCCCGTCGCTCACCTCGGCTGCGGAGCCCTGCCCTGCAGCGGTTCTTTCAACCGGACAAAGATTCCCTCGGCCTCGGCCGTCACGACGTCGCCACAACGCAGCTCGCCCCTGGCGATGATCTTGCGTCCCTCGTGGCCGGTGACGCGACCCGTGAGGGAGAGGTGGGTCTCGAGGGGAGTCGGGGCGCGGTAACGGATCTTCAGCGTACCCGTCATGCCACCCGTTCCGTCGAGTACGGTGGCGACACCCAGGAGCTCGTCGAAGACGAGCGCGATGACGCCACCGTGCACGAAGCCCGGAGGCCCCGCGTACGCGGCTCCAAAGTTCACGCTGCCGTGAACCGCTCCGTCACGCTCCAGCATCTCGACCGGCGGTGCGATGGGATTCCGCGGCCCGATGATC
>SPKZ01000782.1_pt1 | contig 13065 bp, 5 predicted proteins | sample 2456571 | NCBI WGS metagenome assembly SPKZ01 (sample SAMN11192286, study PRJNA482655) | marine metagenome | biome: ENVO:00000447; feature: ENVO:00000244|ENVO:00000211|ENVO:00000569|ENVO:00002023; material: ENVO:00002151; isolation source: ocean water from marine abyssalpelagic zone ...
GCATACGAGTACCTTTACCCGCAGCAAGAATGACGACAGAGAGTGACATGATAAATCCATTCAATGAGAATTTTTAAGAGCGCGTATTGTAACCAAGTTTGTTGTGTATAGGCTAGTGGTAGTTGGATTTACAGGATGAAATATATGCAATTGTCGAAGTTAGCTCATGTCTAAAACTGTATCAGCCCCCTAAGCCTTTAAAGCCAACTTACCATTTGAATCAAATATAAATTATTAATTGACAATAGAACCAAGGGTTAAGCAACTCAGGAACATTATAACTTAAAGAACTCTCTATGGCATTCGCCCCCTTACCGCCATAAAAACCAAAATTTCATCCAACACTTATACTCTATTTTTAAGAAAAACCTGCTTTATCAAGTAAGTGAAATGCTTGGGAATTGTAAGGTAGCCTAGGAACGCAGACCATAAATAAGATTTGATTCGTACTATCCTGTATTAATTTTTGTTGTTAATAAAGCTGCTACTAATCTACTAGCTGGGCTATTTGTCTGAGTTCACTAGGAGATTGATTAAATTCATTTTTAAAACAACGTGAAAAGTAAGTAGGTGAACTAAAGCCAATAGCGTCAGAGACTTCAGCAATGGGTAAACCTTCTTGCAATAATTTTATTGCTTGTCTTAATCTGTATTTGCGCAAATAACCTGAAAAATTATGCTCAACCAGAGCCCCTAACTTTCTGTTGAGCTGACGCTCTGTAATAAATAACATTTCTGCCACAGTTGTCCGATTTAGCTCGGGTAGTTGATATTTATCACTGATACATTCTTCAAACCGTTTAACAAAGTCGCGATCTACTGGTGACATTTGAGGGTTATTTTCTAGCTCTAAAGGTGAGTACTGACTGAGCATACGACCATATTTTTCACGTAATTTAGCTCTAATCATCAATAGGCTTGAAACCCTAGTAGCTAACTCTGCATGGTGAAAGGGTTTGGTTATATAATCGTCAACGTTGACTTTCCAGCCTTTTATCCTACTTTTCATATCCCCCTTAGCAGTTAATAGCAGGATAGGAATATGACTGGTCTTATCATCATTTCTTAGTTTTTCGGCTAATTGGTATCCGTCAAGAACAGGCATCATCACATCGCTAATAATAAGGTCCGGAATATGTTTTTGAGCCATTGATAGCCCCTGTTCGCCATTGATGGCAGACAGACAGTTATATTGTGTTGAAAAGTATTCGAGCAAATATTGAAGCAATTCTTCATTATCTTCAACGATTAGTAAGTATATATCTTGTTGCACCTGAGTCTCCCTTTGCGCATCAACTAAGGTAGCAGAGGGAGTAAGATTATTTAGTTCTTGTGATATATATTCCGATGTTGATTCCATATCATATAGATCTAATGAGTGATCTGGTTTATTTTGCGGATCAGATAAAGGGAGCTTAATCATGAACTGACTACCCTCATTCGGTTCGCTTTGAATATCAATAGTTCCCTGGTGAGAGCTCACGATTTCTTTAACAAGTGCCAATCCAATACCTATACCAAAATTTTTATTTTGATGGTTATTAATCTGAACAAAACGATCAAAAATACGAGATTGATCTTCTTTAGCTATGCCAAAACCCGTATCAGAAACTTCAATGTGAACCATTTTTTCTGTTGAATCGGATATTTTTATAGTTATTTTTCCCCCGTCAGAACTGTATTTAAATGCATTAGAAATCAGGTTGGTCAATATTTTCTCTAATGAATCGGGAACCATTCTCACCCAATGATCGGTATCTGATTCTGGAGTAAGTGATAGTTCAATCTGTCTTTTTTCAGCCAGGCCACTGAACGATTCGACAATAAAGTTAACACAGTGCCATACATTTTTATTTTGATGTATTGATGCATTATTGTTTTTAAGTTGAGCTAGATCCAGTAATTGATCGACCATTGCGAGTAGACGTTGACCATTACGTTTGATCAGATTCAATTTGTAGTGTTCTTGCTGCATTGAGTAAGTGTTTAATAATGATTCCAGAGGTCCTAATATTAGTGTTAGTGGCGTTCTGAATTCATGGGATATGTTGGCCAGAAGTTGATCTTTAGTATTAGCAATACTCAGTGCTGCCTGGTGATCTCTTTGTGCTATTCTTTTTTCTAGTTCAGCTTGTTGTTGTTTGAGGTTTGCAATGCGTTTTTTTAATGTTAACCAGATAAATATAATTATCAGGCACATAATGAGCAGAAAATATAAAATATATGCCCACCACGTTTTCCAGATTGGAGGTGAAATTGTTAGAGATATAGTGATACTTTGACCCCAAATACCCCCACCCCGCCTTGCTTTAACATTCAGTTCATATTTTCCGTTAGGGATGTTACTGTAAGTTGCGGATCGTTTTTTGTAATCAGTATTTATCCATTGGTCATCCCAGCCTGATAGTTGGTAAGCGTATTCAATATTCTTTGGGTTGGCTACACCTAATGAAGCAAATTCAAAAGTGAATAAGTTTTGATTATAGGGTAAAGCTAACTCTTGGATCGTATAAATACTGTGAGGTATTGTAAAACCTTTGTCTTTTCGATCTGAAATTGCTGATTGTTGACTATCGATTTGTACGGATCGGTTAAATAGCAGAAAATCAGTCAAAGTCACTGATGGTATCATTAAGGTTTGTTCTATTGTATTTGGCCAAAAGCGATTATAACCATGGATCCCACCAAAAAAGATTTCTCCTTGATGATTTTTTACAGCAGATCTGAGGTAAAAGTCATTATCTTGAAGACCATTTTCGACAGTGAAATTAGTCCATTTATTTGTTTTAGGTTTAAAGTGAGACACCCCAGAATCTGTACTTAGCCATAAGTTATCACTGTTATCTACTATAACCCCCATAATACTGTCACTAATTAGGCCATCTTGTATCGTGTAGCGAGTGAATTTTTTACTGCCAGATTGAAGCATATTCAAACCTCCCCCAATGGTGCCAATCCAAAGTTGACCTTGTGTATCTTCAGTTATATTGGTGACAAAATTGCTGCTTAAACTATCGGGGTTCTTAGGTTCGTGTTTAAAATGCGTAAAATTTTCTGTGTCAGTTGAAAATAAATCTAGTCCTCCTTTTTGAGTACCAATCCATAGCTGATCCTGTTGATTGCCATGTAATTCCATTATATTGTTCTGGGATAGACTATTGAGATCTTTTTCGTTGTGTTGATAATGAGTGAAAATATCGGTATCAGGATTTAAGCGGTTAAGCCCTTTATGAGTGCCAATCCAAATGATCCCATATTTATCCTGATAAAGTACATGCACAGAGTCGCTGCTTATACTGTCAGGGTTTTTTATATTGTGACGATAATGTTTAAAGGTTCCTTCTTTTGAATTCAAACGATTGAGCCCTCCACCGATTATTGCTATCCATAAATTCCCGTGGCGATCTTCTATCATTGAAGATATAGCGCCTTTGCTGATACTGTTTGAGTTTTGCGTATCATGGCGGTAGTGGTAGATAAGTTGTTGTTGCTCGTTGTATTGATATAAGCCTTGATGATATGTGCCAATCCAGAGATTGTTTGATGAATCCTGATAAATAGATAACACATTTTCATCAATAATGGTTTTGTCATCGGCACGGTGATGGGAGTAATAACTAAACATTTGGCTAGTTGTTGTAAGCTTGCTTATTCCTTCTAGTGTGGAAATCCACAAGGTATTTTGTAGATCAAAGTAAAGATTTGTTACATAGTCACTGACCAAACTCGTTTTTTCATTTGAAATATGTGTATAGCGAATAAACGTATTAGTGGCGGGATCTAATTTTCCAATACCATTATCTTTACTGCCCAACCACAATACACCATGTTTATCACTGGCAATGCTGGTGATAGCGTAGGGGGTTTTATTATCCTCTTTCATTGCGGTGACGGTAATACGTTTAAATATCCCAGAGGGATCTATAAGTTGATTTAGCCCTGCATTAGTACCTATCCATATTTTATTTGATGCATCCTGATGAAGAGATAAAATTGAGCTGCTGCTCATACTTAACGCTGAATCTGGACTGTTGTAATAAGAACGGATATCACCACTTTTAGGATCCAGGCGATTTAAACCATTCAAGGTTCCTATCCATATTATTCCCTGATTATCTACTATGAGTGCGTTAATATAATTATTGCTTATGCTATTTGTCCCTTTGTTGTACTGAAAACGTATAATGTCACCAGTGGGTTTGTCCAGCCTATTTAATCCATTTGCTGTTCCCAACCAGATATGCCCCTGTTGATCTTCTTGTATGGTATTGATGTGATTATCACTAAGACTATTTGGATTGTCAGGGTCTGCTTTATAGTGGGTAAACTGGTCTGTCTCAGAGTCGTATCGGTTAAGCCCTCCTCCAAATGTGCCGATCCAGAGGAACCCCTGACTGTCTTCGTAAAGAGAATAGGTATAGTTTGCCGATATAGAATGGGGGTTATTCTGTTCGTGCTGATAATGTTTAATATTATAACCATCAAAACGGTATAAACCTGTTTCACTCGTAATCCATATAAAGCCATGTTGATCCTGCAAAACCGCAGTAGATGCCATGTTGGCTTTCTGAAAAACTTCATTGATATTATCGAATTTTAGGGTTGGTGTAGCCCCGAAAATGTATTTAGGTAATAGAGAAAAAAAGACGCTGAGAACTATAAACAGATATTTAGTGATATTTTTGTTCATTTTTAATTCCATTTAGGCAGCCTATTCGACTGTGATCACCCGAGAACGAGCAAGTCTGGCGAATCTGATCTTAACTGTCAAATAGAGTAAAGATAAGTTTCATAGGTTTTTGTCTTTAATGCTGAAACTATTTTTAATTATTGCATCACTTGAACATGTAATTAGTTTAAATAAGAAAGTGGGAACTGAAAAGTATAATTAATTTTAGGTACAGAAATATAATTACACCAAACAATCAACCCATTGTAACTCACTGTATTAATTATATAAAAATAACAATGGCTCAATTCTTTAGATTTTTGTCTCAAAAAGACTAACAGAAGTTTAACTTTTTGATTAGTTTTAAACTTCTTTCGAAATGCCCTTGATGAGCGTTTGTCGAATAAATTTTTTTTGAGGATTTTCAGTTAATTTAAGTTATTGAACGCATTGATAGAAATTAACGGACATTAATTAACGGATGGGTGGTTTGAGATGTTTGATACACGTAATTGGATAGATGGATTTGAAATTTCTGATTTGTCTTTGGCTTTATTAACTTCAACCGAATTTACTCAAACTAAATTAACCCCAACTGATATCACTGGTTCTGGTGTTGATCTTTGGGAGAATCATGATGCTTTTGAATCTGATCCTGCACTGTTTAATGATCGCCTCGAATTTGAAGGCTTATCACTCAAGAAACTGAAATTACTACAGTCAAACGAAAAAGAAATAGACATTGATAAACTTGATTCCAGTTGGATCCATAAAGTCAAACAAGCTTATGAAGCGAATAGTATAAGAGATTTAAGTTACAAACGTACATATGATATTAAATTGCTTAAATCAATTGAGTTTTTAATCGACTGGAAGTTGATAAACCTCTTTGAAAAAACCAGGGAATTTGAAAACCACAGCAACATAGTTAATTTATTTGTTCCTTTAGTATTGAGCAAGCTTGCAAAGTTAATTGATCGCTGTGTTGTCTTGGAAATGCATTTAGAAAAAATGCAGGGAAATTTGAAGGGTCACAGTGCAGAAGAACGATTTTTCGATTATATAAATAGCTTTTCCGATAAGAAAAAACAACTCATCTTTATTAATGAATATCCTTTATTGGGTAAAAAAGTGTTACATATTTTATCTCAGTGGTCTGATTTTGTTATGGAATTTTTTGAAAGGCTCAGTCATGACACTTATCTTTTACAAAATGAATTTGGTAATAAAAAGATAGCGCTTAGCAACCTTACTCATGTTGAAGGAGGTTTCAGTGACTCTCACAATGGCGGAAGAAGTGTGCTTATTCTGATGTTCGATAATAATTTTAAACTTGTTTATAAGCCACGTTCAATGTCAATTGATGTACATTTTTTTCAATTAATTGATTGGGTTAACCAGAATAATAACGACATGAAATTTAAGACGGTAAAAATCTTAAATTGCAATGAATACGGCTGGTCAGAGTTTATCACAAATAAAGTGTGTGACAGCAACAAAAAACTTCAGCGATATTATGAAAGAGTTGGTGGTTTAATGGCTGTTTTATATGCACTTGAAGCAACAGATATGCACTATGAAAATATTATTGCACTGGGAGAACACCCCATTATCATTGATGTTGAGACACTTTTCCAAGGAGGAGTAGCATCTGATAATGCTGATGAAGTACTCGACAATTATTCTGTTTTAAGTACAGGTTTGTTGCCGATACAAATATTAAATGGTCAAGTTGGTAATTTAGACGTTAGTGGCATAGCTTGTTCAGACAAGGTTACCGTTGAAGCGCGTGACTGGAGTAACAGTTATACAGATGAAATGAAGATAGTCAATAAAACAATCACACTTGATCATACCTTCTCAAATTTGCCGATTGAGACACTTAAAAAAGAACACATTGTTATTTTAGTTAAATCGATAAAAGATGGTTTTTCTTTGATATATAAATTTTTATCGGAACATAAAATACAATTGTTAGCACAAGGTGGTCCTATTAGTGCTTTTTCAGGTAACAGTGCGCGCTATGTATTACGGAACACCTCTCTATACACTGAATTCCTCAGGGATCTATCGCATCCTGAAAATTTAAATTCCTCAATCAGTGCCGAGCACAGATTAGATTATCTTTACACGAACCAATTAAACAGAAAACAAATACATAAAGTCATTCAGCATGAAAAAAATGCTCTGAAATCAAATGATGTTCCTTGTTTTTCTATTCCTCTTTGTGGACGACAGTTACAGAGTGTATATGGACAAGATATTGATAATTATTTAAGCAATACACCCTATAGCAGTGTAAAGCTGCGTATTGAAAATTTAGGGCCAAATGATTTTGATAAGCAACATTGGATCATTAATTCTTCACTAAAGACTTTAGCAACAAGATATGGATTAACAAAAGACGAACTTATTTCTTCGACTTCTTTGAGTGAAGCTCCGATGGAAAGTGTTACCAACGACGGGTTAATTGATAAATTTATTTTTAACCATTTAAATTTAATTCATTTTAGTAACAAGAAAGAAGCAACCTGGTTGGGTATTTCTTTAATGCAAGATAATTGGACCTTCGATAAAGTATCAAATACTTTGTATGAAGGTCAATTAGGGAACACGCTATTTTTGGCATGCTATGCAAGCCAGTATAATGATCCAATTGCACAGCAATTAACGGATAAATCTTTAGCTTTTATTCTTAAGGGCTTGAATGATAAAGAAGTAAGTATTGGTGCTTTTGATGGATTGAGTGGTTATCTTTACGTGTTGTCTCATGCCTTTGCGTTGACAAAAATATTGCCCGTAAATAATGATTATTTGAAATGTGTCAATTCGATTAAGCCACGATTGAAATCACTTATCGCGCAAGACAAAGGTTTAGATATTATCTCGGGGGCCGCAGGTTGCTTGTTAAGTTGTTTAAGTGCCTATAAAGCCTTTGACGATATTGAATGCCTAGATTTGGCAACGCTTTGCGGCGACCACTTGTTAGACACTGCACAAACTGAAACCGTAGGATGTAGTTGGCTTATTAATGGACAAGAAAAAGCATTATCAGGATTCTCTCATGGCGCTTCAGGAATTTCTTACGCGCTGACCGCACTGTATAAAATAACCGGAAATAAAAGCTATTTTATAGCAGCGAAGCAAGGCATAGCGTTTGAAAATTCATTATTCAGCAAAAAGTATGGAAACTGGAAAGATAACCGTGGATTTGTTGGAGATAGTACAGCCTATAGTACTTCTGCCTGGTGCCATGGTGGAGCTGGAATTTTATTTTCCCGCCTAGCAATGCTTCCATTGCTGCCTAAAGGCTCAGAAGAATATATTCAATTTAGTGCAGATATTAAAATTTCAATTCAAGGTGTTGTTAAGCAAGGTTTTAATTTAAATCATTCACTGTGTCACGGGACAGTTGGGAATTTGGTTATTCTCAAAAAGGCTCTTCAGTATATGCCTGACGCAGCACTTCAAAGCAAGCTCGATGCTGAAATAAAACGTTTAGAAGCAGATATTTCGTCTATTGCTGATATTAAATGCGCTACTCCACTAGAGATTCATGATCCCGGTTTTATGATCGGTCTCTCAGGCATTGGCTGGGGTTACCTTTATTTAAAAAGTACATTACAGCTCCCATGTTTATTGAGTTTAGATATGCCTATTTAGTCTTTGTCATTATTTTAATCTCATCGTTGTTTTATGGCTGGTGGCAACGTTGAATTTTTAAATTTAGCCAGCCAATAATAAAGGAATAAAAAATGAAAAATGTAGATATGATCCGTGCATGGAAAGACAAATCATACAGAGCTAGTTTAACTACCGAACAACAAGCACAACTAGCAGCTAACCCTGTGGGAGAGTTAAGCACTCTTGAACAAGATATGGTTGCTGGTGGTGCTACTTTGACTAGCGATTGGGCCTATACCTGTGGATTAGGTGGGAATCGTTGTGGTCAACCTTGGTAAATTGTTAAGTAATTAACAAGAATTTCGACCATCAGCTTTGTTGATGGTCGTTTAATAATTCTGCTTCACATCTTTATATATGCTACTTCTGGCAATATTTTGGGGTAAATCCCCCGCCGATTGCAGCGTAAATATTTGAAATAAAATTAAAAACAAAGCAACAGTTGCACAGGAGCGGCTCTGATTTTCTATGTTTAAAAAATCCTTCAAACTGATCCGCCAACTCGATGTTATGGACTGCGGTCCTGCCTGTTTAATGATGATAGGTTTACATCATGGTAAAAAATATAGCCTTAACCGTTTAAGACAGTTATGTGATAAAGGCCAGCAAGGTGTGACTTTGCTGGGTATTAATCGTGCTGCTGAAGAGCTGGACTTTAAAACCCTACCGATGAAAATGACAATAGAGTTATTTGTTCAACAAGCCCAACTTCCTTGCTTAGTTCATTGGCAAGGTGATCACTACGTCGTGGTTTACAAAATTAGCAAAGGTAAAATAACTATTGCAGATCCGGGCGTTGGTAAAGCGACATTATCTACGAAGCAGTTTACTGAATGCTGGACTCAGGGGAAAGATACCGGCATTGTACTTTTTGTTGAGCCAACTCAAAAATTCTATCAGAATGAAGACGATCAGCATCAAAGCAAAAACGGGCTCAGTCGCCTGGCTTCTCACATGTTACGTTTTAAAAAGTTTCTTGGTCAGTTAGGTCTAGGCGCTTTGCTAGGATCGCTTTTAAACCTTATTTTTCCATTTCTAACCCAGGCGCTGGTCGATCATGGTATTGGCAATAGTGATATCAATTTTGTCTATGCGATATTAGTGGCGCAACTCATGCTATTTTTTAGTCGTACAGCAACTGAATTTATTCGAGGTTGGATATTAGTTCATATGGGCGCGAGGATTAATATTGCCGTTATTTCAGAATTCTTGATGAAACTGATGCGTCTTCCTTTATCTTATTTCAGCAGTCGTAACCTTGGAGATGTACTGCAAAGGGTGTCTGATCATAACAAAATTGAAGAGTTTCTGACGTCTCATTCAATTAACATTGTATTTTCTTTACTTAATCTTATTATTTTTAGCATTATTATGGCGACCTACAGTGGCGCTATTTTTATCATTTTTTTCTTTGGTAGCCTCGCTTCTATCGGTTGGGTTATGCTATTTTTAAATCGCCGTAAGGTCCTTGATTATCAACAGTTTACTCAAATGCGTGCCAATCAGAATGCGATAGTTCAATTAGTTAATGGCATGCCTGAAATTAAAATGAATCAAGCTGCAGAAAGCCAACGATGGGCTTGGGAAACTATTCAGGGAAAATTGTTTAATGTAAGGTTAAAAGCATTAGCATTGGAACAATATCAGCAAGCGGGCACATTGTTTTTTAATGAAGGTAAAAATATATGGATCACTTTCATGGCCGCGAGCCAAGTGATCAGTGGTGAATTGACGTTGGGCATGATGATGGCGATCACCTATATTCTTGGCCAAATGAATGCGCCAATAGAGCAACTCTTGCAGTTTATTCGTCAGGCTCAGGATGCCAAGCTCAGTATGGAGCGATTGGGTGAAATTCAGGACATGAAGGAAGAAAAAGATGAGGTAGGAGTCGAATTAAGCGATAACGTGCCAAAAGGTGACATAAGATTACATGAGGTGAGCTTTAAATATTCCCGTCATGACAGAGAGCATGTAATTAATAAATTGAACCTTATCATACCCTATCAAAAAACCACCGCAATTGTGGGTGCCAGCGGCAGTGGTAAAACGACGCTGATGAAACTGTTGCTAAAATTTTATGCGCTGGAAGAAGGGAGGATCTCAGTTGGTGGTCAAGATCTTAAGTTTATCGATCATGATGCATGGCGTAGTAAATGTGGTGTGGTGATGCAAGATGGTTACATTTTGAATGATACAATTGCCAAAAATATTGCTATGGGAAATAAAGGAGTTAACTTTGAAAGAGTATTACACGCGGCGAAAAATGCTAATATTCATGAAGAAATAGAAAATTTACCACAAGGATATCAAACCCCAATTGGTCAGGAAGGTGTTGGTTTAAGTGGGGGACAGAGCCAGCGTATTCTCATTGCCAGAGCCATATATAAAAATCCTGATTTTTTATTATTTGATGAAGCTACCTCGGCATTAGATGCTAACAATGAGAAAAAGATACAGAAAAATTTGCAAAATTTTTTCAAAGGAAAAACGGCTGTCATTATAGCTCATCGATTAAGTACGGTGAAAAATGCTGACAAGATTATAGTACTGGAAAAAGGGCGGATCATTGAACAAGGAGATCATCAAACATTAACAAAGAAAAAAGGTTTTTATTACGATCTCGTCAAAAATCAATTGGAATTAGGAAATTAGGATGCCAGATTTAGCGCTAAATCAAACGCCTGTAGTAGATGCTATCGTTGGACGAGAACCCTCCTGGATTGTACGTACAGGCATAACATTAGTGTTCGTAATTTTCATGATGCTGTTGATGATGACTTGGTTTATCCAATATCCGGATAACATTATTGCTCCAATCACTTTAACTACGCAACAAACCCCTGTGCAATTGGTGGCGAAAACTAATGCTAGGATCACGCATATTTTTGTTAGTGAAGGTGAATTTGTTACACAAGGGGCACCATTGGTTTTATTGGAAAACAGTGTTAAATATGAGAATTTAGTTGTATTAAAAAGTCGATTAAAACAAGATGGATTTTACTCTTTGAGTGAATTGAAGATTAAAGGTTTAGGAGAATTACAGCCTAGTGTCAATCAAGTGAATCAGGCGTTACATGAACTTCATGTATTTGAAACATCTGCGAAATTATTTAGCCGCATAGAGAATACTAGAACTTTAAGTGAGCAATATAAGCTATTGCAGGAACAAATTGACAGTAAAATGATCACCATGCAGAGCAAAATGACACTTGAAGTAGATTTACTGGAAAACAATCGAAAATTAAAGGCACAGGGATTGGTAACCGCTGTTGAAATGGTCAGGATAGAAAACCGTTATTTGGATAAGAAAATTTCACTAAAAGACATTAAAATACAGCGTGAATTATACAATATTAAAATTCAAGAGTTAGCATATAAATTATCTGAATATCGGATCGAACGTGATGAGCACACTCAGCAGTTAAAAACCAATCTAAACAATAGTTATTCCGCATTGATGAGTAAAATAGATCAGTGGCAGCAACAATATTTGTTAACTGCACCTAGCCCCGGAATCATCTCATTTTCAAACTATTGGAGCGTTAATCAACAGGTAAACACCTCAGACGTCGTCGTATCCATAGTTAATAAGTCTGCTGTTAAAATCGGAAAAATGTTATTGAGTCAACAGGGAGCAGGAAAGGTGGAAGCAGGACAAAGAGTAACTATCGAATTAGCGAGCTTTCCGGCTGTAGAATATGGAAAAATAGAAGGTGTGGTGGAAGCAATATCACTAATTCCTCAGCAGAAAGGCTACATGGTAGAAGTTACACTGCCAGAAACATTGATAACAACTTACGGTAAGTTACTCCCTTTTACTCCTAATCTGATAGGCCAAGCCAAGATAGTAACGCAGGAAAAGCGTTTGATAGAACGATTTTTTGACAAAATTACCTATATATTTGATAGTCATAACTGACAGGTCATTTTCAAGTAGTCTAAATGGTCAATAAATCACGCCGTTATTCATGAAATCTTGTCCTCATTGGATCCTTCTACCGTTTAGCCAACAGACAGTTATTATTGCCGTCATCGTATACACTAGCCGCCTGTATGTAAGGATTTAAGAAATACCGTTAAAAAATCCATCTTAAAGGTAATGTTGTTAGGTATTTAGTGGGTATTTCGATTGATGGATTAAGTCGGCTAACGATTGAAAAAACATCTCAATGAACTAAGGCGAACCGCCCTAATAAGAAATTCTATCGACCTAATGAATAAGGTTGAAAACCTATAAGAGATCGTGTAAATGCTTAAGTTAATGACATTTTTGTCCTAAGAGTTCACCTGATTACTACAAGTCGCAATGTCAGTCATTTGCCAAGTTGCTTAAAACCTATCTCGCTATGTGCCGCTTACCGCCATAGATATTTAACTTGTACTGCTATGTAAAATAAGGTTGGGGGATCAAAGATTTTCGTTTAGTTAAGCTTTCTATCAAGGAGAAAATAGAACACTTAACTATTCACAAAACGAATCAATTAATTAGCCCCTAGGTTAACCAACAGCGAGATCGGTTATCACGGCAATAGGGTCTGCTTGGTATTGGCTGATCAAGCTAGCTAGTTCTGGTTTACAAGAGCCACATTTGGTACCACATTGTAGCTGTGCACCCAATTTATCAACACTAGTGCAACCTTGTTTTATGGCTTGCTTAATAGTTTTTTCACCGATAGAAAAACAACTACAGACTTGCTTGCCCTGATTAA
>SPKZ01024208.1_pt1 | contig 13065 bp, 14 predicted proteins | sample 2456571 | NCBI WGS metagenome assembly SPKZ01 (sample SAMN11192286, study PRJNA482655) | marine metagenome | biome: ENVO:00000447; feature: ENVO:00000244|ENVO:00000211|ENVO:00000569|ENVO:00002023; material: ENVO:00002151; isolation source: ocean water from marine abyssalpelagic zone ...
AAATTTTTTTGTGTGTTAATATTCACAATGTCTTATTGGGCGGACTCAACTGGTGAGATTAAAATTCACGACTGCAAATATAAAACAGCAGTGGCCCCAGATAAAGCGTCTAACAGTGAAGTTTCAGATGTTTTTGACGAGTCGACTGTAAATAATAAGTGGCTTCTTGGCTTTTCTTTATCTTCTGGGACTGGTCATTATATTAACGCTTCAGGAAAAGTATTTTATAAACTTCTCCCTTGCATTGAAGATAATGCGGGTAAGTACCGAGAGGGATTATTCTTTGATACCGAGCATCAAGCCTATCTAGCGCTGAAAATTATCACTGAATATTGCGGAATTAAAAAAAACCCTGAAAGTGGAGCTCTGAAATCAATTGATTCAAACAGCGACATGTTTAGTATGTTGGACTCAGGCTACACAGTGATAGTTCAAGAGCTGACTGTTAAATCAGAGAGTGACAATCCAGAACTAAACATAGAAACATTCATTGGAAACTCTATAGAAAGGCCACTAGCTACCGACATAAGAGAGAGGCTAACCACGAATATTGGGCTTAGATTAATATCAAAATCGAGAGCTATTGAGTTTGCAGTTTGCGATATTAGAAAATCTACAAAGTTAAGTTACGGCGTTTATATCGCCAAATGTACAAAGGGTAATGATTATCTCTTAGCTCTTAACTAAAAAAACAATTTCAAGTTTCTGTAACAAACTAAAAAATACAAAATATCACCTATAATATTAATCTTTAGGTGATAATTAATTATTATTCAAAGAAAAATGTCACCCTATAATTATATATAGTTAATTAACTACCTCCCATTATTTTTATTAATACATTTAATTCAACAATAATTCTTAATTGCACTTGTTATTACTAGTGAAATCCATTGACACAAATACCATCATGATCATAATATGTCCTTTGAATAATGAATAATAAATAATAATAAAGTAACTATAAAAATAATAATAAATGTGGCGATATTTACTGTGTGAATTTAGCTATTAAAAATAACTATAATAATAAAATAAGGTGGCAATATGTCATTACCAGATCATGATAAATTAGTAGATCTTCTTAAGTCAGACCCTGCGGCTTTTGAAATTGAACGTAATAAGCTTATTGAATCTGAAATTAACAAGGCTCCAAAAAAAAATCAGGCTGCATTACGGGAATCTCAGAGTGATTTAGATGAAAAGCTAAAAAAACAGACTTAAACTAATATTTTTAATTATGTTACAGTTCAATCATCAGTAGGGGGTAACCCCTTAAAATGCACGATATTATTTGTAAATATCGTGCATTTTTTAATTTATTTAACAGTTAAATCGAAAATCCATTTCTTTGACTGTGGTTATTAACTTCAGGTAAGATTCAGCGAGTAGTGAAATAATTGTTAAAGCGAAACTATAGGTGAGTGTTTCTATTTTCTTTGCCATCCTTGTGGCGATGAGACTAAGTTAGCCGCTATAGACCTTTCGTTCAATTAGAGCTTGATGAAGACCGATTACATTTTGAAGAAAATAAGTAATCTATCTCCTATTTCTTATCTGTTATTTAATTTACGGCAATATATTTCTGGAATTATCGGTATTTATTTCAACTTAATTTAGGTTTGAAAAATGAGTAACAATAAAATTTATATGGTTAGATTAATTTCTGGCTGTCGGTGGGAACTTAACGATAATAAAGTTATTTTCACATCTCATTGTGATAAAGAGGCTAAGAAATATGCAAGGGATCAATTTATAGTTCTGTTTGATAAAATGCTGCACCAGGAACGTTTCTTTATCATCGTCACAGAGATGAATTTAGGTGTTGTTGAACGTGAGCCTGAAATATGGAACTCTGCCAAAGACATTGTGATGAAGAGTTATAATGATTGGATTGATATCAATAAGAAGATTTCTATTTCCAACTTGCTTTGTCATGAAAAAATACTGGATAGAAAGCCACCTTCCAAAACATTACTTAAAAAGAAGATGCCAAAGGAATGCGCTGATCAATATTTCCTGATAAATGTATCTTCTCAAGGGGAAGTTTACGAACAGCACCTTTATGATAAAATGAAAGAGTTTCAATAGAAATTCGCCAAGCTGCACATTATCGTTTGACGAATGCCGATAATAACTCATCATGGTAAATTAAATCTAAATTCAACACCCATAAGCGCTAATGTTCAGTGTTCGGGTGTTTTATTTTCTTGTAGTGTTTGGATTTCTTAAGTGTAAATCTAAATCTACAATTCACTTCTAGGCATTACGCAGTTTCTACCGTTACTTTTAGCCTTAAGCAGATTGCCATCTGCACGCTCAATTATACTCTGCACTGTGTCTCCCACTATGACCTGAGTAACACCAAATGATGCCGTTATCATTCTTACTTTTTTACCTGACTTTCTATCTGAGATGGATATTTTCTCTAAAGTCTTACGTATCGTTTCTGCATGCTGCCTGGCGGACAAGATATCTTTTCCTGGGAGAATTACCGCAAACTCTTCACCTCCAAACCTGTAACTTTCTGCGCTGTCATAACAGCGTTCTTTAATTTTATTTGCAATTAACCTCAATACCTTATCACCAAACAAGTGACCGTATTCATCATTGAATGATTTAAAGTGATCGACATCAATCATTACAAAACTGAACTTATCTTTTTTATTTATGTAATTAAGCAAGGACTCATCCAGCATTCTTCGGTTCAATAAACCTGTCAGCGCGTCCTCACGCGCTTCTTTTTTACTTGTTTCTAACTGAGATCTCAATTGAAGTATTTCATTCTTATTTTCAGTTAGATTTTCTTTAAGCTTGTTGGTTGAATTTCTGATTTCACCTATTCCGTGAATTAACTCCCGTACCACATCCATAGAGTCACTTATAGAAACACCTTCTTTATCCAACTTCTCAATATCGCAAAGTGATTTCATCACTGCGTCCTGAAATAATTCAGCATCCATCAGGGCCGAGTTGGTATTTTTAAATAAATCTTCGGCTATAACGACTAAATTATTTTTTATTTTACTAATCTTTTTCTCTTTTTCATTTATGAGGAATTCGTCATACAATGAATCACATAAAGAATCTGCATTTCTACCAGGAACTGATATTCCTTTATCAAGCGCCCTGTTCAATTCTGGGTGAGTTTTATTTACATAGGTGTACCAAATTGCGTAGTTGATGGGTGTTACTGGTACTTTATACTGCATCATCAAAGGTATTGTTTCTTTAAAAAAAATCGTTGATTCTAAAAAGCTATCCTTTTTTACATTCATATTAAACACCGTATTTGTTGCTTGTTGCTTGTTGTTTATTGTTTATTATTGTTTATTATTGTTTATTATTGTTTATTATTGTTCATTATTATTATTGTTATTTATTTTTATCGGCAAAGATAAATTAAATATTATTCCAAGATGTTATCTTACGCAATTAAATATAAAGATCCATCATTATATTAATCTATTAAGTCTTTGTTATTTAATAATCTGTTTACAAATACGCGATTTTCCAGTAAGGTTTATTCCGAAAATAAAAAGATTAATCTCTAATGATTCACTAAAAGGTCGGCATTTTGACAGATAGAAAAATACATATTTACACAACAAATTCTACGATCCCTGAAAATGTCGAGCTTCAAAGCTACTATGATGTACTCAAGCTTATCAAATCAGGCGCTGTTGAAGTCCATACTCTTGACGTCACGTCATTCTGCATGGACGTATTAATAATGGATTGTTACGACATTGTCATCCATAGAGATTTTGGCAATGGTCATGAGGTTTTAGTTGCGTCAGAGATAGCAAAAAACCTAGTTTACCCATGTGGTTTCGAATATACACGAAGAGAAATCCGTAAATCTCACAACATAATGAAAATGTTTCGTGCAGGCGCATTTAGTTGGAAACCAGTAGCGCTTGAATATCATTCTAAAGTTAACGAACGGGATAAATTATGATGAAAAATTTACTAGTAAGAAATACAGAAGTACCGATGTCGGTAGTTAAAACCTACTCTTTTAGCATCGATACCAAAATGGGTGTTCTTAATTTTCAATCATCAGAAAGCAATGATAACACGTATGTTTTTGATGTAAGCGATGACCAGGATTATACGTTTGCAACAATTTCTGTGAAAGAGATTAATGATGAAATGCCAAAACTTCAAACAATGGTTAATGGTGTAGTCGACCGATTCGAGAAAGAAAATGGTAAGTGCCCATCTAAATATGGTGAAAAACCACATGTATATGACTATTTAAACGTCTGGACTTAACAGATATCAATTTCAACTTTTAAATTAAATATGAAATGTTAGCAATATCACTTGTTGACTTTCACTTCTGTTAAGGTATAATTAAATAACTATTTAGTTATCTACTTAAAACAATATTAACAACTATGGAGCGGTAACTTGGCCTGTACTAAAATACAGAGCATCCCTGCCGAAAAAATAATGAAAGTTGATTACAAATTTTGTAAAAAAACAAAACTAACACCTAAAGATTTATTCATCTGGCTAAATTTAAAATTTGAAGACGGCGACGGCGAGGTTATTTATAATATTTTTAATCGCCACATCCGAATCATAAATACATATGTTGATATCAGTGAAGAAATCACCACATTTGATCGATGGGCCAATTCATCAGAGCTTGAATTTGATTTAGCGAGACCTTCAGAAAAGCGCCGATTTATCGATTGGGTAGAGCATCAACGAACAATTTACCCTGTTGACTCAACAGCCCAACCAAAGGAAAGTCTGGAAGTTTCAGATAATAGTGGTAATGATGACATTGAGGACACCTCTGACACTGAGCTTGAAGATATTACTGACACGCGTATTGAAGCTACAGGCGTAACAGAGATAGAAAACAATAGCGCAGAACCACATGACCTACCTACCTCTGACATTGCTGAAGAAATAGCGGTTAGTTAGCAACTAACGAGGCGAATTTGCTCTGTAAGTCTTTACTTGATGATTTACAGAGCATAACAATCACAACTCATCACTTAAATTAACTCTCTGGATTTCAACATGATCATCCTTGTAAAAATAACTAACAACACCATTCAGGTTATTCATGGTCGCCGCAGGCTTCGAGATAAAATTAATTCACAAGGCAAGGCTCTTGTTCCCCTAGAATCTGGTGGAGAGGTTCTTTTAACCCACGACAAATCAGAAAATCTAATTATAGCTAACGATACAATTCATTAATTTTTCGTAAACTAACAAAGCCACACCTTTTAATTTGATAATTAAAGTGTAACACCCTGCTTTAAAACACATTTCCTTATTTATTTCTAATTAAACTTCTGTTATTCACAAGTAAAAAAGTTGTTAGTTGACCTTTGCTTTTGGTCATGTATAATTAACATCATACTAACCTAGCAGCATAGCCGCTCCCAATAAATGGTGAAGCTAGATGTAAAGTTATACCGTGTTTGTTAATGCACTTTACCTGTATTGATGCCGTGATGAACGGGAACACGCCCTAAGCATCTAATTATATAGGAAATACCTACTATGTATTACAATAAAGAAACCTTCAAAGAACTTGCAACTCGCATGTCAAAAAAACTCGATTTAACCTACCTTTCTCAATGTTTAAGCAAAATGTCGAAAAACATTGAGACTGAAGAACTCATACATATTGCACTTCTCAGAGATTCGAATGTAAACCTCGATATAACTCAATGCTACGATATTTTATCTCAGCAAATGTACGGTCATGATTGGAACTTTATCTCAAATCAGTTTGATATAAATAATTCTCTCTTTGAAAAAGCAAAGCAATTTTTAGACAAATGTAAAAAGAGTGAAGATTACGACATTCCCAACTTCACAAAAGATCGCTACTCTAAAATGAGCGAGCAAGCGTTGCTAGATCAAATATTTGACGCCATTGTGTTCAAAAAAGCCGAACTGGTTGCATTTGGGGATCTTGATCCTGGATATACGATGAAAGGCACAGGCTTTCTTTATGCACAATCTGGATATTTTAAGCCAATCAACGATGACTCTTCAGATATCCGCTCAGGCTCAATTGACATAGAAATAGATGCTAGAACAGGAGAAGTTAAGTCAATCATTGCAAGCTGCTCTGAGCTTGATCTTGGAACTGATTATAGTGAGTCCGATAAGTTCATTGGAAATAAGTATCCCGCATTTGTTGTAGATGAAGTCAACAATGATAACTACTATATTGTCGCAACTCAGCGCGTAGGTGATACTAGTTACCTCCAACTAATTGACACTATTTCTATTGATGAGGGGGACGCCCTGAATATGGCGAACGAAATTGCAGAGATAAGTCCAAACCTTACCTTGCTTGATAAGCATCATCTAAGTGCAGATTATGCCTGGAATATCATTGATGACAAGCCTGTGGTTAAAATTCATGGTAAAAGCGCGGTCTGCGTAAACGTTTAGCTTTCTCAAATCACCAATTTACGTAGAATAATGGTGATTTTAGGCATTCAAATGCAAGGTGACACAAAGGTGACACAAACATATTGCTTTAATTAATGTAAAATGTAAATCCGACTCATTAATAGGATAACCGATATGCTTTACACCTTTGAAAAACTTACTGAAAGAAAAATTTATATAACAGAAGGAAGTCGTCGACTTAGGTCTATCGTCCAGCCAAGAGAAAAAGCTCATGGCGAATTACCGCTAGCTAAAGGGAGTTCGATGAAGAAATAATAGCTTAAGATGAAGGTCAATATAGATACGTCAATTTAGTTGACTTTCATCTTTGGTAATGTATAATTTAAGCATGGTCAATAATCAAAACACAGGGATTACAGTCATGCTAGAAAAAGTTTACAACCCAGAAATATCACCTTACCCATCTGAATTAAGTGATTACTTTGAAGATTCAGCACCAAAAACAAAAGTTTTATCGTGTATAAAGGACATCAACGACCTAGTTTCCATTGATCGTGAAAATGATGAAGCCTTTTTTTCTGCTGGAGGATTTACTTTTCAGGTAATATCGATGTCATTAAAAATAATTCAAGACTCTATGCCTCCTCAGTTTACTCTTGATGTTATAAAACTTTTTCACTTAGATATTTATTTACGTTTAGATCGCGTTATTAAAACGCTAACTAAACTAAGCAAAAAGTAAGGTGTCTCGATGAAAAAAATAGCGAAAAAAATAATTTCTGTCTGGGAATCTATCCACAACAAATCAATCAATAGCAACGCTTACTGCATTGGTGGCGACAGTTATTCAAACCTATCAGAAACAAACAGAAAATTAAAGATAGCTGTAGCGGAAGACGACTCTTTAATCAGTGCTATTTTCGTAATCGAGTCAGCTTTTTCAGAATATATTTCTGGCGCAAAAATAACGCTCAAAGATTACCTGAATCCCGACAAGCAAAGGCTGATTTTTTTATCTAACATTAAAGAAATGAACACACTTCTTTCTCACGGCGATGTTATTCAGATAAAGGATGAATTCTACTCTAACTGCAACAGTATGATCTCTCACTACCAGCAGACAAAGAACTTAAGTGATAGTACGAAATCATACATTCAAGATTATGCCATAGACTCACTTTTCTTCGCTAAAAGCGCATTTAAATACCTGTCACCATATTTAATTCACGATGGGGTGCATGGAGATATCACGAAACTTAAATTTAAAGAAGACATCTACCTATTTGATGATATGGCACACCTTGCAAATCAATCAAATTCGATGCCCGATGGGTTCTGCTTGTCTGTTATTCGCGCCAATCCTATTAGTGATAGCTACTTCTGCCTGCACGTAAAGAGTGGAAGTAAGACTTTTCTCGTCGCAGACAAACCATACGAAAAAAATCCGTTCCAGATGCGCTCAATGGCTAGTCGAAACCAGAGATACAATGAAAGTCGATATTCATCCTCTGTATTTCCTTATTCAATTCTCGGTATTGAATTCGAAAATAACGGCAGAGTGGCAAAGGAGTCAAGTAACACTGCGCTTACAAATATCAATGCGCCAGATGGCGTTCAAATACTTGCTAATATTAGCACGCTTAACACGCAGGATTTATTGAGACTACACTTCATCTTTGATGAGTGTATTCAGAGCCTGATTTTGGATACAGAAACCAAGTTTAAAAAACTTGCAGTAATAACCGAAAACTCTATTAAGAATTCTCTTACATTTGTAGCAACGAGCCTTGAAGATCTCCCTGTGCAGTACTCAGACTCTATAACAGCTAAAGTGCAAACCGTTACAAGTAGCGAATTAACTCATGAGTTACTTGTAAAGCATTGTCCTGGCATCACAAGTTCAAGCGAGGATTTCAGTTCGTTAGAGAGACTGTACGCTAAAAAAGTAGCTGACGAAGTTTTATATGTGCCTGAGTTTAATTACGATACTAATTTTTTATTAGTGGAAAAAGGTGGTAGTCATTCAAACTATCTACCTTTAGAGCAAGAAGATAATAAAAACCTAGCTATCAGACCAAATATGCTTGAAAACTTTTACATTGGTGATCAGAAAGAAATACAGGCGCGTGCGACTTATTTAGCTCGCGATAATCAAGCCAGAGCTATTCATCTATTGGCTAAGGAAGATTTTAGACAGAACTCAGTTAAAATTGAAAAACAGATGAACAAAATGATGGCCAAAAACATCCCTAATATTATTGAGCACTTAATTTCTTTTAACCATGAAGAGCTTAATCGCTTAAATAAAACTAAATTCTTAACCCCTCGCATTCAGGCTTTTTATGTTAAGGCAGACGACAGGTTTTTCTCTTCTTTGCATGGTCACACCGAATGGGCTAAAGCTATTAAAGCCATTAACAAAAATAAAAGTGAAGTTTCTTGTTATCTATCTAGATCGAAAGACGTGGAATTCAGGTTCATTGTAGGTATAGGAAAAAGTAGTGATTTAGCGATTCTTGCGGGAGTTGAGATCTGCGATCTTCCACTTGAACTTCAAGCGTACAGGGCAACGGAATCTTCATCGTACATGTCAGATCGCCCAGACCCATTAACTACAATAACTAACCCTTGGGATGAGTTAAAATTTAGCTACAATATTCCAATAAGCAAGGCCACGGTAAATAAAATCCGAAAGAAACTTGGGCTTTCAGCACTAACATCTTTAAACGTAGAGAGCGAATCTAAAAAGTACTTTTATGAAAAAGAGAAAAAAAATACTCACTCGTCAGGTAAAATTGGCATAGAAAACGTTCTTTCCCAAATAGTTAAAAAAGAAATAAGCCCTTTTAAACCTGATGGCTTTAAAGTTAGCTGCCCAAATGCATTCGGTTTTCTAACAAAAAAAATAGTTTAAACAGAAAGTCAATAAGGACAATTTAATGCAAAAAGTTAAACCTAATTGCACTGAGTGATTATTTATTATATAGATTAAATGCAAATAAAAGCCATTTCCTATCAGTAGGTAAATGGCTTTTATCGTTTTCAGTACAGAGCCTAGTACCTTATCCATCTACAAACATAGTCAGTTCAACTGAGTTTAAAAATCACGTTATAATTACTTCAACATTCCTACTATACTACTCTTAAGGTGACAAGTTGGTAATCGACTTAAACATAAAGGACTAGCATGAGCACTCTGTTAAAACTACCTCCATTAAACCCGCAGGCACAGTCCATACTTCTTAACAAATCTCTTGGTGAGTTAGCTCTACCTGAATTTATTGAAACTGTAATTTTTCCAAAATACGGTTATGAACTTGCACAATCTTTTCGTAGTTTCGTCGATTTACATTCACATGGTAAGTGTCACATTTTAAGCTATTTCATTGTAAGCAAACTCCCTTTAGATGGGGTGTTATACGTTAGCAAAAACACAAACACCCTTGTTCACTCAGCGATTGTACTACCATCTGGACTAATCTTTGATGCAACTGGATTTCGAAATCCAGAAGATGTCTTTAACAAGTACCAGAAAATATGTATTAAAGAATTAAACGAGCATCTTAACAAGCCAGTTAGATTAAAGCCTGATGATTTTCTTATGGAATTAATGAGAGCTGAAAACAAAGAAAGACAAGAGGCACTTGAAACAATATTTCAGCAAGAACTTCGAGATCTTGGCTTTAAAATAAATGCAATAATGACATTTATTAATGTTTAGTTACATGACGATTTCAACAACTTTCTCTAATAAAAACGCGCCAAACTAAGATTTACATTCACGTAAGGGGGCAGAATGTTATCCTCAATACATGGTCTAATTTAAGACTTCTAAAAACCCATCCTAAAAATTCCTTTAAATAAACCACTAAATAAAAAATTAAATTTAAAAACTCCTTATTTGTTAAAAAACTTTAAAAACACGAAGTTTAAGCATTTATAAGCTACAAAATATACAAACAATAAATAATTAATATACCTATAAAATATATTGTTGACTTTTTAGTAATTTTATCAATTAAATTATGACTTTTCATTGAATGTAGCATTATTATAAAATAGAATGCACAAATAATAATAATAATCTAATAGCTAATAGCTAATAGCTATTGGTTGAATAATAAATAATAAACAATAAACAATAAACAATAAACAATAAGAAATATGCATGAAATATAAGTGCAAATATAAACATAGGGTAGGTAATTTAAATAATGGAATCGTTCGCTTTATATTTAGCTATTGGTTGTACAATCGCTTTCATCGCAAAACTAGGAATTATGCTCGTTGGTGTTGATTCGGAAGTTGAAATGGATGCTCATAGTGGGTCTTTATTTTCAATAAATACACTGCTAGCTTTCGGGATGTCATTTGGTTGGCTGTACTTAGCTTTTACTTCGCAGGGTTACGGAACCGCAACTGCTTCTGCTTTTTCTGCTGTTGTTTCATTCATGTTCTCTGGTATTTTTGGATTAATACTAGTGAAAATGAGAGCCGCAGATTCAGGTGAGATAACAGAACTGGGTGCAAAAATCGGTGATAAATGTGAAGTTTATCTGAAAATACCTTCAAAAGAAGATGGCGGTTATGGTCAGGTAAAGATAAGCATCAGAGGTAGCATGCGTCATATAAACGCATTCTCAAAAACATCTGAAATTAGCACAGGTTCTTTTGTAGTCGTGACCTCCGTAATCAATGATAGTGTATTTGTCGAAAATCTTTAAAAACAAAAAACTTAAAAAACAAAAGGTAATTATTAAAAATGGATGTATTTAGCTCGTTTAATCTCTTGAATGGTATGGCATTTGTAGGTGTCCCTCTATTACTTGTCACTTTCGCTGTTATTGTCTTCTTATTCTTTTATAAGAAATGTAAGCCAAATGAGTTATTGGTTGTTTACGGTACAGGTGTTGGTAAAGGTACTTCGAAAGTCATACATGGTGGTGGCGTTCTTATTGTTCCTGGTCTGCAAGATTATAAAAGATTGTCGCTAATCCCTCTGGATTATGATGTAAACCTTAAGGATGCGTTAAGTTCTAATAGCATTCGATTAGATCTTCCTGTTTCATGTACTGTAGCAATCGGTACAACACCTGAACTTTCATCTAATGCTGCTGAGAGACTTCTTGGTTTATCTATAGCTGAGATTACTAGTGCAGCGAAAAACATTACAGTCGGTCAACTAAGGGCTGCTGTATCAATGATGACTATCGAGGAAATTAATACTGACCGTGAAAAATTTCTAACACAAATAAATACAAATATCGCGGATGAAATTTCAAAAATTGGCCTGTGTGTAGTTAACATTAATGTTAAAGACATCACTGACCAAAGCGGATATATAGAAGCTATCGGTAAAAAAGCTGCTTCTACAGCTGTACAACAAGCTAGAGTTGATGTTGCCGAGCAAGAAAAGCGCGGAGCTATCGGAATGGAAAAAGCTAAGCGCCAACAAGAGCAAGAGGTTGCAATTCAAAGTGCTCGTTCTGACGAGGCGATTAGTAAAACCAACGCTGAAAAAACATCATACGTTGCAGCGCGTGAAGCTGAAGAGACTGAAGCTGTCAATGAAAGTAAAGTTAAAATTGCTGAATCAGATGCTAAACTTCTTATCGCTCAAGCTGCTGCTGATCAAAGCTCTAAAGTTTCACAAGAAAAATCCAACAAGGCTATTTATGATGCTAAGAAAGATTCTGAACTGTCTAAACAGCGTGCTGAGGACGTTGTTACTGAGATGATTGAAGCTGAAAAGAAGGTTGAAGCTGCTAATGGTCAAGCTAAATCTATCGGCATTATTGCAAAGGCAGAAGCTGATGCGTTGATTTTAAAGTTTGAAGCTGAAGCTAAAGGCGTGCTAAGTGTATTGGAAGCAAAATCAACTGGTTATGAAAAGCTAGCTAAATCTTTAGGTGGGGCTCAGAACATCGCTCAAATAGAAATGATCGAAAAAATGGAGTCTATCGTAGCATTGCAAATGGAAGCTATCGGAAAGATGAAGATCGATAAAATAACTGTTTGGGACGGTGGTCAGTCAAACGGTCAAGGCGGTGGCTTAAAAGGGTTAATGAAAGACTTATTAACAATGGGCGCACCAATGCATGAGCTTGCTGAAAGTGTAGGTATGAAGCTCCCTGCCTTAATGGGGGAAGTAATAAAAGATCCTGCTAAAGCCCTTGCTGACTTGGAAGCTAAAGTTCTTGCTGACTTAGAAACTAAAGTTAGCAGTGAAAATGCTAAAGAAAAGACTGAATAAAAAAATAAAAATATAAGGCATCCCAACCTTATACCATAAGTGTAAAGGCAGTTAATTTATTTAGCTGCCTTTTCTTTGCTCAGTAAGTAAGTGAATTCTTCACTTAAAATCAATCTCGTTTCCTCCCTCATATAGCATAAACTCACTGCCAATCTAGACTTATTAATTATTTATTATTATATTTAACAAGTCGCCTATGTTGACTTGCGCCACTATTGACGTATAATTTATATTGATAAGTTAACTAGGACGGAGAAGGCGATATTCATACCAAAAACTCTTCTATAGTTCACCAGGATAAGCCTAGAGCAGAAGATAGATCTAAAGCGGTATGATAACTTCTAAGCTCTGGAAAGTAGGCGAGCAATCTCAACCCCTCGCTAATTGTCGCAATGAACTATTTCAATTACCAACAG
>SPKZ01002665.1_pt1 | contig 13058 bp, 11 predicted proteins | sample 2456571 | NCBI WGS metagenome assembly SPKZ01 (sample SAMN11192286, study PRJNA482655) | marine metagenome | biome: ENVO:00000447; feature: ENVO:00000244|ENVO:00000211|ENVO:00000569|ENVO:00002023; material: ENVO:00002151; isolation source: ocean water from marine abyssalpelagic zone ...
GTGCTAACGTCGATATTACGATAGTGAAAAAAGGCTTCCAATAAAGGCATATGACGCGCCATAAAACGGCGGTCTTGACCGATGCTATTACCACACATTGGTGAAATTCCTGCATCAACCCAAGGTTTTAAAAATGCTAAGGTTTGGGCGATAGCATCCTCTTCGGTAATCGTACTGGCCTTAACGCGTTTGACCAAACCCGAGGCATTATGATGGGTGGTGTTCCATTCATCCATACCAGCGAGCTGTTCATCACTTTGCTTAATTGCTAATACCGGTCCTTCGGCTAAGGTATTTAGCTGGCTGTCGGTAACAATGGTCGCTATTTCAATAATTTTGTCGCTGTCGGGGTTTAATCCGGTCATTTCTAAATCAACCCAAATTAGGTTGTGGGCTTTATTTGGTTGGGATTGCATTTATGGCTACTTCATCTTATTCACTGTTACGGTCTATATTAGAGGAAATTTCACCGTTTCCATAGTATGATTAAGCCAATTTGTAATTTCTATTTAATAATTAAGACAATCATCTTGACTAAACGACAAAAATTAACCAAAGGGCAATCGCGCCGGGTTCGCAGTAATCAGGATAAGCGCCTGTCCTCATCGAAGAAAAATTCACGTAATGTCGAATGGCATGACGATCAGCTCGGTGAGCAAGAGAATGGAGTCGTGATAAGCCGTTATGGTCAACACGCCGACATTGAAGATAGTACTGGTAAGGTTCATCGTTGTAATTTAAGACGAGCGATTGGTTCGATTGTTACAGGCGACCGTGTGGTATGGCGTAAAGGCAACGAAACATTTTCTGGGATCAGTGGTGTGGTTGAGGCCGTGCACGAGCGAACATCTGAGTTAACCCGTCCAGATTATTATGATGGCGTTAAAGTGATTGCCGCTAATATCGATCAAATATTTATTGTCTCTTCTATTGTGCCTGCTTTTTCGAGTCAAATTATCGATCGTTATTTAGTAGCAGCTGAAAATGTTGAGATTAAACCGATTATTGTACTCAATAAAATCGATTTATTAGACGAAGAAGGCTTTGAGTTACTCGACTCAATGCTCGAAGCTTATCGTGAACTTGATTATCAAGTGGTGATGCTATCGAGTATTACGGGAGAGGGCGTTGACGAAATTAATCACCTACTCAATGATAAAGTCAGTATTTTTGTTGGCCAATCAGGGGTGGGTAAATCGTCACTAATTAATGCCTTAATGCCAGATGCTGAATTAGTGATTGGTGATGTCTCGGAAAATTCAGGGTTAGGTACTCACACCACTACCACTGCTAAATTATTACACTTTGAGAAGGGTGGCGATTTAGTCGATAGCCCTGGGGTTCGTGAATTTGGCTTATGGCACATCGATCCAGAACGTATTGCTTGGTGTTTTATCGAATTTAGAGAATATTTAGGTGGCTGTAAATTCCGTGATTGTAAACACGGTAACGATCCTGGGTGTATCATTCGCGCCGCAGTTGATGATGACAAAATAGATCCAGAAAGGTTTGATAATTACCATCGAATTATTGAGTCGCTTGATAATAATAAAGCGAACCGCCATATCGCCGGTTCGGAATAATATATTTTAAAAGGAATTATCTGTGAGCTTTACTGATAAATTAAAAATTGTAGGACAATACTGTTTACCAAAACATGCATTATCTCGTTTAACTGGGCGTTTCGCTGCAAGCGAAAGTGGTAGCGTGACCACTTGGGTAATTAATTGGTTTATTAAGCAATACAGCGTAGACATGTCAGAAGCTGAGCGTGAAAATGCGAGCGACTATCAATCATTTAATGATTTTTTTACCCGGTCGTTAAAACCTGGCTTGCGAGAGATTAGTGAGAGCGATCTGGTGATTCCAGTTGATGGCTGTGTTAGTCAGTTAGGTCCAGTGACCGCTGGACGAATTATTCAAGCCAAAGGTCATGATTATTCGGCATTTACCTTATTAGGTGGTGACGTTGAACGCGCTAAACCATTTTCTAACGGTCTATTTGCGACAATTTATTTAGCCCCTAAAGATTATCACCGTATTCATATGCCAATGGATGCGACCTTGCGTGAGATGGTTTATGTACCCGGTGATTTATTCTCTGTTAATCCCTTAACCGCCGCTAATGTTCCAGGTTTGTTTGCCCGTAATGAACGAGTCGCTGCTATTTTTGATACTGAGTTTGGTCCGATGGCGATGGTATTAGTTGGCGCAACGATAGTTGCTAGTATTGAAACCACTTGGCATGGCACAGTGACTGGACAATCGAATCAACTAGATTGTTGGGATTATAGTGAATTAGCTGAGCCAATTACCTTTAAAAAGGGTGACGAAATGGGACGGTTTAAGCTCGGCAGCACTGTCGTGATGTTATTTGGTGATGACATGCTAGCAAACTTTGAACCTTACCTAGAGCCGGGCACAGTCACTCGCCTTGGTCAGCCAATGGCTAGCTTGTCTCAAGTATCGACCCTCGAAGGTTAATTGATTGGGCGAACAGCGACGCAGTTTAATTCAGTTACATGGCTCTATACTACTCTTTGGTGGTACGGCGCTGTTTTCGCAATTATTACCTTGGTCAGCCCTTGATATCACGATGCTGCGCACCGCAATCGCAGCGTTCGCATTAATGGTGATTATAAAATACCAAGGTGATAATTTAAGGTTAAATAATCCTAAAGATTACGCTATTGCAGTCATGCTAGGTGTCATTGTTGGTTTGCACTGGGTTACTTACTTTTGGGCGATGCAGCTGTCTAATGTCGCCACAGGGATGTTAGCCTTCTTTTGCTATCCGGTGGTGACGGTTTTTCTTGAACCTCTCTTTAACAAAACGAAAGCCCATGGTCGTGATGTTTTTTGCGCATTGGCGGTATTTGTCGGGGTGTTTTTACTAATCCCTGAATTCTCTATTCGTAACGATACCACCTTAGGCATTGCCATTGGCGTGCTGTCAGGCTTCCTATTTGCCTTACGTAATGTGTTGCATAAACGCTATTTTAGCCATTATAAAGGGACCCAAGCGATGTTTTATCAAACATTGGTGGTCGCTATTATGTTATCGCCTTTTGTTGAATCTAATCCGCTGGATATGACGGGACTACTGGTGGATGGTGGATTAGGTCAATTAGGGTTGTTGTTGATATTGTCCATTATTTTTACCGCTGCCCCCCATGCTTTTTTAGCCAATTGCTTTAAACATTTGTCGGCAAAAACGGCGGGGTTGATTTCTTGTCTGCAACCATTGTATGGCGTTATTTTGGCAGCACTCATTTTAGGGCAGTGGCCCAGCACCATGATTTACCTCGGTGGTAGCCTAATCGTGATGGCTGCGGTATTTGAAACGATTCTTGTTACCAAAAATTTAAAGTGACTTAGTCGTTCAATATTAGAAAAAACATCATCAGATAACTCGACATTTCGGCCTAAAGTATCTATAGTGCCGCTCTTTCTTTGTACACCTTTTGCTGAGTCGTTGGTTAACCCTCAATAACGAAGCTTTAATATAACGCTTTTAGGAACATTTCTTTGATTACTTCTGCAAACATTACTATGCAATTTGGCGCTGAGCCATTATTTGAAAACATTTCTGCTCAATTTGGTCACGGTAACCGTTACGGTCTGATTGGTGCTAATGGCTGCGGTAAGTCGACTTTTATGAAAATCCTAAGTGGTGAATTAGCACCTACTTCAGGTAATATCTCTATTGCTCCTGGTACTAAAGTGGGTACCTTAAGCCAGAATCAATTTGCGTTTGAAGAATATAGCGTTGTTGACACGGTGATCATGGGTGATGTTGCTTTATGGAAAATCAAAGAAGAGCGTGATCGCATTTATGCGATGGCAGAAATGTCGGACGAAGACGGCATGCGCGTTGGTGAACTCGAAAGTGAATTTGCTGAAATGGATGGCTACACAGCCGAAAGTCGTGCCGGTGATATCCTATTAGAAGCGGGTATTGATGAAGAATTTCATTACGGTTTAATGAAGCAAGTTGCACCGGGTTGGAAAGTACGCGTACTTTTAGCCCAAGCATTATTTGCTAATCCAGATATCTTGTTACTGGATGAACCAACCAATAACTTGGATATTCACACTATTAACTGGTTAGCAGACGTACTTAATCAACGTAAATCTACCATGATTATTATTTCTCACGATCGTCACTTTTTGAATTCAGTCTGTACCCACATGGCTGATATCGATTACGGTGAATTGCGAATTTACCCAGGTAACTATGAGTATTTCCAAGCCGCTGCTGGCCTTATCCGTGAGCAACTACTGGCGGGCAATGTGAAAAAGAGTGAAGAGATGGACGAGCTACAAGCATTCGTTAATCGCTTTGGTGCCAATGCTTCAAAAGCAAAGCAGGCAAGTTCTCGTGCTAAGAAGCTTGATAAAATTAAGCTAGACGAAGTCAAAGCCTCAAGCAGAATGTCACCATCACTTAGCTTTAAACAAAGCAAAGTATTGCATCGCCAAGCATTGGTACTCGAAGACCTATCTCATGGTTTCGACGGTGATACGTTATTCAAAAACGGTAATCTTATTTTAGAAGCCGGTGCTAAGCTTGCGATTATCGGTGAAAATGGCGTCGGTAAAACCACTTTCTTACGTTGTTTGGTTGACGAACTTCAAGCCAATGAAGGCGTGGTTAAATGGTCTGAAAATGCTCAGGTTGGTTATTGTCCTCAAGACAGCACTAAAGACTTTGACAATGACTTAAGCTTATTTGATTGGATGTCACAGTGGCGCACAACTAAGCATAACGATTTGATGGTACGTGGCTTGTTAGGGCGTTTATTGTTTACAGCCGATGACTCGAACAAAAAAGCCAAAAACTGTTCTGGTGGTGAGAAAAACCGCCTGTTGTTTGGGAAATTAATGATGCAAGACATTAATGTTTTAATCATGGACGAACCAACTAACCACATGGACATGGAAGCGATTGAATCATTAAACATCGCACTTAAAGCTTTTGACGGTACGTTAATTTTTGTTAGCCATGACCGTGAGTTTGTTTCATCGTTAGCAACCGGAATTATTGAAGTTAAAGAACAAGAGATCATTAACTTTAAAGGAAGTTACGAAGAGTACCTAGCAAGTCGTGAAAGTCGCTTGAAAGTCGCTTAACGTTTAGCTAAACACATTAAAGACAACCTTTGGTTAATGATGGTTGTCTTTTTTTATGTTCAGAGTTTTATCATTAATAATGCTGGTTTTACAGCGAATGAAGCCATTTAGTGATATACCTGCCGCCAGCGATGGCAATTTTATTTAATCGGTCACATGCACCTAATGACGCAGCTGAGCCAATTAACTTCGTGGTACGGTGTATTGGTACCCCTTTCTTCAACACTGTTATTTTCAATGTTGCATTTGAGCTTGGTCTAACGGCTAAAAAACCCCAACGGTGTGGCATTACGTCAATGTAATTTACTGATAGTTGATATTCCGATTCATCAGGGTGTTGTCTTTTCATGATGATAATAGAAGCGCTATTTGACGCGTTTAAAATAGAATCGGTTAAGGTTTGTAACATCGAACATTCAGTTTGGAATTTACCCGCAGAGACTTGTTCTGAAAAAGTGACAGCAGTTAATGCCAGAGTTTTAAACGGCTGATTGATACTCTTGGTAGTTTGGTCAAATTTTGGTGTTGTTAAGCCATTATTGGTATTAGCACAGGACGACAGCAGAATAACGCTGATACAGATGAGAATAGTTTTATTAAGCAAATTTGATAACTCCTTTAATACGTAAGAATTAATCTTAGTGAACATGGGATAATTATCAAGTAAGTATTAGCAGGGAAGCGTTAACAACCCTGCTACAGAGCGATTATTTATTCGCGTCTAACACCAACTGGCTTTTGTCGGCTAAATCATTTTGATTAAGCGCTTTATAGCTTGCTATCATCACTTCCAACGCACCTTTTGTATATTCGGTATCATTAAAAGTCGCTAAAATATCTTTAGCGCGATTAATTGCAGCCACATATATTTGGCGATCAAGATAATAATTAGCCACGGCTAGTTGATGGCGGGCTAATCTGTTTTTTAACGCAACCATGCGCTGTTTCGCATCCGCAGAATAATGACTGTGGGGACGCGCAACTAATAATTGTTTAAAATCTTTAAAGGCTTGAATCGCATATTGTGGATCACGATCGCTCCGGTCAATGCTGAGCATGTCATGAAACATGTTTTGATCCGATTGCATATTAGCCAAACCACGCATGTAATAAATATAATCAATATCTGGATGCGTTGGATTTAAGCGTAAAAATCGATCAATACTGGCTAAGGCTTGCTCAGAATTTGATTGACGATAATAAGCATAAATTAAATCAAGTTGGACTTGAGTTGCTTGAGGACCAAAGGGATAACGTGACTCAATTGCTTCTAAAAGCTTAGTTGCTTTGAGCATGTTGCCCATATCAAGAGATTCTTGCGCTTGTTGGTACATTTTTTCAGGGGCGCTAATTGGCACCGATTTTTCTTCTACATTGCTAGCACACCCTGTTAGGGCAAGGGCTAGCACGATAGATAAGCTTGTTAGTGAACGTCTTTTAGTCATCATATTTATTCATAATCCTCACAGAATCGATAAGTATCTATTAAGCTGAGGCAAAATTAAAGATACAATAGGCACATAAATGAAGTTTTTTTGAGTCTTAACGGGGAAAGTAGTTCCCTAAAAGTAGAAATATTAATGAATCAGCAAATTGAATTAGCGGGTGAGTTGTCACCTGAGCAGTGTAATCAACGTCTTGATCAATCTATCGCCGAGCTATTTAGTGAATACTCTCGTAGTCGATTAAAAGAGTGGATCTTAGATGGCTGTGTTACCGTTAATGGTGAAGTAGTGACTAAAGCACGACTTAAGATGCGAGGTAATGAAGTCATTGCGATTAACGCATCACTTGAAACTGAAGAGCGTTGGGTAGCCCAAGATATTGAATTAAACATCGTGTTCGAAGATGAACACTTATTAGTGATTAATAAACCTGCTGGTTTAGTCGTGCACCCTGGCGCTGGTAATCCCGATGGCACCGTTTTAAATGCGTTGCTATTCCATTGCCCTGAGATTGAGCAAGTGCCGCGCTGTGGCATTGTGCATCGTCTTGATAAGGACACCACCGGACTAATGGTTGTGGCTAAAACAGTAGCGACTCAAACTAAGTTAGTGCGGATGATCCAAAAGCGTGCCATTACCCGTGAATATGAAGCGATTGCTATTGGTCAAATGACCGCTGGCGGCACCGTTGATGCGCCTATTGCTCGTCATCCAACCAAACGAACCCATATGGCAGTCGATCCATTTGGTAAAAATGCAGTGACGCGTTTTAGAATTGCTGAAAAATTCCGAGCCCATACCCGTTTACGCTTACGCTTAGAAACTGGTCGTACTCACCAAATTCGTGTTCATATGTCACATTTACGCCATGCGTTATTAGGTGATCCGATTTATGGTGGTCGTCCTAAGCCAATCAAATTTTCGTCTGAAGCATTGATCACAGCGATGCGCGGGTTCAAACGCCAAGCGTTACATGCGGTGAAATTGCAGTTAATTCATCCGATCACTGGTGAGCAGATGAAATGGCAGGCGCCAGTACCTGCTGATATGGTTGAAATGGCTGAATTATTACGCCAAGACACCCTTGATAATCCTGACGACTACTAATAATCATTGATTAAAGCCAGCTGGCAGGCGCCTGTACATATTCACGGGATCACGACGACGCGTCGTGATGGCAATATCGCATTACATGTTAATGATGATCCCGCTGTCGTGTTTGCCAACCGCCAGTTGCTATCTAAACATTTACCTAACGAGCCATTATGGCTTGAACAGGTTCATTCGACGATTATTATTGCTGCTGATCAGCCACATCAAGTAGTGCCAATTGCTGATGCGGTTATCACATCCCAACGTCACCAAGTGATTGGCGTGATGACCGCTGATTGCTTGCCATTATTGATTTGCGATAAAGCTGGGCAGCAAGTTGCTGCTGTGCACGCAGGCTGGCGTGGTTTAGCCGCTGGCATTATTGAACAGGCTATTGCGCAATTTTTTGCGCCTAATGATCAGTTGATGGTGTGGCTTGGTCCGGCGATTGGGGCTAGTGCATTTGAAGTGGGTCAAGAGGTGCTCGATCAATTTGTCAAGCAACGGCCACAAGATATCACTCATTTTAAGCGCCATGGCGATAAATATTTGGCTGATCTCTACGGCTTAGCGCGAGCGCGTTTAGCGGCGATGGGTATTACCAATATTAGTGGCGGAGATTCTTGTACCTACACCCAAACCGATCAATTTTATTCATACCGCCGCGATGGTCAAACAGGAAGAATGGTTAGTTTGATCTGGATCAGTTGAAAAAAAATAATAAGCCCCCAAATATATTATATACATTAGAACAGGGACTTAATTATGCGATTAGATCGACTCACCAATAAATTTCAATTAGCCATTTCAGACGCTCAATCATTGGCATTAGGGCGAGATCATCAATATATTGAACCCATACACCTTTTCTCTTCTTTGCTTAATCAACAAGGTGGCAGCATTCGTGCGTTATTAAGCCATTGCCAATGCGATATTAGTACAATTCGTTCGCGTTTAGCGCAAGCCCTTGACCGTTTAGCCCAAGTTGAAGGCATTTGCGGTGATGTTCAACTGTCTAATGGCATGATTAGTTTACTTAATATTTGTGATAAGTTGGCGCAAAAGCGTAAAGATCGTTACATCTCCAGCGAATTATTCGTGTTGGCCGCTCTAAATGATAAAGGGGCATTAGGTGAAATTCTAAAAAAAGCTAACTTAACCACGGATAATGTCTCGGAGGCAATTGAAAAAGTTCGTGGGGGTCAGAAAATTGAAGAGCAAAATGCTGAAGATAATCGCCAAGCACTCGATAAGTATACCGTTGATCTCACCGAATTAGCCGAGCAAGGAAAATTGGATCCGGTGATTGGCCGTGATGATGAAATTCGTCGAACGCTTCAAGTTTTACAACGCCGGACCAAAAACAATCCAGTATTAATTGGCGAACCTGGGGTGGGTAAAACTGCGATTGTTGAAGGACTCGCACAACGTATCGTTAATGGTGAAGTCCCAGAGGGGATTAAAAACAAACGGGTACTTTCCTTGGATATAGGCTCTTTACTGGCCGGTGCAAAATACCGTGGCGAATTTGAAGAGCGACTAAAGAGTGTGCTCAATGAACTGGCCAAAGAAGAAGGCCAAATCATTTTATTTATTGATGAACTTCATACCATGGTGGGTGCCGGAAAATCAGAAGGCGCGATGGACGCGGGCAACATGCTTAAGCCTGCTTTGGCTCGTGGTGATCTTCATTGTGTTGGGGCAACCACCTTGGATGAATATCGTCAGTATGTAGAAAAAGACGCAGCACTGGAACGTCGATTCCAAAAGGTGATTGTTGATCAGCCGAGTGTTGAAGACACTATTGCTATTTTGCGGGGCTTAAAAGAACGTTATGAACTCCATCATGCGGTTGAAATTACCGATCCTGGTATTGTTGCTGCCGCTACTTTATCACATCGCTACATTAGTGATCGACAACTGCCCGACAAAGCGATTGATTTAATCGATGAGGCCGCGGCAGCAATTCGAATGGCCATTGATTCTAAGCCTGAACCCCTTGATCGACTCGAACGTAAAATTATTCAACTCAAACTAGAGCAGCAAGCACTGGTTAAAGAGCAAGATGATGGCTCTAAAAAACGCTTGCATAAACTAGAAGCGGATTTAAGTGAATTAGAAATTGAATTTTCAGGTCTGGATGAGATCTGGAAAGCAGAAAAAGCATCACTTTCTGGCGCTCAAAATATTAAATCAACACTTGAACAGGCACGGCAAGACCTTGAAGTCGCTCGGCGTGCCAGTGACCTTAGCCGAATGTCTGAGTTACAGTATGGTCGTATCCCCGAATTGGAACAGCAACTTGATTTAGCCTCACAAGCTGACATGAATGATATGACATTGTTACGTCATAAAGTGACCGCCGATGAAATTGCTGAAGTATTGTCTCGCTCAACGGGGATCCCGGTTAGTAAAATGCTCGAAGGTGAAAAGGCAAAACTCCTTAACATGGAAGAGCATTTACATCATCAGGTGATTGGGCAACAAGAAGCGGTTGTTGCAGTGTCTAATGCCATTAGACGTTCACGTGCTGGATTGTCCGATCAAAACCGTCCGATTGGTTCCTTTCTATTTTTAGGGCCGACCGGGGTTGGTAAAACGGAATTATGTAAAGCATTGGCCAATTTTATGTTTGACAGCGATGATGCGACTGTTCGTATCGACATGTCTGAGTTTATGGAGAAACACTCAGTGGCCAGACTTATTGGCGCACCTCCAGGTTATGTCGGTTATGAAGAGGGCGGTTATTTAACTGAAGCTATTCGACGCAAGCCTTATTCGGTGATTTTGTTAGACGAGATAGAAAAAGCCCACCCTGATGTGTTTAATATTTTATTGCAAGTACTGGATGATGGTCGTTTAACCGATGGTCAAGGGCGTACCGTTGATTTTAAAAATACCGTGATTATCATGACTTCAAACTTAGGCTCTGAAGTGATTGAAGAACTAGGGGACAGTGCCAGTCAAACTGAAATAAAACATGCGGTGATGAGCGTGGTTAAAAAACAGTTTAGACCGGAATTCTTGAATCGCTTAGATGAAAATGTGGTGTTCCATGCATTAGGACAGCAGCACATTGAAAAAATAGCTAAATTACAGCTGCAATTGCTCGCTAAACGATTAGAGGCACAGGATTATCAATTGAAGGTCACGCCTGCGGCGTTAAAACAACTGGCGATTAATGGTTTTAATCCAGTTTATGGCGCTCGACCATTAAAGCGCGCGATTCAACAGTTAGAGAACCCATTAGCACAATTAATTCTCGGTGGTAAATATGTACCGGGTGACACTATTAGAATTGGGGTGAAGGGGGGAGAATTAACGTTCGATTAATCGCAATAAATATCAATTTGTTTACTGATTAAATTGATTTGTTGTTTTTTTTCTAGTTCGGTCAAGATGACGTCATTGCCATCTTGATCGACTAAACTCACTTCACCAAACGCTTTAATCAATTTAAGATTATAGTTTGCAACATCACAATTCTTTTTGGTTAACTGTTCTAGGTCTTGTTGCTGTTGTGAAATCGTTTGACCGCGATCCTTGGCAATTTGGTTTAAACTCTTAAAATTGTTTTTTTGTTTGATCGTAATTACTTTAAGATTTTCATCGGTAATGTGCTGTGGTTTTTTATCACTGAATTTTACATGACCATTACTATCCACCCAACGATAAACTTGTTGAGCCGACAGACTAACAACCCACAGCATTAAACAGCAAAACAAACTAAACTTCATCGGTCATTCCAAATAAGCAAACAGAGTAAATACTATAACCGCTAAGGTGATAGCGCAACCATATATTATCCTGGGCGACCATCAATTCGTGATTGACTTAAAATCGGTCCATAAACCCAAACAAATATTGCGTAACTAAGCATCCATAATAACCCACTCACTTGATAGCTAAAGAACAGGAATTGTGGCATCAGTATAGGTAATATAGTACGAATAGTGCCTGCGAGTAAAATGAAAAAGAAAGCGAATTTAATCACGGGCTTGATTTTGAGTGGTCGACCCGTATGACCAAGAGAAACTCGCGCCATCATGGCTAGTATCAAACTGCCCATCGCCCCTGCGGTTAAAAAATGAATTGCAGTGAGGGTTTGAATAAGTTGAGGTGCTAGTAGAGAGACCCCGAAAGTAATTAGTCCAACGGGTATAAAAGCAAATGCACCATGTAAAGACCAGACTAAAGGCACTTTTAAAGTAACCCAAGGTCGCCAGCGTATAAAACGAATTAAGTTAGCAAAGCCAGCGATTAATAAAAGGATAGCTAAGACAGTAGTCGGAATTGTAAAAAAAGTATTAATGATAGAAAGTATGATATATAGCCACAGTGGCAATAATGATAGCCATTCTAGTGCAACAATCGGTTCCGATTTTTCCGTATTAGTACCACGTGCGGTGAAGAATGGAATAACGCGACCGCCCATCACACACATAATTAATGTTACCAACATCACCATGGTAAAAATCGATTGAGTGGATAATTCAGGGATTTTTTCGATTAAACTAACATGCATTAATGCATTAGAGAGAGCAAATAGTAACATCACCGGAACAAAGAATAAATTACGCCACTGTTTAGCATGAGCGACGCTGCGCCATAGAAAATAAGCCGTTAATAAAGGTGTTAAAATATCCAGTGCTAAGATCCAATAACTAGGTGTGATATTAGTGAGTAGTAACAGTCTTGGTATTAACCATGAAGTAAACAAAATAAATAATGGCCAGCTTTTTAAGCCAGGAAGTCCTGTCCAGTTCTGAATCGCCGTTAGTAAGAAGCCAACAATGACCGCAAAAGCAAAGCCAAATAACATTTCATGGCCATGCCACCATAATGCGTTGCCATAAGGAGAAAATTGGAATAAGCCCGAAAGAGATCCAATCCATAAACCAATGGCAAAAATGCTAAATAGGCTGGCGAATAAAAAGAAAGGGCGAAAACCTAATCTAAACAGTGGAACAATGCGTTGTTCCTGCGCGTTATCTGTAATTTGAATCATAAAATCTCACTAAAACGTTAGGTTGATAATCGTATCGTAAAGATATCGAATAGCAATGGTGAACTCATTATCTACAATCATAGCTAAAACGCCCTGATATTAGTCAAGTGTTAGTGCTTTTGGTTGAATAATGAACGTTCAAATTATTCATTGAAAAAAGCCCTTGCCAAGGGACTAAACTTCTCTATAATGCGCCTCACTGAAACGGGAAAGCAACCCACTAAGCGTATAACGCAAAGTGAGTTACCAAGCGGGACAGAGAAGAAAACGGGGTTTGAACTTTCTTTTAGAGAATCTTTTAAAAAGAAAAAATTAACCGTTGACTTCGAAAACGGAAAGCGTATTATACGCATCCCAACGCAACGAACCACAGGGTTCGA
>SPKZ01007220.1_pt1 | contig 13052 bp, 10 predicted proteins | sample 2456571 | NCBI WGS metagenome assembly SPKZ01 (sample SAMN11192286, study PRJNA482655) | marine metagenome | biome: ENVO:00000447; feature: ENVO:00000244|ENVO:00000211|ENVO:00000569|ENVO:00002023; material: ENVO:00002151; isolation source: ocean water from marine abyssalpelagic zone ...
CCCTACGGTATCTTGGAATTCCCTCATATTCCACGTCTGGATAGTAATACTTCTAGGAATATTCATTGTGCTGGGAATTTCATACCAATAACATAATAGATGCGCCTCTAATTGGCTCGGCCCAGTGTTCAAGGCTATGGCCCGTCTGGCAGTGTCTGCCCCTGTGTTGGCGTATCGGTAATGGAAAATGGCAGCGGCCAGCTTGGTAGGATTAAATTGTATGTCAATCTCCAATCGGTCGATGTTAGGAATTACTGGCGACATATGTTTCCACGGCAAATATTCCGGTAGACCATTCTTTACTTTTCCGTATGGATTGAATGGAGGACACAACAGTGGCTCTTGGTGGGAAATTACCGCGTCCACCGCCGGTGCGTCTGCCTGTAGATTTAGGGACAACACCCCTCCTTTATCCACTCCGTCTAGCACTTGCATCTTACTTCGTAGTGACTGTTCGTTGTATTCCGTACCGTTATCAATTTTGGCGGACGCATGGTGGGCGGGATGTGTCGGTTCGTACACTCCTCCTTGTCCGTCCCACCACCCGCTTTCAAAACACGAACGGCTTTCATCTTTACTGACACACATCCGGGAAAGTGGTTCACAGAATCGCCTCGGCTGACTCATGGTGATCGAATTTCCGTTCACCGACACGGTTTGACTGGTCATGGCATTGGACAACGGCATACATTCCTTCAGGGAGATAGCATCCGCCGAAGAAATCCAAGGGTTCGCCACTGGAGGAACGGCTGCAGACCCTTGTCTAAATCGTAGCTTCCAGTCCACATTACAAACTGCCAGTAGTAGGGACCGTTTGTTAGGGGACGTAATCTGCCATTGTGCCCCACCCGAACTGACATTATTACTTTTCACTCGTTGGTAGAATACGTTGTCCGGATTCAAATCGAGGGACGCGACGTATTGTTGAATGTCCATTTCTGGTGCTAATTTGGTCAATGCCATGTCTGTTTAGGTAATACACAAGAAAATAATTTCACGAAAATATTACCCCTTGTATCCCATCATAACGTCTTCGTACTTATGTAAGGGTCGTCTATATTAATTCTACATAATATTATATGTCAGGGTCGTCTATATTAAGGGTCACCGTCATCACATCTTCCCACTAGAACGGGTCCCGTAGAAGTAGATGTCATGGTTGTCCCTGTACCCGTGTTGGTGGTGGTGTCATCTTCGGATGCCGCGACGTTTTCGTAAAGACACATGATGGAGCTGGACTCACAACGGAAGAAATAAAATATAACGAAAGAGCAGGAACGATCAAAGATGATATCAGGAAAACCCAAATTAAGCACGAGCTCGTCAGACGACCAAAAATTGAAAACACTTACCTCACGCCGGAAGAAGAAGAAACGTTACGCCTCGAGCCGACAGGACAGGAGTATGTGGCTCAAAGTTCGAACGGACTCTCTGCAGAAGAAAAAAAGGAAGAAAACGTCGCCGTAAACGACCCAGAGACCAAAGAAAATAAACCCGATGTATAATCAGATCGCGTTTTATTTTCGATCGTTATTGTAACTACACCTTTGCACCAAAAAATGTCTCATTCCCCAGAAGAAATCAATCGTCGCTACCGAGATAAACTTTTACGACTGATCATCAAATACATGTACGATTGCAAACTTAAAACGGCAGGACACACACTGGCGGAAGGTGTAAACCGGAAACGAGAACGCATTTCCTCTTGGAGTCAGTCTATATTATCGCTCGTCGTCGGTATTACTGGAGTGAGCGCCTGGAATCAAACAGACGAGTGTGGAAATTCAAGCAACTTGCCGCTCATCGCCACGGGTGTGGTGCTGAGTTTCCTTTCTGCCGGAATCGGCGCCACTCGCAACGCATGGAAATTTGCCACAAAAGAGTCGTTACACCACGCTGCCGCTAGTAACTATTCCGACGTTGCCAGCGACATTGAATTTTTCTTAACCAGTACCATGGATGACGTCGATGAGGTGCGCGCGTTTGCGGATATGATTCATGAAAAAATGGACATTCACGGCGATTCCGAGCCTCCTCTCTCCGACAAAATCGTGGAAACCGCCAAAACAAAAGTGCCACTCCCGGCAAAGGACTACAACCCGGTGGGCCCGGTTAAAAAATTAAGACTCAACGACTCGTCAGAGAGCGATCAAAAAGATGGTATCGTGTAGCGTTTGTTGTACACCGTTAAATTCGTACTTCGCCTATAACGTTTTGACGCTGAAATAGTGATTCGCCTTCATATTTAAAGAGCCGGACTGATCACGGCACCAGACAGAGATAATGTCATTGGCTGCCAACAGTACTATGACATCTTGGTGGAACGGATTATCATTTTCCTTATCGCTCGCCGCTTGATAATTCTTCATGTTCACTACACCGCCATAAAGCACGTCCACACCGTTTTTCCTGAACTGGAAATGGAAGCCGACTTCATCGTCATTTGGTAGGTCAAGAATGCAGTTGAAGATGATCTGGTAGTAGCCTGCTCGCTTCACCGTAATTTCACTAGAAGACGTGTTTTCGACGATCGTCGCATCTACTTCAATGTCGAGCGTCGGCCAAGTGATAGCCGTTAACGTTCCAGAGAGACCGACACTTGAGCCATTTCTCTTTTGAACTGCAGCGGTCGCGACATAACCCCCCAATTCTCCGGCAGAACCTATTATAACTGTTTGTGTAGCTCCTGCTGGTGTAATTCCATGTATCCCTTTAATGTGACAACTTGTATGTGTCGATCCTATTCGAATAGTTTGGTTGTCACCGCCTGTTCCAGTATTGCCAATAATAATATTATCACTTTCATTTGTTGTATAATTATCACCGCTAAACCGACCCATTGCAATATTATCATCTCCTGTCTGCAGAGAAGCTAATGCAGCCACTCCAGAAGCTGTGTTTCCTGTCCCACCATCTAAGGCCACTAAACAATTTTCACCGTAGCCGCTATTAGAATCCCCATCGGTATTTGCTGTTAAGCAGCGATGACCATATCCAGAATTATTTTTTCCTTCCGTATTTGCAGTCATAGCCTCGTCACCAAAAGCTGTATTATCAAATCCTGTTGTAATTCCCGTTAACGCGTCGAACCCATAGCCTGTATTATCCAGCCCATTCGCCGTTAATGTCACCGAGGCAACTCCGCCTAATACTCCTGCAACATCTGTAATCGTTGTGCTTTGTTTTATTAACTTGCCGGTGACACCATCAAATAGGGCTAATCGGCTATCCACTGCTACCCCCGGCCCAACAACATCACCCGACCCACCTCCTGAGGCAGCCGAACCGAGTTCTCCATTTGCATCAATAATTACTGTTTCCGTCGCTCCTGCCGGTGTTACATTATGAACACCTTGAACGAAACATCCATCATGTATTCCTGGTATGCCGATTCGTATTTTTGCATTATCTCCCCCAACACCACTCGATGAAATACATATATTACTACTATCAGTAGTAGTCAAACTTCCGCCTGCACCAGATCCTAGACATATATTATTACTACCAGTATGGGCAGCCACGTTATTAAAAGCTCGATAACCAACCACTGTGTTTTTTATCCCACTAGTAGCATTATCTGCACATAACTCGCCGATATATACATTATTGCTGCCAGTTGCATCAATCGCACACTGATACCCCATTGCGACATTTGAATTACCTGTAGCGCAGAGATTCAAACTTTGACTTCCGACAGCTGTATTGTAATCTCCTCCGTCACAGGTTACCATACAAGAATCGCCAATAGCTGTATTACCATCATCTGACGTAGAAGCTACTAGTGCATCTTTACCGACAGCTGTATTTAGATTACCATCCGCCATTAATGTACCGGCGTGTCTACCAATCAGAGTATTTGATATACCGGTACTTATTGTTAACCCTGCCTGATCTCCAAGGGCCGTATTAAAATCTCCTGTGGCCACATTCAATGCCTGATACCCGTACCATGTATTTTCACTACTATCCGCTAACAAGTCAACCCTGGATACAGCCCCCAACTCATCATCATTGGTCACTGTAATAGCGGTATCTTTCACGCCCTTTGCACCATCATCACCAACAATTAACGTATTTGCTGTCATATTAGCCGCGGCCGTGACATCACCAAATCCTGTCGGTGGGATAGGGGATCCTCCATCTTGGATCAATTTTCCTGTAACGCCGTCAAACGTCGCCACATTATCGTCCACAGAAACTCCTGGACCTACCACGTCCCCGAAACCCGTAGCCGGAATAGGGGATCCTCCGTCTTGGATCAGTTTTCCCGTTACCCCGTCGAAGGTGGCCACATTATCGTCCACCGCTACGGCCGGTCCTACCACATATTCCTCCTTAACATCGCCTGGGTCTATAATATCCTCGAATTCGGGATCTACTAGTTCCAGCGTCCTTATCCCGTTTGGCTGGATTACTGTGTTAAATAGTGCGGTGGTCATTATACTATAATTTAAACATTATAAATATTACAATATAATCTAGTACATTATACTATAATCTAAATTATACTATTCATTTACTGCCTGATCTAGTATGTCTAATCCCTGTGAAATCTTCTCCCCAGAGGCAACACCTGTGGCCAATCCTCGTTCGATCGCTTCTGCTGTTCCGATCCCCTTAGATAGGATTTCTCCCAATGCCGGAGACAGTCCACTCAGAGGTTCTTGAAATGTCTTGGCGATGTCGGTTCCCCTCTTGATAGCCGTCTTCAGTTTGTTGGCGATTCCCAAAGCACCCTTGGCCCCCTTCGCCGCGATTCTGGTACCCTTCTTCAACACGTTCTTCAAGGAATCAAATAATCCGCCACCCGTATCCCTACCGGACAAGGAGTCGAGGTATTCATGGTACAAGGCCTGAGACAGCATCTGAGGACTGGGCGCTTTCATAATATCCTGGGTGGCCATCTTACTGATAGTACGAGGGTGGATGAAACTACCACCGAGTGCCTTCATCACCGGCAGTTTCAGAGGATGAGAGACATTAGGGAGATGGGCCGCTGCCAACCCCTGCAACGTATGAAATTCGTCTCCACCCATGTGTCCCAAAATATGATACATCTGTGGATAGGATACGGTATCGACATCGACTGCAGTCGGACCAAGCGTCCCTCCCGAAGAAACCGATCCACCGGCCGCACCACCAGTACGAAGAGCCCCGGCCCTCTTATTCCTCTGTGGATAGGATACGGTATCGACATCGACTGTACCTCCAGCAGAAATTACACCACCCACGGGGGCTAATGATCCCCCAGGCGCGACCGAATCCTCGTCGTCCATAAGTACAACCGGAATAGCCCTTTTCACCCGTCTCTTTTTCTCTCGTGGCTTGACTGCACCGCCGGGCCCAATTCGTGATTTGTATCTTGGCATTTTATACATGCCAAATATAATAATTTAGGCCCTCGATCCCACCTAAAATTTGGTATTTTTTCGGCCCAGTATCAGAGGGTCCAAATCGTAGTAAGTTTCTCTACCTGGAATAGTAATATGTTTCTCGTTTTTATTATGTATACCCATAGTAAACCCATGGCCCGATTCATGTTATCATTCGAGAGGGGAACTCCGATCGCCTTGGCCCTAGACAAGAAAGGCGGGGTGGTGCATACAGTACATATTACCCCTGATTCCGAATTGCCTGATATAGATGTGGACAATCCTCTGGAATTGATAGACGACATCGATATCAAGGCGGCAAAGAAGGATATGAAGTTGGGTACTATTGATACCAGAATTCTAACCAACGCCATTAAATTGAAGGATTCTTCCAAATTGTCCGAAGGATTGAAGAGGGCGTTTGACGTACTAGAGTCGAAGGCTCACAAGAAGTTGAAGGGGGAAATACACTTCGACGGAAAAGACGTATCTTCTGTGATTCCGTTGATCGGTAATGGCGCCTATGATCGCAGTATACTGTTGGTGGGACCGTCTGGGTCTGGTAAATCATACTTGGCCAAACAGATTATCCGACACGACAAGCGGAAACGGCCGATTGCCTTATTCAGTAAAGTACGGGACGACCCAAGTCTACGGGATTTACAAAATCAAATGATTCCCAAAACGGTGGCCTCCGGATTACTGCGTCCCGGTTCTGGATTAGTAGAACCCATAGTGTCGACGGAAATGGTGTCCAGGCTGAATTCTATTCCCATTTACTCGGACGACGATTTGGTATGCCTGCCCACTGACTCGGATTTGGAAAATGTGATCACCTTATTCGACGACATCGATGCCTTCACCGGAGAACGGGCCAACTACTTACGAGGATATCGTGATGCCATCCTAGAAGCAGGAAGACATAAGAATATCACCGTACTGAGTACTTCCCACATCCTATCCAATTACAATAAGACTCGTACCATGCTTAATGAGGCGGAATACGTGGTACTATTTCCGAACGCCAACCGTAGATCCGCCGATATGTTCCTAAAGGATCGAATGGGGATGAGTAAATCCGACCGAGACCATCTAATACGGCGGGCTGGATCCACTGGTAGGTATATGATCATCCGAATGTCGTGTCCTAATCTGATGATTCACTCCCAAGGAATCCTGCTGATCTAAATATCTTCTCCAACGCATTCCGTTCCTTTTCTGTTCCTTGGTCCGTACGCTCCTTCCGTGTATCTTGCCTTCTAGGAGGGGAGGGCACAACTTCATGGCACGTTTTACATTCGTACCATGAACAATCAGTATTTTTGCAGTATCCCCAGTAGTCGTCACATTTACATTCGTAGACGTGGTATATGATTCCTCCGCAATCCTGATGTGTATCGTCCAATTTAAACGACACAGACGCCATTGTTTGTGCTACGACACAATATAATAAACCGAGCCGCCTCTTTTGATGCTTCCTGGTACCCATTCTTCAGTAGTAACAGCCTTCTCAATTCTACGGTCCACGTGTGTAGTTCCTCAAATACCGGACAACGTAGTAGAGATTGTAGTACCATTTCTATGCATATACCCAACCCATTGCGTATATCTATCGATTCTAGATATCGTTTTACCATCACCGTCGACAATTCCAGTTTCCAATGCATGACGATGAAGTTTACGTAATCTGGGGACATCAATAACGTATCGGATTCATACAATAGATGGGAAACCATCGACGTCATCGCATTCACGCACGCAGAATGTCCAGACGGTATGATACATTCGATCACATTCATCACACACTCGGTGATAGGCAATCCTACCATACTTCTGGCATTGATTCTTATTCCGGCGTATGGGTGTATATCTGACCTCCATCTCCACACCACACCTTTGTATGGGCGTTTAGGGATCCTTAGTCCATATTTGTCTATCCGTTTCTTAAATATCCTATGTTCCGGTATGATCATTAATATATCCATGTACTCTAGATAGGACATGATCATATCTGTTAAGTCTGTGGGAAATATAGAATCTAGGGTCATCGAGATTTATTTACTTGGTTCTGTCGTACTATGGCAAAAAAAAAGAAAAGAAAACGAACACGTCGGTACACAAAATCACAGAAAAGGAGAAAACGTCGTCAAGAATCAGTATTCGAAAGTTCTTTACCTCCAGGAACGCTTCGAATCAAAAGGCCGGGAATATCTTTACCAACGGGAAAATTACAAAGAATTACCCCAAAGCCTATACGGAAACCAAATGGAAACCGTCCCATCGTTGTACCTGCACAAGTAGCCCCATATGCCACTATATTCGCCAGAGACCCTTTCCTTACATAACATCCATAAATCGAAATAATTGTAAGGATTAAATAATTTAACATAGTCTTTACCAACGGGAAATAATTATGGTCCTTACATTTAACATCGTACGATCGCGTAATCTTCCTTCATAGAAGTCCTCTTTCCTTCCATCACATCCATAAATCGATCAAATATGGGTAGAGAATTATACCACCACGATGGGTCCCTCTTTACCACCGTGATTTCCAATCGCCCCTGTCTTTCGACAATCGTGTCGCTTAATACCGTCCCATCCGTAGATATTATCATACCATCGTTTGAAGTGATATGGGGCACGTATTGCACGAAGTGGGCAGTCTCTAATCCGCAAATTTCCAATTGACATTGTACTTGGGCTATGTAATGTCTAGGGATGTATGATCCGATCTTTCGTTTGTATGGGCATTTTATCTCCACCATTATTCCGGATTTGGTAATAAAGTCTGGAGTGGCTCCATACCGTTCGTGTATTGGGTGCCTCAAGAACCCAATATCCCCTTCTACTAGTACCAATCCTGTCGCCTCTTCGTATACATCCGCCGCTTCCCGTTCATACTTTTGTCCCCACCTGGTGTATTTGTTTCCCCGAAATGGATTGTCACCCGTATACCGTTTCTTACGTAAGACGTCCATAGGGGTAGAAAATGGATTCTCCCCTAATACCGACGCCATGTCGCTTGCAGTGAGTAATGTTCCCCGCAGTGTATGCCATTCTTCCTGCAACGGCTTGATACGGTTTCTTTGTAAGACGTCCGCCACCTGTTGTTCCATTCCTTCCGGTTCGATCTCGGAAATCACCTTTTTTGTGTTGTCACTCATGTAAACAGTAACCATGGTTACTCTCTGTAAACATTATAATTTACCCGTCATTTTTTACGAGATGGATCTGACTGATGGTCTTGGCTCGACTAATGGCCGTATACAACATTCTACACGGATCGAACAAATTATCCATATCGACGTAAATATCAGATTCTATCGTTTCTCCTTGTGTCTGATGTACCGTGAATGCGTACCGTTCTTCTGACCCTCGTGGTTGTTCCTCTTGTATACAGATGTCTCCGCTACGGCGGTCGTTCCCCTTCTTGACGATCAAGTATTTCCTGTAATCTCCTATCACTCCGTTGTACATGACACCCCTGTACTTGTTCGCCAATTCACTCGCCCAGTAAGAGACTCCCGAATACTTTCCCACCCTAGTGACCGCTTCACATCGACATAATTTGCACAGCTTACAATACTTGTTCTTCTTTTGGCACGATTTGCACCTACTGACCCCTCCTACTCCCATTTTACATTTTCCACACCGTTTCCTTCCCACTAGTACGTAATCCTCCAATCCCACGTCCGCATCTTTCGGGTGGATGATTTTATCCCGTAACAATTCGGTGACCGTCTGTACAAACTCTCGTTCCGCCCTCTTCGAGAATCCTCCATTCCGACGAGTTCGTCCCTTGTTTCCCTTCTGTACGTTTTCTTCTACGGTCAGCGGCTGTAAGTTGGAATAACTCGAGACAGACGATTTGTTCTCCCCTATAGACACCGGTATGATATGGTCGACGTTCCAATACGATCCATAATTCTTCCATGACATCTTTTCGTCATACCATTGATCTGATATATGGGTAGACAATTCCGTTGTCGTACTACCAAGTGCATCCCGTATGTCCGTCTCTGACATTTCGTAAAACTTCTGTATCCTTTTGACGTGGTTAGAAAATATCAATTCTCCCATCTGTTTGTTGGGATCAGTCTTCTGTCGGTACACATCAGTACTATACAACCGCTTCATTGATGACCTCATTTTATTGACTACAGAAGCCAATCGATTGCACCCGTCGGCTCGGTAGTTGTGTGATAGTTCCACCCGGTCGTATTTTCTGATGTCAATCGGTTCTCCGTCCACAGGATTTAACTGATAACAAAATGATCTATCACAGTCGTAGTCTCCCAGTAGTACTAACTCCGTATTGGGAAACATAGTCTCCACTTTTTCTAACCCACTCTTCGACATTTGGGTGGCCTCGTCGATTATGATGACGGACGGTATTCGTAAACTAGAATAGGCTGTTCTCAATTCCGTATTTACTTCTCCTGGTCCGGTTAGATTGGCATGTACAGACGTCCGGATGTTATACGTTTTCTCTATGTATGCCCTCAATTTGTGACTGGGAGCGGAGTATAATACGTTCCTCCACAATGTGTCTTTACATGCGGTGTACGTCTTTCCTGTTCCCGGTCCACCAGTGATCACGTGTATACTACCCAATCCTCTGTCCTTATCATCCGCTTCTGGTAGATCCAAAGGTACGTTCAACTCGTATGATATCCCATCCTGATCTCCCAACATAGGTGTGTATTCTTTGCATATCTTCTTCCTGTATCCCTTTCTCATCACAAAATTGTGCTTTCGTACGTATATGTCATCCAAACAAAGCATCACCAAATCCTCATACCTGAATTGTAGTAACTGTTGCATCACCTGTATCCGACTATAGGAGAATAAATAGGCTGCTATGTGGCATTTTGTGCGTACTAGATGTTCGGGTCTCTTCACCGTAAATGTGCAGATCCGTTCATCCTGGTACATGTATACCGTATACCCCAGAGCTTTCATGTGTTCCGCCATCTTTCTGTCACACCGCATCTTGTAACTGGCCTTGTCGCATACTGTCATACACATTCCTCCCCACCGTTTGTAATGTTTTAATCCATCTTCCTCTTGAAACATCGTATTTGGCATGTCGAACGATGTAGTACTTTTTCCCCACAAGGCACACAATAATTCGAAGCGTACCCCTATATCCCACAAGTATCTCAATTCTGGACCAGGGAATACCCCGTCATGGTAAGAATGCATCCTATCCAATATCAATCTATCGTTCTCCTTTAGTTTACTGTAATCAAAATTTTCTACGTAAAATAGTCCTCCCGGCCTCTGTTTTATAAAAGAATACGGATCATCTGTGGTGACGAATCTCCATCGACTGTAAAGAGTTGGAAATCCCTCGTAATATTCACAATCTTTGTACGATGCATAACTGGCCTTGTGGTCCACATGGATTACTTCGTCGACACAATCGTTAAATTCTACCCGTTTTCCTATGTGACACCCATGTAAAGCAAATTTAGTGGATGGATCGTCCACGTATAGAGAACACTTGTCCAGCCCGTTTTCCTTCTCGAAATCGTTCACCACGTCACGATATTCCGATCTAAGCAAATAATACTTGTTCCGAGTGTGGATCGACTTGTACCCTACGTCTCGATCATGCTTGTACAAATAATGACACTTTCCTTCCTCTAATTGTCGGACGATCCTCTCCATTTCTGCTTGTTCCTTTATCTCTATTGCCTGGTGGTACGTATTCAAGTAACATTGGGTGCTCTCGACGTGATCCAATTGAGTGTTGATAAACTTGAAAATCATTCTCCTTCTGATGTGGGATTTGTAATGCTTGTATATTTTACCCCTAGTGACTAACGTCATCACATCCATTATGTATACGTCTATCTTCAAATCGTCTACTAATTCCTGCATTTTTCCCTCCGGTATTCCTAGTACATACAATCCCAGATACTTATCCAACTTTTTTAACATCGTTTTGTAAGCACCCTTGGTGGATCGACTGCTGGACTCTTCGTATTTTACGACGGCGGCATCCTTAATCGGACCCAACAGACAATGATACCTACCTGCTGCAAAAGACTGTTCCGCCAATACCGGCTGTAAAGGATCTTCCCGTGTGAATATGAGTCTCAGATTACTTCCTGAGTCGTCTTCTGTATTTTCTCTGAATATCGTCAATCTACTGTCGTATTCTTCAAACCAGTCCTCCACACCATTCTGTCTCCTATACCAATTTCCTCTTCCAACATCATATTCCGCAGATTTCAATTCATGTCCCGTGCTCTTGTCCAACAATGTCACTTTCACCCGTCCTGTCAGTCCATAATCCTGTACTAAGAACTTAACCACCGCTGGATCGTCAATATCAGACACCATACTTGGATTTTCCTCCCTTAATCTATCTCCGGTGAAGTCGTACACTAATTCGTCATGCATTTCCGCCAATACTCTTCTACGGGCCGACCTGTCATCATCTACTACCGAATCGATCAAAGTCTGTTCAAATTCTTTCTGTTCCCTCCTCTGTTCCTCCTTTAGTTCGGATTCTTCCTCCGGAGATAACCCAGAGGGAATATCGAACCGGAAGTTTTTTTGCTCCTCCGTTAGACGTATACGAAGATCTCGGCGAGTGTTCTCGTCTTCAATATCTCTAAAAGTGGCCATGTATAATCTTCATTAACATAATAATTTGAGAGAGAGATCCCTCACCTTTTCAGACTACGTTTATAATAATGGGGATTTCGGGTGTCCATCAAAAACGATCCGATCAGATAGGCTAAATCTGTCGGTACTATTTCGAATAGAGGTTTTAGCACATTTTTTCGGTGCTTTTTTGTGAGAGTGTGTGATTTCCAGTGCTTTAGACTAGATTTGCAATGATGACATATACGACGTCCTCCATATAGGTTGTAGTTCTCCCATTTGTATCTATCCTGTGCCAATTTTTGTTCAATCGTGCTGTAGGTAAGTCTTCCGAATCTTCCTCCATATCCGGGTAAATCAAACACGGTTCCCCACGGATTGAAGGATACGACTGACCAAATTAGGTCCCTTAATTCCTCTTCCGTCATGTTTCCTTGTGTATGTCTCCCCAGGTAATAAGACATTAAGTAGTCACAATAATATAATGACGGTACTTCTCCGTCATGATGTTATTACGACACGGTATCACTGCCTCACTAAAATATATACAGACGGAGTCACACGCGCACAAAAATGCAATAAGACGGTGTCCCTATCCTCACTAAAATGTCCTATACACCATGGGCCCAACGTAACTCATTTCTCGTCATGGGGTCATCCATCCAAAAATCTGCATGAATTCGTTCCATATACGCACGATATATTCTTCAAACCAGTCCTCCACACCATTCGGGTTAGTTCATTCGCGACTAAATGAGACACAGTATGACTGGTATAGGGATTCCGTAAAATGCACCAGAAAAGCAATATCACGGGTCGAAAGCTTGTATAAGCCATACACGGATTCGACCCGTGATGCACCCTATGGCAGGGATGCGGTTTGCTTAAGTAGTGCCTAAAACAGAGGAATTACGGGTGGTTTTCCCATAAAACGTGTTAGAAGCTTTCAAGGGCGTTTCAGCCTTTAAGAGATTCATTTTGCCCATGCAAAAACAAGCCGTGAAGCTCGTTAATTCATGGGACTTTATTGATCCGTTGATTCATGGGACTTTATTGATC
>SPKZ01007195.1_pt1 | contig 13049 bp, 9 predicted proteins | sample 2456571 | NCBI WGS metagenome assembly SPKZ01 (sample SAMN11192286, study PRJNA482655) | marine metagenome | biome: ENVO:00000447; feature: ENVO:00000244|ENVO:00000211|ENVO:00000569|ENVO:00002023; material: ENVO:00002151; isolation source: ocean water from marine abyssalpelagic zone ...
GGCCCCCATGCTGGCGTTGTGCCGCCCGGCACTGCCGTGATATATGGGACCCGTCCCGGAGAAACGGAGAATGGTATGCGACGTTGGCTGTCGGGCGGATCAGCCGCCCTGGTGTTCCTCGTGACGCTTCCAGCAGTCGCTCAGGACAGCGACTCCGCGGACACCGCAGCCCCGGGCTTCTTCGTGGGTATGGATGCCTCCTACACTCACGATTTCGCCGGGCCCGAAGGGGCAAAGAAAGCCGGGGGATTCACCCTGCGCGCCGGTTACCGAGCAAGCCGCTTCTTCGCCCTCGAGGGACAGTTCGAGAACCCTACGGGTTTCGGGGAGGTCGATGGCTCGAGGCTCGAGTCGCTCGATCCCCTGGTCTTCAGCGTAAACGCGCGGGGCTACCTCCCGTTCGGAGACTTTCACCCCTACGCGCTCGTCGGAGGGGGTTTGTGGTCGCCTAGTTTCATGGACTCCCGGGGCCTCTTGAAGGTGGGCGGCGGCCTCGACTACTGGCTCACCGACAATCTTTCGACCGGGCTCAACATCATCTACTCGCTGCCCTTCGCGGGGAGCGGGGAGCCCGACTTCGATTACCTCAGCGTGGGCTGGGGTCTCCAGTACACCTTCCGGTTCGCGGGCGAGAACGACCTCTAGACCGTCAGACCCTCGTCGGAGTCGTGGGCGCTATCGCCTGACGAACGTCCCCGAGCCGTCCACCGCCATCTCGCCGAAGCGACTCGGTCTCCACCAGAATGTCGAGTGTGCGGCGTCGCCCTCGTCGAAGTCCGTGACGGAGAGGTCGAAGCGAAACGAATCCCAAGCCCGCCCCTGCTTCTCGTCGAGGTAGGAGCCCGGGATCGCGATCTCGACGGTGTAGCCGGTCTCGGTGCGTACGCTGGCAGTCTCGACGCCCTCCGGCAGCGGGGGCAGAAAGATCGAGAACACCGGATCCTCCTTCGGAGTGACCGGTCCCGCACCGGTGAACACCACGTTCCGGAGCGTTCCATCGGAGAGCGCGCTCCAGAAATCGATGGTCGTCGAGCGCTCGGGGTCCGGCCGCGCATCGAACACGAACGACACGCCGTCCTGCTCGCGGCCGGTGCGTGCCTCCGAGAACACCGCGGAATCATCGACGACTTCGATGGCGATGTAGACGTCGTTGCCCTCGTGCGCCGTCGCGAAGCGCAGCGACAGGTCCTCGGGCCCGGAGTGTGCGGAGGGATTGTCGAGCTGCCCGGGTACGGAGACCTCGAAGGGCAGGCCGCGCCACTCGTCGAGCCGCCCGTCGACGGCGACCGGCCCGGCTGCCGGGGGACAGTCGAAGCGGCGCTCAGGAAAGAGGGTCGCGGTCCGCTCGACCTCGACGGGCGTTCCGTCGCTGCTCGTACCCGACAGCGTGAAACGGGCGTAAGCGGGCGCGATCCGCTCGAGCGCCACGGGCGCGCCGGTCGCCAACTCGATCTCGAGCGTCTGCGTCGCGCCCGGAGCCAGGCGCCGCCGCGCGCCCGCCACGCCGGGGGTGAGATCGCGACCCGCCTCGAAGTGGCCTTCGACCTCGATCGCGGCGCTCCCGCTGTTGTGGAGCTCGATGCGCGCCGTCCCCACGGAGAACGACGTCGAGTCGACCACGAAGGGCGCGACCCGAACCGACTGCTCGAGGTTGCGAACCGCTTCGCGAACCGTCTTGTTGCGGACGTTCTCGCCGTGGATGCCATCGACCAGGAGGTTCGCAATCAGCGGCCCGTCGTCGGACATCGACACGAGTGCCACGTGGTCGAACTCGCCGTGCACGAGGCCGCGCATGGCGCTCCCGCCGCCGGTGGTCGCGAGCGTGATGAAGCTGCGATCGTTGCGGATTTCGTTCGTGTAGGCGTGGATGTGGCCGGCAAAGACGGTGTAGGGGCGGTCACCGAGCAGCGACTCCACGCGCAGCCAGTCGGGGTGAACGGGCTCGTAGTCCCAGAACGGCTGGTGGACGATCACGATCGTCCAGCGCGCGTCCGCGTTCTCGGCGAGCACCCGCTCGGCGAATGCCATCTGCTCGGGCTGCGTGTCGGGCCCCTCGACGGAGTGCCCGGGCTTGCTCACCATGCTGAACAGCTCGCTGTTCAGCAGGACGAACAGCACGTCCTTGTAGCGGAAGTGGTAGTAGGACGGGCCGAAGCGCTCCTGCCACTTCTCCGTCATCACGCGGTTGCTCATGTCGTGATTGCCGGGGACGTAGAAGAACGGCATCCCGAGCTGCTCGATGAATCCCTCGAACTCGTCCCACTCGGCGTCGAGGTCCGCCTCGTCATCGGTGTAGCCCTCGATCAGGTCGCCGACGCTCAGCACGAAGGCGGGGTCGAGCAGGTTGACCTTCGGCATGGCGTCTCGGAACACGTGGTCCCGGTGCTCGCCCGTGCGGTCGGTGACGAGGACGAAGTGAAAGTCGCCGGGATCGTCGTGAACGTCGAGACTCGTCCAGGGCGCGGCGCCCGACGGTGCCTCGACTTCGACTTCTGCGACCTTGGGTCCCGCGTTCGCGCACGCGAGCGCAAGACCCATCCAGACAACGGACCCGCGGAGGGCGTAGGGGGACATCGACTCCTCGGCTCGAAATTGAATCCGGCAGCCTACCACGGGCTCGTCGAGCGGCGGTACGAGCGCTACGCGCTTCGGCGGAGCGCGAGCCGTACGGCGCAAACGGCCTGTCGCCCAGCCATGCGCTGCCGATCCCGACGCCGACAACGAACCTCAGTGTGTCGCCGTGGCCGCGCGTTCTCGCGTCCTCGATGAAGAAGCCGGGCGTGCCGATGCCCAGCATTCCGAGCATCGTGACCCCCGCAGCCACGCTCCCAGCGGTGGGGGAAGTGACCCGCGCCGAGGGAAATTCGTTGAAGCGCGCCGAGATCCTCCATACTATCCGCGACACAGGGAGGACCCATGGCCGAGAGCACAGACCGTCTCATCCGCGTCGACATGACCGATCAGTCCATCTCCATCGACCCCTTCCCCGACGAGTGGAAGCTGCTCGGCGGGCGTGCACTGTCGGCGAAGATCCTGCTCGCCGAGTGCGATCCGACCTGCGATCCGCTCGGAGCCGACAACGTCCTCGTGATGGCGCCGGGTGTGCTCACCGGCAGCGCCGCTCCCACCTCCGGCCGCATCTCGATCGGCGGCAAGAGCCCGCTCACCGGCGGCATCAAGGAGGCCAATGCCGGCGGCAACCCGTCGCAGGATCTGACGAAGCTCGGCTACCGCGGGATCATCGTGAGGGGCAAGCCCGCCGATCCCGACAAGCGCTACGCGATCGACGTCACCAAGGACGGTGTCAGCATCAAGGAGGTGCCCGACTGCAAGGGCATGTGGAACTACGCGCTCATCGAGCACCTCGCACAGAGCTACTCGAAGACCGCGTCGTTCATCTCCATCGGCCCGGCCGGCGAACTCCAGCTGAAGGGCGCATCGGTGGCCTGCACCGACCAGGAGAAGGCCCGCCACCCGGCCCGCCACGCCGCGCGCGGCGGCCTCGGCGCCGTGATGGGCAGCAAGGGTCTCAAGTACGTCTCGGTCGACGCGGAGAGAACCCCGGTTCGCACCCCGGCGGACAAGAAGGAGTTCACGCGTCTCGTCAAGACGCTCACGAAGGGCTACCTCGACGGCCCGCAGCCCATGAAGCACGGGACGAGTACATCGGTGCCGATGGCTCAGGTGCTCTTCACGTTCCCCTACAAGAACCGCATCGAGGGCCAGTCCCCCGACGTCAAGACCCTCGACGGCGCCCGCATCATCGAGAGCTTCGAAGAGCGCGGCGGCGGCATGCACAACTGCCTGACGGGCTGCATCGTGCAGTGCAGCAACATCGTCCACGACGCCGACGGCAACTACAAGACGTCGGCCCTCGAGTTCGAGACGATCACCCTGCTGGGCGCCAACTGCGCGATCCAGAGCTGGGAGGACGTCGCCGACCTCGACCGCCTCTGCGACGAAGTCGGCCTCGACACCATCGAGACGGGTGCCGCGATCGCGATCTACATGGAATCGGGTGGCCTCCCGTGGGGCGACGCCGAGGGCGCGAAGGGCATCCTGCACGAAATCGCCGAGGGAACGCCGCTCGGGACGACCATTGGCAACGGTGCGGACAGCACCGGCAAGCAGCACAAGGTCGACCGCATCCCCACCGTCGGGGGCCAGGCCATCCCGGCTTGGGATCCGCGACCGCTGCGCGCCACGGGCATCACCTACATCACCAGCGCCCAGGGCGCCGACCACACGGCGGGACTCGTGGTGAACCCGGGCATGGAGCCCGACGACATGCCGCGGGCCTCGCAAGACAACCAGATCATCAACGCGATCATCGACTCCTCGGGCTTCTGCATGTTCCTCGGCGTCAATCCCGACGTCGTCCGCGAGTTCTACGGCGCCTTCCTCGGCGAAGAGGTCAGCCGGGACCAGATCTACGATCTCGGCTGGCAGTGCATCGAGGACGAGTGGACCTTCAACGACCGCGCCGGGCTGCCGCGCGCCACCGACAGCATGCCCGAGTGCATGAAGACGGACGGTGTGGGACCGCAGAAGGCGGTCTTCGACGTCGACCCGGCGATCGTGGCCCGGACCTACGAGCGCATGGGCCCGACGGACGAGTTCTTCGGCAAGGGCGGGACCGGCTGATCAAGCTTCGGACCCTTCGCGCTCAACGCCCAGGCCCCGGATGAGGGGAACAAGCACACCCTCCTGCACTGGGTGACACCCGAGCAGACGGACAAGTACCTGAAGCCGCTGTGCGACGAACGGCTCCAAGGCGATCCCGCTGCAACCCTCGAATCGCTGCGGATTCTGACGCGAATTGCCTGAAGTAGAGCTACGCGGGTTTGCGCGCGCTCACCACCTTCGACAGCCACGCGCGCTCCACATGCACGCGCTCGAACCCGGCGTCTGCCAGTAGAGCGCCAAGGTCATCGCGGAGATAGTCGCGGTAGAACGGCTCGTGCATCTGACTCGGAAACGACTCGAGGAAGAAGGTCAGGTCGCGCGCCTCGGCGTACTGCGCGGAGTCCTCGATCACGAGAACACCCCCCGGTTTCAACACGCGCAGCATCTCGTTGACGGCGCAACGCCTCGCCCGACGCGGGAGCTCGTGGAACAGGAACACACTCGACGCGCAATCGAAGTAGCCGTCGCGAAAGGGGAGGTGCTCCGCGTTGTCGGCCACCAGAGTGACCTCGGGGACGTTCCGGAGCGTCTTCCGGGCACTCTCGAGGTAGAAGGGGCTGAGGTCGACCCCGAAATACTGCTGCTCGGGAAGCGCCGTAGCAAGCTGCGACAACACGCGTCCGGTGCCGCACCCGACGTCGAGCAGGCGCAGCGGGCGGGCGCGATGGCTCCGGGCGAAGCGCGTCATCGGTGGGATCACCTGCCGCCGCATCACATCGGCACAGCCGAGGAACAGCAGCTCCACGCCCACGTCGTACAGCTCGGCCGAACGTCGGCTCAGATAGCCGTCGGTCTGCCAGTGAAACGTGCGGCGGAAGTAGGCGGGAAAGCGTTTCCGGTCGACGTCGTCCGGCAGATCCTCGTAGGCGCGTTCGCGGAAGCGCCGGAAGGTCCTCGGGAGATCGAGCAGGAGCCACGGCAGGCGCGTCGCGTAGTTCCGCACCGGCATCTGGAAGAGCAGCGACGCCGGGTAGGCGCCCCGCTCGACGTTGGCGAGGTCCGCCTCGAGAAGCTTGGCGTACTCGCGCTGCAGCGCGGCGATCGCCTCCGGATCGGCGGCGCGGTCACCGACGAGCGGGCCGAGCAGCGCGCGGGTCCACGTGAGCGGAAGCCGCAGTGAGGCCTGCTGGACGCGATAGGCCGATCGCAGGGCCGGAAGAGCCAGAGAGGAAACCGCCAACATCGTCGCGAAGGTAGCGCAGCGACCCGCGCGGATTGGCGCTCAGCCGCTCGCGGGGCGGGCTCGTCGAGAAGGTCGCGGCCCGCCCGCCGGTGGAAGCGATCTCTGGAGAGGTCGGGGCTGCGGGTTCAGAACCGCGCGCCGAAGCCGATGCTGAGGCTGCCGAAGCCGAACGAACCGATCTGCTCGCTCAAGGGCAGGACATAACCGCCCTCGGCGTACACGAGGACGTGATCACCCAGGTAGTAGTCGGCGCCCAGTCCGAAGCGCAGCGCGCCGCCGCTTCGAGAGCCGCGGGAGTTGCCCGTAATGCCGTCGAGATTCCCCACGAGGCCGCCGACGCCCGCCTTCAGATAGGGCTGCAGCTCGTCGGTCATGAGGAAGAACTTCTCGTTGATCGAGAACACGAGGTTCTCGACCTGCATCGTGTCGGCCCGAATCCCGCCCGTCGTGATGAGCTGCGTGTCCTCGAATCCAGGCACATAGGTGAACTGGAATTCCGTTGCCCAGCGCTCGTGGGTGCGGTAGCCGCCCACGAGGTCGACACCCCCGGCCGACGCCGGGTCGAAATCCGGCCCCCCGGCGCCGTTGGTGATGTGGGAGTCGAAACTCGGGATGGCGACGAGTCCACCGACTTGGACGTAGACACCCTTGCGCGCAGGGCCGGTCTCAGCCTCCGCGGGGCTCTCGTCGTCGGTGCCCTGGGCCCAGACCAGCGACGGAAGCAGTAGCAGGAGGAGAGCCGCGATCGATCGAATCATTCTTCCGCCTTTGTAGCGCTGGCGCCCCTGGGCTCCATGCCCGGGGCGGGCCCCGCAGTTTGAGCCGTTCGAACCTCGTCTGGCAACACCCAGCCTGCGAATCGCAGGAGAATCCGCGGCAGCGCGGCCCGGCCGCGGCCCAGCGCCGGCTCAGGTCGGGAAGGGCGGTTTCGCCCGGAGTTCGCCCCGTGGCGTCCCGCCCACTCAGCCGGCGCTGGCGGCGAGCGCGCGCGCCAGCCTCGCGCCGATGGCGGCTGCGCTCTCGCGCGTGTCGATGAGGTCCTGGCGGACCTCGAGCCCGAGGTAGGGGACCTCGTGGCGCCGGCCGTGGCGTCGCGCAGCGTAGATGAGCCCGTCCTTTCCCGAGTACGGCTCGTTGATGGCGGTGGCGAAGCCCTCGTCGTCGAGGGCCACGCTCAGACAGCGCCCCGCCTCCTCGTGGACGTCGAAGAGAACCCCCACCTCCATCGTCCGGGAGGTACCGCCGTAGTGCGGCGTGAAGGAATGGAGGGCACAGAGGATCGGCGGCACACCGCGCGCGAGGCGGTGTCGCAGCGCCGCGTCGATGGCGCCGTGATACGGGTCGAAGTAGCGCTCGCGTCGCCGGGCCCGTTCTACCGCGGTCACATCGCGGTTGAACGACAGGCCGTGCCCCCCGACCTCCGCGACGACGAAGCTCGCCTCCGACGGGTGGCGGTTCGGGTCGCAGACGAGCCGCGAGTAGCACGAGAGCACCGCCCAGGACCCGGTGGCCTCGACCAGCGCCCGCGACAGCGCGGCCGCGCCGATGTCCCAGCCCCAGTGATCCTCGACGAGTGGCCGGTCGGCGTCCGCCGCCGTCCACTCCGGCAGGAGGTTCGTCGCGTGCTCGCACGTAAATACGAAGCGGCTCGCGGTGTCCGGGTCGCCGATCAATTCGAACACCGTTTCGTTCACACCTCGCCTCCGGACTCGCGAATTCCCACGCGCGGGGAAGCATACAGCGGTCCCACGAAGCTGGATCGCGAGCTAGTCTCCACCGCCCGAGGTTGAGGGAGAGATTTTCGTGCAGGTTGGCGGGGACATCGAGTCCATCTGCGGGAAGTGCGGCGCCACCTGGCACCTGGTGATCGCCCTCGTCAAGGGCCAGATCGCGAGGGTCGAGTGCAAGCAGTGCGGCGCGCGTCACCGCTATCGAGGCGTGGCGGCGGCAACGAGCGCGGCTCCGCGACGCGCTTCGGCGACGCGCACGCCGTCGACGCGAGCACGCAGCTCGAAGCAGCCGCCCATCGTCGAGGCCGATCTCTCGCGCCCGATGCGCTCGTTCCGAGTGAGCGACACCTACGGGGTGGGCGACCGCGTCGCGCATGCGAACTTCGGCGAAGGCGTCGTGCAGGCCGTGCGCGGCGTGACGAAGATCGAGATCCTCTTCGACACCGGCCGGAAGACGCTCGTTCACGGCCGCGGTAACACTCCCTGAGCCATCCCCAGCGGGCCCGGCGGATTCCCGGGACTCCTCGGCGGTCCGCGTCGGGAAGCTCCGATCCGTGAAGCGACGGCACATCGACTCGGCGGATTCGCTGTAGGGTAGGGCGCGAACTCGGGGCGGCGCGATCGCTCCGAGGCGCGCATGGAGCGCCGATGCGTGAGCCCCGCAGCCAGACCCCCAGCGCCGAACCGAGCAGCGACTCCAGCTCCGAACCCAACTGGGATGCGCTGTTTCCGTGGATCGAGCAGGCGCTCGGCGCCCGGATCGTCGCGCAACGACGTCAGGTCCGCGAATCGGGCGGTCGCCCCGCGTGGTTCGTCGACCTCGAGATCGACGGTCGCCCGCAGAAGACGTATGTGCGCGGCACCCGCGACGCCGCGTTCGCCTACACACGCACGTACACGACCGAGCGAGAGGCAAGGATCGTCTCGGAGCTCGAACGCGCCGGCATCCCTGTTCCCGGCGTTCTCGCGTTCTGCCCCGACCCCCCGGCCATCGTGATGAACTTCGTAGAGGGCCAGGACAACTTCAACGAGGTCGACGATCCGGTGCGCCGCGAAGCCATTGCGCGCCACTTCATGGAGCTTCTCGTGGATGTCCACGCCCTCGATTCCGCGCGGTTCGAGAAGCTCCGGATCGAGCGCCCCGCCACACCGGAGGATTACGCCCTCTCGGACCTCGCCGTCTGGGAACGCTCCTACGAGAGCGCGACCCGGGAGCCGGTCCCGCTCATCACCTTCACCTGCGACTGGCTGCGCCGCAACGCGCCCAGCGGGATTCCGGAGACCGTTCTCGTCCAGGGCGACACGGGCCCCGGGAACTTCATCTTCGCGGGCAACCGGGTCGCCGCCATCACCGATTGGGAGATGGCGCACCTCGGCGATCCCATGGACGACCTCGCGCTGATCCGATCGCGCGATCTCTACTACGACTTCGGTGACCTCGGCGAGCGCTTCGACCTCTACGCCGAACTCTCGGGCCGAACCCTCGACCTCCAGCGCATTCGCTACTACACGGTGAAGGCGATGATCATCGTTCCGCTCGCGCTCGCGCCGGTGATCGAAAATCTGAACCCGCGCTCCGAACACGCCGAGTGGATCGCCCAGTACGTCTTCTACGAGCGGACCACGCCCGAGGCACTGGCCGACGCGATGGGCATCGCACTCGCCCCACCGGACCTGCCCGACGCTCCCGAATCGCAGATCGCGCCGCTCTACGACATTCTCCTCGAAAATCTCCGGGACGAGCAGACGCCCCATATCGAAGACCCCTACCTGCGCGCGCGGATGGGATTCAGCGTGCGACTCGCGGAGCACCTGCGCCGCGTCGAACGCTATGGCGGCGTCTACGACGGGCAGGAGCTCGACGACCTGGGCGAAATCCTCGGGCGACGACCGGCGTCGACCCTCGAGGGCCGGCGGGCGCTCGACCGCTTCATCCGCGAGCACGGCGAGCAGCACGAGGAGGCGCTCGTCCGCCATTTCCACCGCCGCGCACTGCGCCAGGAGTCGCTCATGCGCGGCGCACTCGGCATGGCGGAGGGGCGGGCCCTGTCACCGATCGACGCGGTCGATGAATCCGGAGAGCGACGGTGACTTTCCATTCGATCTCACACGCGATTAGACTACGCTGGCGGCGGATGCCGGTCGCCCAAAGCAGGCCGGTGGAAATGAGGTGACCATGCACTCGCTCGCGCGGCTTCGCTCGCTCTCCTCCAGTCGGTCGACCGCGATCGCGGGAATCCTCTTCCTGCTCGCCGTACTGCCGAGCTGTGGGGGAAACGAGTACGCGCCGCCGCCGCCGCCCAGCGTGACGGTCGACCGCCCCGAGGTGCGCGACGTCACGGAGTACAGCGAGTTCACCGGGACCACGCGGGCCGTCGAGTCGGTGAACATCCGCGCGCGCGTAGAGGGTTTTCTGATCAGCATGCACTTCCAGCCGGGCGACGACGTGAAGAAGGGCGATCTCCTCTTCATCATCGACCCCGAGCCCTTCGAGGTGGCGCTCGAGGCCGCGAAGGCCGATTTCGAGAGCAACCAGGCGGAGCTCGACCTGGCGGAGGAGGAGTACACGCGCACGCGGACGATGTACGATCGCCAAGCCACCAGCGAGATCCAGCTCATCAAGATGCGCGCGCAGCGCGCCAAGGCCCGGGCGGCCGTCGCAGCCTCGAATGCGGCCATCCACGCCGCGCAGCTGAACATCGACTACGCGCACGTCAAGGCGCCGATCACGGGCAGGGTGGGGCGCCACCTCGTCGACATCGGGAACCTCGTGGGGTCATCCGGGGTGTCGACCCATCTCGCGGAGATGGTCCGCTACTCGCCCCTCTACGTGTACTTCTACCTGAGCGAGCGGGAAGTCCTCGCCGTACAGGAGCGGAGCAAGGCGCGGCGCGCCACCAGCGGCCGCGAATTCGACCGTAACAACATCACCCCCGTCGAGATCGCGCGCGCCAACGACAAGGGTTTCCCCTACCACGGGCAGGTCGACTACTCGGCACTCGAGGTCGATTCCAATACCGGCACGTGGGAGGTACGGGGCGTTTTCGAGAATGAGGGCGTTCTCGACGAGATCATCGTGCCGGGCACGTTCGTGCGCGTAAGGTTGCCGATCGGCGAGTACAAGGATGCACTGCTCGTCACGGAGAGCGCGCTCGGCGCGGACCAGAGTGGGCGCTACCTGCTCGTCGTGAACGACAAGAACGTCGTCGAGCAGCGGCGGATCGAAGTCGGCGCCCTGGTCGATGGGAAACGCGTAATCACAAGCGGCATCCGAGCCGACGACCGGGTCATCGTGAACGGCCTGCTGCGCGCGCGCCCGGGCGCCACGGTGAACCCCCAGTCGAAAACGCCGCCGATCAACGCGAGCGCTCCAGCCACCACCTCGGCCGGGAGCTGAACGCCGACGTGTTCTCCCGTTTCTTCATCGAACGCCCCATCTTCGCGACGGTGATCGCCGTCGTCATCACGATGGCTGGCCTCGTGAGCCTGCCGGGGCTGCCGATCGCGCAATACCCGGAGATCACACCGCCCACGGTGAAAGTCTCGTGCCTGTATCCCGGCGCGAACGCCGAGGTCGTCGCCGAAACCGTGGCTTCGCCGATCGAGCAGGAGGTAAACGGCGTCGAGGGCATGATCTACATGTCGTCGACGAGCGCGAACGACGGCTCCTACTCGCTCACCGTGACGTTCGAGGTGGGCACCAACCTCGATATGGCCCAGGTCCTCGTACAGAACCGCGTCGCGATTGCCGAGGCCCGGCTCCCCGAAGAGGTGAAGCGCCAGGGCGTCACGACCAAGAAGCAGTCGACGAGCATCGTCCTGATCGTGACGCTCACGTCGCCCGACCAGCGCTACGACAGCCTGTTCCTCTCCAACTTCGCGACGCTGCGCGTGGTCGACGAGCTGAAGCGCATCGATGGCGTGGGCGATATCACCCTCTTCGGCGGTGCCGACTACAGCATGCGGATCTGGGTGGATCCCGAGAAGCTGAAGGCTCGTTCTCTCACCACCGGGGATCTCGTCGCGGCAATCCGCGACCAGAATGTCCAGGTCGCCGCCGGACAGATCGGGCAACCCCCGGCGCCGGCTGGCCAGAACTTCCAGTACGCGATCAACACCCTCGGCCGACTGCAGGACGTCAAGCAGTTCGAAGAGATCATCGTGAAGACGGGAACCCGCCGTAGCCTCACCCGGGTCCGCGACGTCGCACGCGTCGAGCTCGGCGGCAAGAACTACAGCCAGTTCGCCACTTTCGATGGCGACCCGACGAGCGCCCTTGCGATCTACCAGTTGCCCGGCGCCAACGCGCTCGAAGTCGCCGCACGCATCCGGGCGGCCATGAAGGAGATGGAGAGCAGTTTTCCCCAGGGACTCGAGTGGAAGATCCCGTTCGACACGACGAAAGCCGTGGCGGCCTCGATTCAGGAAGTCTATGAAACGCTCTTCATCGCGATCGCCCTCGTCTTCCTCACCATCTTCGTCTTTCTCCAGGACTGGCGGGCCACCCTGATTCCGGCCGTGACGATTCCGGTGTCGCTCATCGGCACCTTCGCGGTGATGTCGGCGATGGGCTTCTCGATCAACATGCTGACGCTCTTCGGACTGGTGCTCGCCATCGGCATCGTGGTCGACGACGCCATCGTGGTGGTCGAGAACGTCACGCGGCTGATGCACGACGAGGGACTGTCCGGTCGCGAGGCCGCGATCCGCGCAATGGCTGAGGTCAGCGGCCCGGTGGTGGCCACGACGCTGGTGCTGCTCGCCGTGTTCATCCCGGCGGCCTTCATGGGCGGCATCACGGGCAGCCTCAACCAGCAGTTCGCGCTCACCATCGCAGCCTCCACGCTGATCAGCTCGCTGAACGCGCTCACCTTGAGCCCCGCGCTGTCTGCACTGCTCCTGCGACCGACCGAAGCCCGCACCACCGGTTTCTTTGGCGCCTTCAATCGCGTCTTCAATCGCTGCGGCCAGGCCTACACGAAGCTCGTAGAAGCCAGCGTTCGGCGCATCGGCCTCGCCATGCTGATCTTCGCGGCGCTGGTGACCGCGGCGGGTTGGGGCTACAGCGCACTCCCGACGGGCTTCATCCCCACCGAGGACCAGGGCTACTTCTTTGCCGTGGCTCAGCTCCCCGACGCCGCGTCACTCGAGCGCACCGGTGACTTTTCGAAAAAGATGACCGACGTATTCTCCGCCACGCCGGGGATCGCCCAGTCCGTGGTGGTCACCGGCTTCTCCCTTCTCGACAGCGCGGCCATGTCGAACGTCGCGACGGCGTTCATCGTCATGGATCCGTGGGACGAGCGCACCGACCCGGCGCTCGCCCAGGATGCGATCCTGTTCAATCTGCGCCGGCGTCTCGCGCAGATCCAGGAGGGGGCGGTCTTTGCCTTCGTGCCTCCGGCCATCAACGGCCTCGGCGTGAGCGGTGGCTTCCAGCTGCAGCTGCA
>SPKZ01012419.1_pt1 | contig 13046 bp, 15 predicted proteins | sample 2456571 | NCBI WGS metagenome assembly SPKZ01 (sample SAMN11192286, study PRJNA482655) | marine metagenome | biome: ENVO:00000447; feature: ENVO:00000244|ENVO:00000211|ENVO:00000569|ENVO:00002023; material: ENVO:00002151; isolation source: ocean water from marine abyssalpelagic zone ...
CTATCAGCAATAATATCTGCACATTTATCAGGATGTCCAGGTGCTACTACTTCACTTGTAAATAAATATTGACTTTTGTTTTCCATTTTTGTTTTCCTTTATGGTTTTCCATGTTTGTTTTCCATTATTTTTAATTACATTAGAGCTGGAGAAAAAATAAGAAATACTCCAGCACGATTTTAAACAATTTGTAGAATAGTTAATCTACAGTAACTGATTTCGCCAAATTTCTTGGCATATCTACGTCATTTCCAAGTCTTACTGAGATTTCCATTGATAATAACTGCAAAGCCACTAACATTTCAAAAAACTCAAGCATATAATGATTTGTTTTTTTTTGTTTTAATAAAATCATCGCTTAAATCAAAATCAAGAGGGGAAATAGTACAAATAGTACTGTCTCTTGCACTTAACTCTTCCACATTGGATTTAATTTTTTCATATAAAAGATTTTCTGGCATTAATGCTATGGTGAATAATTCAGGATCAGCTAAAGCAATAGGTCCATGTTTCATTTCACCAGAAGGATAACCCTCAGCATGTAAATACGAAATTTCTTTTAATTTTAATGCGCCTTCTAGTGCTAAAGGAAAAAATACATCTCTTCCTATAAAGAAAAAACCATGTCCATGTAAATATCTCTTAGATAAACGTTTGGTTTTTTCATGCATTTCATCACTAATAATCAAAGCCTGTGGTACTTCTCTTAAAGCATGCAATTCTTTTTCTAATTTTTCACTACTTATAGTATTTTTATATTTTGCAAAATACAAAGCCATCATCCATAAAACAGCAGTTTGTGTTGAGAAAGCTTTGGTTGAAGCTACTCCTTTTTCAATTCCAGCTCGTGTTAATACAGTAGTATCAGCAACGCGTGTCATAGATGAATTATCCACATTACAAACAACCAATGTTTTTAAACCAGCTTTTTTTGCCATTTTTAAAGCTTCAAGGGTATCAGCCGTTTCTCCACTTTGAGAAACCACTAAAAATAAAGTACGTTTACTTAATAAAGGCTCTTTATATCTAAATTCAGAAGCAATTTCTACTGAACACCTGATTTTTGTTAAACGCTCAAATAAATACGAAGCAGTTAACCCTGCATGGTAAGAGGTACCACAGGCGCAAATTTTAATTTCATCAATATTTTCAATAATACTTGAGTCAAATTCATCAAAATGTATTTCATTCTCTCCCAGTCTTCCTAAAAGTGCATCACTTACAACATTACTTTGTTCGTATATTTCTTTTTCCATAAAAAATCGGTAACCGTCTTTTTGCGCATATTGTTTTGATGTTGGAAGACTGGCCCAAACAATATCCTCAGAAAAAAACTCTATGCCTTCAGACGAAGCAATACCACCCATACCATCTTCTAAATAAACAACATCTTTACATAAACCAATCAAAGGAGCATCAGTTGAAGAAAAAAGCACTTCCCCTTCTTCGTTTCCGTTTGCTACTATTAAAGGTGTGCCATGCTTAAAAAAGAAAATCTTATCGGGATCTAATTTTGAAATGATAAGTATAGAATAAGCCCCACGAAGCTCTTTTATTGTATTTAGAAAAGCAGCTTTGGAATCAGGATTTTTATTATAAAAGTATTCAAATAAATGAACAATTACTTCAGTATCTGTTTGAGATACAAACTTATGCCCTTCTTTAATTAAATTTTCTTTTATTTCTTTGTAGTTTTCAATAATACCATTGTGAACCACACAAGAGTATTTTGCCATATGTGGGTGGGCATTTAATTCTGTTGGTTTTCCATGTGTTGCCCATCTGGTATGTCCAATTCCTATTGGAAAATCTTTATCATTTTGAACTTTTGCTTCAAGGTTTTTTAATTTCCCTAAGGCTTTATATACTTTTATTTCATTTTTATTTAATAATGCAATACCAGTAGAATCATAACCTCTGTACTCAAGCTCACGCAAACCATCTAATAATAAATCTTGTGTATTTTTATTTCCAATATATCCAACAATTCCACACATATTATACAAACCTCATTTTTTTTAATCCGCAATTATATATAAAATATGCTAAAGAAGCGCTTGTTTTTTGAGTAAAACTTAAAAGCTTAAAATACATTTTAATTAGACTTAAAAATACTTTATTATACTATGCTTTATGAAAAATTTTGTAAGTATAGAAAATAAATCTTTTTCTTTTTCTTCTTGTGATGGCTGTGGTGCGAAATGCTGTTCTGGTTTATATGGTTCTAATTTCTCAGAACTAACAATAGATGAATTTGAAAAAGTATATAAACACTTTGTCATTTTATTTTCATTTAGTGAGATGGGATATTTAAAAGCTAATTTAATTATTTCAAGAGTCACAGAACACTGTGTTTATATTAAAAATAACATCTGCACTATTTATGATAAACGCCCAAACGTTTGCAAAAACTATCCCTTAAGTCCTAGCCCATCAAATGATATCTATATTGATACAAACTGTCCGGCATTAGAAAGTGGTTCAAACATAATTAATGATGGGAAAATAAATCCATCTTTTCATAATGAACTCTTTGAGAATTATCAAGACAAATTTATGAAATCGCATTTTTATTTAGAAAAGTTTAATAAAGAAGATTTTGAAATTGCTTTGATTATTAGAGGAATGAACTTTTATAAATACAAACACCCTAGCAGTGATGAATACTTACAAATGCATTTAGAATCTTTACTCTTATTGTAAAACCTTATTATATCTATGGCTAAAATATTCTAAGATTCCCCCTTCTAACACTTTGAACTCCATTACTTTTGTTAAGTTTAATAAATAACTTTATAAGTTATAACTTAATATTATATAATCTTTCTTGCAATAAACTAACATCTAAATTGCTCTAAAGGATAAATTGTGTCAAGAGAAAAAAATAAAATGAGTTTAACCGCGAAAGTACTTGTTGGAATGTTACTTGGTATTATTGTTGGTTTAATTATCAATACTAGTGGTTTAAATCAAAGTGGTTCATTTGTAAATGAATATGTCGTAAATGGTGCTTTTCATATTGCTGGAAAGATGTTTGTTACTGCTTTAAAAATGTTAGTAGTTCCCTTGGTTCTATTCTCACTTATATCAGGTGTCTGTGGTATTGGAAATGTTGCTACTCTTGGAAAAGTAGGAGGGAAAGCTTTTTCTTTGTATATGTTAACCACAGCAATAGCAATTGCTATGGCTATTACAATTGCAGCAATTGTTGCTCCTGGAGAAGGTGCAAATCTTGTTAGTACAGCTACATTTACAGCCAAAGAAGCACCTGCTTTAAGTCAAGTACTAATAGATATTATTCCGAGTAATGCAGTAAATGCTCTTGCTTTTGGCAAAATGTTACAAATTATCTTTTTTGCAATTATTTTTGGTATCTCAGTTTTAATGATGGGACATAAAGCGAAAAAAATTGTTGAAGGTGTTGAATTGTTAAATGAAGTAATGATGAACATGGTAAACATTATTATGAGTATCGCACCCTATGCTGTTTTTGCGTTAATAGCAAAAGCAATATCTAATTTGGGATTGTCATTATTAGTTGATTTAGCAGGATATGTTTTAGTACTTATGTCTGCTTTAGCTATTCATTTATTCATTACATTAATGATTGTATTTAAAGTATTCACAAGGGGTTTAAGTATTTCAATTTTAATGAAAAAACTAAGAGCTGCACAAATATTTGCTTTTTCTACCTCAAGTTCAAATGCCACCATTCCAGTAACACTTGAAGTTGTTACTAAAAAACTAGGAGTAAATAACTCTGTTGGTTCTTTCACTGTTCCTTTTGGAGCTACTATTAATATGGATGGAACAGCCATTATGCAAGGAGTTGCTACTGTATTTATTGCTAATGTTTATGGGGTGGAATTAGGAATAGCTGGTTATTTAACAGTCATTTTAATGTCTGTTTTAGCTTCCATTGGAACGGCAGGAGTTCCTGGTGTTGGTTTGATTATGTTATCCATGGTATTTGCTCAAGTGGGTCTTCCCGTTGAAGGAATTGGTCTGATTTTAGGAGTAGATAGATTAATGGACATGATGAGAACAGCTGTTAATGTATCTGGGGATGCTGTTGTTTCTGTGATTGTTGCTAAAAGTGAAGGGAAATTTGATGAAAGTGTATTTAATGACCCTGATGCTGGATTAATTAGCGATAAAGATTTAGAGATTTCAAAAGATGTAGAAAAAGAAATGCAAGATATAATTTCTAAAACTCAAACGTCAAATTAACATCCAAAAGAATAAAGAAGCTTTAGCTTCTTTATTTTAATAAGAATATCTGTTAACTTCTTCTTTAAATATCTTTTGTAATTTTTTAGTTAAACTACCCACTTTTCCAGAACCTACTTTTTTACCATCTATTGTAATAATAGGTGTTAATTCTTCTGTAGTACCTGTTAAAAATGCTTCATCCATATCTTTTAATTTATCAAGCGTTAAAGGAAACTCATGAACAGTAATTCCATTTTTCACACATAATTCAAGAAGGGTATTTCGTGTAACCCCAGCTAAAATCCTATTTGTTTTGGCATGAGTATACACTTCATTGTTTTTAACAAAACATACATTTGTTTTTGTTCCTTCTGTAATTACACCATCGTGTACAAAGAGAGCCTCTGCTCAATCATTTTCAACAGCAATTTGGCTTGCAAGACAATTTGCAATCAAGGAAATACATTTGATATCACATCTTGCCCATCTGTTATCAGGAACAGTACATACAGATATTCCTTCATCATAGTTTCTTATATTTAATGCTTTGGGCATTAAAAAAGCATAAATACCTACTTTGGTTTTTTTACTAGGAAAAGCATGTGCTCTAGGACTTTGCCCTCTTGTAATATGCATATAATAAAAACATTCTACATTTTCATAATTATTTACTTTTTTTAATTCTTCGTAAATATCTTGTATTTCATTGTTTATAACATGATCAATTCGTAATTCATCTAAACTTCGCTGAAAACGTATTTTATGTTCTTCATATTTAAATATTTTTTCATTATAAACACGAAAGCCCTCATAAGCACCATCAGCGAAAACATAAGCTCTGTCATTTACAGATACTTTTGCATCTTCTTCTTTTACATATTCTCCATCAATAAATACAATCATTTTGTCTCCTGTTTTTAATCTAACTTCTAATACAAATATACTAACAAAAAAACAGTTTTTTTGCAATCATTATAATTTTAATTACTAATAAAATTATAATATTATTAATGATAGACTCTTAAAACTTATTAAAAAGGAATAAAATGCCTGATAAAAAAACATCTTCACCAAAAGATAAAAAAGTAATTCTTTCTTCTATTTTTATTTTAATGCTTGGGGCTGTAGGAGCTATGTATCTTGATGGTTCGTTAAACAACAATAGATATGCTTTATTAGATGAATATAAACTAATGAAACAATGTATTAATACAAACAATAAAAATGAAAATATTTGCGCCTGTGCACTTAATAAAGTCCAAGAAACCATAAATAAAGACAGTTTATTAAAAAATAAAAATAAATTCTATACATTTTTTAATGAAAAAGTCCTTATTTGTAAAAATGCAAAATAGCTTATTATTTGTTTAAATAAGATTTTCTCCACATTTATCACAGGTTTTTTTTATAAAAACATTTAACTTATTTTCTTTTGTTTTAAACAATGATTTTTTGCATTTAGGACACAGTATATTCTTAGTACTAAGATAAGACAAAATCATTACAATAGGAATAATTAAAACGTTTTCACTTATAACAAAAAAAAGCCCTAGAGCCAAAATCAAAACAATAGCCAGAACAGCTTTTATAAATACAGGAACAAACATAGTATGCCTTTAAAATTAAATATAAAAGGAATATACAAAAGAGTCTCTTAATCTTTACTTTTAAAACAATTCGTATAAAAATAATTTATATATTATTCTTTGTATAGGTCTAATATAAAAAATATTAAAATCTTTTTTATATTTAAGTTTATTTTAAATATAAAAGGCGCATACTGTCTATACCTAAACAGTATGGAGGTGTCAATGAAGAAGGTTTTTCATTTTTAGTATTGTTAAATAACTAATTAAAATTACATTCGCAGAAGTTGCGATAACTTAAATAAAAAGTTTTATTTAAGTACTTAAAAGATAGGGAAGAACAGAAGTTCTTCCCTTTTTCTTTTCCCCAAACTAGGCCCTTTTAAAAAAAGCGGGTAAGGTTATAATAAACTCCCCACCCATATATTCTTTGTTCTTTAAATGTGAGTATGCATTTTTGGCTTCAATACTTCCAAGAAGATTTTTTGTAATAATTTCATTGGTTTTATATAATCCAACTCCAATTCCTCTGGCTTTATGTTTAGTAGTGAAATAAGGTTCAAAAATTTTGTCAATAATTTCTTCTTTTATTCCTCCTGCTGTATCTTTTAAAGAAATTGTCACCTTATTCTTATCTTTTTTACAGGAAATAAAGAAATAACGCTCCTCTTTGTTAACTTCATTTAATACAAATGCATCTTTAGAGTTATAACAAATATTTATAAAAGCTTGAATAAGGATATTATCATTAAGTTTTAAAGATACGTTTTCTTCTACATCTTTTACAAGTGTTATAGAGTTCGTTTTAAACATTTCATCTACCAAACTCTCTAGTTTTAAAAAAACATCACTAACTTGTACAATTTTGTCATTGTTATCTTCTGCAATAAACTCTTTAAAATCATCAATAGTTTTAGAAAGATAAGAAGCTTGTTTCATAACAGCATCACTACAGCGAAGAATTGATTCTCTTGATATATCTTCTTGCACTTCAAGCTCAAACTTCATACCACTTACAGCAGAGGTGATAACAGATAAAGGCTGTCTCCATTGGTGGGCAATATTTCCTAACATTTCTGCAAGGGCCAACATCTTAGATTGTGTTAATAAAATCTTTTGTTGTTTTAAATTTTCATCTTCTAGACGCTTATTCCTAGATAATACAAACAATAATAAAAAAATCAGTAAAATAACACTTAAAACCAAATAAACAATGCCAATTAAAAAAACATATATTCTACTTTCTCTATCAATAACGCCTTTTAATAAATTATTGTATTTCTTTATCTCTATGGTTTGAGAAATTCTACTGACATTTTTCACATTTTCTTTTAAAATCTTTAGTTGTCTAGATGAAATATCATAGCTATTTTCTTCCATTAATACAATATTCATATCAATCAATGAAATGACTTTTTTTGCTTCTTTTATTCCTTTAAAAGAGGGGGTTATTAAAAAACCTCCAGCTGCAGTCATTAAATCAATGCTATCGTATAATAAATCCTCGTTTCTAAACTCCAGTGCTTCTATATAAGCACTTAAAGCTCTTTCACTTAAAATAGAAACCTTTAATATATGTCGACTCGATTCGTTCGTAATAAAATAATTAGCAGTATTCATAGATTGTTTGGGCAAGTAAACTTTAAAAGCATAAAAAAAGTAAATACTTGTAAACATTACAAATGCAAATACATAAACTATTTTAGAAATATGCTTTGGCATTATTTAAACTCAATAGTCTTAATCATCCAAATCCAATTAATAAGATTTTTACTGTATTTTTTTGAATTTGAATTGTATTTTGGATAAACAATTCGTAAGGGACCCTTCGTTTTATAAGAAGTGTACTCATCATTGTATTTCGTAGCTAAAAGAATAATATCATTTTGCCACTCTTCTTTTGATATAGTTATTTCGTATCCATCAATAGCTGTAAAAACGATAGAACTAAGAGATGCTTTTCCATAATAAGCCGCAAAATCTTTTAAAAAGACTCCCCCAAATTTTGCACCTTTTAATAAATGAGGATCTTCCATAACAAAATCATGATAACCCAGTTTTTCAATATCTTTTATACTTACCCTTAAAGAACTTTGTTCTTTAAGTTCACCAAAAAATTTCACTTTTTTTAGGGATAAATCTTTTGCAGCAAAAAGTGCGGTTGTTAATAATAAAAAAACAAGTAATTTTTTAAGCATTATTTTTTCCTTTGTTGTTTTATTATAACAATAGAATGATGAATTAGTGCTTTTTTGTTTTTAGTAGTTTTGTATTGGAGGTTTTAGGGGTATGAGGGAAGAAAGTATTTTTTTGTTTTGTTTTACTTGAAAGTACATTATATTTTGCATAAAAAAAGGAAAGGTGTTCTACCTTTCCTTTGGGTTCTTAGGTTTGTGAGAAGTTATAAAGAGCCAAAATAAATCCTTATTAGGGATTATATGACAAACAAGTTTTCTCTTTATTATTACTTCTCTGCGAGCACGCTGGTACTTCGTACATCAGCTTTGCTTGCGTAGGGTAAAAACGTGAAGCAGTTCACGTTTTTTTAACCCCTACTTACATTCCCATTCCACCCATTCCGCCCATTCCACCCATATCAGGCATAGCAGGCATTGCTTTATCTTCTTTAATATCAGTAACCGTTGCTTCTGTTGTTAATAATAAAGATGCAACAGAAACAGCATTTTGCATAGCTACTCTCTCAACTTTAGCAGGATCAACAATTCCAGCTTTGAACATATCTACATATTCACCAGTAGCTGCATTAAATCCAAAGTTTTCATCTTTGTGTTTTGCTACTTCATTAGCAACAACACCCGCATCAAAACCAGCATTTAAAGCAATTTGTTTTAAAGGTGCAGAAATAGCTCTTAATACAATATCTGCACCAATTTGCTCATCACCTTCAAGTTTTAAAGTAACTTTTGCAGCAGCTCTGATTAATGCAGCCCCACCACCAATTACAATACCTTCTTCAACAGCAGCTCTTGTTGCACTTAATGCATCATCAACTCTGTCTTTTTTCTCTTTCATTTCAGTTTCACTAGCAGCTCCAACTTTAATAACAGCAACCCCACCTGAAAGTTTTGCTAATCGTTCTTGCAGTTTTTCTTTATCATAATCAGAAGTAGTATTTTCAATTTCAGCTCTGATTTGAGAAATTCTTGATTTAACTTTTTTTGATTCCCCAGCTCCATCAACAATAGTAGTATTGTCTTTATCAATTACGATTCTTGCAGCTGTTCCCAGCGTATCAATAGGTGCAGTTTCTAATTTCATTCCAAGTTCTTCTGAAATTACTGTAGCAGAAGTTAAAATTGCAATATCTTCTAACATTGCTTTTCTTCTATCTCCAAAACCAGGAGCTTTAACAGCAGCAATATTTAATGAACCTCTTAATCTATTTACAACCAATGTTGAAAGTGCTTCCCCTTCTACATCTTCAGAAATAATTAATAATGGTCGCCCACTTTGATTAACTGCTTCTAATAATGGTAACATTTCTTTTAAGTTAGAGATTTTTTCATCGCATAACAAAATAAATGGATTTTCCATCTCAACTGTCATTTTTTCAGTATTTGTTACAAAATAAGGAGATAAAAATCCTCTATCAAATTGCATACCTTCAACAACATCTAATTCATCTGAAATACCCTTAGCTTCTTCAACAGTAATAACACCGTCATTTCCAACTTTATCCATAGCATCAGCAATCATAGCACCAATAGCAGTATCTGAATTGGCAGAAATAGTAGCAACTTGCTCAATTTCTTTTTTATTAGCAACTTTTCTAGAAGCAGCTTTTAAATTACGTAAAATTTCTTCAGTAGCTTTGTCCATTCCTCTTTTTAAAGAAATAGGATTTGCTCCAGCAGTTACATTTCTTAATCCCTCTTTGAATACACTGTACGCTAAGATAGTAGCAGTTGTAGTACCATCACCTGCTTCATCAGCAGTTTTTGATGCAACTTCTTTTACAAGTTGTGCACCCATGTTTTCAAGTGTATCTGCAAGTTCAATTTCACGTGCAACAGAAACACCATCTTTAGTAATAGTAGGAGCTCCAAAAGATTTTTGTAATAATACATTTCTTCCACGTGGACCCATAGTAACTTTTACAGCATCTGCTAATTTCTCAACACCTGCAAATAATTTGTTTCGTGCTTCATCACTAAATAATACTTCTTTTGCCATTTTACATCACTCCCATAATATTTTCAATATCTAATACTAAATAATCAACACCATCAAGTGTAAATTCAGTACCTCTAAATTGTTCAAAAATAATTGTATCATCAATTTTTAAATCTTCAACTTCTTTTCCAATAGCTTTAACAACAGCAGTTTGTGGTTTTTCTTTAGCAGAATCTACTAAAATAATTCCACTTGCAGTTGTACTTTCAGCCTCTGTTCTTAAAACAAGAACTCTTTTTCCTAAGGGTCTAAAATTCATTATATATCTCCTATGAGTTTGGGTAATTTAATAATTAGCACTCTATTTTTTTGAGTGCTAAATTGTATATAATTTTTGGTTTTTTGTCAAGTAGTTTGAGTATAAGTGACTAAGAGTTTTTAGTAAATTTATTATGTCTGTATAAATAAACTTCTAATAAACTTTTAAGCGCATTTTGTAAACTTGGATTTAATGAAAGAAGCGTATCTTCACATTTTTTTGCTAAAGTATTTGCTGCCTTTACAGAGCCCTCTAAACCCAATAAATTTACAAAAGAATTTTTACAAGCATCATTTTGTGTTGTTTTACCAGCTTCTTCACTGCTTTGGGTTTCATCAATAATATCATCTTGAATTTGAAATAATAATCCAATATCCAAACCAAAATTATATAAAGTATCTTGTAACTCTTTAGAATAGTTAGCAATAATTGCACCCATTTTTAAAGATGAAGCAATAAGTTTTGCAGTTTTGTGTTGATGCAAGAACTCTAACTGTTCTAAACTTAATACTTTATTTTCAAAATAACAATCAATGGCTTGTCCAATAATCATTCCATTAATTCCACCATCATTAGCTAAAACAGCTACCAAATCAATTCTAACATCCGCACTCAAAGGTGCATCTGCTATTAATTTAAAAGCTTCTGTATTTAAAGCATCTCCCACTAAAACAGCGGTAACGTCATCATATTTTTTGTGTAAGGTTTTAAAACCTCTTCTTAAATCTGCATTGTCCATTACAGGTAAATCATCATGGATTAAAGAATAGGTATGCAACATTTCAAGCCCAAGTGCCACATTTAAAGAGCTCTTTACTAATAAAGAGTTCTTAGAATGTGCAACACATAAAAGCAACATTGGTCGAAAACGTTTACCACCTGCTAATAACATTTCACCCAAAGCAGTTTCAAAATGAGGATGAAAACTTTTAGAAAGAGGAAGATTGTTTTCTAAATAAGTTTCAAAAGTATTTAATAATTCTTTCACTCTTTATTTTCCCATACTTCCTAAATTACCCATCATACTCATAGCCATATTTTTTTGATTGTTTTGTGCTTGTTTAATCACATCATTCATTGCAGAAATCAACAAAATATTTAAAGAGTCTTTATCTTCTAATAAAGAATCCTCAATTTGCAAATCAATTACTTCTGAATTTCCGTTAATAGAAATACTAATCATTCCAGCCCCTGCTTTTGCTGTGAATATTTGTTTGCTATTCGCATCTTTTGCTTTTTCAGCCATTTCGTTCATTTGGCCCATCATCTCATTAAGATTGATTTTACTTAAGTCTATTCCTTCAAACATCATTTGATCCTATTAGTTCATTTGTAATTAATTCTATATCATTGTTCTCATCAACAATTACCACTGTAGGTTTGTAGTTTTCCAATTCTTCTTGGCTATAAGAGGCATAAGCAATAACAATAATTTTATCACCTATTTCAACTTTTCTAGCAGCAGCTCCGTTTAAACACATATCTTTTGAACCTGCTTTTCCTTTAATAACGTAAGTAGCAAATCGCTCTCCATTATTAACATTAACAATTTCAACTTTTTGCCCTACTCTTAATTTTGAAGCTTTCATCAAATCTTCATCAATTGTAATAGAGCCTATATAATTCAAATTTGCATCACTAACTGTTGCTCTGTGAATTTTACTATAAAGCATCTCAAATGTCATTGCAGTCTTCCTTCTTCTCTCGTTTTCTTATTATTTTTGTATTTTATCTATATTTTGCTTAGATAAAACGAAGTAAGATTTTGTTTTGTATCCATAAAAAAGAAATATTTCATAAAATATTACGCCAAATATTTCACCTCTTACTTTTTATCATCTTTTTTGTTTTTCAAAAATGAATTCGTATTAGCACTATACTAAGCTAAAACTACTAAAGAAAAATTGTTTCTTTTTATAATATGTATTTAATCATGTATTAAAAATATTAATTATATACTCTTAGCTAAAAATATAAAGGTAAATTATGAAAAAAATTTTGTTACTAATATCTACAGCTATGTTACTTTTTGCTACAAATCCAGTGGCAGTTATGGAAACTACTCAAGGAAACATTGAGATTGAACTAAGAGCTGATCTTGCTCCTTTAGCTGTTGAGAATTTCATTACTCACTCTAAAAATGGTTATTATAATGGTATTGTTTTTCACAGAATCATCAAACAGTTCATGATTCAAGGTGGAGATCCAACAGGAACGGGACGTGGTGGAAAATCTATTTGGAATAAAGCTTTTAAAGATGAATTTGCACCTAATGCAGTTTTTGATAAAGCAGGAATCTTAGCAATGGCAAACTCTGGGCCAAATACGAATGGTTCTCAATTTTTTATTACCACTGTTCCTACTTATTGGTTAAATGGTAAACATACTATTTTCGGGTATGTAATTAAAGGAATGGAAAATGTAAGAAAATTAGAGCATGTTCCTACAAATAGAAGTATACCTCTATAAACACAAAAAATAATCAAAATCACTATTAGAGATTAAACAAGCGAAACGAAAGTTTCGCTTTAAAACGCTTACTTAGAAAATATTTTCTTTAAAAAAGATTCATCTCCTGTTTGAACAACTTTTCGCTCTATTTCTTCTGCACGTCGGGATTCTGTTTTTGCTTTTTGTTTCCAGTATTGTATTTTTTGATTGATAATTTCAATATTCCCCAAACTATCAATTTTTATTTTATAGTCTTCTAGTTCTGTTGTTAAATCATCAATTTCAACTTCATAATTAATTTTTTGTTGATTTAATGCTCTTTTTTTATTGTTTTCCAATTCATC
>SPKZ01019187.1_pt1 | contig 13038 bp, 15 predicted proteins | sample 2456571 | NCBI WGS metagenome assembly SPKZ01 (sample SAMN11192286, study PRJNA482655) | marine metagenome | biome: ENVO:00000447; feature: ENVO:00000244|ENVO:00000211|ENVO:00000569|ENVO:00002023; material: ENVO:00002151; isolation source: ocean water from marine abyssalpelagic zone ...
CCGCTGCCGGTCTTCCGGAAGGGGGCTTCGCGAGGACTGGGAGAAGCTGGACCTGGGCCTCGCGCATCCAGAAGACCGTGGTGTGCACGTGGAGTCGCGGATCCAGGACGCAATGGACGCGGAAGCAGCCGCGCGGAACATGGATGAGCGCATCGACAACTCCGAGGGCTCCCAGGCGAGTTCCGGGCACAGCCGCATCACCTACGGAAACTCCTTGGGCTTTCTCGGCGACTACGAGAGCGACTCGCACTCGCTCTTCTCCGAGCCCGTGGCCCACGACGCCGCGGGCATGCAGCGCGACTACTGGATGACCCTGGGACACTGCCTGGCGGAGCTCGAAAGTCCGGCCGCAGTGGGGCGTCGCGCAGCGGAACGCTGCCTCCGCCGGCTGGGCGCGCGCCCCGTGCCCACCTGCGAGGTACCGGTGATCTTCGACCCCGTCACCGCCCCCAGCCTGCTGAGGCAGCTGGCGGGCTGCGTGAGCGGCTACGCGGTTTACCGCAAGAGCAGCTTCCTTTCGGAAAGCCTCGGTGAGCAGGTCGCCAGCCCACTTCTCACTGCGGTGGACGATGCGCGCCGGCCCGGCGGACTGGGCAGCCGCCCCTTCGACGGTGAAGGGCAGACCACGCGCCGCAACGTCATCCTCGAACAGGGCCTGCTGCGGTCCTGGCTGCTCGACAGTTACTCGGCACGCAAGCTGGGCCTGGAATCGACGGGCAGCGCGATCCGTAGCGCGGGGAGCCCGCCCAGCGTCGGCCCCTCGAATCTCTGCTTCGAGCCCGGGAAGGCCAGTCTCGAGGAGATCATCGCCGACACGCCGCGGGGCTTGCTGGTCACGGAGCTGATCGGAATGGGCTTCAACCCGGTGACCGGCGACTACTCGCGCGGGGCCGTCGGTCTCTGGATCGAGGGCGGAGAGATCCGATACCCGGTGGAAGAAATCACGATCGCCGCCAACTTCGGCGACATGCTCCGGGATGTCGACGTGGTGGGCTGCGATCTGCTCTGGCTGGGCCGGGTGGCCTCTCCCTCCCTGCGGGTCTCCCGCATGACCGTGGCGGGTTCGGGATGAGCGATCACCCGGCGCAGGCCGCCACCATGATCGGCCTGGAACTCCCGGACGTGGACCTCTGGTCGGAACGCGTGGTGGTCGCCCTGGGTCAAAACCCGAGCCTCTTCACCGGCCCGGGAACCAACACCTACCTGGTGGGCACGGGCCCGGAACGGATCCTGCTCGACACGGGGCAGGGCCGTCCCGAATACCTCCCGGTCCTCGAGCAGGCCCTCGCCCGGGTGAACTGCGGGATCCAGGAGATCGTCCTCACCCACGGTCACGTGGATCACATTCGCGGTGTCGAGGGCATCTGTGAGCGCCACGGGCCGCTCCGGGTGTCGAAATTCCCGTGGCCCGAATTCGACCGCGCCTGTCCCGTGGAGATGGCGCCGCTCGCAGACGGCGATGTCGTAGAATGCGAGGGCGCGACCCTGCGCGCCCTGCACACGCCGGGCCACGCGGCCGACCACCTCTGCTTCATGCTCGAGGAAGAGAGTTCGGTGTTCTCGGGGGACAACGTGCTCGGGGTGGGAACCACCGTAATCCCGGCCGAGGGCGGCGACCTCCAGGAGTACATGGCGTCGCTCGAGAAGCTCCTCGGGGAGTCTCCCAACCGCATCTATCCCGCCCACGGCCCCTGCATCGCCGACGGCGTATCCAAGCTCCAGGAGTACATCGCACATCGCGAACAGCGGGAACAGGAGATCCTGGCCGCCCTCGCAGACGGACGTCACACGATCCCAGAGATCGTGAGCCTCGTCTACGCCGCCTACCCGGAGTCGTTACACCCGGCCGCCCGCATGTCGGTCTGCTCCCACCTGCTGAAGCTCCGGCGGGAGGGGCGGGTGGAGAGCCGTGGGGAGAATGCGCTCGACGCGCGCTGGCACCTGCGGTGACACATCCCGTGCTCGCCAGCCTGCGTGTCGACGATCCGGCCACGCGGCGAGCCGCCTGCGCAGCAGCTGCCGAGGATCCCTCGGCCGTACTGCTTGTGGATGCCCTTTGCGAAACTTTGGACGACGACGACCCGAGCGTGGCCCGAGCCGCCTCCCGCGCGCTGGCCTCCATGGGCGCGCACCGGGAGGCCGTCCGGACCGCCCTGGCCTCGGCGCTGCGCAATGAGCAACCCCGCTGCCGCATGTACGCGGCCCTCGCCCAGGCGCGCCTCGAACCGCCTCCCATCAAACTGTTGCCGCCGCTCGTGGAGGCCTTGGCGCATGCGGAGGGCGAAGAGCGCTGGCAGGTCACCCAGGCACTGGTGGAACTCGGCCGGCTACACGGCGAGGTCTTCCCGGTGCTGAGGGCGCTGGTCGAGACCGGAGAGCCGCCCCGGGTCCGGCGCCTGGCGCTGTTGGCGCTGCGCGCTCTCGGGCCCGACCGGCCGGAGAGCGCCTCAGCGATCCTGGACGCCAGCCGCAGCCCGGACCTGGCGCTGCGCCGCGTCGCGCTGAGCGCTTGCGCGGGGCTGGTGGTGCCCCCGGACGACATCGTGGCTCGTCTCGCAGAAGCCCTGGCGACCGATCCGGATCCGGGCAGCCGCCGTTGTGCGGCCGCAGCGCTGCGCGCGCTGTCGGCACGGACGCGCCTGCCCGACTCGGCGCGCGAGGCACTGGAGCGCGCGGCCTCGGGGAGCGACGACGACGAAAGCGTGCGCGAGCACGCCAGCCACGCGCTCGCGCGGCTGGGAAAGCCGGCCTGAGGCGCGCGCCCTCAGAAGATCAAGGCATCCAGCGATAGCGGCCCGGGGCCCAGCAAGAAGAAGACGAGGCAGATCACCGCCAGGTTGATCGTGTACTCAGCACCCTGGGGCTCGTTGGTGATCAGGTAGCCCGCACCGCGGTGACCGATGCGGCCCGCGATAATCATGGTGAAGAAGAGCAGCAGGCAGGCCGGCCGTGTCAGCAGGCCCAGCGCCAGCAGACTGCCCCCGGTGATCTCCGAGAGCATGGCCATTCGCGCCTGCAGGGGCGCCATGGGGACGTTCAGTTCCTCGAGCCAGGCCACGAAGCCCGGCATGTTCCCGGTACCCACCACGCCCAGCTTGCCGAGGCCGTGGATCACGAAACAGACGCCGATCGCCACGCGTCCCAGCAGCAGGGCCACGTCCGTCATCGTGTCCGTGGATTCCAGGAGTAGAGCGCTCCAGTCCATCTATCACCCCTTTTCGGAAGTGCCGCGGTCCAGGCGCGAATATTCCTAGCACAGCCGGGCCAGAGGTTCGCGAAGCCCCTTCCCCGCGTCCCGAAGCCGCAAGGTGCCCGGTCGACATCCGCTTCGGCTTCGACGGAGCGCGTTCGCGCCCTCGCTCCCGGCCCGTCGGGCGAGATCGTCGTGGAGTGCAGGGAGAACACCGGCTCCTTTCTCGCGGTAGAGGACGAAGTGCTGGCGGAGATGCTCGAGGTCGTACGCCGGGCAGCGCAACTGCTGGTGGACGAGCACGGCGCGTGTCGCATCACCAGCGCTGCGGGTCGTGGCGCTGGAGGCCTGCGTTTCCTGCTCCGGCCCGCCTGAGCGAAGCGCCCCCCGGCCACCATGCCCTTGTCTCGCGGCCGGGGAGCTGTTTTCCTTCTCGCATGGCCGTCGCAGGAGACCTCCGGGTGAACGAGCGGGTGGTGATTTCCGCGGAGGAGTTGCACGAGACCGCGAGCCGTTCGGGTGGCCCTGGAGGCCAGCACGTGAACCGCCGCAACACCCGGGTAACGATCCGCTGGAACGTGCAGGAGACCAACGCGCTGGACGCGACGCTGCGTGCCCGGGCGATGCGCAGGCTCGGTGAACGCCTCACCCGGCGCAACCACCTGGTGGTGCATGCCAGCCGCCACCGCTCCCGCGCCCGCAACCGCGAGCTGGCCCGGGAACGACTCGCACAACTCCTGCGCGAGGCCCTCGCGCAGCGCCGCACGCGGGTCTCCACCTCTCCAAGCCGCGGCTCGCGGCGGCGCGCGCTCGACGCGAAGCGACGGCGCGGCTCGCTCAAGCGGGGCCGCGGGCGCCGTTCCCTTGGCGACGACGCGTGATCGAAGAGCTCTTCCCTCCCGAGGTCCGCGTGGTTCGTGCCGACGCGGAGATGGCCTCGGAGCCCCTGCACCCCCAGGAGGTGAGCGACACCGCGCGCATGGCGCCAAAGCGCCTCGCGGAGTTCCGCCTGGGGCGTGCATGCGCGCGTCGTGCCCTAGCCGCGCTCGGGTACCCGGACTTCGCGCTGCGCAACGACGAGGCTCGCGTACCCATCTGGCCCAGCGGGGTGGTGGGCTCCCTCACCCACTGCGAGGGATTCTGCGCGGTGGCGGTGGGCCCCCACTCCCAGCTGCTCGGAGTGGGGATCGACGCGGAGCCCCGGCGCCGACTGAAGACGCGCATCCTTCACCGCATCACGAGCGACGCGGAGCGCCAGCACCTGGCCTCGCTGCCACCGGCGCCCGGGGAGTGCGACTGGGGGCTGCTGCTCTTCAGCGCCAAGGAGAGCTTCTACAAGTGCTACTTCCCGCTGGCGCGCCGTTTCCTCGGCTTCCGCGACGCCGAGATCGAGTTCCTGCCCGAGGAGGGTCGCTTCCACGCGAGGCTGGTGGCCCACGACGCCCCGAGCGCCGCAGGCCGACGCAGCGCGAGCGGACGCTTCGGAATCGACGCCAACCACGTGGCCACGGGCGTCGCCCTCCCCGCCCGCTGACCCGAGCTGACGGCAGGCGAAGTGCCCGACAGGATCAGGGGACCTCGGGCACCCGCCATAGACTGGCAAGCCAGGGCTGTTCGGCCCGCGGCCGACCCGGCGGCCGGTAGTAGTGGCGGATCTCGCGAAAACCGGCGCCAAGCGCGAGATCGCGCCAGACCTCCAGATCGTGATACGCGCCGTAGCGCGCCCCCTGCCAGCCCTCCTGGTTCGAGCCACGCGGGTTCGAGGCAAACAACACGCCTCCCACGCGCAATGTCCGCCGCAATTCCTCCAACACCCGCGGCAACTCCTGGCCAGGAACGTGGAAGAGCGCGGCGTTCGCGAAGACGCCGTCGAAGTGTCCAGCGGGCAGTGTCATCGCCAGGAAATCCTGGACCCAGACCTCGCAGCCCGAGTGGGCACGAGCCATGCGCGCGAAGGACTCGCAGCCGTCGAGGCCAATCGCCTCGTGGCCGCGGCTCCGGAAATCCACCAGGTCGCGCCCGGGTCCGCAGCCGAGGTCCAGGATGCGGGTGGGTGCGGGCACGCGCAGCTCCGAGAGCAACGCCTCCACGTTCTGCGAGACGTCTTGGTCGCGGGTTCCCTCCCAGAAGGATTCCGCGCGCTCCTCGTAGTCGGCCAGGGTCTCTTGCGTTATCGCCTGGAGTTGGACTTCGCTCAGACGGGACACACCCTGAGCTTGCCGCATCCGGTCCGGCCTTCCAGCCCCTGGCTCGCGCTGCCCGAGGCCCCTCAGTCCGCCTCGCTGGTGGACATCCGGACCATGGCCCGGACCAGGGTGCTGCGCTGTGCACCGCCCACCAGTTGCTTGAGATCCTCGTAGAGCGAGGGGTCGTTCAGGAGCAGGCCCAGCGTGCCCTCCCCTTCGTTCATCTTGCCGAGGATGTCGTTGAGCTTCGCGCCAGCGCTGGCGGCCTCGAGGACCACGTCCTGGTCGGTGAGGCGATCGTAGATGAGCGAGTGCAGCACCCCCTCCCCGTCCGCGATCTCGTCGAGGATGTTCTCGAAGGTGGCCAGCGAGCGCTCGATGCTCTCCACCCCACCGCCCTCGTACTGGTCGTAGACCAGGCTGTGGAGCAGGCCGTCGCCACTCTCGACCTCCTGCATCATGCTCGAGAGCGCTCCCACCGAAGCCGCGAGCTTCTGGCCTCCGACGTTGGCCTGGAACTCCTCCACCACGAGATTCAGGTTGGCGGCGAGTTCGGTGATGCCCTTGAGGGCAACGCTGCCGCGCTCGAAGACGGTATTGAGACCAATCGGATCGACGGTCTTGATCTCGCCGCCGTCTCGCAGCTGCGCGGCGGTCTCGGTCCCCATCGCGATCTCCACGTAGCGGTCCCCGAGCAGGCCCATGGTCCCGATGGAGGAGACCGAGTCGCTTCGAATCCGGTTCTGCACGCTGCGATCCACCAGCATCGCCACGCGAACTGCCGGTGCCCCGTCGGCCCGCTGGGCGAGGTCCACGCTTTCCACGCGCCCCACCCGGGTGCCCGCCAGCCAGACCGGCGCGTTGGGGAGCAGGCCCTGCACGTTGTCGTAGAGGGCCGACAGGCGATACTGGTCGCGCCACACCCCCTCCTGGGAGGAGAGCGAGAGCACCGCGAGTGCCAGCGCGCCCAAGGCGAGCAGCACGAAGCTGCCCACCACGAGGCTGAGTCTTCGGTTCTCGTTCATGTCGCGTATCCCCCCTCCTGATCGTGATCGCGTGCGCCATCCAGGAAGGCGCGCACGTCGGTGTGCGTCGAGTTGCGCATCGCGTCCGCGCTCCCCTCGGCGACGATCCTGCCGTCCTTGAGGAGCCCCACCCGGTCCGAGACGTCGAAGCAGAGTTCGAGTTCGTGGGTCACCACTACCGAGGTGACATGGAGGCGTGTCTGCAGGGTACGGATCAGCTCTCCCACCCGGCTTTGGTTGGCGGGGTCGAGGCCCGTGGTGGGCTCGTCGTAGAGGATCACCCGGGGTTCCATGGCAATCCCCCGCGCCACCCCCACTCGCTTGCGCATGCCGCCGGAGAGTTCTTCGGGCATCAGCGCCTCCACGCCCGCCAGGCCCACCGCCTCCAGGCATTCCGCAACCCGCGCCCCCACTTGCTCCTCCGGCCACTTCGTGTGCTCGCGAAGCGCGTAGGCGACGTTCTCGTAGACGTTCAGCGAATCGAAGAGCGCGGCGCTCTGGAAGATCATGGAGACCGCCGTCCGCACCGGTACGAGCTGCTGCTCGTTGAGCTCCGTCAACTCCTCACCCAGCACCCGCACGCTGCCCCGGCGGGGGCGCATCAGGCCGACCATGTGCTTGAGGCAGACGGACTTCCCCGAGCCGGAGCCGCCCAGGATCGTGAAGGTCTCGCCCTCGACGATGGAGAGGTCGATGCCCCGCAGCACCTCGACACCGTGAAAGGACTTGTGGACATCGCGGAACTCGATGACCGCACCTGCGCTTGCGGCGCCCGTCACAGCAGCAGGACCATCAGCTGGGACATGAAGAAATCGGAGACCAGTACGGCGATGGATGCCGTGACTACCGTGCGCGTGGTAGCTCGACCCACCCCCACCGTGCCCCCCGTGGTCTGCAGGGCCGAGAAACAGCCCACCATGGCGATGATCCAACCGAAGACGAAGGTCTTGGCGATCCCCTCTGCGAAATCGGAGACGGTGACGGTATTCACGATGGTGGAGATGTAGAAGTGGGGCTCGATGCCGAACTGGCCCCAGGCCAGCAACATGCCACCGGTCACCCCGAGAACGTCCGCGCAGATGGTGAGCAGAGGCAGGGCCAGTACGCAGGCCAGCATCCGCGGGAGTACCAGCTTCTGCACGGGATCCGCGCCTAGCGAACGGATGGCATCCACCTGCTCGGTGACCTGCATGGAGCCAATCTCGGCCGTGATGCCGGCCCCCACGCGACCGCCCACCATCAGCGCGGTGAGCACCGGGCCCAGCTCGCGGGCCAACGAGAGCCCCACCACGCTGCCCACGTAGGGCTTGGCTCCAAAGCGCGCCAGCGCGATGCCCGTCTGGAGTGCCAACACCATGCCCGTAAACAGCGCCGTGATCAGCACGATGGTGCTCGACCGCGCCCCGACGGCCTCCAGTTGGCGGAAGGACTCACGCCAGGGAAAACCCGGCCGCAGCCCAGCGCGCAACGTCAGCATCGCCAGCAGCGTAAACTCGCCAGCGGTGTCCACGCGCGCGAGGATGCGCTCGCCCAGCGCCACCACGCCGCTCGTCGGCGATCGGCTCGCGCGATTCACCACGCCTCCCCCCCGTTCGGCTCCGACTCAAAGCTACCCCACCAGGTGTCAAAGAGGGGTTGGGCGGCTTCGAAGCTCGCGTCGCCGGTCAGCACCCAGTCCAGCACGCAGTCCCCGTACACCGCGGTGACGGTCCGAACGCGTACCACGCCGCTTGGGCCGCGCACATCGAAGGTTCGGCTCCAACCCTCGAGCGTTCCCGCCCGCACCGCGCGGGAATCCCGCTGCGCGCGCTCGGGCAGGCCGATCTGGAGGTGCTGGGCGAGCAGACGCGGGCTCGCCCGCCGCGGCCGGCACGACGACTGGAGACTCATGATTGCACCCCGCGGCCCCTGGAAGGAAATCGCCTTACCCTCGACATCCACGCGCCTCCAGGCGGGCTCGAGGAGCGCCGGGGAGGCCACGTAAAAACCCGCGGTGCGGTGCCGGAAGCCACTGGCGTCGGTCACGAAGGCAGAGCTCGCGCAACCCAGCGCGAGCAGTAGCGACACGCCGGCCCCCCACCGTGATGCGCTCTCGCGCGAATCACCGCCTCCCATCGCCTTCAGGGTACCGGATCCCAGGGAACACGCGCATTCAGCTGGGCGGCGGCGCCCGAGCGCAGGGCCGCGTACCCTGGGGCCGTGACCGAGCACATCGCGAAGACCCTGGTTCTGGCCAGCAGCTCCCCGCGCCGACGCATGCTGCTCGGCGAAACCGGGCTCGTCTTCGACGTCTACCCGCCAAACGTCGCGGAGACCCTGTGGCCCTCGGAGGAAGCCCCGGATGCCGTAGCGCGCCTGGCCCGGGCAAAGGCCCTCTCCGTGGCCGAACAACTGGGCACGAGCGCCCAGCGCGTGGTGCTCGGCGCGGACACCATCGTGGTCCTCGACGATGAGATCCTCGGAAAGCCGCGCAACGCCGAACACGCGGAGCGCATGCTCGCGCGGCTCTGCGGCCGCACCCACCGGGTGATCACGGGGGTGGCGGTCACCCGCAGCGATACCATGGAGGTGCGGGAGCTACAGGTGGAGAGCTGGGTGGCAATGCGCACGGCCCCACCCGAGGAGATTCGGGCCTATGTGGCCACGGGCGAACCCCTCGACAAGGCGGGCGCCTACGCGGTCCAGGGGGAGGGACGGCGCTTTGTGAGCCGCGTGGACGGCAGCGAGAGCAACGTGATCGGTCTGCCCGTGGAGGAGACGCTGGCCCTGCTGCGCAGCGAGGGAATCGGGAACGAAGTCGGGTGAGCGCGCAGGCGCCGAGCCCCCTGAACGCGCGTCTCCAGGCCGTCCACGAACGCATCGAGCGCGCCGCGCTGCATGCCGGCCGCGATCCCGCCGAAGTGGCGTTGCTGGCCGTCGCCAAGCGCAAGACGGCTGCCGAGGTGGTGGCGGGCGTGCGCGCCGGCCTCTCCGAGATCGCGGAGAACTACGCCCAGGAGGCCCTGGCGAAGATCCCGGAAGTCCGGCAGCAGCGCGGCCCCGCGGCCGGCCCGCGCTGGCACTTCGTGGGCCGACTCCAGCGCAACAAGGCCCGCCAGGTCGTGGAGCACTTCGACGTGCTCCACACGCTCGACCGCGCCGCGCTCGGCGACGCCTTGGAACGGCGCGCCGCGGAGGCGGGGCGACGACTCGACGTATTCGTCCAGGTCGATCTCTGCGGGGAGCCACAGAAGGGCGGCGCGGCGCCCGAAGCGCTGCCCGCGCTCCTGGAAACCAGCCTGGGCTGGCCCCACCTGGACGTGCGGGGGCTGATGACGCTGCCCGCCGAGACCCGCAACCCCGAGGACAGCCGGCCCGCCTTCGCCCGGCTGCGGGCACTGCGCGACGAGCTTCGACCGCTTCCCGGAGGCGCTTCGCTCGACGAACTCTCCATGGGGATGTCCGCAGACTTCGAGGTTGCGATCCAGGAAGGAGCCACGATCATCCGGGTGGGGAGCGCGCTCTTCGGCCCCCGTGACGACCCGGGCCCAGGGAGGGCCGCGTGAGCCGACTCGGCGAACAGAGGATCGGATTCATCGGCGCCGGCGCCATGGCGGAAGCCCTGATCGGGGGCCTGCTGGCCTCGGGTGCGCGTGCCGACCAGCTCTGCGCCGTGGATCCCGATCCGGAACGCCGCGAATTCATCGCAGCCCGGCACGGGGTGCGCGCGCTCTCCGAGGCCGCAGAGGCCGTCCGCGGCAGCGACGTGCTGCTCCTCGCCGTCAAGCCCAACGTGGTGGCGCCCGCCCTGCAGGCCCTCTCCGGGGAGCCGGAGCTGGCGCGGCCGCTCTGGATCTCCATCGCCGCGGGCGTGTCGCTCCGCGCACTGGCCGCGAACCTCCCCCCCGAAGCCCGCCTGATCCGCGCGATGCCCAACACAGCGGCACGGGTGGGCGCAGCGGCCACCGCGATCTGCGCCAACCCCCACGCCGGTCCGGAAGACGTGGCGCTCGCCCGGGAACTCTTCGAGAGCGTGGGCACCTGCTGGGCGGCTCCGTCGGAAGCGTCGATGGACGCGGTCACCGGGCTCTCGGGCAGCGGCCCCGCCTACGTGTTCGTCTTCCTGGAAGCGCTGGGCGATGCCGGCGTGCGCATGGGTCTGCCACCCGAGGCCGCCCACCAACTCGCCGCCCAGACCGTGCTGGGCGCCGCCCGCCTGGCCATCGAGGAGGGGGTGCCCCCGGCCACCCTGAAGGAGCAGGTCAGCTCCCCGGGCGGCACCACGGTCGCCGGCCTCGAGCGCCTGGAGGCGGCGGGCCTGCGTGCTGCCGTCGACGCGGCGGTGGAAGCCGCCACCCGCAGGGCGCATGAACTCGGAGGCGATGAGCCCTGAGCGGAAGCGGAAGACGGCGCTCGCACCTCCCATGGGAACCGCGTGTCGCTCGATCTGAGCACCCATGAGGGAGGGCTGAGTTTCTGGATCCACGTGATGCCGCGGGCGGCGCAAGCGGGTGCGGGTGCACGGCGATCCCCGGCTGCTGGAAGCGCGCGTGCGCGCGCTGGCGAGCCAGCAGCCAAGTGATTAGCCTCGGACCTTCCTGCGCCCCGCTGGCCAGAGAGGATCCCGGCCCGATGCCCATCTACGAGTACGCGTGCGCGAAGTGCGAGCGCGAGTTCGAAGTCGAACAGCGCATCACCGACGACCCGGTGAAGACCTGTCCCCACTGCCGCTCGCGACGCGTCAAGCGACTGATTTCCAGCACCTCCTTCGTCCTGAAGGGCAGCGGCTGGTATTCGGACCTCTACTCCTCGAAGAAGAGCGAGGGCGGCGAGGCGAAGGAAGGCGAGAAGAGCGAGGGGAGCGAGGCCGCGAAACCGGAGCAGAAGGAAGACAGCGGCTCTGGCAGCGAAGGCGACAGCAGCCCCTCCGACAAGAACGGCAAGGGCAAGAAGAAGAAGGCCGGAAAGAAGCGTTCGAAGAAAGACGCCACCTGACCTTCCCGATGGCAGATTCAGCGTCCGGTACTCCAGGGAAGCATCGACCATGAGCGGCATCGAGACCATCGTCGTGGACGGACTGGCCCTCGCCAAGGAGATCCGAGCGGAGCTCGCCGTGGCCGTGGCGGCGCACGTGGCGTCCGGGCGACGGCCCCCGAAGCTGGCCGTGGTGCTGGTGGGAGAGGATCCGGCCAGCGCCTCCTACATCAAGGGCAAGCGGCGCGCCTGCCAGAGCGTGGGCATGGAATCCGTGGAGTGCAACCTGCCCGCCAGCGCTTCGCAAGCGGAGATCCTCGGCAGCGTGGAGTCCCTGAACGCCGACCCGGGGGTGGACGGCATCCTCGTCCAGTTGCCGCTTCCCGACGGCATCGACGCCAACCTAGTCACCGGTGCCGTGCGGCCCGACAAGGACGTGGACGGGCTGAGCCCCGAGAACGCGGGGCGCCTGCTGCTGGGCCGCCCCTGCCTGACCGCCTGCACACCGCTGGGCATCCTGGAAATCCTGGACCGACACGAGATCCCGCTGGAAGGGGCCGAGGCGGTGGTGCTGGGCCGCAGCAACATCGTCGGCAAGCCCGTCTCCCTGCTCCTCCAGCAGCGCAACGCCAGCGTCACCATGTGCCACTCCCGGACACGGGACCTGGCCGCACACTGTCGCGAGGCCGACGTGCTGGTGGCCGCCGTGGGCGTACCCCGGCTGGTGAAGGCGGACTGGGTGAAACCAGGCGCCGCGGTCATCGACGTTGGCGTCAGCGTCGTGGATGGCGTGCTGACCGGAGACGTGGACACCGAATCTCTGCGCGGCATCGCACGTATCGTCACCCCGCATCGACGCGGCGTCGGTCCCATGACGATCACCATGCTGCTCCGCAACACCCTGCAGGCCTACGAGGCGCACCTGGCGGAATGAAGGGCTCGAAGGAGACGCCCCTCGGGCCCCTCCACCGGCGCCTGGGCGCACGCATGGTCGACTTCGCGGGCTTCTCGATGCCCCTCCAGTACAGCTCGATCCTGCGCGAGCACGCCGCGGTGCGCGAGGCCGCCGGTCTCTTCGACGTATCCCACATGGGACAGATCGCGCTGCGCGGAGAGCGAGCTGCCGCCGCCGCGGGCCGATTGCTGAGCCGCCCCGTGGAGGATCTGGGGACGGGCTGCGTCCGCTACGCGCTGCTCTGCAACGACGCCGGCGGCGTCGTGGACGACGTCACCGTCTACCGCCGCGACGCGCAGGACGTGATGCTCTGCGTAAACGCCGCGAACATCGACAAGGATTTGGCGTGGATCCGCGGAAACGCCGATCCGGACGTCGAGATCCGGGACGAGAGCCGCGACACCGCGCTACTCGCCCTCCAGGGACCGGCCAGCGCTCGGCTGCTCGATGAAGCCGGTGCGCCGGAAGCCGCGGGCCTCGGGCGCTTCCGCTTCGCGACGTCGTCGTTGGCGGGACGTCCGGTGCTGATCTCGCGCACCGGCTACACGGGAGACGATGGCTTCGAGATCTACTGCGCGAGCGCGGATGCCGAGGCCCTCTTCGAGATGCTACTCGCAGGCGGCGAGGGCTCGGGGCTGCTGCCGGCGGGCCTGGGGGCGCGGGACACACTGCGGCTCGAGGCCGCCCTGCCCCTCTACGGCCACGAACTCGACGACACCACGAGTCCCC
>SPKZ01012823.1_pt1 | contig 13035 bp, 10 predicted proteins | sample 2456571 | NCBI WGS metagenome assembly SPKZ01 (sample SAMN11192286, study PRJNA482655) | marine metagenome | biome: ENVO:00000447; feature: ENVO:00000244|ENVO:00000211|ENVO:00000569|ENVO:00002023; material: ENVO:00002151; isolation source: ocean water from marine abyssalpelagic zone ...
GTCGAATCCAGCAGCGCTGGACACTGCGCGAAGTCGGGACGCTCGCTGGCCCACCAGGCCTCCTCTTGAGTGTGAGCGCCACCCCACCAGTAGACCCAGCGCTCTTCCGGGATACCGTGGGCGCGCGCCGCCGCGACCGAACACACGATCAGGCCAGCGGCCTGATCGGTCTGAAGGACAGCGTTGAGGTACTTGGGATATGGAAACGCGATCATGCGGTTCTGAGCGGTCACCGTCGTCAGCTCCTCGGGGCTGCGATAGGTCGGGAACCACGCGTAGGGGTTTGCGGCCGCCACCTCGGTGAAGGGGCTCATCAGCCTCCCCATGCGCTCGCGGTTCTCCTCGATGGTCAGGCCGCGGCGGGCGCGGAGCGCATTCTCGAAGATGGGGTAGATGTCCGGCGGCATTTGCAGCCCGTACTCTCTCTCGAGCTTCGAATTTCCCGGCTTGAACTCGCCAACCTGCTCGGGCGTCCCCTCGCCGCCCGTGGTCCAATCCAGCTCGAAGCCCTCCCGCTGCGCACGCGCAATGGTTCGCATGTTGTTCGATCCGGCGAGGAGTGCGAGGCGTACTTCGCCGCGCGTGATTCGCTCGGCGACGAAGTTGGCGAGCGTGATCCCGATCTGTCCCCCGGTCTCGCCCACGTACTCCTTGCTGGCCCTGGCGCCCAGACGCTCACCCAGCAGGCGATTCGCGTTCGACATGCCGCGACCGGCGAAGAAGTTGATCAAGGCGATGGCATCGAGATCGCGGAGCAGCCTCTCGCCCCCCCCGGCGTCGTCCGCGGCAAGCCGCGAGACCCGCTCGAGCATCGCCAGCGGCTCGAGGGCTTCTTGCAGATCCACGTCGTGTTGTACGAGCTGCCCGACTCCGACAACGACTGGTGTACGTTCGTCGCTCACGTCGGTCCTCCTCGTCCGAATCCGCGACTAGTCCTTCGGCAGACCCAGAATTCGCTCTGCGATGATATTGCGCTGGATGTTCGGCGCTCCGCCGCCGATCACACTGCCGTGCATGGCCAGTGACCGCAGCTGCTCGGCGCCCGCCAGCTGACCCTCGCTGCCCAGGAACGACATCGCGAGGTCCGACATCGCCAGCGCCAGCGAATTGGAGATCGCCTTGTTGACCGACGTCTCGCTCGAGGGGTGCTGCCCGTTCAGCTGCTTCGTCAGGTAGCGCAATCCGTTGAGGCGCATCGCCGAGATCCGCGTCTCGAAGCCAGCGATCTGGCGCCGCACCGACGGGTCTTCCAGCACCGGTCGGCCGTTCTTTCGCGAGGTGCGCGCCAGCTCCTTCAGTGCCTCGAGCTCGCGCTCCTTGCCAGTCGACTCCGAGATGCCCGAGCGCTCGTTGGCAAGGGCGCCCATGACGACCTGCCAGCCCTCTCCCTCGGCGCCGAGCCGGTTCTCGACCGGAACCTTCACGTCGTTGAAGAAGGTCTGGTTGAAACTGTGCTGCCCGATCAGGCTGTTGATGGGGCGCACCTCGATGCCGGGGGTGTCCATCGGAGCCAGCAGGCAGGTGATCCCGCCATAGCGCGACTCGCGGGTCTCGTCCTCGGTTGTCGTCCGCACGAGCAGAAAGATGTTCTGTGCGACGTGCGCGGCGGTCGTCCAGATCTTCGAGCCGTTGACGACGTAGTGATCGCCGTCGAGCACGGCCCGCGTCGTCAGCGACGCGAGATCACTTCCCACGTCTGGCTCCGAGTAGCCCGTGCACCAGTAGCTCCGCGAGTTCAGCAGGTCGGGCAGGAAGCGCTGCTTCTGCTCGTCGGTTCCGTGGCGGATGAGCGCCGGTCCCACCCATTGGAGACCCATGAAGTCGCTCCCGAGCGGAGGGGCCTTCGCGGCCGACATCTCCTCCTTGAGGATGAACTGCTCGAGCAGGCTGCCGCCGCCGCCACCCTCCTCTTTGGGCCAGGAGAAGCCGATCCAGTGCTTCTCGGCGAGCTTGCGGTTCCACTCTTCGATCACCGCCTGGTCGCGTCCGCCGTAGGGGTTGAAGCTCTCGGGCTTGTTCTCTTCGATGAACTTCCGCACCTCGGCGCGGAAGGCCTCTTCCTCGGGCTCGAAGTTGAAGTCCATCAGATCCCTCCAAAGGTCGCAACGCGATCGTAGTGGTAGTCCTCGCCGCCGTACATGGGGCGCGCCCATTTGGATCGCTTGAGGTAGAGCTGGATGTCGTACTCCTCGGTGTAGCCCACGGCCCCGTGGAGCTGGATCCCAGTGACACCGATTCGTGTGAACGCCTCGCTCGCTAGGCCTTTGGCCTTCGAGGCCGAGAATGCGACGTCCTTCGGGCTCGCGTCGAGGGCCCAGGCCGCATGATAGAGCAGCGACTTCGTCGCCTCGATGTCGACGTAGCCCTCGGCGAGCGGGTGCTTCACTCCCTGGAAGCGTCCGATCGGCGAGCCGAACTGCACGCGGTCCTTGGCGTATTGGACGGTGAGCGCGTGCGCGCCCTCCGAGGCGCCGATGATCTCCGCGGTGACGGCGATTGCGCCCCGGTCCAGCAGGTCCGCGATGGCCGCTGCCGCGCCACCGGGTCGGCCGAGGATCGCTTCCGGCCCCACGCGCACAGCGTCGAGCTTCAAGGTCGCCAGTCGCTTGGTGCGATCGACGGTCCGGACCTCTTCCGTCGAGACGCCCGTCGCACTGGTCTCGATGAGCGACAGGCTCAGGTCCTGCTCGCTGTCGCCGGTGCGGAATGCGACGACCACGAGGTTCGCCTGGGCGCCGTCCGGGACGAAGCGCTTCTCGCCACGCAGCACGAAGCCGTCGCCATCGGGCTCGCCGCGCAGCTGGATGCCGGCCGGACCCAGGACGTCGCTCTCCTCGATCAGCGCGGGCGCGCCGATGCAGGAGCCGTCGGCGATCCGGGGGAGCCAGCGTTCTTTCTGCGCGTCGCTGCCCGAGGCGAGGATGGCCGAGGCCGCGAGCGTCGTGGAGATCAGCGGCGCGGGAAACAGAGTCCGGCCGGTCTCCTCGAGCAGGACGACGAGCTCTTCCCATCCCAGATCCGACCCGCCGTAGCGCTCGGGAATCACCAGGCCGAGCCATCCGAGCTCGCCGAGCTGCTTCCACTGCTCGCTCGCGTAGCCATCGGGCGTCTCCGCGATGCGCCGCACCTCCTCGATCGGGCACTGCTCGTCGAGGAACTTGCGCACTTCTTGTCTCAGGAGCTCCTGCTCCTCGGTGAAACCAAAATTCATCTCATCCTCCGTCGCATTCGATCTCTTACTTCAGGCTTCCGGCGGCTTCCAGCGCTCGCCGATCACGTCCTGCTCGCGGAGCCGCTCGAGCTCCGCGGGCTCGAGTCCCAGCTCGCCGCCGAGGATCTCGTCATTGTGCTGGCCAAGGGTAGCCGTAGCTCCCGGGTACGCGGGACCGGTGTGGAAGGAGAAGCGCATGGGCCAGACGGGGTAGCGCCGTTTCCCCGTGACGGGGTGCTCGAGGGTCAGGTAGTAGTTGCGCGCCTCGAGCTGCGGCTCTCCGTACATGCCTGGTGTCGTGAGAACCTCTGCGACGGGGATTCCGTGCTCGCGGAGAAGTTCGACGACTTCGCCGGCCGCGAGATCCGCGGTCCACGCACGCAGGTGCTCGTCGATCTCGTCGGCGCGCTCGCGGCGGCCTTCCGAGGTGGCGAGCTCGGACGCCCCCGCCCCCGCCTGGACCCACACGGGGTCGCCCATCGCGCACACCAGCCCCCGCCACTCCGCGTCGCTTCGCACCGACCATGCGACGAACGCTCCTTCCCGGCAGGCGTACACGCCCTGTGGAGCGAGCGTCCGCGACCGGTTGCCCTCGCGCTCCTGCACGCGCCCGTTCATCGAGTACTCGATGACCGGCTCGGCGCACATACAGGCCGCCGTCTCGAGCTGCGCCATCTCGATCATCTGGCCCTTGCCGGTGCGACGACGGTGCGCCAACGCGGCCTGCACCGCAACGGTGGCGTGCATCGCAACCGCGGGGTCGAGGAAGCCTCCGGGATTGCGCAGATCCTCGTCGGCGGGATCCCCGGTCAGCCACGAGATCCCGGCGGCCTGCGCGATCGCCATCGCCCAGCCCACGTAGTCGCGCCAGGGGCCCTCGAGACCGAAGGCCGGCATGCGGACCATGATGATGTCGGGTTTCGCGGCGCGGATCGCAGCGTAGCCGAGCCCGAAGCGCTCCAACACGCGCGGCGCGAAGTTCTCCACCAGAACGTCGGCGCTCTCGACCAGGCGCAGCAGGAGATTCCGTCCCGCCTCCTGGCTGAGATCGAGGGTGACGTCGCGCTTGCCGTGGTTCGTTCCCTGGAAGAGCGCGCCAGCTTCGTACCAGTCCGGGTCGCTGAAGTCGACGGCCGCGATGAAGCGGAAGCCGTCGGGCCGCTGAATCGATTCGACCTTGACGACGTCCGCGCCCAGCGAGGCGAGGTACATCCCCATGTACGGTCCCGCCCAGAAGGTTCCCAGATCGAGGACGCGAAGACCGCGGAAGGGGAGGTCCGAGTCGCTTCCCATGTCGAGCACGAGCGGCGCGCGCTCGCGGCCGCGCCAGCGGGGTGTCTGTTCGCTGTTCGAGGGCAGCGCGGGTGCCGGTGATCGGAAGACGGGCGGCGACCCGCTCATGCGATAGGGAAACGCGGGTTGGCGGAAGCCCCCTCCCGGTGCTTCGACGAAGAAGGGCCGGGCGGTGCACTGGCTCGATTCGACGAGCGACTTCCCGCTCCCCACGATCGCAGTCGGGATCCGCGCCGCCTGACACTGCTCGAGGATCTCTTCGGCCGTGTGACCGTCGAGCCAGCGGCGCACCTTGTGCGAGAAGGTCTCGTGGTCTACCGGGTTGCGCGCGACCTCGCCCCGGCTCTCCGCGTACTCCGGCGCACCCGCGACGCGACACGCCGCGGCCCAGTGGGCGTCGGTGAGGATGTTGATCCCGACCCAGCCGTCCTTGCAGCGCACGATGCCGAACGAGGCGAAGCGCGCCGGGCCGGCGCCGCCGCCCGCCTCTCCCCCGGCGGCGGCGCGCTTCACCGCCGCCTTTCTCGCCGCTTCCATCGCGACCTGGGAGTACGGCAGCGTACCGACCAGGGTCTCCTGGATCGAGAGATCCACAACCACGGCCTCGCCACGACGGCGCGCCGCGTGTACGGCGGTCACCGCCGCGCAAGCCGCGAAGGCGCCGGCCACGTGCTCGGCCATGCGGCCGCCCACGCGCACGGGATCCGCACCCGGCGCCGTGTAGCTCTGGACCCAGGCGCCGGCCGCCTGGATCACGAGATCCGTGGCCGGGAGATCGCGCTGGGGGCCGGTCTGACCGAAGTTCGAGATCCGCATTAGCGCGATGTGGCCGTTCGCATCGCGCAGCGCGTCGCAACCGAGTCCGAACGACTCGAGCATTCCCGGGCGGAAGTTCTCCACCACCAGGTCGGCATCGGCAGCCAGCGTGCGGGCCGCCTCGGCTCCTGCCTCGGTCGCGAGGTCGAGGACGACGCTCCGCTTGTTGGAGTTGAGGTAGCGAAAGAGCCCCCCCGCGTCGGGGTCCGGGCAGTCGCCGGGGAACGGACCCCAGGCGCGCAAGGGATCGCCTCCCGGCCGTTCGACCTTGATCACGTCGGCGCCGAGATCGGCGAGGATCTTCGTGCAGTAGGGACCGGCGACCTGATGGCCGAGGTCGAGGACGCGCAATCCATCGAAGGGACCCTCGCTCATCTCCGATCCTCTCTCACGCCCGTCCCAGGATCAGCGCGCTGGTCGGCACTCCGGTCCCGGCCGTGACCACGACGTGGTCGACATCCTCGACCTGGTTGACGGCGCTGCCGCGAACCTGTCGCACCCCCTCGGCGATCCCGTTCATCCCGTGGATGTAGGCCTCGCCCAGCTGTCCCCCGTTGGTGTTGATCGGGAGCCTGCCGCCGAGCTCGATGTTTCCGTCCGCGATGAAGTGTCGCGCCTCGCCGCGCTCGCAGAACCCGAGCTCTTCGAGCTGAGGGAGCACGAAGGGGGTGAAGTGGTCGTAGAGGATTGCGGTCTGGATGTCGTCGGGACCGAGCCCCGACTGCGCCCAGAGCTGATCGCCCACCAGACCCATCTCGGGCAGCCCCGCGATGTCATCGCGGTAGTAACTCGTCATCGTCTCCTGATCGGAGGAGGCGCCCTGCGCGGCGGCGCGGATCATCACGGGCGGATGGGCGAGGTCGCGCGCGCGCTCCGGGCTGGTCACCACGATCGCGACGCCCCCGTCGCTCTCCTGACAACAGTCGAGCAGGTGCAGGGGCTCGACGATCCAGCGGGATTCCTGGTGGTCCTCGAGGGTGATCGGCTGCTGGTAGAACCAGGCCTTCGGGTTGGTCGCGGCGTGCTTGCGATCGGCGACGCTGACCCGTCCGAAGTCTTCGCTCGAAGCGTTGTACTCGTGCATGTAGCGGCGGGCAAACATCGCGACCCACGAGGCGGGCGTGACGAAGCCGAAGGGCGCGTACCAGTTGGTCGGAAGCGGAACCGGTACGTCGGCGGTCGGCCCCTGGCGCCCCGCGCCGAAACGGCGCTCCGAGCGCTCGTTGAAGGCGCGGTAGGCGACGACCACCTCCGAGATCCCGGTCGCCACCGCCATCGCGGCCTGCTGGATGGTCGCGCAGGCTGCGCCCCCGCCGTAGTGGATGCGACTGAAGTGCGTCAGGCGCGGGATCCCGAGGCAGCGGGCGATCTCGGTTTCGGCGTTCTGGTCACCGGTAAAGCTGACCATGCCGTCGACTTCGGCGGCGGCGATCCCGGCGTCCTCCAGGGCGGCCCGGGTCGCCTCCACCGCGAGCTGCAGCGGCGTTCGTCCCGACTTCTTCGAGAACTCGGTTGCACCGATGCCGGCGATCGCCGCCCGATCCGCGAGCGTTCGGCTCATGGTGCCGCACCGTCGGTCGGAAGCACGAGGTCGATGGTCCCCTTGACGTGATCGCCGAGCTGGTTCGCGCCGCGGATCTTGATCTCGACGCGGCCCTCGCCGTCGACCATTTCCTTGCTCTCGACCACCCCGGTCATGCGCATCGTGTCGTAGGAGTAGTTGGGAGCGCCCAGGCGGATCTTGACCGACCTCAACACGGCGTTGGGCCCGGTCCAGTCGGTGACGTAGCGCCCGACGAAGCCGTTCGAGCTCAGGATGTTCATGAAGATGTCCTTGGAGCCCTTCTTCTGCGCGAGATCGCGGTCGTGGTGCACGTCCTGGTAGTCGCGCGACGCGATCGCAGTCGACACGATGACCGTCGGGGTGAGCTCGATCACGAGCTCCGGCAGCTCGTCGCCCACGTTCACGTCGTCAAAGCTCCGGGTCGGCAGAAGCGTCTTCATCTCGTCGGTTCCTCCTTCGGACGCCACTGGGGAAGCGTCCACTCGTCAGCGACCCGGGCGAACGAGACTTCGACGGGCATGCCTACCCGCACCTTCTCGGGGGGAACGCCGGGCAGGTTCCCCACGATCCGCGTGCCCTCCTCGAGCTCGATCAGCGCGATCGCGAAAGGGATCTCGAAGCCGTACACGGGCGGATGATGGTGCACGATGAAGCTGTAGACCGCGCCGTTACCACTCGCGAGCAAGGAGTCCCAGTCGAACGAGAGGCAGCGCGGACACGTCGGACGCGGGGGATGGCGAAGCGCCTTGCAAGCGCTGCAGCGCTGGATGCGGAGCTCCCCCTTCTCGACCCCCTCCCAGAAGAAGGCCGAGTCCTGGTCCATGGTGGGACGGGGGGGGCGGGGCGACACCCTATTCGCCTCCGCGCTGGCGCGGCTTGAACCAGAGGACGCGGAAGCGCATCTCCGCCACCACCTCGTCGTGCTGGTCCCAGTAGGTGGTCTTGTTGGTCACGAAGTGGCCGTTACCGAGCGCGGTCTCCTTCTCGCCGGAGATCGCTTCGAGCCCGCCGCCCACGCGCAACACGTCCCCGGGACGCAGGTAGCGCTTGTACTCCTGCTCGCAGTCGGTGGCCACCACCGACGTGAAGCCGGCCTCGTGTAGCAGTGCGACCGGACCGGGGTCGCGGTCGCCGACCTGCGCGGTTGCACGTGCGTGCTCGGGAAGCGAGGGCCCGCGACCTCTCAGGCCACCCATTCCCCACGCCTGCAACATCGTAGGCGGAGCCACGATGCCGCCGTGCACGGACTGCGCCGCCAGCTCCTCATCGATGTAGATCGGGTTCGTATCGCCGATGGCGTCGCACCAGTGGTGGATCATCGGGCGGTTCACCGGATCGCGCGTGGGCGGACCCGGCGGTGACTGCACGGCCGCGTTCACGTACTCCTGGAGCCGCTCGTCGAGGCTCTGATCGGATTTGGACATGCTTTCTCCGGCTTGGGGCCAGCAGAGACTTCCTTCGAAACCTTCCTGGCCGCGGGGCGCGGCAGAGCTTCCCTCTGCCGGACGCCTGGAACCGCCATCCTACCTTCCCCAATCGCGCCTTTGGAGATCTTCGTTGTCCACGGGGGCGCACACCCAAAGCTCCCAAGGCCACCGGGGACGACCGTCCGTATACGACTCGATGAACACCGCCCCAGTGTTCCGCTACGCCTGCAGCGGTAACCAGCTTCAGTCTTGCCATACGGACGAATCCGAGTTTTGCGAGGTCGTGAAATCCCAGACGTCTCATGGCTGGGTGAGTTTCCGCGCGAAAGCCGACGGCACCTGCGATCGAATCGTGCTCGAGGGGCTGCGAGGCGAGCAGCGTCTAGATCTGCACCGACACGAGACGCCCGTCACTAAGCGTCACCGTCGGGCAGAACTCGCCCAGCGGCTCCGCCGTCCACCACGTGTCGCCACCCGGCGGCGCGAAGCGATAGCTCGCAAACGGTGTGCGCAGAAAACGCGGCGGGTCGTCGGGAAAGGGATTCTCGGCCAGCAGGTCGAGCACTGCCGGCTCGCCCAGGAGCACCTGGCGCAGGAAGGCGTGAAACCAGGTAGCCCTGGCGCAGCCGCGCAGCGCGGCGAACCAGAGCTGCCAGTCGAGGCGCGGCATGTGGGGGCCCGCAAAAGCTGGCGCCGCGTCGAGCGGCCCCGGCTTGTAGCGGAAGCCGTAGGGGAGCCAGGTCTTCCCGTCGCGCGAGCCCTCGAGCGCGATCTCGTTGCGCTGTCGCGTCATCACCGCGAAGAGCCCGTAGCCATTCACGCTGCGGAAGGGACTCACGGCGCGCCCCAGCGTCACCAACAGATCGGGCCGGTATTCCGCGACGTCGAGCCGCTCAGTCATCCGCAGACCGCTCAGCGCGAAGAGCAGCCCCGCGAAGCCAGCGAAGACCAGGCGGCGGCGGGGCCAGCCGCGCGGCCGCGCGCGCGCCGGATCGGGAGCGGCCGGTCGCAGCCGATCCGGAAGCAGGCGCCGCAGAGCCGCGTCGTCGAGCACCGCTACGCATAGCGCCAGGGTGAGCAGGTTGAAGAAGCCGTAGTTGCCGGTCGCGAAGATCATGAACTGGAGCCCGGCGATTGGCGGAAAGGCCAGCCAGCGCCACGGCCGGGGCAGGAAGATCAGAAACGGAACCACGAGTTCCACCGCGAAGGTGGCCACCACCTCGAAGGCGTGGAATCCGGACGGCAGGTGGTGGACGAGCCAACTCGTCGGCGACGGCAGCGGCTGCGTCCAGTAGTGGAAATCCATGGCGCTGAGCGCACGCCAGGTCTCGTCGCCGGACAGGAGCTTCACCAGGCCCGACAGGAACATCAGCTTGAAGAGCAGGAAGCGCAGTAGCCACACCGCGAGCGGCTCGACCGGCGCACGCCAGGCGTCGCTCGGGCGCAGCCGCGCCGGCGCGAGCCAGATGGCCAGGAAACCAGTCTCCAGGAGCAACGCGTCCCACTGGTAGCTGAGGAAGATCCCGCCCACGGAGACGAGCGAGAGGTAGAGAATCCACAACGCCGCCGCCGTGAAACGCGGCGCCACGCCGGCCAGCAGCAGACCGGACCCCAGGACCCCCGCGGCGCAAACGAGGTGGAGCGCCGTGTCCGATGCTCCCAGCCACAGCAGTGTCGGCAGACGCCAGAAACGCGCACCTCCAGCCGACGACGCCAACTGGTCGAGCAGCCGTGCCAACGGCTGGATGCCACCGCTCCCGATCAGGCCGTCCACCTGAACCCAGAGCGAGACGAATGCCGCGGCGTAGCTGACGGCGAGCAGCGTGAGAAAGACACGGCGGGTGAAGAGGTGCGTCTCCGGCTCGATACCGCGAAACGCCGCCGCAACCCGGGCGAGCACCTAGCGTCGCCTTCGCCGTTCGGGCGCTTGCTCGGCGAGGCAGTGGCGAAAGGCCGCTTCGCGATGTTGACCGTCGCGAAGCGCGAGAGCATCGACCCCGAGCGCCCCATCGGTGTGAGACTCGATCCGCATGCAACCCGGCGCCAACACCGAGAACATCGAGGTTTCCATCGATTTGCCCCTGCTCACCCTGCTGCCGGAGCCCGAAGCGGCATGGTACGCGTCCGCCCCTGGGCTTGACATGAGCCCCCTCCCCGGACCTGGAGCCTCCCTGTCGTTCGTTCGGCCACTCGAGTCCGCAGGCCTCCGCCACTGTAGGCGAGATGCTCGAGGCGCGACCTCGATCTCTGACCTTCCGGCGGCGCAGAACCGAATGTCCAGGGGGAAACGATCTGAGCCCAGGGAGAGACGTCGTTGGGACGACGAATGACTCGGAGAGATGAAAGGCTGCTCGGCGGACCTGGCGTTGCTGTTGGTTCACGGCCTGACGCGCCTGAGGGCTCGATCCTGCGAGAGCCCGTCTGAGTCAGCCTTCTCAGTTGCTGGCGACGTGTTCCGGAGCGGGCGTTTCCGCAGGAGCCCGCGTAGCTGCTTCGGGGTGATCCTTCAGGGCCTGGGAGACCAGCTGGTCCAGGTAGGCCTGGTCCACCGTCGGTCCATGGGTGGGCACCGGCTGCCCCGCTTCGATGGGGAGGACCTCGCCCGACTTCTCGAAGATGAGGTTGTGGCGAAAGGCGAAGACCCGTCCGTCGATGCCCGGAGGCAGGGGTACCGCCCCCCGATATCGATCGGGGACCAGCAGATTGGTCCCGACGATGCCGCGCGGCGCTTCTTCTCCCAGCAGATGGAGGAGGGTGGGCAACAGGTCGTGCAGTCCGCCGGTGGCGTCTGTGTGTTCAGGACCTTGCTTGGCGATGAGTTCTTCTTGTCCCGGAATCGCAATGACCAGGGGAACCCGGTCTTCCCCGGCATGCGACGCGATGCGGTCGCTGCCGGGAACGGGGCGGTCCAATCCGACGAACCCCATGTCGTGATCGCCATAGATGACCAACAGCGAGTCCTCCAGGAGGCCGCGCTCTTCCAGCTGATCCAGGAAGGCACCCAGGGCATCATCGCTATAGCGGACGGAGCGCAGATACGGCCCCACGAGCCCCCACCCTTCGTGGGGGTCCAGACTCGCAAAGTGGGAGTTGTATTCCTCGGGCGTATAGATGAAGGGATGATGACTCGACAGCGAGATCATCAGGGAGAGGCTCTTCTCCTCGCGCTCGTCCTCGAGCTTGTCCACCATGAAGTCGTAGACGAAGGGGTCCGGGACACCGAGCCCCAGGGTCTCGCTGGTGTCGTAGACCTCTTCGAAGTACATCTCCGCGATGCCGTAGAACGGATGGTTGTAGGCCCGGTCCCAGAAGCTGCGCTTGTAGCCGTGGTACGAAGCCAAGCGGTAGCCCTTGCTGCGCAGGATGCGGCCTAGATACTGGGGTGACTGCGCCTTCGTCCCGAGCCCCAAGGTCCGAAGCCGCGCGTCGGGCAGGAGGCCGGTCATCACTGCAAACTCGGCGTCCGAGGTACGGCCCGTGGCGGTGATGTCCATGATGTAATCCCAGGACAGGGCACTCTTTCGCAAACGGTCGAGGTTGGGCATGGCCGGTACGCCGTCCACTTCCAATCCCAGGACCCAGTGCTGGACCGCCTCGAGCTGGATGACGATGATCCGACGACCGTTCGCGAGGCCGAAAAAGGGCGTGGCCAGGTCGTTGAGGTTCTTCTTGGCGTCCAGCACCTGGTCGATGATGCGGAGCTGGTAAGGCTCGAGGGAGCGGTCCGCCGGAGCCTCCTTCATGTATCCCATCAGATCCGAGTAATGGAAGGTGAAGAGGCCGAAGGTCGCTGCCTTGGTGGCCCGGGAATAGCGTGATCCCCAGTGATCGGCAGGCATGACCCAGTCCGATTCCTTGATGTGGTGGGTCTGCTCGATGATGGGCGTGCGCCAGGCTTTGACATTGTTGCCAAAGGCCGCGGCAAAGAGCAAAGCCGCAGTCAATCCGCGGATGCGCAGGAGTTCGCTTCGAGCATGACTGGCATTGCTGTGCACGATACGCGGGGCGTAGGCCGCCGCGATGAAGAAGACGGAATAGGGCACGAACAGGGCGAGTTCGAAACCACTGATGAGAGCGATGACGCTGTCCCTGACGCCCCATAGCTGCCCCGCGGTTCCGGCGCTCTCGAGCGAGGGGACCGAGCCGAAGAAGCGGAAGTAGGCGGCATCCACAACGGCCAGGCCCGTGAGGAAGAGGCCAGAAATCCCCAGGAAGATCATGCGTGCACGAAAGGGGAACAAGGCCGCCGCCCCCAGGAAGAACAGGGGCCAGATCAATCGCCAGTAGAGACCCGGGATGGCGCCAGAATCCGTGAGGATGCTCAGCGCCCAGGCCTCACTCCACATCACGAGAATCAAGAAGAAGAGGGAAAGGCACAGGGGGATGAGGACATCGACGCTGCGGGGTCCGCTCGGCCCGGCATCGAGTTGAACCGGCTGCGGATCTGCGTGCCGCTCTCCAGGCGGCTGCAACTCCTCGTTCATCGAGGTGCTCCTCGAAGCAGTGTCTGCCTTGTCACGAAGGACCTCGCCCCAAATGTCCGCGCAGCGCCGCAGGTGTTTCACGTGGCCCCTGCGGTCCCGGCTACGAAGCTCACCCGAAAACCGAGATCCTCAAGAGGAGGTATCGTATGAATCCCGGGCAAACTGAACCCGTTTTGCCGGTGGATGAAGCTTCAAATTCCGCTGCGCGGGGCTTCGAATCCAGCTGGAGGGTCAGCTCCA
>SPKZ01009881.1_pt1 | contig 13018 bp, 11 predicted proteins | sample 2456571 | NCBI WGS metagenome assembly SPKZ01 (sample SAMN11192286, study PRJNA482655) | marine metagenome | biome: ENVO:00000447; feature: ENVO:00000244|ENVO:00000211|ENVO:00000569|ENVO:00002023; material: ENVO:00002151; isolation source: ocean water from marine abyssalpelagic zone ...
AGCCTTTAATCGGCGAACACAATTTATCGTAAGATTTGGGCAGAACATTAATCATGAAACAATTAAAAAAATTTCACAAAGCGCCTATACGAGTTATTCGGCTCAATAAAACACACATCAAAATCAAATTTCGCCGTAGTATGTTGGCATTAAAGTGTGCGCTAGCGCAAGAGAAAGCCGAAACAAAAGAAATGCTTGTGATATATTCAAAAGCCGCGCGAGGCAAAGCCGACAAAGCTGATGTTGCCATCGCCAACGCGCAGTTTTTTGATATTTTAAAAGGCTTAGGCCTTGGTGTATTTGCCGTCTTGCCTTTTGCCCCCATCACCATTCCAATCTTGGTTAAATTGGCAGGCCTAGTAGGCGTTGATCTACTGCCAAGTGCGTTTAATCAGCTTCTTGGCAAAAAGAAAGATCACCACAAAAAGTAATACCAATGACATTAAGTAGCTGATCTTGTTGTGCGAAGGGAAAATAAACTAGAACACATGTTCATTGTGCCAGGCTGAACATAAGCACCCACATGTAGGCATCGATATTAGGGCAATGCATGAGCACATTGCCGAGTACATTGAGAGCGACACTGTTGCCTACAGGACCTAGGTAAAGGCATTAGCAGGAGCCTTATTGTTAATTTTAACCAACACAAGTAGCCAATTATTTAGTGTAATTGATATAACGCTTTAGAGCGTGCGCTTTGGACGCAACACAACACTTGAAAATATAAGGCCTGCTACTAACGACATAAAAATCAAAAATGATTGCGTACCGATATTTTCAACCGCCAGCATATTTTCACCAGACACCATGGTGTTTAATCCAATATAAACCTTGCTGCCTGGCACCAAAATAACCAGTCCTTGTAGAGACACCAAGATGGCCGGTGCATTAAAAATTCTGGCGTAGAGATTACTGTAAACCCCAACACAAAACGCGCCTACAAAAGCGCCTAACGCAATGCCCAAATACGGCGCCGCATAATAACTGCTGGAAAAGGCAATAAAACCAGCAATTATGCCCCATGGCGAGTCTTTTAGGCGTATTTTAAACATCACTACTAAGCTAGAGCCCAATAACAATACAGCTAACCACGCAGTCCAGCTTTGCACGACTAATCCAGGCACAAACTCAACACTGCCCCAAATCATTTTACCGATGGTCAGTCCCAGTACAGCGCCAAAATATAGCTTAAATAACAACATGATCGCGTCCATAATACGGCAAGTACCTGACAGTAAATCCCGCCCTGCCAACTCACGTAATCCTAGGGTTAATGCCAGACCAGGAATGAAGGCAATAATGCTCGACAAAACTACTAATGACATATTAACGGAAGGATCAAAGTGCGCGATACCAGTGACCAGCAAGGCTGAAATCAAAGAAACTAATGGCTCTAACATTGAGGCCACCCGTTTGGATACTGTCGACCAATAAACAAACATGTACACCACTAAGCTTAATATAAACGACCAAAAAACATCATTCCAGCTGGTTGCCATTAGCATGGCAAACGCACCACCTGATATGCCAAATGCAGCAAAGGTCACTAAATGGGAATATGGATTTGGCTTGCTCTCAATGTCAGCTAAACGCTCGATCGCTTCCGGTAACGTGCGGGCACCAGAGGCCAACTCGTCAACCAATTCATCGGTACGTGCCAACGAACCCAAATCTAGCTCGCCAGGATTAACCCGAAAAACATAGTTTTGCTGTTGATCGTGCTCGCCCTTTTGCCACAAGACAAAAGTTAACGTTGTCGGTGTCACAATGAACGAGCCACCAAGGCCCAAAATCTCAGCTACATTCAACAAATGTGCCTCAAGTCGATAAGCTGGTGTACCAAATTTATGCAGTGCTTTGCCTAGGTTAATAATAAATTTTCGGCGCTGCGCAAACGGAGTTGAAGTCACTGACTTTCCTATCAATAAAAAATAAGTTTACCCAATAAAATAGTGTTTTGGCAAGTGTGTTAGCCGCTTTTTTTACTTGGCGTTAAAAACCGCGATTGTAAGCTGTTTACACCAAGTGTAAAGCTTTTTTTGCACGCTAATTAAGCACTCGACAGCACTAGAGCGTTCTGGTCAATTATACAATTTTTTTACATAAATTATGAGCTATTGCACCTTTCCCCGACGTATTCTCCATTTAGCTTTACGCCCTTTTTTATACAACGAGGGACGCAATAACCGTCTTAGTCTTGGCAGTAAATAAGATACAGTGGTCAGCCAACCACTGCTCTTAGGTCAACATATCTCTACGGCCTTGCCACTAGCGACATCTACAATTACCTGTGCTACTTGTTCTGCGCTACTTAGCATTCCTTAATATACGGAAAATTCCGCCTCATCGGTTACGTTCATCGATGCAGTAACCACTTTTCAGGAACAACCAAGTGCGCACGTAGTTGAACTAGTGCTTTTCACCGCGAGCGATCAGTATCAAATTAGTACCAAGTGATGAAAATAATTTCGCGCAGCCAATCCCACCCGATGCGCCGGTGATCACCAATATTTTTCAAAAAAAACCATGCTGCAACCTCTACGCTAATAAAGTATTGGTGTTATTAAGCAAGGTTATACCAATGACATTAAGTAGGTGTTCTTGTTGTGCGAAGAGAAAATAAACTAGAACATGGCGCTCGCTTGAATAATAGCTAGCTTATGTGGACTCCCAAATGTCAACAACAAAGAAATTTATGCAAAGAAAATTAATGCGTGCTTTGATTACCGCTTGAAAAAACGAGAAGTTATCACGTTACCTCATGACGGCATCAGATGACAAAAAAATTATGCTGTTGGTGACTAAAGTTGCCTTTTAAGATCGTTTTTACAGCCGGTTATTTTAATCTCTGCCATGCAAAGCAGAGCAGATATTATGTAGCAGGCTCGATAACTGCTCCTCGGCAATAATCTTCTGTATTTCTACTTGTGCTCATCCATGAGCTAATGCGTTATCCCACCGTGCTACGTCCATATAGCAGTATATGAATAGCCGAAACGACTAAGCATCAGTCCTTATGCCTTATACAGAACCCTTGCTGGCTAAATAAAATATGACCTGTAAACATTTAACAGATCCTAATCTTCCGCAGATTTTTCGCTGTTATTACGATGTGCAGGTTTGACCATCACTTCTAAATAGAATGAAGCTAGCTCTGCTTGCTCTGCCTCATCAATGTATTTGTTAATGCGTGATAGATGTATCACCTCAGCGCTTGCCTCGTCGATACCATATTTACAATCGAAGTCCCAATAATCGACACCTTCAGGCAGTTTTTTCTTACGTTCTCGTTTGATGTATTTCTTGACGTCATATTTTATCGCTTCAATTAAACGAGCAAGGTTGAGTTTTGGATGGTGAAGTTGGAACGTCTTTTTCATGGGGATCCTGTAGCAATGCAGCAATGGTTAATATATCGACAGCCGGTTAGTTACCGTTATTCACTGTTTTTCAAGACTGAATATTATAGCAATAGTTAGATAAGGCGCGGCATTTTTTTTTCGCTGATAATCTATTTTTTGATCATCAATCTGAATCATTTATGAAAATAATTAATGGCACGGCATTAACAGGGTCGTAGTATTTGATAAAACTTTCTGGAATAAAAACATCTCAGCGCTACACAACGACACCAATTATTCACGGCCTACGGCGCTAAAAATATAACCTAATTAAATTAAACTGAACTATGCTAAATAAGCTCTGTTTCATAATACTGTTATCCCTCGCTGCGTCCTTTATTATAAAAAGGCTAGATAAAGAATTAGTTTTTATCTTAATTGGCCACAGATCCCTAGATATAGAGGCTGACGTTAATTCCATCTGAGGTGATAATAATTAACGACAACAGAGGCGCTTAAAAGCATAAGAAATAGCTTCAGTATATCCAAATGTCCATGTGCAACATAATATTTGAACTAGATTTAATGGATTAAAGCAATACAACCCGCAGCGGATAATGGTTGATTATGACTCACCATAAAAGGTAATGAAATGAGCAAGCCAATAATAGCAGGCAATAAGCCAATTGCAGTAGAACTCGCTAAAGAGCAAGAATATTATTTTTGTACCTGTGGTAAATCCACATCACAGCCGTTTTGCGACGGCTCTCATGTAGGCTCCGATTTTAAGCCCAAAGCATTCACAGCAGATGAAGATAGCACCGCATATTTGTGTGCCTGTAAACACACCAATAATGCGCCATTTTGTGATGGCACTCATAAGAAATTTAGCCCGCAACAAGTTGGCAAAGAAGGCCCTAGCATCGAGGTTATCCTCGATGCAATGCCGATTGCCAGCCCAACCATTGAAGAGCCAACCGTTGCCTACATTCATGAATTAGCGAACAATGGCTTATCAAAGGTTGGCCATCATGGTCCCATGACGTCAATGGGTGTACCGCGTCATTTACTGCCACATTGGGACGACATTCAAGTCATGGTGGCGCAGATGGCTACCAAGCCATTATTAGAAGACCAGCCCGTAACGACAGGACTAATTATTGGCCCGAAGGCGAAAAAACCGCTACATTTAGACATTCCCTTGTTTGTATCAGACATGAGTTTTGGCGCATTATCGCAAGAAGCCAAAGTTGCATTGGCGAGCGGCGCTGAGCTTGCTGGAACAGGAATATGCTCAGGGGAAGGAGGCATGTTGACGCAAGAACAGCAAAGTAATTCACGTTATTTTTATGAGCTAGCCAGCGCCAAGTTTGGTTATAAAGAACAACTATTAAAAAATGTCCAAGCTTTTCACTTTAAAGGTGGTCAAGGCGCTAAAACCGGTACAGGTGGCCACCTGCCTGCCAATAAAAATGTTGGCCTAATCTCAGAAGTACGGGGTTTACCCCCTGGCACCGCTGCTGTTTCGCCGCCAACGTTTATCGATTTACATAGCGCCAGCGACTTTCAACAGTTTGCCGACAAAGTGCGTAAAATCAGCGGAGGAATACCCATTGGTTTTAAATTAAGCGCCAATCATATTGAGCAAGATATACAATTCGCGCTAGACGCTAGCGCTGATTACATCATCCTAGATGGCCGTGGTGGTGGCACTGGTGCCGCGCCCGAGATATTCAGAGATCACATTAGCGTGCCAACTATTCCAGCACTAGCACGTGCAAGACGCTACTTAAACGAGCAAGGCGTATCAGGCCAAGTTACCCTGATAATTACCGGCGGTCTACGTACCCCTATAGACTTTGTTAAAGCATTGGCGCTAGGGGCTGATGGCGTTGCAATTTCCAATAGTGCAATGCAAGCAATAGGTTGCGTCGGTGCTAGAATGTGTAATACCAACAATTGTCCTGCGGGCATCGCCACCCAAAATCCAGAATTGCGTAAACGATTACAAGTTGATAGCGCTGCAATTAAATTAAAAAACTTTTTTATGGCCTCGACCGAATTAATGCAAGTGATGGCACGTGCTTGTGGTCACCATCAGCTAAGTGATTTTAACAAAAATGACTTAGCCACATGGCACCATGAAATGGCTCAATTGTCTGGCATTACCTTTTCTGGATATCAACACATAGGGAAATAGTAGCGAGCCTTTAAAGCCAACTTGGCAATAGCATCATCAATTATGCTATTACTCTTTATCCCTTTCGTTAGCGCATATGATAACAATGATGCCACACCCAACACTGACTCATGAATTTAATCTCAAGCTGACAGCAAATTAATTTCATTAGTCTCAGCTTCTCAGACAATTTATAGGCTTAACAAACCTAATATTTCTGTGATTAATCTTTATATCGTAAGGTAGTCATTAAACAAGTAATAACAGCGTTCCATCAGTCCATCCATAGACGAAACATCGGTGGCAACTTTATCTACTTATAATACCAAGTGACAATGTTGCTCATGACAGAATACGAGAGAGATGTTGATTGCAACACGACTGACAACGTCATCAATCAATTTTAGAGTATCTCGCACAGACCATAATATCTACGATTTGTCTGGCGGTTCAATAGGTGGGATAAGTTCGGCGTCAGCAAAGTAGCTATCTAATAAGTCGCTAAGTTGATGCTCATTGGTCACTATGAATTGTTCATCAGTATTGTATTGTATATCTGATTTAGCAATTAATTTATTAATATCAATGTATTTATCTGTCGATTCTTGATCTAATTCATCAGGGATATGATCAAATGTATTGGATAATACAGTAGGATCAATTTGAATGCTTGAGTCTTGTTCTTCGTGCCATAGTTTATACTCTGAAAAAGTAGGCACACTGTAGATTTCTTCGTCTGTATTTTCAATATGCTGCACATTTGGTTTATTTTCATCTTGCAATACGCACAGCGATGGACACAAACCTTTGCTTGATTGATCTAACGGCAACATTGAACCATTAGAAAAAACCAGTAACACACTGTCCCCCTCTTCAATGAACAGCGATTCATCGACCATGATAATATCGCCGGCGACTAAACCAATTAACTTGTTTTGATCATTTTTTCTAAGTACCGGACCAGACAACTGATAGACAGTGGCGGCCTTTTTTATAACATATGTTTTCATTTTGCAATCCATGCTAAAAATATAACTAATTCCTATTAATTGTTAACATATAACATTGGTCATAAAAGTCTACTACTAATAGCCCAGTGACGGATCTATCTGATTGTATAACGTTTTACCTGAGTTAATGCGCAGGTAGTTTTCGGCAATTTGTGTAGACGCAGTGTCTATATTAGTAACCGCAGAAATATGAGGCGTGAGCAATATGTTTGGCTGTTGCCAAAACATATGCTCGCTTGGCAGGGGTTCGGTGGTAAAAACGTCTAACGCTGCTCCGCTGAACTGACCATCATCAAGTGCTGTCAACAAGTCAGTTTCATTAAGATGCTCACCGCGGGCCACGTTGATAATAACACTGCCAATAGGCATTTTTTGAAATAGCGTTTGATTTAATATGCCTCTTGTTTGCGGCGTTAACGGTAATAAACAAACCAAATAGTCAACTTCGCTCACCATTTTATGTAAAGTTTCGGCACCGGCATAACAACATACACCTTCTATATTCTTTTCACGGCGGCTCCAACCACTCACCGAAAATCCAACACTGGTTAACTTTTTTGCCACGGCCTGCCCTAGATTACCCAAGCCCAAAATACCAACGTGATTGCCCGTTTTTGCGTGCCTAGGCTTCCAATTAGCCGTCATTTTATTCTGCTGATATTGTGAAAATCTTAACTTAAAATAGCCAATTGCATGCAATACATAATCACTCATATTGTTGGCAAGTTGTGGATCTACTATCCGCGCAATAGGCACATCAGGTAAAGATTGCTTTAACAAGGAATCAACCCCCGCGCCATAAGACGATATCGCCTGTAGCTTGGGTAATTTCGACCATAAAGAACTAGGTGCATTCCAGGCCAATACAAAAGTTACTTCACTACAATCAATGCCTTCACGCCACAATACCACATGGTGTTCGGGTAATAATTGCTGTAGTTTTACCATCAACTTATCGTTATTTCGATTAGGTACCACGACTAACAGGGTCATAAAAAATGATGCTCATTGTTGTTTTATTTACGGGGTGTCCGATATCGAACTCTCTTTTCCCATTTCCGTTCGGTTTTAATATTGCTGACCAGTTACACATCGCGTCTACTTGTTCATATTTCATTGCGAAATAATCGTAACACGCTGATATTGTGACTAACATTAACAATAAAAAACGAATTCATCAGTTTGGCACGTATCCTGTATATACTAAGTAGCTCATCAATAATATTAATCGCGTTAGCGCTATTAAAAACAACTAAACAGGAAAACATCATGAAAATATATAAAGGCTTCCCAATATTCGGACGTACTAAATACATAGTCTTAGCGTTATTAATTAGTGTTCACGCTATCTCATTTATCAGTTCTATTTTATAATCTTCGGTTGTATTACACTACCGACATTTGATGTTATGCAATGTGAAATTAGCTTATTAACAAGCAAGATGACCAAATAACAGGCAATTAATCACAACGTAATAACGGAGCAAAGAATTGATGATTTGTGATACGCAACTGATCTTTCATCATCAATAAGCAACCCATTCTACTTCATATTGAAAGCTCTCATGGAATCTTCTGCTCAGCAATAAATTGACGACTCGTCATTCCCCACCATTGATCAAGTAAGTAAGTAATATTCAACTTGCCTAGCTAGTTACTGATCTGCGCATAAGCAGCAATTAAGTTTTATAGTAAACTGCGCGACACGAATATATTAAACATGAAGTAATAAGCAATGATAATTCGAGTGATTATTGCGCTTAGTTTTCTGATATTTTGCTTCTCTCTTCATAACTCCACCAGCTTATCTACCGCCTGTAAATGAGCAGCGTTTTATCGTTTTCTGTTAGGTAACGATCTACCAGTAAGCGGCCGTTAGACAAGCGATACCACGTTCAATCACTTCATTCATTGACCAAACAACGGCGGCGACCTTTGCTAGTTGTTGCAGCAGAGCAGTTTATAGACAGCATTAGGAATCAATCAGACAGAGAAAACTATGTTATTGTTAAGTTAATTATTTAGTGTTAGGCGTCCCCTAACTAAATAATGTTACCACAAGGATAGTTTAGTGCTAATTTACCGACTAAAACAATTTATGTATTTAACATTAGTTTGTTTAGTATTACTTTGTCTCATCATAACAACAATGGTTGTACTAGCTATTGGAGATACCCCTCTTCCTCACCAGAACACCATTATTACAGCCAAAAGTGCGCAACAAGCTAAACAAGCAATACAACGTAATATAAGACAATTAGGACATAGAAAACAGCTTGTCAGCCTTAAGTTATCCAATCAAGAATTACAAAGCATAATCGCCATCGGCCAACGAACTCAATCGGATTTACGTGTTAAATCGACCATTAGTACGCATGGTATTAGCTTAGATGTTAGTAAAAAATTATCAATGTCCTATTTCGGTAGCTACCTCAATATATCGATATTTATTCCACCGTCCAATAATCATCTTGAGTTGTCATTATTAAAAATTGGTCAACTGGAATTGTCAGGCCGCTTAGCGCTTTACGTTGTTGATAACATTCTGACTCACTATACGGGGACACCACTACTATCGGGTATAAAGAGCATAACCACATCAGCTGAGCAAATAACTATCAACTACTCACTGCCTGCAGGAAAGCTACGGTTAGGTCAAAATATAAAAAAAATAATATCTCAATTTAGCACTAAACATAGTCCTTTTGGTAATGCATTAATTGTGCGGCATTATTATCAAAAAATCATTGAAACAGCCAATGCCTTGCCAGAAAACTACGATGTATCGTTGGTATTATTTATTCGACCGCTATTTCAACTAGCCAACCAACGATCCAAAGAATACGGTAAACCAAATGAAGAAAACCGCGCCGCATTGTTGGCCATTACCATGTACTTTGGTTTATATCGTATCGAATACTTTATTGGCCAAGTGCTTACTCCAGCGATGAGAGAACACAAAAGGACGCATCATATCACTTTGGCGCAACGTCGTGATTTGGCACAACATTTTATTTATTCCAGCACCATAGAAATTTTCTCCAATGTACAGGCCAGTGATCTCATTGGTGAATTAAAAGAATTACTTGATACCAGCAACAAAGGCAGTGGATTTAGCTTTATCGATTTAATGGCAGATCGTGCTGGCGTAAGGTTTAGTCAACTATCAACCAACCACAGCCAAACTGCTAATACAGTACAGCGGCTAGTCATCGGGAAGTTTTCTGAAGCCGACTTATTTCCCTCTATCGCAGACTTACCAGAAGGACTAACTCAACAACAATTTGACCAAGATTATCAACACTTGGATTCCGTACCCTATCTGCGCTTGCTTAGCCAAATTAATCAGCATCTAGAAACGATACCGTTATACCGCTTAAAATAATGAAATAAAAGGGACACCCACATAATTTAGCTATTTAGCAGTCAAAGTTTATCAGGGGCAACATTTGGAATAAATCACACTGACCACTATGTCATTGTTCAATCAACTATTTAGTTATCGATGTACCTTTGTTCTGTATTGTTCTGCGCCAGCTTCATTCGTTTAGCGATTATTTTTGATTATGAAACGACACGATTTCTGCCTAATTGTTTTGCTTCATAGAGTAGTTTGTCTACATTATTTAGCCATTGAGTGTAGGTGATTTTCGGGGCTAAGCAAGAAACACCAATACTTACAGTTAAGTTGTGTTCAGAGTCTTTAATCATAATTTTTGCGATTGACTCACGTAATGATTCTGTAATGTCAACTGACGCTTCAAGTTCTGTATCTCTCAACAGTAAAATGAATTCCTCACCACCCATTCGATAAAGTGTGTCTGTTTTACGTATTATTCGTTTAAGGTGATTCACCAAGTCTTGTAACGTTATATCACCAGCCTTATGACCTAATCTATCATTGATTTTTTTAAAAAAAATCGATATCTAGGATTGTCGCTGGTACCAGCGCTAATTCTAGATTTAACCATTTCTCAGTTCTTAGAGCCCAAGCAAAGTCCAATCCAAAGTATCTGCCACTCCCTCTAAGTTTTAAAAAATATCTACCGCGAAAAACACATCAATGCCAAAACAATGTTAGACACCCCAGTATCGCGGCCAAAAAACATGGCAAAGTCGAACAAAAAATATTATTTATACCTACTCGAGTACGAGAATAAAATTCAATTAGCCGAATTGGATATTTATGCTCGTAGGTTTATAACTGTTTTTTAGTAACATATAGTTGACATGAGTTATGTTAGAAGATAACATTTCGTGGCTATTATGAATACTTGGCTAACGGGAAGCTGAAATGAATCACATCCAACATAAAACATTACACGCTGTCGAAAAAGGGATCGGTGATCTCGACCACCTTAGCGGCACGGGTTGGAATATGCTCAACGAGGATATAAGCCTGCCAGCCGCCGTTATCTATCAGCACAAATTACAACAAAATTTAAACTGGATGCAATCGTTTGCTAACACGTCAAACGTGTTACTTGCGCCCCATGGCAAGACCACGATGACCCCACATTTCTTTCGTCAGCAAATAAAAGCAGGGGCATGGGCTATCACGCTAGCCTCTGCTCCCCAAGTTAGCAACGCACATCAAGCGGGTATACAACGCATTATCATGGCCAATCAATTGGTTGGAAAATTCAATATGCAACTTATTGCTAACGCGATAAGCGACCCCGATTTTGAATTTTATTGCTTAGTTGATTCTCTGGACAACGTTCAGCAACTCGGTGCTTTTTTCGCTGCTTGTGGTCAGTCCTTAAATGTACTGATTGAGATTGGGATCGAGGGGGGACGTTGTGGCTGTCGTAATGCTCAAGACGCTAGAAATATTGCTCAGGCCATCCAACAATGTCCTGCGCTGAATTTGGTGGGCATAGAGTTTTATGAAGGGGTCATCCATGGCGTAGATGCCGCCGATAAAATTAAGCACTTTTTAAACTCTATTGTTCATTTGACACATGGACTCATTGCACAGAACTACTTTAGCCAAGAACGTGTTTTGCTCACCGGAGCAGGATCAGCTTGGTACGACTTAGTCGCTGATTCCTTATCACACGCCCAGATAAATCAAAGAATATTGCCGATAATTAGACCCGGTTGCTATTTAATTCATGACACCGGAATTTATCAAGAGGCGCAAAATAACGTACTAAGTCGAGGCGGATTGGCTTGTGATATCTCGGGTGAGTTGGTCAATAGTTTAGAAATTTGGGCCTACGTCTTATCTATTCCACAACCTGGACAGGCGATCATTGGCATGGGAAAACGGGATGTAGCATTTGATGCGGGACTACCCACACCGAGTCTTTATTATCGGCCTCATTCCGACAATGTTCAGCTTGCAGATAAACACTGGCGAGTAAGCAATATCATGGATCAACACTGCTTTATGCAAACACCTGTAGATAGTGGATTAAAAGTAGGAGATATGGTTAGTTTTTCCACCTCTCACCCGTGTTTAACCATGGATAAGTGGAGAAAAGTTTGTATTATGGACCAACAATTTACAGTCCGTGATGTAGTCGACACCTACTTTTAATGTCAAGTAAACAGTAATCATCCGGCGTCAATAAGGAAAAAGGTTCCATGGATATTATTTCAAGAATAAACATTCAACTGCCGCACTTACGTCTCTCTGAGCAGAAAGTGGCCAAACTTATATTGGAAGATATTCAGTATGCGTCGCAGGCTAGTATCAATGACTTAGCGAGTAAAGCTAAGGTAAGCCACGCCTGCATCACTAGATTATCCAAGGCGCTGGACTGTGAGAATGTTAGAGATTTTAAGTTACAACTAGCGCAAGCTCATGCCTTACAGGAACGATTTACGTCAAACAAGATGTTGGCACGTAAAGATATTCCTGAAATATATCATGCGATTATTCGCTCGTTAGAACATAACGCAACACTGATCTCGGATCAAACAGTCAGTGCGGCTGTTGAGTTGATTGCCAAGGCAAATCACGTACTTATTTTTGGCGTTGGCGGTGGCAGCACTGTGCTGGCTCAAGAGTGCCATAACCGTCTGTTTCGTCTGAGTGTGCATAGCAATCCGTATTCCGATCCAATGTTAATGCGGATGACAGCATCCAACATCGATAAAAATGATGTGGTGATCTGTTTGTCACTTGGCGGCTACAGTCCCGACGTAGAAGCTGCGGCAAAGATTGCTCAGGGTTATGGCGGGCATGTAGTGGCTATTTGTCCCGAAGGCGATTTAGCCGAGGTGGCGGATATTCATATGCCAATCGAAATTAAAGAAACAGAATATATTTTCAAGCCCAGTACCTCAAGGTACGTAATGATGGCGGCTATCGACATTTTAGCCACCGAACTTGCTGTTAAAAATCAGCGGAAATCTCGCGAAAAGCTAAGGCGATTAAAAGCCCATTTGGATGAACATCGCGCCGGGCCCGACAGATTGCCACTTGGTGATTAAGGAATAATGGATGGTAACAACTACATTTGATCTCATTATTTATC
>SPKZ01016693.1_pt1 | contig 13009 bp, 9 predicted proteins | sample 2456571 | NCBI WGS metagenome assembly SPKZ01 (sample SAMN11192286, study PRJNA482655) | marine metagenome | biome: ENVO:00000447; feature: ENVO:00000244|ENVO:00000211|ENVO:00000569|ENVO:00002023; material: ENVO:00002151; isolation source: ocean water from marine abyssalpelagic zone ...
TAGACTAATTTCTAGGTCATATTTTGCTGTGGAAAATTTCTAAAAAGGCGCTTATTTAAGAAAATTTATTGAGTCAAGCTATGCTCTCGTAAGTTCACAAGATATCTACGGTACTGACGCCATTTGGTCGATGGAACCTATTGAAGAGCCTCATTTCAAACAAACATGAGTTTCAGAAAAACTTGATTTTTCCCGTTTCAGACTTGTTCAACCCATAGATCAAGATAGTTTTTTGGCTCCAACTTCAAGTGGTTTCCTCATAATGGCCAAAGTAGTTGACGTCTGATAGCCAGCATGCATGCTTCGGCCTGAACCGATCACCCATTTCGGTTTTATCCGATCACTCGTTTCCCTGAGTTAACTGATCGGTTCAGCAGAAATACCCAGTCAGCATTAATGCAAGTTATTTTGTTGGATAACACAGTAAATATTTATAACTGTTAGTGGGGACTTTTTTATCATTGCCCGGATAAACGTAGAACCTTGAGGATAGCCAATCCACAGTTGTTCCACCAAGCCGTTGAGCTCACCTATTTCAGTAGAGATTAAGTTTAATAAATGCTTTTGGCATAATAATCGCTTTGGGGCTAAAGAAAGAAAATGGAAGCGTCTCCACTGTAAAGTATTCTCATTAAAGCCACCCTCCGCCAAAATAACATGCAAATGTGGATTATAAATGCATTTCTACCATGTGTATGGATGAAAACAATACAGCCTGTTTTGAGTGAGTTACCGTTGAACTTGTTTTGTATTAATTCCTCAAGTCAGTCTTGAGCCAACATCATAAACTGTGAATATAAACACGCCTAAACGGGATGATTATAGAAAAATGTCCTTAACTGTGACTGTGACTGTAAGGTAGAGACTACCTGACGATAACTCCCACCGAGAAATAAACGCATTGCGATCTTGTTCATATTCTCTCGTGCATAACGTTTCCCACACTGAGGGTATGCTTTCCCTTTACAGCTAAAATGTACTTAATGGTGTCCTTCACCACACGACAAACATTCGTAGACGGCAAAACCAGTAGCCTCATACTAAATCCATTAATAAAGTGATCATCTTCAAATGGTCTAAATCACCACTAGCTCCGTTGCCGACATGACAGCTCTTAGGCATCCATGCACTAATCATTGAATATTGATCACTTTAATAATGAAATGGCTATGTCCCAGTTAACTGTGCCACCGCCAGTAACAACCTGTTTTAACTGGGTTAATTTTTTTCCTTCCAATCCTTTGAAATTCATTCTATCCGTATTTTACTCAAATCCTTTGAGATGACTATAACTAAACCAGCGGCGATTTATCAACCAACATTTCCAGGCGCAGAGATACAATTGGCTCTAGGAGGGGTTTGTAAGAATAATGAACACAAGAACCCACATATTTATTTTCCCGCATAATATGCCTCTTTAAAATTTACCGTGGGAACCAAACTTACCCCCCAATTCGATACTCCCCATATCTGTTATCATTCGAGATAAGCCATTCGATATGATTTTAACAATTTTCCTACCCACCTGGGACAGCTCTTCTTCAAACGTTGATGTTTCCTTCAAATTATTTGAAGATACCTCATCAAAATCTGTTCTAGACGCTATAGCACTAGGCCATTTTTGCACTTGATTCATATCAACTAACTCAGGACGATTCGCCATCATTAAAGAAGTTTCAATTTGCTTTTGCTTAATCACATTTCTTACCTCTTCATGAAGACTGGTATCTGAAACTCTTGGTATCAAATCTTTCCAATTGTAATGACTAATGTGTAAATGGGTTTTCTTATTAAAGCTAGTAACAAGAGCTGTCACAGGTTCTTGCGCATCAGTTCCACCATAAATAATAAGCAACTTTTTAAAACCATTAGAAGCGACAGAAGTGAACACATTCCTGAGCAATTCCAGAAATATAGCTTCATCAAGTTTTAAATCGCCCAAATTCTGAATTATATTATTTAAACTATAGGACATCATAGGTAGCACTAAAACATTTACCTCTTTATCAACCAATGGCAATGTAGAACTGATAAAATCTTCCAATAAAAAAGTTTCACTTCCAACAGGTATATGTGTTTGTTGCTCACCAGTTGCTCCAATAGGCAAAACAACAACACTATTTTGCTTTTGTTTTAATTTCAGCTCTGTTTGATTTAACTCATTCCAATAAACCGTATTTAACATAATTGTCACCTAAACTCCGAAAGGGAAAGAATTGAAATAAATCGATTGTTCATTGCGCACTTGATGTAATGCACCAGAATAACTTGTAACTGACATTGCTGATCTAGATGGTTTGCAACCTTCAAGCTATTAGAGGGTGACCTATGACTACCTGATATAATTAATATACTCATAATGCTGTTCTTTCCTTTTTATTTACCCTATTTCAATGGATTAATATTCATTAAATTAATGGCGAGATGCCGTTTCATACCAATTTCATAAATGCAGTTTGCTATTGCATAACGGGTTCAACTATTCCTTGCATTAAAGCTTTAGCAATAGCTTGTTGACGATTTGCGGTATCTGTTTTTCTAATTAAATTGGTCATATGGAAAACCACTGTACGTTCACTTAAACCCAGTATTTTCGATATTTCCCATGAAGTTTTACCGTCAATAGCCCAACTTACACATTCAACTTCTCGCTTAGTCAACCGACTTGCTTGATTATCAACTACCTTCAAATGTTTCGCCGAATCAAATAAATAAGGCAATATAGTCTGAGCAAGAAGTGCAAGCTCTGTTACTTGGTCAGCTGATTTATCTATATTCCAATTAAAATTTAATATGCATATAGAGCAACCCTTACCTCTTAAAGCGACAGATAGACCATTGTCTAATCGGTAATTCCGTAACCTAGAGATATATTTCTTATATTCAGATGTATTAAAACGCGGGTAATTATTAATATCAGCCCAGATAATTGGCGTAGCAGATTCTAAACAGTGATTATTAAAGGGATCAATATGTCGATAGCCATTTTCACTATATTCATTAAGCCAATTTTCCGGATAATTTGTCAAAATGAAATGTGCATTATCTTGCATTGATTGCGGCATAGAAAAGCTAAAGCAAAAATATTCTAATCCCAGCCCAGTTATTAGATCCTCAAACCAATTATTCATCATCTCCTTATTAACAACTTGTTGGAGACTATTAAGACATTGTTCAAATTTCATTGCCTATCCTTTTATTTTTTTTGTCCGCATCAATCAAGTAACGCATGAGCATTTTGTATGTGCTAATCAATTTAATCGCCTCAAAAAAAATGGCAATGAACAAACTGCGAGGAATAGTGAACTTATCGTGTACTTTGTTGTGAACTTTCTGTGAACACAGGCAACGCAATGTTTTTTATAGGAAATTTATGCTATCAAAACTTTACACAAACGACTTCACCTCAACTTTATCGAATATTTTTCTCTTCAATTAAACTACTTTTATCTGTTCGAAAAATACATGCCTGTAACAACCGACAGGATGTATTTAATTTCAAACGGTATAAAGTTTGAAGCATAGTTTTTTACCTTGCTGAATTAACAAGAACATTTGGCATGAAATAATATTGGAGCTGATTGTGGATATAAAACATCAAATTGATGACGAGGTACATTGGATGACCGTAGCAATACAACTAGCAAAGGCCAGTATGTACACTACTCATTCAAATCCTAGAGTAGGTTGTGTCATTGTGCGCAATGGTAAATTGGTAAGCGATGGATTTCATTTATCTCCCGGATTTCCCCACGCAGAAATAAATGCACTGAATGAAGCACCAGACAATGTTGAAGGTGCGACATGCTATGTCACATTAGAACCATGCTCTGACAAAGGTAGAACAGGTCCGTGTGCAGTAGCTTTAGTTAAAGCCGGTATTAAACGCGTCGTTTATGGAATGGAAGATCCCAACCCTCTGGTTACAGGAAAAGGCAATGCCATACTGAGGGCAGCGGGTATTGAAGTCCAATTAAGTACTTTAAGTGACGAAGTTGCCAAACTAAATCCGGGGTTCATTAAACGCATGCAAACGAATAAACCTTATGTCCGGGCAAAACTTGCAATAAGTTTAGATGGCAATATTGCAACATCAAACGGCGAAAGCAAATGGATAACTTCGACCTTATCGCGCCAGGATGTGCAGCGCCTCAGAGCACAAAGCAGTGCAATAATTATCGGGTCAAATACGGTACGTGAAGACGATCCCTTTCTTAATGTCAGGGACTTTGATGCACTAGGCATCAGTCACGATAACCATCTTCAGGTCAAACAGCCTTTGAGAGTAATAATTGATAGCAAAGCAGTCACCGAACCAACAATTAAAATGCTCAAACTGTCCGGTGAAACCATACTTGCTACATGCTCTACAGATGCCGAAAAACAAGAACGTTGGGAATATGAAGGCGGTACATGGCTTCACTTACCTTCAGTTAATGGCAAAGTCAACCTATCAAGCCTACTTGACCATTTAGGTCTATTAGAATGCAACGAAGTCCTTGTTGAATCTGGTGGCGAACTTTGTAGTGTTTTTACCGAACAAGAACTTATAGACGAATATGTCATTTATATGGCACCAAAAATACTGGGCCATCAGGCAAAACCTATGCTCACCCTAAATAATGCTTTACGCCTGAAAGATCACATTAAAGTCTCATTTAATGAAGTCATCCCACTGGCGGGAGACTTAAAAATATGCGCAGCAATTATACAAAATACAGCTAATGATGTGGAGGAAAAGAATGATGACTAAACAAAATCCGGTAACAGTTATAAATAGTGCTTCAGTGGCACTTTCTGGATATAGCAAGCAAACAGAATTTTTACATTGCCGCAGGTAGTCGACACTATCTGATGCAGAAAGAGAAATCGCCATTTTGATGCTATGTAGCAGTTAAATGGTTCAATAAAAACTAAACAAATTGATACAGTCATTATTTTTTGGCTAACGATAGTTTTATCTTGGAATATGAGAGTTAACACATGTTACATACCATTAAAGTTGTAAATATAGGCGAAGAAGTACAATTGCCCCATAAATCTAGTTTAACTGATTTATCTGAAATGATTGATGATGTTATCCCTTTTAGTTGTAGAGCTGGAATATGTGGTTCTTGTGTAATTGGGGTGGAAGAGGGAGAAGAAAATTTATCCATGGCTGAACCTGTAGAGCGTGCTTTTTTAACGAGCTTAGGCTTTGCTGCGGACAAATATAGGTTGGCTTGTCAATGCAAGCTTTTAGGTGAAATTACTATTGATGCTGATCCTGAATAGTTTTAGGAAAGCAATCAAGATAGTTATATTTAACAAATGTTTTTATTAGAGGAATTATTATGAATCGTTGTATTAATACTGGTTTGGGGCGCTCTAAGCCTTATTTGAACCCACAAAAATCTGTCGTTTTCAGAGCCGAAATTGACAATATTATTGAGCAGCAAATCGTTGAATGGAATGCAAATGTTCCAGCGACAGATGAACATAACAAAAAAGATGACTTTAATCATGCTATGTATGCTCGTGGACTGGCTGAGACCGCTATTCGTATACGTTTATTACGTGTTATTGAGTCAAAAGCAATTGCTGAAATTGCCAAAGTAAGTCCAGAGGCAGCTAGGGTGTGGGCTGAATATGAATGTGATGAAATGTTGCATGATGAAATGTTTATTCAAGATCTAGAAATTGCAGGTGTTAACCGTAAAGAGTTTTTAGAAATAGAACCATATATGTCGACTAAGTTATTAGTGGGTTATTTCTCATACCTTTTAGATCATGAAGGTCCTCTAGGTGTTGTTGCTTATTCATACCTTGTTGAATACGTCAATGTCAAATTAGAACCTGAAAAATTAGTCAGTTTAGAAGCTCTTTTGGGTAAACGTGCTATTGCAGGACAGGTTGCACATTCTCACACTGATATCAATCACGATCATCCAGGTATGGTTTGGGGAGCTTTACGCTACTTAATTAATAGTGAAGAAGATAAAGAAGCATTAAAGCTCTATTTGAAAGAGGCTCAAAAGTTATTAGCAATGTTTTTCATTGAGTTTAACAACGAATTTAATGCCACAGCTACTGCTAAAGTTGCATAAATAAAATCTAGGAGAATAATCGTGAAAGAAAAAGGTATTCTTATTTTAAGTCATGTTGGTTTTTCATTTGTTGATCAACTAGCCAGTCAGATCAGTAATGAAGGCATTGAGCGGTATATACTCAGCTCAAAACCGGAGGACCAGAATAATGACCGTATTTCTGAGCTTAAAACTATGGGGGAGTGGTTTAATTCGACAGAACAACATCAATTATGCTGGGATGATGTTTTAAATACAATTAAACAGCTCCAGTCAGATAACATAAATGTTGTTGCTTGTATTTCCGTATGGGAAGGTTATCGAGGGCTTATGGCTCTTGCGAATGAGTATCTCGGGATTAAAGATATAACTAACGATTGTGTATCACTGCTGACAAATAAATTCGAATTAAGAAAGAAATTATTTCAGCATGGATTAAGCAATATACTCGTTGAACCTTTAACGGAGAAAGTTTTCAACGCGTATCAACAACAAGCTGTTGCTAAGTTTATTAAGCCATTTCGGGGAATTGCTTCATTTGGTACTTTTAAACTTACTGCTGAGTTATGTTGGAACGATATTATTACTTTGCAACAACAACTAAAAGAAGATGTTGTTTATAATGGGATTTTTGCAGCACATGACCCTTTCATTATCGAAGACTATATACACGGAAATGAATTTAGTTTTGAGATATTAGTGGAAGATGGCAGTAATCATATTGTCGCAATTCATGAAAAATCAGAAGTATCACAAGAAAAGATGACAACACTGGAAAATGCATGTGTTTGCCCACCTATCAGTCTTACAGCTGGTGATGTCAGTAAAGCGTCACACTGGTTGGATGAAGTGTTTTTATTGTTAAATATTAATTCTGGTTGTTTTCATGTCGAAGCTAAATATGATAATGGACAATGGGAAATTATTGAGATAAATCCACGAGTGGGTGGTTCATTTATTTCTCAGAGTGTTGAACATTTTACCAACGGTCATTCATTAGTGAATTTATGGATCAAGTTATTACTGCAAAGTACCCAGGAAGATGCTCAGTACAGTCAATTGCTCGCTTCTTTAAGTGTCACGGGAGCTAATTTATCACCGAATCAGAAAGCAACTTTTTTCCGGGTATTTTATGGTGAAGTAGGAACAGTATCATCTGTTGAGCAGGAAACTGGCCTCTTCCCGCCTTTAATGACACAAGTATTTGTTAAAGAAGGTGACTGTTTCTCGGTATCACACAAAGAGAATTTTGTGGGACAAGCATTATGGGCGTTAGATGCAAAGCAGTTAATGCAGAGTTATCGCCAGATAAGTCAGCAATCAGACTCGCTCATTAAAGTGACTTATGAGCCTCTGAAGTACGAGGTTGAACGCAAGGCCTTACTGATTGTTGATTTTAACTTATCACGAAGTGAAGACGTTGCTCATATTAAAGCTTACACAGATTCTAAATATGCTATGGATGTGGTGTTGATCCGGTCAAATCCGTCAAAAAATGATTTGAAGCTTGCGGATGTCGTGATTGACTTAGACCCATTAGAACCCAACTTTGTAATTAAAGCACTGACTCAAATCTATCAGTTACCTTATACCTTAAAAGGAGGTTTGGTATTTTCTGACAATGCGGTTCATTCGGGAGCAAGACTTTTAACCGATCTGGGTTTACTCAGCGATTGTGCTGAATTATCAGAAAATGCATTTTGTAAATACCAGTACAGACTAAAAGAACAGCAGTGTAAAAAAATGCTGGTATCACAGCGTGTATTCGTACCAAATATGGAGAAAATAACAACGGTTGATTCCCTTGAAACCTTTATCAGTAATAACCCAAAAGGTATTGTGGTTAAACCAACAACAGAGGGCAATAACCGGGGAGTGATTTTATTACAGCAACCCAATAGTAAGGATGTTACCGCTGTACTTGAAGAGGTTAAACAATACATTAAAGGTGGTGTGATTGCTGAACAGATGATCCCATTTTCAGCTGAGTTCTCATATGACGGTATTGGCAATTCAAGCTTTATTACTGAAAAATTTAACCTTTCCGGGCGTTACCCTGTTGAATACGCACAATTGGTACCCGCTGATCTTTCATCAGAGCAGGTCGATTTAATTAATCGTACCGGGCAAATTGCCAATATGATTGTTGGGCAGGATATGGGTCCATTTCATAATGAAGTCAGAGTGTCTGATGATTATAGTCAGGCTGCTGTTATTGAAGCTAACCGGCGTCCGGCGGGTATGAAAATATGGTCATTGGCAGGTAAAGTGTTTGAACAGGATCTGTATAATTTATGGGTCGACTCTGTGATAAACCAGAAAAAAACCAATATCCAGCTTAAGCCTAAAGGCAGTGCTATGAGCATAATGTTACCAGCTTCAGAATCTGGTTTTGTCTTGGATATATTGCCAAATATTAAATATCTATTCGAAGAATTACAAGCTCAGTTTGCCCGAAACTACCCCACATCTGCACCTCAATTAAACTGGATGAGCTGTGAGACAATTGCTCACGCACAGCAATATATACATGTGCCTCCTAGGGATAACTCTGACTTTATTGCATTAATTACGGTAAGCGCCGTTTGGCCATCGAGTGTAATGAAGCAGTATTTACCCGCAATTCAGGCCAGCTGGGATCAGGTTTTAAATCATTATATTGAATCATTAATAGAAACTACAAAAAAGGAAGCTTAGATGAACATTCTTATTTTACATAGAATCCCTTACAGCAAAATTGACTACCACAGAGGCATTGATCATGGGCAACATAATGTGGTCTATTTAGGAACTGAGGCGGCGCTTAACACAATACCAACAGAGCTTAACTGTCAACGCTGGACGCGTCCAGGACTGGATAAAACTGAAGTTGAAGCAATAGAAATATTGACCGAGCGAGATCTGGCATTTGATTTAGTGATTTCATTATCAGAATACGAGCTCATGAGCGCTGCGATTATCAGAACGCACTTTGGTATTAAAGGCGCATCAATTGAGCAGATTGATAAAGTCAGAAATAAGCTATTGATGAAAAATGCTGTAGAAGCAGCTGGTTTAGATGTACCGCAAAACTTGTCATTGGTCGATTTTTTCAATGCCAATAAGGTTAAGTGGCAAAATAAAACCGTAATCAAGCCTCTCGATGGTGCATCGAGTGAAAATGTGTTGATATTTGATAGTCCGTCTTTATTGCACGATGCATTGCGTGCAAACCAGACCGGTATAGCTGAACTCAATAGTGGTGATTATTCAAATTATGGCGTTGAGCAATTTATTAGCGGCGATATTTTACATATAGACGGTTTGATATTCGATGGTGAGCTGAAACTGATTGTAACGAGCCAGTACATTGGTAATTGTCTTGATTTTGCCAGTGGAGCACCTTTAGGGTCTTTTCAAATTGAAACAACGGACGAAATAAAACAGTGGACGATTGATGTTCTCAAAGCGACGGAATTGACCACTGGAAGCTTTCATTTAGAGGCCATTGTCACTGAACAAGGACTGGTCTTTTTGGAAGTGGCCAATCGTGTGGGTGGAGCTGACGTTGTTAATGCTGTTGAATTGGCTACCGGCGTACATTTGCCTTCAGCAGAGCTTAAAATTTATTTAGGTGAAACGGTTGCTATTCCCAAGCAGACAATGCAGACGAAAAAATATGGTTGGTTTGTTTTCCCTGGTCACCATTTAAATCAGCAATATTGTGTCATAAAAAATGCTGAACGTTTTAGCGAAGACCAAAGAGTGGTGCGTTGGAAACAACTTAATGCTTCAGAAAAACTAACAAAACACATTACTTATCAGTCAGCAGAAGCACCAATTGCGGGTGTAGTAGGTGCCAACTCTAGTCAGAATGTCGCTGAGTTCATGCATGAACTATTCGCTACAGCCACAGTTAGTTGACCGTTATGAAAACATCTTTATTTATGAGGTTTATGGCCTCACGCTTTTTGGCTGCATTGGGTGATCAGATATTATTATTTGCTGTCCCCTTAATTATTTTCACACAGACTAAATCGGTCGCATTAACGGGGCTGGCATTCTTCATTGAATGGGTTCCACGTGTATTGTCTTTACCTATTGCAGGCTCGTTAAGTGATCGTTTGGGAGGAAAATTTGTTTATCTATCGGCGGATATTATTCGTGCTATTACGGGCCTGATAGCGTTCTATTTCCTGATGGAATATTCGCAAAACTATTTCATAGTCCTCAGTGTAATGATGTCTATTAGCGCATTTTTTTATGCTCAGTCATATATTGCAATGGAATCTATGATCCCTAAATTGACAGATAAGAAAGATATACCAAAAGTACAGAGCTGGTTGCAAGCAATCGAGCAAGCTTCTTTGTTATTAGGACCAATTATAGGAGCATGGTGTGTTATTTATCAGGAAGCTTATTATTTGATCGGCTTAGCGGGCGGACTATTTTTATTGGCGTTCATTATGACCATTACGTTAGATCTGCCAGCACCTTGTAAAGGTAAAAAAGTAGACAGTTCTTTTATTGATATAGCCAACCAGGTTAAACGCGACTTTTTAAAAGCGGCTATGGTCTTACGCGTGTATCCAAATTTGCTTTTACTAACTCTGCTTGCGGTCAGTATTAACCTTATTATCGGATCTGTAATGGCTACTGCTGTCATTTTGGCAACGGGCCATTTTGGGCTAACGAGCAGTGAATTTGGATTTCAGCAAAGTTTTGCAGGTGCTGCAACATTAATCATGTTACTAGCATTACCTTTAATCATTAAGAAGGTGAATTTGTTTTCTGTCGGCATACTTTCCTATTGCGTGATATGCGTAGGCGCATTATTGATTGCTGTGAGTGACCAATATTGGGTTTACATCATGTGTTATGCGACCGTTATGGCCAGTGGAGTACTCTTCAATGTGTACATCCGCAGTGAGCGAGTAATGTGGATCCCTCAAGTACATTTAGGTAAAACAATTGGCCTTATTGTATTTCTCAACCAATTAACTTTACCAATTGTTGGCCTCATCATAAGCCTGTGTTCGACTCAAAGTGATATCTAAATAGTTTTTGGCCTATTAGGAATGGCGACCGTTACCATACTGCTTTTAATTTTTAGCAAGTTGAAGTGCAACTCAAGAATACTGACACCACAAGGATAGATAAATGAATATTACGATCATTGGAGCCGGGCTGGCTTGCTTTAATTTAGTAAAATCTTTAAGAAGACGTAAGTTTGATGGCGAGATTGTTGTATTAAGTCAATGCAATGCATCTCAATATTACAAACCTAAATTATCAACCGGCTTTTCAGATGCAATCGCACCTGAGCAGCATATTACAGAGCAACGAGATAGCTGGGCTGAAAAGTATAATGTTCGCATTGTTTCCAATATAACAGTGACCGAAATTGTTAGTACGAAAAAATGTTTGCTTAGCACTGCTGGAAAATTTTACTACGATAAACTGGTTTTAGCTTACGGAGCCCAGCCCAGATCGCTGATGAAACAAGATCAATGTCTAAAAGCATTTCATGATGTTAATTCATTAGAAAGTTATAAACGTTTCTTTGAACACACAATCGAAAATAATACCAACCCTGTTATTGTCGGTGCAGGATTAGTTGGTTGTGAGCTATCAAGTGATTTAGCTAATAGTGGCTATACACCCACAATTATATCTTCTGGACCTTATCCCTTTAGTGGTCTTTTTCCCAGATCATTTAGCGAATTCCTTAAAGATAAGCTAATGGCTGCGGGAGTAAAATTTATTGATAATGAAAAAGTCGTTGAAGTACGAAAAAATGCTACGGACATTGAATTGAATTTATCATCAGGTTCGGTGGAAATCACAACATCAGCAGTCAATTGCGCGGGTTTGGTCGTTGATACCCGTTTGGCTGCGAGTGCCGGGGTTCATACAGCACAGGGCGTATTGACGGATGAATATTTGCAAACAAATGTGAGTGATATTTTTGCAATCGGTGATTGTGCACAGATCTGCGGACAATTACATCAATATATAGCCCCGATCTATATGACGAGTAAGGCATTGGCCAGTACTTTGATCGGTAAAACGAGTAAGGTAAATTTAACGTTTTATCCAATTGAGGTGAAAATTCAGCAATCGCCAACTCGCTTTATGATCAAAGAGAAACCGGATGAATGGCAAACTGAACATACTCAGAACGGCATGATTGCAAGAGGGTTGCGAAATGGGAAACTTTCCGGTTTTGCGGTCACAGGTGATGCAGTTGAGCAGATGAATAGCTTAGTTACAGAGATGGTCACATAAGACTATTAACTATGATGAAATAACACAACAATCACATAAAATGAACTGGTATTTGGTACTGTCATCAGTAAAAAAAATGCCCAGGTTGCGACTGAGATAGTCGGTAAAGTGATTGCAATTATAGCACTGGGTAGTCAAGTGAAAAAGGAGACTTAATTGCCAAAATTGATGATCACTTTTTTACATATTAAACTGAACAAAGCAGTCGCAACATTAAACCGATTTAAAGCAGAGAAGCCCCATCTTGATAGCCAATTAGAGGCGGCGGTAGCACTTAACCAAAGTAATAGTGTTTCAGCGAATGAATATCAACGCATTCTATCTCGCAGGAACATTAATAACAAACACACTATAGAGTTGGTCGAAGATATTAATTTAATTAAAGAAAAGTTCAATCGTAGCGAAATCATTGCACCTTTTGATGGTATAGTTTCCGAGAATTTTATCCAATTAGGGGAAGCGATAGGATCTTTTGAGCCTATCGTCAGGTTGTTTGATAACAAGAATTTGGTGTTGCATGTTGAAGCACCCGTAGAACTTTATCACCGAATAAAAATAGGCATGAAGGTGAGTGCAACGTATACAAAAGTGGTATTTAGCTCAACGGTGATGACAAAATATCCAGTGAAAAACTTAAACTCTAGGAAGTTTATACTCAGAACCTGGGTAGATAGTGA
>SPKZ01001762.1_pt1 | contig 13008 bp, 10 predicted proteins | sample 2456571 | NCBI WGS metagenome assembly SPKZ01 (sample SAMN11192286, study PRJNA482655) | marine metagenome | biome: ENVO:00000447; feature: ENVO:00000244|ENVO:00000211|ENVO:00000569|ENVO:00002023; material: ENVO:00002151; isolation source: ocean water from marine abyssalpelagic zone ...
TATTGGCTCCATCTTTTATATGGGACAGGGCTAATAGTCGAACTCGCATTCGGCCATTCGTTTCTTTTGCGATGAGACTTGAAAAATCTATGTCTTTCATAGCATGCATTATTAATTTCATGTTGTTTTATGACATCTGTCATTAGATCACAAATTTAATCAGATTGGTATAAGCCATTGCTAGACTTTTATTTAGAGAAAGCCGCTACATTAATTTGTCGTGGCTTTTTTGATCTCGTAAATAATATTGTATTATCGATAATTGCTGCCTAATATACGTTCAATGTGTTTTTATTCTAGGCTAGCGCTTGTTTATACTCTATTTATTTTCTATTTTTATTAGTGCTGGATTACTGTTTTTAATACAGCCTATCATTGGTAAGGTGGTACTGCCGTGGTTTGGTGGTGGTTCTTCTGTTTGGACTACATGTATGTTGTTCTTTCAGGTGTTTTTATTACTGGGTTATTGTTATGCACATTGTTTAACAACATATTTGTCGCTTAAATATCAGGCGATAGTCCATTCTATTATATTAATCTTTACGTTAGCGTGGTTACCATTGTCGGTTTCCTTAATTGATTTGACGATTAATTCACAATCTCCTCAATATGGAATTTTGGTATTACTAACATCAGCCATTGGCTTACCTTACTTTATATTATCTTCTACAGGGCCATTATTACAATCTTGGTTTAGTTATACTGAGCCGACGGGGGATCCATATAGATTATATTCTTTATCTAATCTAGGTTCTCTCATTGGCTTAGTCATTTATCCATTTGGCATTGAACCTAATTTAGTGAATAACACACAGATGATTAGTTGGTCATTTGGTTATTTTGGTTATGTATTAATCACATTAGGCTTGGCGGCTTATCTATCACGAAAAAATATTGTAATGAAACGAGAATCACCTCAAATTATAGGCGGGTTTCATGGAGTGTTGTTATGGGTACTTCTCTCTGCGCTCGGTGTATCGCTATTGTTGGCTGTCACTAATAGCATGACGCAAAATATAGCGTCAGTTCCTTTCTTATGGCTATGGCCATTGATGATATATCTTATTAGTTTAATAGTTAGTTTTAATCGTGATAGTTGGTATGTAAGAAAATATTGGTTTGGGTTATGTGTGATTAGTACAATGCTTACATTATTGATTTATTTCATGGGGGCGATATTTGAGTATTGGTTACAGTTACTAATTTTTAGCTTACTATTACTATCTGGATGTATGATTTGTCATGGAGAATTGGCAAGATTAAAACCAAATTCGAACCGATTGACACTTTATTATTTAGCTATTTCGTTTGGTGGATTTGTTTGTGGGATTCTTGTATCCGTTATTGCACCTAGAGTTTTTAATCAATATATTGAATTGCCATTAACGATTATTGCCATTTTGGGGACTTTTGGATACCTCTCACTATTAAAGCCGCGTGGCATGTTAATTGTATATTTCAAATTAAAGCTTGTCAGTTTTAGTGTTGGATTGCTGACTTTAGTCGTGTCGTTTTGTTACGTAAACCAAAAATTTCATCAGTATGATATTGCTAATGGACGGAATTTTTATGGACAATTGACCGTTAAAGATATTACGGTTGGCAATATTAATGAACGGCGTTTGGTTGATGGCTCGACATCTCATGGCAGCCAGTCACTTAATCCTAAATTGTCTAAAATAGTGACGACTTATTATCGCTCCGATTCAGGGATTGGTTATACAATTAATGCGCTAGCTAATCGCGGTCCATTAGATATAGCTGTTATTGGTTTAGGCGCTGGCACATTGGCTGCTTATAGTCGAGAGCAAGATGCTTTGACTTTTTTCGAGCTAAATCCGATGGTCCAAGAATATGCGAAGAAATATTTTAGTTACATAGATGATTCAAAGGCATTAATAAACATAATATTAGGGGATGGTCGATTGTCTTTGAGCCGTCAAAAAACTGAAAAATATGACCTTCTAGTGATTGACGCGTTTGCAAGTGATGCGATTCCAACCCATTTGTTAACTGTCGATGCTTTTAGATTGTACCAAGCGAGAATTAAGCTTCAAGGCGTGATCGCTGTTCATATCTCAAATAGTCACTTGGATTTGGCTCCCTTAGTTTACGCAACGGCTAACGTATTGGCAATGTCAGCTCGTCTTTTTGATACTCCGGCTAGTTCAGTAGGGAATCCACGTTCTCAATGGGTATTAATCAGTAAGGATGAGCAATTTTTTAAACGAGATGATATTCAACCGCATATTAGTGAGAGGGTGCTCAATGTTAATAAGCAGCTGGTTTGGACTGATGATTTTAGTAATTTGTTATCAGTCCTTAAATAAAATTTTATTCATTCGTTTATTCTAACTCGTCTAGGATCAGTTGAATCTGTTGCAATTTAGGTTGTAGCTTTATCATGTTGTTTGGGCCCATTCTGATCATCAATTTTTGCACTGATGGAAGTTGTTCTAATTCCGGATCAGCAAATTTATACATCGCTGATGGGGCAACGAGCTTTATCGGTTGCTTAATGATTGGTGCGCTAATCATCACACTTATTGCCTGAGAGAGTGCTTGTTCGAATGATGAGTCTGGATAGCCTAGCTCTTGGTAAGCTTGTTTAAACAATGGCTGTAATTTTTTATATTGGGTTATTGCAAACTCAATGTTGATTGAATTGATAATATCAATATATATATCATAGCGTTGGTAACTGTCTTCGTTAAGGTATATTTCGTCATCTAGTTCGATAACACTAAATTTTTGGCTTGGAGCCTTCAGTGGACTAAATTTAGTAACGAGTTCCTCGCGAGATAAATTATCAATAAACACGACAAAATTACGGATAATATCTTGTTTGTTGAGTAATGAGCCAAAGCTTGGAACCCAAGATAACTCAACGGCAGTGCCTAATGTTAGCTTGTCAGAGTCATCTAATGTTGGTAATGGCACAACAGGATCTGTAATTTCTGGTACTGGCGGGCTTACTTCAGTTACTTTCTCTGGTAGCTCTGTGATTTCAATGACTGGCGGTTCCTCTATTATTTCAATCGGTAGCACCGTTGACTCTATAATAGGGGCAGGTATAGGTTGGGTCTCCACTAGTTCAGAAAGCGGATCACTATTGCCACTGTTTTGACTGTTATAAAAATAAGTACCTAATACAATGATTAATAAAGCAATGGCAATCACAATGTAGATTTCCATTGAATTTTTATCTGATGACATTTCATTGTGCGTGCTAACTTGCATGCTTACTTCCTTCATTAATAGATACTTCATTAGGCTTGATTGTAATGTTGCTTATCACCAAGCCATCTCGACACAATTGGATTAACCGACTGTGGAAAATGGCGCGCTAAATTATGCGCCATTTGTTGTATTTGTGGGATTAGCCATTGGTCTCTAATAAGATCGGCAATTTTTAAGTCGGCTAAACCGGTTTGTTTAGTGCCTAACACTTCGCCAGGACCTCTAATTTCTAAATCTTTTTGCGCAATAATGAATCCATCATTGGTTTCTCGTAGTACACCTAAGCGCTTATTAGCTGTTACTGACAGCGGGCTGTGATATAGCAATACGCAATGACTGGCTATGCTACCTCGCCCTACGCGCCCTCTGAGCTGATGAAGTTGTGCTAACCCTAAGCGTTCAGGGTTCTCAATGATCATCAAACTAGCATTAGGCACATCAACGCCAACTTCAATAACAGTTGTAGCAACCAGTAGATGAATAGAACCTTGCTTAAACTGATCCATCACAAATTGTTTTTCACTACTTTTCATTCTTCCATGCACTAATCCGATAGATAAATCACTTAAAAGTTCAGATAATTCAACGGCAGTTTGTTCTGCTGCTTGGCATTGTAATATTTCAGATTCATCAATTAGAGTACAGACCCAATAACTTTGACGCCCTTCAAGGCAAGCTTTTCTGACTCGTTCAATCACATCATCACGGCGTAAATTGCTAATAGCTACTGTTGAAACCGGAGTTCGGCCTGGCGGTAACTCATCGATCACTGAGGTGTCTAAATCGGCATAAGCAGTCATGGCCAAGGTTCGGGGGATTGGCGTTGCTGTCATGATTAATTGATGAGGAAAATAATTGCCTTGCATTCCTTTTTCTCGCAATGCTAATCGCTGATCAACACCAAAGCGATGTTGTTCATCGATAATCACTAAGGCTAAATTGTTGTAAGTTACCTCAGCTTGAAATACTGCGTGAGTGCCGATAACCATCTTTATGTCACCGCTAGCAATATTAGCTAAGGTCTGTTGCCGCGCTTTTCCTTTGAGTTTTCCAGCCACCCAGCCAACTTTAATGCCCAAAGGTTCTAACCATTGATTAAAAGTGACAGTGTGCTGTTCTGCCAGTAGTTCGGTTGGTGCCATCAGTACCACTTGATGTCCTTGCGATAACACCCCTAAACTGGCCAGTGCAGCTACCAATGTTTTCCCTGATCCTACATCACCTTGTACTAATCGCATCATCGGTTTTGGCTTTGCTAAATCGGTTTTTATTTCGGCTAGCACTCTTTGCTGCGCTTTAGTCGGCGTAAACGGTAAGCTCGCTAATAGTCTTTGCTCGAAAGGATTAATCGGTTCAATCGCGGCGGCTAAATGTTGCTGATTTTTATGTCTTGCTTGAAGCATAGAGAGATTGTGAGCCAAAAGTTCTTCAATGATTAAGCGCTGTTGTGCTGGATGTTGACCCTTGGATAATTGTTCGACACAAGCATCCGGTGGTGGTCGGTGTAAATAGTATAGCGCTTGAGCCAAAGGCATTTGGTTAGGATAAAGTTTGTCTGGTAGTAAATCGGCAATGGAATATTGTCTAAGATATTCCAATGCTTGATCGGATATCTTTCTTAAGGTCATTTGTTTAACCCCATCAGTAGCCGGGTAAACAGGGGTTAATGTTTCCTCAGCGCTAATAATGGCTGATGGATTAACGACTTTATATTCAGGGTGGATCATTTCCAACCCGCGGTTACCAAGTTTTACCTCACCAAAGCAACGGATTAATTTACCGACACTTAAAGTGTTTTTTTGTTGCGCAGAAAAATTAAAGAATCGTAATGTCGCACGACCATACAAATCTGAGATCTGACAAACTAACATCGCTCGGCGGCCTTGAGTCACTTCACAACTGTCGATCGTGGCAACAATACTGATGTGCTGACCGGGAGTCACTTGGTTTAAAGGGTATATCTTGGTGCGATCTTCATAGCGATGGGGTAAATGAAATAATACATCTTCAATGGTATTGAGCCCGAGTTTTTCGAGTTTTTCAGCCATTTTAGCACCGATCCCCTGAAGGTCAGTGAGTGGCGATGACAGCATACTGGTGTGAGGTAACATGACTGGTGACGTTGGCTCAGCAGTGAATAATATAATTGGCTAACATACAGCAGTCGTGCATGTTAGCCAAGAACTTTAAAGCACCATTACGCCATCCATTTCAACCAAACAGTCTTTTGGTAGCGCTCGTACGCCAATCGCTGCACGTGCTGGGTACGGTTGACTGAAGTATTTAGCCATCACTTCGTTTACGGTGGCAAAATTGCTTAAGTCCGTCATAAAAATATTAAGCTTTACGATGTCGCTCAGTGAACCACCGGCCGCTTCGCAAACCGCTTTCATGTTCTCAAAAACTTGAACAACTTGAGGTTCGAATTCATCACTCACCATGGTCATAGTTGCAGGTACTAGTGGTATTTGGCCAGACAAATAAACAGTATTATCTACCTTAACTGCTTGGCTATAAGTACCAATTGCTTGGGGGGCATTTTCAGTTGAAATTATTTCTTTAACAGCCATATTATACTCTTCTCTATTAATGTTTAGTTCTAACTATTTTTAATATATCGGGTAATACACGAACTCTTCGAATAACATTTGCAAGGTGAACTCGGTCAGTGACACTAATTGTGACATTGGCGGTATAAATTCGACCTTCTTTTTCTTCGGTCGTCATACTATGGATATTAGCTTCAGCGTGAGAAATTGCACTAGTAACCGCCGCTAAAATACCTTGATTATTAATCATATCAATACGGATAGAGGTAATGTACTGTTGCTCATTGTCTTTATCCCATTGAACATGAAGGTATTTTTCTTTTTCTTTTTGATGATCATGAATATTTGAACAAGTTTCAGTGTGAACGACTAACCCTTTACCAGGGCTTAAATAGGCGATAATCGGGTCGCCAGGGATGGGTTTGCAACATTTGGCAAATGACACTAACATGCCTTCGGCGCCTTTTATTGGCATGCGTTCAGCACTCGTATTTTCACCATTTTGTTCTAGCGTACCATTACTAAAGCGGTGGGCAATTGCTAAACTCATGACGTTGCCTAAACCAATATTTGATAATAGCTGTTCAAAATTTTCACTTTTAGTATCTTCAACCACTCTTGCTACAACTTCTGGTGCTAGTGAGTCGAGTTCAATATCACCCATTGCATGTTTGAGTAAGCGGCGACCAAGTTTGATGGACTCTTCAGATTGACGATTTTTAAGCACCTGACGGATCTTAGATCTTGCACGGGCTGTTACCACAAAATTTAACCACGCAGCATTAGGCTGTGAGCCTGGAGCGGTAATAATTTCGACGCTCTGACCACTTTCTAACGGCTGACTTAGTGGGTATGCTTTACGATTAGCTTTGGCCCCAACGCAGGAATTACCGACATCAGTATGCACCGCATAAGCGAAATCTACAGCGGTTGAACCTGAAGGTAACTCAAGTAAACGGCCGTCGGGAGTAAATACATAAATTTCTTCAGGGAATAAGTCTGTTTTAACATTTTCGATAAATTCGAATGAGTTACCAGCACTCTGTTGCAATTCATGTAAACTTTGAATCCAACGTCGGGCACGCACTTGCGCTGTGGTCCCTTGAGAATCACTGGTTTTATAATGCCAATGAGCAGCCACGCCTTTGTCGGCCATTTGTTCCATGTGCTCGGTTCTAATTTGAACTTCGACCGGAATGCCATGGGGGCCAAGCATTGAGGTGTGTAACGATTGATAGCCATTGGCTTTTGGTAGCGCTATATAATCCTTAAATCGACCTGGGCGCGGCTTATAGAGCGTGTGCATTGCACCTAAACTACGATAACAGGTGTCAATATCATCAACGATAATCCGAAACGCATAAATGTCCATGACATCTTCAAATTGAATCTCTTTACTCTTCATTTTTTTATAAATGGAATAAAGGTTCTTTTGTCGACCGAGGGTTTTAGCTTTTATTCCGGCTTCTTCCAACCGACCCGAAATTTCTTGCTCAACACTTTTAAGCATTTCGCGGCGATTGCCTTTAGCATAGCGCACAACCTGACTTAACACTCTAAAACGGTTCGGGTATAACCCTTTGAAACCAAGCTCTTCTAATTCGAATTTGATATTGTGAATACCAAGACGATTAGCGATCGGCGCATAAATTTCGAGGGTTTCCCGTGCGATACGACGGCGTTTATCTGGACGTAATGAACCAAGAGTACGCATGTTATGCGTGCGATCGGCTAATTTAATCAGGATTACTCGTAAATCTTGCACCATCGCCATCATCATTTTACGAAAGTTTTCGGCTTGCGCTTCTTCTTTATTGCGAAACTTTAACTTATCGAGTTTAGAGACACCCTCAACCAATTCGCCGACGGTTTTACCAAATTGTTCGGCAAGTTCAGCTTGGGTTACTGGAGTGTCTTCGATGACATCATGCAATAAAGCGGCAATGAGCGTTTCATGATCGAGGCGCATGTCGGCCAAAATCTGGCTAACGGCAACAGGATGAGTAACATAAGGTTCACCACTTGAACGAAATTGACCCGAGTGTGCATCGCGGGCTACAACATAAGCTTGTTTAATTTGTTCAACTTGTGATGGTTCGAGGTAACTGGACGCTACCTCGACAAGGTGTTCTATCAGATACAAATATCACCCCAAAGTGTTTAGTATTAAGGATGATGAAGTATCGACTCGATAATTAACCGATTCGACCTTCAGCAATAGCTGCAACAGCGGCTAACTCAGCTGCTTCTTGTTCACGTTGTACTAAACGCTCACATTCATCCATGGTAGCCATATTGACTAAACCCTGTTCTATTTCACGTAGTGCAACAACCGTTGGCTTGTCGTTTTCTACGTCTACTAATGGTTCTTGACCACCGTTTGCCAGTTGGCGAGCACGACGTGCTGCCACTAGAATTAAGTCAAAACGGTTACCAACCTGTTCTACAGCATCTTCAACTGTTACGCGAGCCATTAGGCACTCCTAAAAATTTATAAAAAATTGACGCAAAAGTGTACTCTATTTGAGCGACTCTGCCAATAGATCTTTAAGCATATCACAATGTTTTATTGCTTGTTGCGATTGTTTTAAACGATTGCTAATAATAATAGCACTAAAATCACTTAACGCTTGTTCAAAATCGTCATTAATAATTAAATATTCATATTCGTCGTGATGGCTCATTTCGCTAACCGCTTTCTCCATTCGAGATGCAATGATTTCATCGCTATCTTGACCGCGACCAATGAGGCGACGTTCCAACTCTGGACGAGATGGCGGCAGAATAAATATCCCTTGTGCTTGCGGCATCAAATTTTTCACTTGGCGCGCACCTTGCCAATCAATATCAAGAAATACATCAATACCTTTAGCGAGTTGTTGCTCGATGACCGTGCGTGAGGTGCCGTAATAATTACCAAACACTTCAGCCCATTCAAAAAATACGTTTTCTTCTATCAACTGCTTAAATTCAGCGACATCAACAAAATGGTAGTGCTGACCATTATGCTCGCCATTACGCGGTGCACGCGTTGTGTGCGACACCGAGACTTGTAGTTGACTTTCATGGCCACTCTTGTTGAGTAGCGCTGAGATTAAACTTGATTTTCCGGCACCGCTAGGTGCAGAAATAATATATAAAGTGCCAATAACTGACATAGTCATTTCCAACATTGATTGACGAATTCTGTGCGGGAATATAGCACAGATCTTGAGGGGTTCTAATGATTGGTTACAATTTTGTGCAGCCGATACTTGCTTTGATTGGCTATTTAAGTAATAAATATCAGCCATTAATTTTGACGAGGTTTGGTTGTGGCTGTTGCGGATATAATTTGTGGGCCAATAGTACGGCGGTTAACATCGCAGCAACTCGTATTGTGGTGGGTTAGTCCGTTCTATTGTGTTGGTCAATTCGATTATTACCTCCCTGATGATGGCTGCCATCGTGTCGAGTTATCAAGTGAAAACTTAAACGTCTATCCGGTTGGGCAAAGGGCTTTTATTCATTTATTAGATCTCGAATTGTCACTACCTCCGGAGCAAGTAATCGAATATGACTTATTGCTCGGACAATCACTCAGTGAATTAAAATCCCTTGCTCAAACCGCACCCCAGGTGATTTTTTCGGGTCAAAAGCGGCCATCGTTAGTGTGGCAACCACAAATCACCAACATGCTCCATGGATCCTGTCGCAATCCCCATCATGCCAGTGATGACAGCTTAGTGATCGGGGCACAAAAAGTGGCACAAACCCTTAATAATGTACGTGAGCGTCCGGCGTTGCTCATGCTTAGTGGCGATCAAGTTTATGCCGATCATGTTGCGGCACCAATGCTGAATGTAATTCATCAGGTGATTGAATTATTAGGTTTAAATGAGGAGATTTTTAATCATAATCGGATTAAAGATAGTCATCAATTATATCAAGAACAACACAGTTACTATCAACGAGAACAAATTTTACCACAGGTATCAAATAATAAGTGGTATCAACCTCAAGGTGTTATCCCTGTTTTTACCTCAACTTCGTCTCATAATCATTTAATTACTTTTAGTGAAGCGATCGCGATGTATCTATTGGTATGGTCACCGACGTTGTGGTCGCAACTTACTTTAGAATGTGAAGGGATCACAGCGCAAGAGCAACAGATTTATCAACAAGAACTCCTTAATATCCGAAAATTTAGTCAAGGATTATTGCAAGTTAGCCAATTGTTAGCGCATATTCCTACTTATATGATTTTTGATGATCATGATGTTACCGACGACTGGAATCTCACCGCACAATGGGAACAAGCCGCTTATCAAGACCCTTTTTCAAAACGTATTATCGGCAACATGTTAATGGCTTATTGGTTATGTCAGGGTTGGGGAAATGATCCGCAAAAATTTAAGGGGGATTTTTCCACATCGGCTAATGCCTATCGAGACAATCCAGATAAGGTTAATCATGATGCTTTTATAGGGCACCTTTATCAATTTCAGGGTTGGCAGTACACCTTAGAAACACAGCCTAAGTTGATAGTGTTAGATTGCCGAACCCGCCGCTGGCGTAGTGAATCTAACTTTAATAAACCGTCGGGATTAATGGACTGGGAAGCTCTTTGTGAGTTACAGCAGGAATTAATTGACCAGAAGTCAATTATATTGGTATCGCCGGCCCCGATGTTTGGGGTTAAAGTGATCGAGGCTATTCAGCGCATGGCAACCATCTTGGGGCAGCCGTTGGCGGTTGATGCCGAAAATTGGATGGCACATCCGGGCGCAGCAAATACGTTACTTAATATTTTTCGTCATCCGAAAACTCCGCATCATTTTGTGATTTTGTCGGGCGACGTTCATTACTCTTTTGTTTATGAGATTGAGATACGATTTCGTCATTTCTCACCCAAAATTTGGCAAATAACCTCCAGCGGGATCAAAAATCAATTTCCACAACCGGCAATTGGCATTTTAGATAATGTAAACCGCTGGCTTTATGGTGCATATTCGCCTCTGAATTTGTTTACTAAGCGTCGTCGAATGAAGGTGAAAGGACACAACGTTGCAGGTATCAAGCTGCAACGCCTGCATCCAAAGAGCGGACTAGGCTACCTAGAACTTCATTCGGACGGTTCACCAAAAAAAATTGGTGATTTACATAATGACGGCAGCTTTACTGAATTTTCATCTCGAGATGAGACTAATAATTAAATAGTGTTAATAATTGCTGCTGTTTGGTTAGCCAACCTAAAGCAACAATGTTTATTAGCACGCTGAGCCAAAAGATGGCTCTAAAAGGTTGCTTCTTCGATTTATGACGCAGTAATTGCTGCGCTAAAGCAGCGCCTGGCCAGCCGCCAATTAATGCTAGGAAATGTAAGGTACTTTCTGGTGTACGCCAGTCACCTCGTTTGGCTTTTGCTTTATCGCTAGCATAGATAAAAAACGTCAACAGACTAAGTATTAAATAACCAATAACTAGGTTTTGTGGTAGTTGTTTTAATAATGCGGCAGCGACAATGGCGCCAAGAAAAATGATCGCTAAATAAATTGAAAATTTACTGATCCCATTTTTCGTTTGAGCTTTGATCTTCTCTCCGGCAAATGTTGCTTTCACTGCGCAATATCGTCCCTGTGGATCTTGAGATATAGAAAAGGTGATCACATCATCTATTTGTGGTTGGCGTCCGCGATTAGCAAATGCTTTTTTATGAACAAACACATCCTTGCCACCGCCATTGGGCGTGATAAAACCAAATGCCTTAGCGGCATCCCATCGGATTAATTTTCCTTTCATTCGCATAGGGAGTGAGCTCTTATTGCAAGCATTCCTTCTGGTAATAATCACGGGCACTACTACGGCGAATAGGCTTGCCTTTTAAATCTTGAATGTCTTGCTGTAATTTTTTACATCGTTCTATTTTTGCTGCTTTTTGTTGTTGGGTTAAATTTTGGTGAACGTTTTGATTGGCACAACTTGCAACAAATATGATGAGTGTTGCAATGATAACTAGCTTAAACATAGCTGAACTCCTTGTTATTAGTAATTCACAAGCGATTACATTGATGATTTTTTAGTTACTTTATCAAAATTTAATCGCGATAGAAATGGTCATTATTTTATTCACTTTTAATGCTGTCGATCACTGTTAGGTTGTTTGCACCTCGAAAAGGATCAAGCTAAAGATCGCCTAGTTGGTGCATTTAACAATTTTAACATTTGTCATGTTGCGCCAAATGTTAAAGTTGTTAATTATGCATTGGTTGTTATCGGGGTTAACATTTTAGATCGTTAAACCAGCGGCTTGCGTGCTAATCAGACTGTGGCAGTTGCAATTATCAGCACGACAGGTAAATCAACAATAGTTAACGGCGATAGGAATTGTCATTATTTTACGGCCTTGATGCTTAAGTAAATAATAAATAACAATCAATACCCCCATAGCCCCTGCAATACAAGGCAATGAAAACCAAGGATCATTAAATATATTACCAAGCTGATAACATAGAGTTGCACTCAAATAAGCCAGAACAAAACTCCAAATACCCGCAAAAGCAGCCCAGCGATTATTTAACTCATTTTTAATGGCGCCCATGGCGGCGATACATGGGGTGTAAAGTAGAATAAATAGCAAATAACTAAAAGCGCTTAGCTGACCATTAAAGGCCGTTTGCATATTGTGGTAGGTGCTAATGGCAACATCTTGTTCTTGAGCAGCAGTTTTCAAATCGGTAATGTTACCGACGCTCATGCTTAAAGGATCGTCGGCTTGAATGCCAAGTAAATTGATTTTTATGCTGGTTATCGCGCTGTGCCAAGTGTCTGACCATGATAATTCAGCAGCGGTGTCATCAGCCTGTGGTGAATATAAATTATTAAAGGTAGCAACTAATACTTCCTTGGCAAATATACCGGTAATAATACCAACCGCTGCTTGCCAGTTTTCTGGTTTAACCCCCATCGGGGCTAGTAAAGGGATCACTACTTTTGCACTTTGACTCAAGATTGACTGTTCACTATTTTGATGACCAAATTGACCATTGCGATCAATCGAATTAAAAAAGTTTAATAAGCACACCACAATAATAATTGTTTTTCCTGCACCCGTGATAAAGCCTTTAGTACGTCGCCAAACATGGGCACTAATATAGGAAATTTTGGGTATTTCGTATAACGGTAATTCCATGATAGTGACAGAGCTATTACCTTGCAAAATGGTTTTCTTGAGTAAAAA
>SPKZ01007127.1_pt1 | contig 13003 bp, 14 predicted proteins | sample 2456571 | NCBI WGS metagenome assembly SPKZ01 (sample SAMN11192286, study PRJNA482655) | marine metagenome | biome: ENVO:00000447; feature: ENVO:00000244|ENVO:00000211|ENVO:00000569|ENVO:00002023; material: ENVO:00002151; isolation source: ocean water from marine abyssalpelagic zone ...
ATTAACAGGCTCTGCGCCTGAACGCACTAATTCAACAATGATGTCGTCTTGAATAACGATACCGCCAGCATAGGCAGGATCTAAACAGTCGAGTGGATTATTGATCCACAGACGCAATGATTTAACTTGCATATAAACTCCTAATTGTCAGGATTTAAAAAATAATAAAGACTAAAAAAGCCTTAATTAATCAAACCCGGATGTAGGAGCCAAAAATGTACAAACCGGAAAGGTACACAATCAGTTAATTTATACCCAAGTTACGTCAAGATGCTATATCAGAGATATACAGGGTATAAAATCACGGCTAGTTGACCTAGCCTCCAGTCAATCAGGTAACGAACAAAACGCTACCTGACAATTCATAATAACAACAAAAAATATCAATAAAGTCAATGTTAACTAGCAGCAGTCTCTTGCTCTGCAGATTTAGATTCAGACTCTGGTGTCACCTCATCTTCTACTACTTTAGTTTTTCGCGGCAAGATCAAGCTCATCAAAATTGCAGACAATCCGGCAACCGTCACTGAAGAACTAAAGATACTCTTAAGCAATGGCGAGAATGAGTTAGTCACTTCTGGTACAGCCACAACACCCAGCCCAAGACCAAACGATACAGCCATGATTAATAGGTCACGACGATCGAGATCTGCAGTCGCTAAAATACGGATCCCCGCAGAGGCGACAGTACCAAACATCACCAGTGTTGCCCCACCCAATACCGGTTTAGGCAATGTTTGCAATACGGCACCAATAACCGGAAACAGACCAAGTAAAACAAACAGTCCACCAATATAAAAAGCGATATAGCGACTTGCGACACCCGTTAATTGAATAACACCGTTATTTTGACTAAAGGTCGACATTGGAAAACTACCAAAAATAGACGCTAAGCAAGAGTTAACACCATCACCTAACACACCACCTCTGATACGTTCGATATACACTGGTCCACGGGTCGGTTCATTAGATACCATCGAGTTAGCCGTTAAATCACCCGTTGTTTCGATCGCGGTAACGATAGAAATAATAGCCACTGGAATAAACGCAGCTAACTCAAAATCGAAGCCGTATTTAAAGGGCGTTGGAATCGAAATAACCGCAACATCAGCAATCTCATTATTCACCATCCCCATGAAGTAAGCAGTAATATAACCAACCACCATACCGATCATGATACCGGAAAGACGCAGTACTTGATTACTTGAGCGGTTAATTAAGATGATAGTCGCCAAGGTGATACCACCAACAATCAAATATTTTGCATCACCCATATTTTCATTGCCAAAGCCACCAGCAATATCTGTCATGCCCACTTTAATCAGCGATAAACCAATGGTCGTAATCACAATACCGGTGACAACAGGCGTAATGATATGTTGTAATTTATGGATAAAACGGCTTAATACAATTTCAACAAACGAAGCGACAAAACAAACACCGAAAATCATCGAAAGAATGTCTTCTGGACTACCACCACGGTTTTTAACAATAAAACCAGCAGCAAGTACCGCACTTAAAAATGCGAAACTGGTACCTTGTACACAAAGCAAGCCCGAACCAATCGGCCCAAAACGTCTCGCTTGTAAAAAAGTACCAACGCCAGATACAAATAAGGCCATTGAAATAAGATAAGGTAGTTCACTACCCAGTCCTAATACACCACCAATAATTAACGCTGGCGTCGTGATCCCCACAAAACTGGCTAAGATATGCTGAAAAGCAGCAAATAACGCTTTTAGTGGTTCGGGACGATCATGTAATCCATATAACAAATCGTTTTTATTGCTTTCCGTGTTCATACCTACCTCAATTCAATTTGACAATAGTCTACCAATCAAAACTTAGTTAAAAGTCATGCTGTCCATTTGTAAATCTGTTACCGCAATAACGCTATAATAAAAATTATAACTACTAAATACTGTACACAAGATCGCAACCAAGTTGCAACAATGTTAAAACATAACAAATATGATAATGGCTAGAAGTAAGTAAGCTAAATAGTTTAAGAAATGAGGAATTGTAAATAAAAACAATAAAATCAACAGTATAAATCAAACGCCTCGTTACATCTCATTTTTAACAAAAAGTAAAATAAATGTTAATTAAAACGATAACGGTGTGATTATCTTTGATTAATATAGATTAAGAACAATAATCCCAATGGTTTTAGTACAATTTATACTGTAAATCAATACAATAATGTAGGCATTAGTAAATCAAGTTAAACACTACGTCCGCTCATCCTTCGCCGTTTCCATCACCACCAAGGTCGTGATTGAGTTTACTTGGGGGATCTCGCCTAACACATCAGAATGAAAGCGTTTATAAGCGGTTAGATCAGCAGTCTCGACTCGCAGTAGATACTCACTGGCACCTGTCACATTGTGGCACTCGGTCACCTGCTCTACATCCATGATCTGTTCTTCAAAACCACTTTGTGATTTTTTACTGTGGCTAGACAGACCAATAGTGACATATGCAATAAAACCAATACCCAATTTTTTGGCGTTAAACACAGCACGATAACCCTGAATAATGTCGGTGCGTTCCAACTCCTGTACACGGCGTAATGTTGCAGAGGCTGATAATCCAATCCGTTCTGCAAGCTCTACATTAGACAATCTGCCGTTCAATTTAAGCTCACGCAATATTCTTTCGTCAAACCTGTCCATTACAACCATTCCTTGTGTATTTTCGTTAATCAGAGCAAATATAGACACAAAATTTACCCCATACTGGCTTAAAATACAACTACACATAAAAACAACAATATGGATAAATATGGAATATCAACAACTTACAGCACTAATCACCTTCGCATTTGTTTCAACCGTATCACCAGGGCCAAACAACATTATGCTAATGACATCAGGTGCCAATGTCGGCTTTATGCGTACTATTCCCCATATGCTGGGGATTACGTTTGGCTTTAGCTTGATGGTTTTTTTGGTTGGTTTTGGTCTGATGGGATTATTTACCGCCTACCCTGTTGTTCAACAGAGCTTACGTATCGTGAGTATGATGTATCTTGTTTATCTCGCGTTTAAGATCGCTAAAAGCAAACCAATGGTAAGCGAAGCCTCCGATTACACCCCGATGACATTTATGTCTGCTGCCTGCTTTCAATGGGTGAACCCAAAGGCGTGGACGATGGCTCTCACTGCAATCAGTCTCTATGCCTCATCGACGGCACAGCAAGATATTTTGATCGTATCGTTAATCTTTGGGCTTGTGAATGTGCCTTCCGTTAGCTTGTGGACTGCAGCAGGAAAAAAATTACAGACAATCTTACAAGTACCAGCTCGCATTAAGATATTTAATTACTGCATGGCAGGCTTGTTAATCGGGTCAATTATACCGATGGTTTGATTTCATGTTGAAAATGATGAGGTATATACGGTGAGATAACGCTTGGTTTGTGGGAATCTTTACCCACAAACCAACGATGCTACCATGCAGGGGATATTCTACCAGAACGTTGTTTCCGTGTCAGGTACACAATAGCAGTACTCACTGCTACACCGATGAATACCCACTCCAAGGTAAACTGACTAATACTCAAGATACGATCAACATAGGACTCAATACTTGAATAATACAGATAAAATACAAAAGTTACGCCACTCTCAGTCAATATTAATAACGTTAAAATAGTCTGTACCATCAAATTTTTATATCTAGAATAATGGTTAAAATAAATCAAATAACAAACAAAAAATGAAGCGATCACAGGCTCAATAAAAGTCAGTGAGGCAATCACATCTACCTGCCATGGGTAAGGCACCTCTAAAACACCAGCTGAATCAGGGGACGTCAAATATGGCATCAGTGGCTGAGTTATATCTTGAAACACAGGCTGAATAAAGAACAAAGACAGAACTGTAAAAATGATAACGACTAGAACAGCTATTACTTTATTGTTTAACATTAATGTTCGACTAATCACGTTAATGACACCTGTAGTCATTAAGGTAAGTAGCAGTTCAGGTAAATAGTTAGAAACCCATAAATACAGAAACTGTTGATCGACGGTGTAACCCGCTGTTAACGGCAAACGTATAAGTAGCTCTTGTAGAGCAGCCATCGTAATAAATAGTACAGCCCACTGACCGGTAAAACTTAACGACGTTTTCCATTCTTTAATGCGTTCACCCAACCATAATATGCCCATATTTTGCAATATAAAAAGTGACAGTGGCACCCAGATTGGTTGATCGACCCACTGAGGGTAACGAACACCAGCATTAGTCATTTGAATGTGAATACCAACGGCAAGAGTTGCTACAATCAATAAATACAATCCGAGTAAAACTCGGGCTTTAATAGGTAAAACAATCATCGAAATCCTCTATTTTAGATATAAAAAAAGCCGTAACACGGCTTATGATCAAGGGCATGCTAAGCTGTGATATTAGCTATCGTTATCATCACTATTAACTTCAAATGCTAGAATGTCACCAGGCTGGCATTCAAGTACTTCACAAAGTTTATCCAGTGTCGATAACCGAACCGCTTTCGCTTTGCCGTTTTTTAATATCGAGAGGTTTGCTTCTGTAATGCCAACTTCTTGAGCTAGGTTTTTAAGGCGCATTTTTCGTTTAGCCATCATTACATCTAAATTAATACAAATAGTCATCCCAACTCCTTAAATCGTATGGCAGTTTTCATCAGCAAGAATATAACCTTCTTTCATCACCCATGAAATAATCAAGATGATAAAACCAAGTACTAATGTTAGAAAGTCCAATCCTTCAAATCCAACCGCCAACATACGCTCACCAGGCGGGTTATTAAACGACAAGATAACCGACATTAATGCCCCGTAAACAATAGAAGCACCAACCCAGTAAAATAAGCTGTAACCTAACTTTTGATAACGCATCACATTATCAAGAGTGAAAATCTCATTGCGTTCATAACTACGGAATAAATTAATCAATACTTTAAGTGCGTACATAGTGATGCTACATAAAAGTAAGCTAGCAATAGTCGCTAATATTCGCGTTGTTAACGTAAGCGGTAACTGTGTGTAACTATCGATATCATGACTGAGCTGAATGATCCCCCACGATGTAAGAAAATCATATGATGTTTCAACTGTTAACCAGTAATAACAGACTGCGATAGGTGTGAAAATAAATAGGCTTTGAAAAAATATACGTGCACGACGGCTTTGCTTTTGAATCTTGGACATAATGGAAATCCTGTTGAGTAGATAACTGGATATTAAGGCAAAAATAAGTATATATCAACAATTAATTATCGAATAACGATAATTAATTGTTGATTAACAAACTTCCATACGTAAATAAATTAGATTTACATCATAAACAATCACTAATTTTACGCTTTCTTTACGCGAACAACTGACACGAATTTGCTACAGTATTTACAAATCATTCTTTATGGCCTGTTTGTATGATGTACAAAGATTGGCGTTCTAACCTCGTGTTCTTCACATTCATTATATTAATGAGTGCGGTCTTAAGTAGCGTTATCATTGATCTGCTGTTCGGTGCAACAATTGCGGTACTGCTTATTTTGCAATTAGCCGTGGTGATAGTGGCCTTACGGTGTAACGCGAAATTTGCTTATTTTGCAGCTACGTTTGAAGCCGTGAGTTTCAATTTCTTATTTACGACACCGCGTTATTCATTACAGATGTTTCACATGGACGATATCGTGAACCTGCTGGTATTTATCATTGTGGCACTGACGGCGAGTCAATTGGCCGAGCATTATCAACGTCAGAAAAATGAGTTAAAACAAGCTCAGCTTAGAAACAGTATCCTACTCTCGGTTTCACATGATTTACGCACGCCATTAGCGACGATCATAGGCACACTAACAACCTTGAAAGAGTACATGGGAAAGCTCAGCGAGCGCGACAAAATAGAGTTGTTAGACAGCGCTACAACAGAAAGCCATCGATTACATCAATACATAGAAAATCTGCTGCAAGCAACCAAGTTGCAGCATGGTGCACTTAAATTCAATAAAAGTACCGATTCCATCTTAAACGTCGTGAACCAAACTATCGATCGCTTTCCAGAATCACGGCAACGCATCAAGCTCATCGCAGCAATGCCATTACCCACGTTGCAGATAAGCAGTTCCTTGATGGAACAGGCTATCTTTAATGTATTAGATAATGCACTCCGTTACACCCCTTCAGACAACATGGTCAATATCAACGCCTACCAAGCAGGTAATGAGGTCATGTTAGATATTCAGGATGAAGGCGACGGAATAACGCCTGAGCAAGCTGCACATATTTTTGATTTATTTTATAGCGAGAGTTCGCACAAAAATAATGACAGTGGCACTGGATTGGGTTTATCCGTCGCGAAGGGTATTTTGACCGCTCATGACGGTAATATTGAAGCAATTCCAGTGACGCATGGCTGCCTTATTCGTATACGTTTACCCATCACTAAGGGAGATCAATAAATGACTTATAAAGTATTGGTAGTCGATGATGAACCACAAATTCATACTTTTATTCGTATTTCATTAGCGGCGGAAGGTTTCGACTATATTGGTGCGACATCGATTAAATCAGCGCTGGATATATTTCATCGGGAGCAACCGCATATTATTGTGCTTGATCTGGGGCTGCCAGATGGGGATGGCACTCAATTTTTGCAGTCGATTCGTCAAACCGTTAAAACACCTGTGCTTATCCTAACGGCAAGAGATCAGGAAGCAGAAAAAGTACGTTTATTAGAAGCGGGAGCGAATGATTATTTGAGCAAACCGTTTGGCATTAAAGAACTGATCGTGCGCATTAAAGTGCTGGTTCGTGATTTGGTCGATGAAACACCTTGCTCAGATATACTCGTCAGTGATCGGCTTCAACTACAGAAAAGCACTAACCAAGTGTGGTTGGATAGTAAAGAAATAGCTTTAACTAAAAAGGAATTTGCTTTCGTTGAAAAGCTCATGAACCAACCTGGAAAACTGGTGAAACAGGCGGAGTTACTAGAAGATATTTGGGGACATACGCATCGCAGTGATACGCATTATTTACGCATATTAGTGAGTCAGCTGCGTAAAAAACTGAGCGACAGCGCCGATCTGCAACAACTCATAAAGACAGAATCAGGACTGGGCTACCGCTTAATCTCAAATAATGCCGAACGTCATTGATCCTAGAACACATTTCATTTACTTAACATAACGATACCGAGCAGCGCTTGCGGGGGCTTCTTTATCACTTTTGGAAAATAGAAAAGGCAGTCATTATGGCTCATTTTACAGTTATTGGTTTGGGACGGTTTGGCATATCAGCCAGTTTGGAATTAATTCATCTTGGCCATACAGTAACAGGGGTCGACACAGAACCTAAAATTGTTGAAAAGTACGTAGAAGAACTGACTCAAGCAGTTATCTGTGATGCCACCGACGAAAGTGTGCTAAGTGAATTAGATCTCGAAAACAGTGAAGCCGTGTTGGTTGCGATAGGGAAGGACATGCAGTCCAGCCTACTTTGCACGTTAGCATTAAAAAACCTTGGCGTAAAAAATATCTGGGTTAAAGCAAGTACCAAAGCGCACCATACGATAGTATCCAAACTCGGGGTATCACGGATAATTCACCCAGAAGAAGAAATGGGGATTCGTGTAGCACAAGCGCTTAATTATCCGATGGTGAATAATTATCTGTCCATAGGCCATGGATTTTATGTCGTCGAAATTCACATAAAATCAACGCTGCATGATAAGCCCATCTCGCAAGTACTTGGTCATACTCGGAGTAATGTGAGTGCGGTTTTAGTTAATCGAGAACAAGAAGTTTTCACTCATATTGATGATGATTTTATATTGCATGTGAATGACATTTTATTGCTGTGTGGCACACGTTCAGATCTAAAGAACATCGCTCCAAGGTTGGTTTAACGTGGTGTTATGGCATCCTTCAACCTCACCTATTGAGCGCAAGCCCAAAGCGGGTAAAAAATTACTTGGCGCACCACCGCTCATCTTGAGTGGCAGTTTTGCACTTTTAATTCTGCTTGGAACCTGTTTACTGAAATTACCCATGGCAACACTAGAACCGATCTCTTGGTTGCAAAGTTTTTTTACCGCGACATCGGCAGTAACCGTCACTGGATTGGTTGTAGTTGATACTGGCACCGCATTCACGCCATTTGGTCAAACCATTATTGCGCTATTGATTCAATGCGGCGGTCTGGGGTTAATGACGTTCGCGATTGTCACACTGATTGCGCTGGGTGGAAAAATCGGTTTTTTACAATGCACAGTGGCAAGAGAAGCCTTTAACCAAACCGATACCTCGACATTAGTATCCACAGCCAAGTCGGTATTGGTCTTTTCGTTATTCGTAGAACTGGTTGGTATGGTGATCCTCTCGGTATACTGGAGTGGCGAACTGGGTTGGACGACCAGTTTGTTCCATGGCTTTTTCTATACCATTAGCGCATTTAACAATGCTGGTTTTGCCTTGAGTGCCGATAGCTTGATGCCTTATGTCGCCGATCCTGTTGTTAACCTGACTATTACAGGGCTACTCATTATCGGCGGTCTTGGGTTTTCAGTCTGGACTGATCTACGCCGTAACCGACGCTGGTCACGTTTAACCGTTTATAGCCGGATGATGATTACAGGCACAATATCCATCAATGCGGTCGCCGTTATTGCCATCTATCTAATTGAATACAACAACCCGAATACTTTAGCGCCACTCAGCGAACTGGGAAAATGGTTAGCATCTTGGTTTCAGGCTGTCAGCCCTCGTACAGCAGGCTTTAATACCTTAGCGATTGACCAACTTGAAGATGCAACCACAACGATAATGCTAGTATTAATGTTCATTGGTGGGGGCTCGTCAAGCACCGCCAGCGGAATAAAAGTAGTCACCTTTATGTTACTGATTATGGCGACATATAGTTATTTGCGTCGTGACGAGTCTGTCTACGTATTTAAACGTGAAATAGCGAAAGACACAGTGAGTAAAGCACTGGCGCTTACGATGATATCGGTGGGTGTCACTTGGTTAGCCATTTTTGCACTCTTACTCAGTGAAAATGCGCCCATGATTGATATTGTTTTTGAAGCCGTTTCCGCTCTGGGTACCGTCGGTTTATCCCGAGGCTTAACAGGCAGTCTCTCCGAATCGGGTGAGTTCATTATTATTTTCATGATGTTTATGGGACGTTTAGGGCCACTAACGCTAGCCTATTTTCTGGCGAGTCCAAGAACAAAAAAACTGCGCTATGCAGAAACTAAACTTACGATTGGCTAGATGATTAAACGACAAAGTAAGTCTTGATTTGTGGGTACGTTATTCCCACAAATCAAGCGAGTTAAATAAACATAAACAAATAATATTTACAGTTACTTCACCTCATATTCATTAAATATTTTTAGCCCTATCTCCGCAATAACCTTATTTCGTTCAGCCATTGATAACTCAGTTTCAGTTAAATAAATACTGATGATGAGCGGTTGACGATCTGCACGCCAAACCATGGCTGTGATACCACGGGAACCATTACCACCAGCACCAGAACGGTCAGCGATAGACCAGTCTTGCGGTAGTACCGAACGCAGTAACGGATCAGATACTTGGTTATCTTGCATCCAAGTTTTAAGTTGCGCTTTATCGGTATCTGATAACACTTCGCCAAGCAGTAATGTGTTTAACGTACTAACTATGGCATTCGGTGTTGTGGTATCACGCAAGTCCCCTACTTTGGCTTCGTTCAACGCAGGTTCAATGCGATCTAACTGGCTCACATCATCGCCAATTTCACGTAAGTATGCAGTCACACCTTGAGGGCCACCGATATGCTGCAGCACAATATTTGCCGCGGTATTATCACTGGTCAGCATGGTTGCTTCACATGCCTGTACGACCGTAATATTGCGACCAACAAAGGTTTTAGTCACTGGCGACCAAGGAATTAACTCGTCCGCCTTTACCCCTATTTTCGTGCTGGTATCCAATTCACCATTAGCCGATGCACTTAGCATTTTGGCACACGCTAGCGTTTTGAATGTACTCATCATCGGAAAGCGTGCGTCACCATTGTGAGCCCACGTTTGTTTATTTTGCGTATCTAAAACTGCCACACCGATACGAGCAGAAATGCGTTGCTCCATTGCAGATATTGAATCGTTTAGTGTGGTCGCGGAAGCGAGCGCACTTGTGAATAATAAGCCAACACATAAGTATCGTTTTTTCATGATATATCATTTTATTGTCATCAAGGATAAGGCAGTTTATTACATACTATTTAATAACGCATTTTAATTATTTAATAAAAAGTAATGAATTAAGTCTTAATTACCATTCACCATATGGCATTTCAGATCGCGATACCATTACTATATCAATACTCACGATAACCAATAATCAATAATCAATAATCAATAATCGAGTAGTTAAAACAGTTCTCCATAATTTAGATAATTTGAAATATAAGGATTTACTTCAAATGAATGCCCCTATAAATTTAACATCCAATTTTGGCTCTGGTTTCGATGACTCAGGCTATATGACACCAAAGTTCAAAATTGAAGAGCATCTTAACGAGAATGAAGCGGCTGTAATTAAGCTTAAAAAATTAACGAGTATACTTACAGATCTTGACCAACATAAAATTGATTTAGAAAAAAATAAGCTCGCCGAAAAACTTTTAAAAGTTAAAGGTTTTACAAAAAAAATTATTGATCATGCAACAAATCTTCATGACGATTACACGTCTGCTATTTCTAAAATCGCCATAAAAGGAAAAATGAATAAAGAAGGACTTTCCAAGTATTTCATTCAAGGTTGGTACCACACACGTTACACACCAAAATTTGAACATATGTTTACCCAGCATCTTGCAAAAAAAGCTAATACGCAAGAGATTAGCCTTGATGATATTAATGACAAAGAAAACAAATTTACTAAGATGATAGAGCATAATATCGATGAAGAAGAAGGCCATGAAATTTGGGCTCTTCAGGATACTCTTTTTTTAGGTGTAAAAGATAATATTGATGTAATGACCGATGTTTTTCCTGAGACTAAAGCTATTGTATGGAGCCAGCATGACAGGCTAACTAGGCTGCCTTTTATTGGTTTTCTTGGGTATTCTTTTTATTTAGAATTTATGATTGCAACTCGATCATTAGAGCTTTTAGAAATTCTTAATAAAGTATTTGGTACAAATTTTAGTGATCATAAATTTATTTATTATCATTATATTGTAGATCAAGGTCATGCTATTGATAACATCGAACTCTTGGATCGTATGGTTCAATCTGAAGATGACTGTAAAGAAGTTATCGATAATATGAATTTTATTCACACGATGTACAAAGGATTAACTTTACGTTCATTTTCCAGCGAATAGTATCAAGGCTACCTATTCATTAGCCTTACAACTCCCATCTGTTAACGATAGCAACTAAGTTGCTCTAATCTACGACATAGATTAACTGCTATCGTTACTTATTTATTTTAATAAAGTTAATCAAGGATTTAATTAAATGTATAGTTATTTGCATAATATCTCATTTATTATCAATAAAAATGGGACCGACAGTTTTTTTTCTGGACGAAGTCTAGCTAAAGAAATGTATTCCAAGAAATGGAGTACAAAAAACATGTGTGATGACTATGACATTGGAATTGTTGCATTTTATGGCGATATCCCTATTGGAAATATCAATATACAACTCAAGAAAAAAAGAACCTATATCCCAAGTGAGCGTTATTTTGAACCGGGACTCTACCCTGAATTTATGAACGTTGAAAATAATAAGATTGGAGAGCTGTGCGGCCTCGCAATATCCGATAATCTTCATAGAATACCACGTGAATATGTCCTAGGGGGCTTGATTTTAAACGCTCATTTAGCTGCCATGCAAAATAGTATTTCAGTATTCGCAACGGTTCAGAAAAAACAATTAATAAATAAGCTAATAAATGAATATAACTATCCATTTTTTGAATCAAAAGGCGCGAATCTAAAATGCGATAACATGCCTGATGATAATTATTGGAAACATGAAGGTGCACCTAGCCTGTATTATATTAATCTATATGATATTGACACAATAAATGCAAGCTTTCACCTTCTAACTCAGCTTACTGAGAGTAATATAAAGATAGTTAACAAATTGGAAGCAAAAGATTATGATACTCAAGAAATTACAAACGTGGCATGATCTAATGCTATTAAAAGATTTAGAGAAAGAAAAATTATCATTCATCATCGGCTATATAGTGATTGGCGTAATAGCGGTTACAGTCGGCTTGCTCGTCTCTGCAGAAATTAACCTCGAAGGTTTTTTGCTTTTAGGCGGGCCTTTTCTTATTGGGGTCGGTATTGAAAAGTTGGTATCTCGACGTATTCGGCATTTACTTAAAATCACCTAATAACAAACTAATTTACCCAAAACGGTAAAAATGGGAAATTAATCATCTGGATAATTTATTCAAACAGGTTCAGAATTATCCATCTGATTAATTAATGGTGATGTATAAATGGATAATAACGATAGCAAAAATGAGACCTAGGTTCGTCACATAGATAGACCAACAAAATCTTCCGACACCAATATCCGCCAGCATTTAATCACGGTGGCATTTGAGCTATTCGCCGATAATGACTACAACCAAGTTAGCACCCGAAAAATTGCTATCGCAGCCAATACCACACCAGCGATGATCCGCTATTACTTTCAAAACAAAGAAGGTTTGTTCCATGCGGCCATGTCGCAATACCGCCAGCCGGTATTGAATACTTTAAAACAATATGCCGACAAGCCATCGTTAGATAATCTGCATAACATATTTACGATTTACTACACGATGGTCCAAGAGAACAAGAATTTACACCACATTGTCAGACGTAATATGTTCAGTGAGAACAACCCGCAAATAAAAGCACACATCATTAAAGAAGGTCCTCAAAAAACCTTTAAATTAATCAAAACAATGCTCACTAAATTACAAACCAAAGGCGATATCAAACCAGAGATTG
>SPKZ01012282.1_pt1 | contig 13002 bp, 22 predicted proteins | sample 2456571 | NCBI WGS metagenome assembly SPKZ01 (sample SAMN11192286, study PRJNA482655) | marine metagenome | biome: ENVO:00000447; feature: ENVO:00000244|ENVO:00000211|ENVO:00000569|ENVO:00002023; material: ENVO:00002151; isolation source: ocean water from marine abyssalpelagic zone ...
GTTTTTTGATTATTAAAAGTATAACGCTGGCTTTCATATTCTTTTCTTAATTCTTCATACTCTTTTCTTAATTCTTCATACTCTTTTCTTAATTTTTTGTAAGGTTTTTGACATATACCAATTTTTTGTAAAGCATTGTATCTTTCTTCTGTTGGAAAAGTCCAACCTTTCTTATATGAAGTAAGAATATTTGAAGCCATACCACCACCATTAGCAGCAGTTCCAAAGCATTTTAGATTAATATCTTTATAACTTAATTTTGTTTTTTTTCTTTCTTCTTTAAAATAATCTCTTATTTCTTTATATAAAATTAAATTATTATCTATATTTTTTCTACCTGTCTCATCTTGAAATGTATAAAATAAACAATACTCAGCCATTTTCTGATAATTTCTTAATCCTTTTGGCTCAATAAAACCATCTAAAAAACCTTTATTACTTGCCTCTTTAAATCTCTTATTCCAAACAATTAACTGCTTAAATATTAAATCAGTATCTTTATTTATCATGTTCTGTATTTCTACAATCTGTATAAAATCATTATGAAAAAAATAAAAACTTCCATTATCTTTTAAAACTCTTTGAAGTTCTAAAAATACAGAACTTAAAAAATCAACATATAACTCCACTGTTTTCCATTTATCCCATTTATCCTTACCAATATTATAAGGAGGATCAATTAATACTAAATCAACTGAATTATCTTTTAATTTATTTAACTCTTCTAAACAATCGCCATTAATTAATTTAAAATCCATTTTTTTTATTCTCCTTTTCTGTTTTCTAAATAAATTTTGCCAACTTTAATTGTATGTAAAACAACTGAAAAGATGGCTAATCCTATGTATATGCTTGGACTTACTAAAACAAGTATGATTCCTAATGTTGCTGAAAGCAAATGTATTAAGTAATCAAATCTGTATTGCTCCATGTATCTTAATTTTTCTAATAGTTTTTTCATAATCAAAACTCCTTCTTGTAATGTTTACATTTATATTTGATAACTTCTTCACAGAAAACATCAATAAAGTTTTCATTAACATAATAACGTATTCTTTCACCTTTTTTGTTTCTGTATATACCATATTTGGAAAACTCTTCCATATTATGAAGAGTAACATTTTGAGCTTTCCTGATATTACAATTTAAAAAGCCATTATAATCAAGAACTTGTAAACTATAATAAGTTACGTTATCTTTAATTACAGTTGGCTTTTTTAGTCTTTCGTTTACTTTCATATTTATTTATCCTTATTATTTAAGAAATCATAAAAATCTTTACTTGAAAAAATCTCATTCTCAACTTTTATACCATTATATTCATTCATTTCTTCAATAGAACTAAATCTTTTTACTTCTTCTGTTTCTGGCTCTATCATTATTATTGATTCATTATCTCTTAACATTTTATTTTTTTCTAAATTAATGCTATATCTGGTGGCATCCCAATCATGATCAGGAATACCTTCTGTTTTATTGTTTTTAAAATATTTTTTATATTTTGTTTTTATTATAGCTTTTATTGTAGTCAATACACCTATTGTAAACATAATTTTAAAAAATATTTTCTTTTGTAATATATAAATTTTTAATTTATTAATCATCTTTAATATTCCCTTCTTCTTCATTAAAAATAACAAATTTATAATCTTCGCCTTTTAATTTATTTTCTATTTGATAATATATTTCATTACCATTTTCTAAAATTATTTTATAGTTTAATATATCAACTGCAATTTGTATTTTATGATTTTTACAAACATTGCAATGAAAAATAAACTCTTCTAAATCACTTTCTATTTTAGTTATTTTATTTCTTAGTGCTAAACTAAATAATTCACCAAAATAAATAAGTTTTCTTTCGTAATTGTGAGGTTTAATCATCTTTTTTTCTCCAAGTTAGCTCTAACAAAGCAATCTTTTGCTTCTAAAAGTTTTCTTAATCCAGCTTGCTTTTCTGCACAGTCTGGAAGTTTATTATTCATATCTTTCGCTAACTCACATACAGGTTTACTTATTTCCTGTAAACTTTCTGGAAGATGACTATAATTGAAGTGTTTTAATATTCCGTTTGCTTCTTTTGGTTCTATTTTAACTTCCTCTTGTTTTACTTCTTGTTGATTTCTTAAATTATTTAAGTCTTCTTCTGTTAAATCATAATGTAAACTTTGAATAACTGATGCATTTAAAACACCAGTTTGAATTGACAACGAAAAGCCATTTAATTCACTATAATTTAAAAGACTATCTTTTGTAAAACCATGAAAACTATTATCTAATACAATTTCACTGTCTTCTAAACTTATTTTTTTTACTACATAATTAAAACCATCTTTTATTTCAAAATCAGAAAGACTAAATTGTATAAAAAACACCACAGTGTATTTTTTATTTATTAATGCTTTAAATCTTAAAGCTCCATGCTTTATATAACTTTTTGTAATTAAATTATATATTTTTATATTTTCTAATACCAGTCTTTTACTACAAAAAATATCTTCAATTATTGCTTCTCTCATATTAACCACCTTAAATATCTTTAAATTTAATATTATCTAAATCACCATCAAATTCATCAGCTTCCATTAAAACATAAGAACCATTAATGATTTCTTCAATATCGTTATCTAAATTAATTAAATTATCAAAAAAGATAACCTCTAAATCAAAAGCTTTTTCTGCATAGTCTTCTATATTGTCTTCTGTAATTTCAACACCTTCAATAATTGAAATAATAACCAAACAATAACTTGCAGAAGTATGCATTAAATCTTGTTCAATTAATTTATCAAATTTTTCTTTGTTATCTAATATTAATTCCCTTAATGCTGGAATATCTGTTACTAATGCTTCATAGTTTTTATTTTTAATGTATTTATTATATTTCATAATTTTTCCTTTTTTGTTCATAATCAATATTATAACATAATTAACGAATAAATAAAGATTAAAAAACCTTTATTTTATCCGTAGTAATTACTTTATAACCTCTTCTTTCAAGTTTCTCTATAATGTCTTCTAAGTGTAGCTGACCATAAGTTACCATTGCATTCTGTTTATAATCTATTGTGTTCAGTAATATATCATTTCTCTGTTCAATAATTATATCATTAAAGTTGCCTTTGACTCCCCAAAATTCAGCAGAACGGAAACTAAAACGCATTACAGCTTTCAAAAACCATTGTTGAAATTCTGACTGTTTTACTTTTTCAAAGTATTGTGTTTCTTTAACAACTTTGTTCATTGTATTTAGTTTTTTCTTTTCTTTATCTGTAAGTAAACTTGTATTGTTTTCTTTTAATTGTTTAACGATTTCTTTCATAGTTATATCAGCATTTTCACCACCAGAAGAAATTTCTTGGTGTGCTGCTTGGCTATCAAAGTTTAAAGATTTCTTAATATTATTCGTTATTGTTGTAAAGTCTCCGTTAATTCTTTTGAATTCTTCATAGTCTTCTTTTGAAGTAACTTCAACCTGTTCATAATAGTATTTATAACCTTCATTTTTATACTTTTTAATGTTTTCTTTTACTTCTATATAGAAATCATTAGGGGCTGCGTGAATCATTCCTAAAAGCACTATTTTATGACCGTCTCTTTCTAATGTTACCTTTTCTGTGTTATAAGTTGGCAAACCAATTGATCCTAAAAATATCATTAAGAAAACGTTAGTCATAAATAAAGTTTTAAAAATCTTTTTCCAATTTTCTTTTATTAATATATATATACTTATAAATAATGAAGTTAATACTTCAATTGTATTTTTTATTAATTTAATCATTTTTGTTCTCCTTAAAAATTATCAAATTTATTTTTTAATGTGATTTTTTTAACGTATGTTTCTAATCCACCAGCACGATCTACTTCTCTATTTTTAAAATAATATGTATTATTTTTTCTGTTATAATCGAATATTAATCTATATGACTGATACATTGGATTATATTCAAGTGAATATGAAAACAATGAGTTAAATACGTCTTGTGTTGTAGATTTAATAAATATTTTTTCTTCAATAGATACAAGATCAAATATATTCATTTTAAATAACTCTAATCTTTTTTCTATTTCATGTTGAGGTGGTTGTTGATGGTATTCACGAATTTCTGATTGAAATTTAGGTGTGATTATATACTGATTTAAATTATATTCTTCTTCATAAAATTCTGAATAATGACTCATAAATATTTACCTTTTCTTTGTTCTAATTCTATTATAGCATAATTAACGAATAACACAACATTAACGAATAAAAAAATAAAAAACTTGTTTTTTCATCAGTAAGCGAAGCGTTTAAAATCAAGTAAATTTAACCAAAAAAAATAGTCTCTATAGTTATACTATAGTTAGAGAATGGCTGTATCCCGCGCCAGTTATAGCTTGTAGAGGATCTAAAGTAGCGTGAAAATTGCACTTTTGTAGCGTGAAAATTGCAACCATTTTAACCGTATTTTTTTATAACTTTTATTAAATTTTTATTGTTCTTTAATAATGAATTTGTTGGGTATATTTCTTTTAATTCTTCTGATAAATTAAAAAAATGATAGTTAAAATAAAACTTTCCCTTTTTCATTTTGCTGATATAAATTGTCTTATTAGCTATTTTAAATTTATAATTTTTTCTATTTATTTTTATTAATTCAATATCTTTGTTTTTTAAATTAATATCTTTAAATAAATCTCTAATTTGTTTTTTTCTATAATAATTTAACATAAAAATTCCTTTTATTCGTTAATTATATTATATCATAATCTTGTTAAAAGTAAAAAAAGTGATATAATTGTAGATGAACAACAAGGATTTTATGAGTATAATTACATTTAGCAGAGAAGAGTTTATAGCACTCGAATCAGAAGCCAAACACGATTATTATTATTGGGAAACTGTTAACAAAACACGAAAAGAAAAACAATGTTTCAATTCAATCAGAAGTTGCCGTGTTGGTGTTTTCTGTGAATATGCCATCCAAAAACATTTATTGAATACTTATGATAAGATACTTGAACTAAAAGCTTTCGGCAGAGAAGAAAAAAAGAAAAGAAAACATTTCAGAAGTAAGCCCGATATTTACATGAGATACCTGCATAAATTAGAAGATAACAAAGAAAGTAAAAGAGATCTTCCGACAGAATTCAGTAGTGTAGAAAGAGAGCTTAAAATAGAAATCAAAGGCATATCAGAAGGCCAGCCAAAAGGTCAAATATTAACAACACACGGTCAAAAATATTATAAAAATAAGTTCACACATGTAGCATTTTGTGAGTTATATTTTGACGAACAATCAAAGACAGCATCAGTAGAAATATACTTAATAGATAAGATAAAAAGCATTATAAAATACCCTATTGCAAAGAATAAATTTGGTAAAGAATGCTATACTAATCCAAATTATTTATATATGGTAAAAGCCCATAAATAATGAGCTTTTGTAAAATTACACGTTAAACATTTATTAACGAGTAAGGGGGGTAATAGAATTTATAAGAAAAATAAACTTGTTATTTAAGCCTTAATTTCTTTAACATAATTACCACCAAAATATGAAACAACAACTGAGCTTAAAAACAAACCAAAAGTTGAAAAAAGTGTAACTTGATTATCTGTAATGTCTGGATTATAACCAGTATATAAAATTATTCCAATAATTATAGATAAAGATGTTATAGCCATCCTTCTTCTTATTTTCTCTTTTTCTTTGGAAATATATTGTTGTTTTATTTCTTCATCACTTAAAACAATTTTTTTATTTTCATTTTCAATATTAATTTTATTTTTATATTTTTCAAACATGTTAAATCCTATTTTTTTAGTTTCATTATAGCAAAAAAAAAGAATGCTTTCAAAACATTCTTTAATAAAAATAATATTTGTTTTTTTTTATTCAAAGATTTCTTTAATAAAGCTTTCTAATTTATCATATTCTTCATAACAACAATCGCTTGCACATTCTTCAATGTAATCATTAATATCAGTATTTACTCCACAAAGTCTATCATAATTTCTTTCAGTATTTTCATTTCCAAGTTGTATAACTTCTTCGTTATAAATCAACAAAACTTCTTTACTAAAAGGTATCTCTTCTTTTTTCATAAATTCAATTGTTGTAAAAATATAATCTTGTAAATCTGCACACATTTCAAAATAATCTTGTTCTAAAAATTCCATAATCTTTTCTCCTTTTTGTTTTAGATAATTATATTATGATATAAAAAAAAATATTGTCAACACCTTTATTATACTTTTTTACTATTAATTTACATTGAAAAAAAATTTTTTGATAATATAATATAAAAACTTATTTTAAAAATTGGAGACAACATGTTACAAAAAAATAAAATCAATCAATATAGATGTATTATAAAATCTACATTAAATTATTTAGATGAAATTATTCCTATCTCTGAATTTTCTGTTGAACTTATTCTTGCAACAGGAGTTCATGAAGGTAGAAATTTTGATTTTATAAAACAAATACAAGGCCCGGCAATTTCACCATTTCAAATTGAACCTGCAACACATGATGATCTATGGGAAAATTATATCAGATATAAACCAAAATTTGGTATAAAACTTTTGAAACTTGCTGGCGAAAATTTAATATTTGAATACTTACCACATGAAAATCATAAAGAATTTATTTTAGATTTTATTAATACTGAAAAATATAAAGATTTAAATACAAATCTTCTGGGTAATCTTTATTATTCAGTTGCAATTTGCAGATTAGTTTATTATCGCAGACCAACAAAATTTCCAAAACAGTTTACTATTGAGGAAGCTGCCAAAATTTGGAAACAAGACTACAATACTTTCCTAGGAAAAGGACATGTAGATCAGTTTATTAGAGATTACAGAAATTTTGTAGATTAAAAAAGTTTTAAAAAGTATTTGACATATAATATTTTATTATTTAGAATTGTAGTCATAAATAATTAGATAGTATTTTTTTTATGATTGTATCTAAATTAAATAACTATAAAAATGAAGCCGTGCTTTATTTATTATTTATAATTTTTAATTTAACTAAAAACCCCGTGGGTATTCCAGTGGAATCAAAACTAAGAGGATAAAAATAATGGAAGACAACAAAAACGAAAACAGCAATGAAAATGTTAACGAGAATGTTAACGAAAACAATAACGATAATTTACAAGAAAGACTTAATGAAGTTTTAAAGTATAACGAACAATTAGCAGAACAAGTTAATAAACAGAATTCTGAAATTGAAAAGTTAACTAAAACAAAAGAAGGTTTGCTTACTGACCTACAAGATAAAAAAAGTAAGATTAATGAATATCAATCTGCCGCACAAAATGAAGAAGAGCAGAGAGCTTTAAAAGCTGGCGATATTGATTACTTAGTGAAATCAAGAGTTGAAAGAGAACTTGCAGCACAAAAAGATCAATATGAAGAAGCTTTAAGAAATGTAAACTCTGAAAGAGATAGCTATCTTGAAGACTTAAAGAAATATCAAAAAGAGTCGCAAACAAGAAAAGCAAAAGATTTCTTAATGGAATCTATAATCAATTCAGATGTTCACAAAGAAGCAGTTAGTGATGTAATAAATATCGCACTCACAAAAGGAACAGTTAAAGAAGACGGAAGTTTTGCATTTGATAAAACCATAAACACGAAAGGTGATCAATATACAGCAAAAGACTTCTTAAATGAATTAAGAAACGAAAGACATTATTTGTTCAAGGAAGTTAAAGGAACGAATAGTAAAAATAACAACGGTGGTTCTGCCGCTGAAATGACACAAGCAGAAGTTCAGCAAAAAATTATGTCATTTAAGCAAGGATCACAAGAGCAGCTTGACTTTATTGCAAAAATACAAAAGCAAGAAATTAAAGTTGTATAATAATTTAATATAACAATATATTAACTTTTTTTTGTAGATTTTAAAGTAAAAAAAATCTACAATTAAATTAAAAAATTATAAATAATATAACGGAGACAACAACATGGCTAATAACTTATCAGCTTTATACACAACTGTTTTATTCCCTCTTGCTCTACAACGTTTAGTTGAGCGTCTTGAAGGTTTAAGATATATAAGAAACGACATCTCTACCGAGGTGATGAGACAAAACGAAACTATCATATTAGAACTTAATACTGATGATTTCGTTGCAAACGACTTCGCTGGAACTACTACTCCACAAGACGTTAACACTAATTCAAAACCGATTAAAATTGATACTCATAAAGAAGTAACTTTCAAACTTACTGATGAAGAGCTTGTTAAAATTCAAACTTCTGGTTTACTTACTGACGTTGTAAACAACGCTGTGAACGCAATCGCAAGAGCACCACTTACTGACTTCTACAATAAGTATAAAGACGTAAATAATTTCGTAGGTGATAACTCTGCTAATCCTATGAAGTCAAATGACATTTTTGACGCAGAACAAAAAATGTTCGAAAACTTAGTTGAAGGTCAAACTTACGCTGGTCTAACTGGTAAAGCTTACACTCAGATTTCAAAAGAACTTAAAGACGCTGGCACAACTGCTGACGGTATCGCTTCTAACGTTCTTCAAACTGGTGAACTTCCAACTATTTCTGATTCTTTCATTTTCAAAGATCAATTACTTGCTAAATTAAGACACGTTGCAGGAACAGGAACTGCTAAAACACTTTCTAATTCAAGTGTTGTTGCTGTTGGTGCTACACAAATAACCGTTGATGGTGTAGCTTCTGGTGATACTTTCGTATACGGTGACTTAATTGAATTTGCTGACGGTCAACAATTCTCTGTTGCAGAAGATGTAACTTCATCTGGTTCAAGTGTTGTAGTTAAGATTACTACTCCTGTTAAAGTTGAAATTGCTGATGCAACTGCAATTAATGCAATCGGTGATCACGACATTAACTTAATGTATACTCGTGACTTCGCAATCTTTGCAATGCGAGCACTTACAGAGCCTACTACTCTATTAGGTCTACAAGATGTTAACTCTATCCAGAACGTAATATCTGATCCTAATTCTGGCGTATCTATGCGTGTTGAAGCACACAGAATACCTCGTGAGAAAGCTTTCGAGTGGACTTTCGACATTCTTTACACTGTTCAAACTATCGATCCAGTGTATGCTTGCAGAATCTTACCAAGCTAATTTAACTTGGGTGTAAACCAAAGGGGATTAATTTCCCCTTTTTTTTTAAACGGAGAATAAAATGAAACAACAAATGATAGAGCTATATAATGAAGAAGGCAGAATGATTAAATGCTTTCCAAAAACAAAAATCTATAAAGATTTACTAAGCAAAGGTTTTTCACCTAAAAAAGTTGAAGAAGTTAAAGAAGAAAAAGTTGAAGAAGTAAAAAAAACTGTAAGACGTAGAAGAACTAAGAAGGAAGACTAAAAATGGATAAAGAACTTTATAAACAATTAAGTTCATTTTTAGGCGAGTTCAAAGGTTTTCAAGGACAACATAAAGAATTTGAAGGAAGAGTTACTGCTGATATTAAAACAATCACAAAAACACTTGATAATCATTCAGAAAGTTTAAAACTTCAAAATGAAATACTTCAAAAGATGGCTGTCAATGAGTTGAAGATGTCAAACTTTTTTGAAAAGCAAACTCAAATTGCAGAAGATATAAAAGATAATAATGAAAAAACTCAAAAAAAAATTACAGACTTAGAGAATAGAATAGGTAAAAACGAACAAGTAGTTAATAAAATAAAATGGGCATTTGGAATAGCAACAGCTATTTTAGTTCCTGTTTCTGTTTTTGCTATTCGCAAATTTTTAGGCTTATAAAATGGAACAGTTTAAAGTAGATCAAATAAAACATTTAATAGATCTTGAAGGACAAAAAGAAAGAATAGTTTTAGTTCTTGAAAAAGTCATCAATCAGTTAAATAGAAAAATATTACAATCAATAGATCCTGCTAATATTACTAAAACTGAAACTTTAAGAACTTTAAATGTTTTGATTAATCAACATTTCAGAGATTTTGATAATCAACTACAACAAGAATTAATTGAATTAGGTATTTATGAATCTACTTTTCAAACTGAATTAATCAACAAAGAAAAAGAAGAAAATTTTAAAGAACTTAATAAGGGTGTTCAAGAAGAATTACTTCTTCTTTTATTACTTGGTTTTTCATTCAAACAAAATTCAAATCAATTAAAACAAAATTTAAAAAATAATATAAATAGAAGTATCAATATTATATATAATCAGCAAACTTCAAAAACTGCTGCTGTTAACACTGTTAAAGCCAACTTAAATACTAATAGTGCTCAAATGAAAACGTTGGCAAGAACTGCGGCAACCAATCAATTAAACTTATCTAAATTAGAAACATTAAAAAAGAATAATGTTAAACGTTATCAATATGTGGCTATCTTAGATAGTAGAACAACTAAAATTTGTAGAAGGCTTCATAATAAAATATTTGAAGTTGACGATCCAAAAGCTCCAAGACCACCACAACATTTTAATTGTAGATCTTCTATTGTTCCAATTTTTGATGAAGCTGATATTTTTACGAAACAAGACACACTTGATGAATTTGTTGAAATAGATGGTAACAAAAATAATGTTGATAAAAATGGTAATTTTAAAGTAACAAATAATGATATTATAACGTTAAATGAGAGATTTAAAAGAGACAAAAATCAATTTGATATTTAGAAATTGAATTTTATAAAATTTTAATATATAATAAAAATAAAAATATAGCGGAGACAACAAATGGCACTTGATTATTTAACAAGGCAAGAAGTAGAAGTTTATTATAGAGATAGACAACTTCCATTAGATGACAATGATAATACTAATGAAGACAAAATAACAGAATGCATTAATCTTATTAGAGCAGAAATAGAGCCTTATTTAATTGAAGGTGGCTATAAAGTTCCGCTTACAGAACAAGTTGAAGTTAATTCAATTAAACATATATCTTACCCATTACTTGATTTTTATATGAATAATGATAGTGGTAACAGAACAAGAGAAACAATTACCAATTATGACTATGCAAGAAGTCTATTAAAAAAAATAGCTAATGGTGATGTTAACCTTCCTAATATACCACAAGATAAACCTTCACAAGATGATTTAATAAGTGTTTGTTTGGATATATACTAAAATGGGATTAATGATAGATAGTAAAGACGCTGAAAGAAAACTTAAAAAAATAGAAAACAATTTTAATAATTCAGAAGATTTACTAAAAAAAATAGGACAACAGTTAAATAAAAATATTAAAGGATTATTTACAAGTAAAAAAAATCCTTTTGGTAATAGCTGGACTCCTTCAAAAAGCAACCCAAATACATTAGTTAAATCTGGTGATTTAAGAGATTCTGGACAATTTAAGGTTAATGGTAATAAGGTTGTAATAAGCTATGGTAATGGCTTAGACTATGCAAGATTTCATAATGATGGAATAGGGCAAATAAAAAGGCAGTTTGTTCCAAATAAAGGTAGATTACCGAAGGAATGGAGAAAACAAACCTTTAATATTTTAATAAAAGAATTATTTGGAGACATTAGATGAATGAATTAGTTATTAGTGATTATTTACAAAATATTTGTGATAATTTAAAAACAGATTTACCTGGTGATATTTATTCATGTGATATTTATTCAGGTCAACTTGAAAATGATGCGAGCGAATACTTAAATTTTCAAGTTAACAAAAAAGCTCAATGTTATATTGGCATAGATGAAGCGATATTTAAACAAGGTCAAACTCTTATCGGAGAAGCTACCTTTGCTTTATTTGTTGTAACCATTTCAGATAGAAGAACACAAGGTTTTAGTATGGCTGGCATGGATATAACACAAAGAATCTGCGGTTTTATTAATAATAGTGATTGCTTTAATGAGGGAACGGCTGGCAGACCCACATTAGAAAGCGTTACTCAGATTGTTAATTCAAACAAAGATAAAAAACTTTATAATATTTTTCGTGTAGTTTATAAACAAAATATTATATTAAAACAAAAAAACTTTAATTAAAGACAACGGAGAAAATTAAAATGGCTATTAATAGTTTACAATCAAAAATAGGAAATACTGATGAGTATTTAGTTACAGAAGGTCTTGCTATGATCGCTCCTATCGATGCACAAGATCAAATTTCTGGCGCTTTTAGAAATGTTGGTTCATTAACCGACCTTACTATATCTCACACATTCACAGAAGTAGAAATCAAAGAAACTCAAACTGGTGAAGGTAACACTGCTGCTTCATTCATTACTGATAAAGAAGTTGAAGTATCTTTTACTATCAAAGACTTTTCTGCTGAAAACTTTCAATTACTTTCATTAGGTGATTCAACTGCTGTCCCTGCTGCTGCTGGCGAAGCTGGAACACAAACTGTTGATCCAGAAGGTTATTACAGAATCGGCAAACTAATTACTTCTTCTACTTTCGTTCTAACTGACGATGGTGCAACAATCACTTATGAAGAAGGCAAAAATTATGAAGTTGATGACGGTGGTTACTTCTTTATTTATTCAGAAGCTGACCAAACTGCAAAAAGTGCTGCTAATATTATAGGTGCTGCTACTGTTGTAGATTACACTTATGATGTTCCTGCTCAAACTCAGGTTGACGGTTTCACTAACAACACACTTAACAACTACTTCTCTTTTGATGCAGTTAATAAGTTAACTGGTGAACACGTATTAGTTGAGCTTCCAAAAGTTGCAATCAACCCATCTGACGCTGTTCCATTCTTATCACCTGATGCGGAAGGAACTGCTACTATCACTGCAAAAGCAATCATATCTAAGGCATTCCCTGATTTTGGTTCTTACAGAGTTAGTAAATTATAATTTTTATAATTATATTATTATATAAATAAGCTCTCTTGAAGTTTGAGAGAGCTTCTTAACAAATATTAAGAGGACAAATAAAATGTTAAGCAATTTCTTAGAAGATTATATTAAATATGAAATACAAGGTAAAGAATTAAAATTCAGAGCTTTAACAGTTGATAACTTATTTAAATTACTAAATGAAGAAAGAGA
>SPKZ01021403.1_pt1 | contig 13001 bp, 9 predicted proteins | sample 2456571 | NCBI WGS metagenome assembly SPKZ01 (sample SAMN11192286, study PRJNA482655) | marine metagenome | biome: ENVO:00000447; feature: ENVO:00000244|ENVO:00000211|ENVO:00000569|ENVO:00002023; material: ENVO:00002151; isolation source: ocean water from marine abyssalpelagic zone ...
AGTTCCCAGCCGTTGGCGTAAAGGCTGCGCGCCGGGCCGTGATAGACAAAGAAATCAATGCCGGCGTTGCAGGCATAACGAAGTTCCTGATCCGTGGCCTCCTGCAGCAATTCCTGGCTGAAGGGGTGATTGAACCACACGGGACCGGCGTCGGCGGGATGCTCGATCCAGTCGACATCTTCGGTCCGTCGGCAGAAAAAAGGCACCCGGTCGTGCCATTGCGAATCTTTCAGGAAACCCGGGCCTCCCGGCAAATACCCCAGTTCTTTTTGCTGCGTCGATCCCTTGCCGGAAAACATGTCCCAACGTTGCACCCCGAGCAGCGGCCGGGTTCGTTCACCCGACTCCGTCTCAGCGGCCTCGACGGAAACGCTGAAAATTAAGGCCCCCACCAGGATGAGAGGATTGAACGGCTTCATGAAATTCATCTCCTTGGTCGTGATTCTGCCTACCCACGTGCTGCTCAGACGATCCTAGACAATTGTCACTCGGGCTCAACGAGCGAACGCACGAACTCTGTCAAGAATTGCATCACATCGTTATTCTTCGTCTTGCTAAGGGTATGCACAAGTTCTGCACGATCCCCAATCCCCAGCCCTTGGTATTTATCAATCACCTTCAACCCATGCGCAGGATCGTGAATATCTCCGACGACTCCGGGTTCCTTTCGATAAGCAAGAAAGATCGGGGGTGCCTCCTTGGTGATCGGCTCCAGTAAACGCTCATCAAAAGAATTGCCTGGAAGAGCCTGTCCCATATAGATCCCCAAAATGGCCGGATCCCCGGAATGAGCAAGTGCCCAGCTCACGTAGCTGCCCCTTGATTGTCCACCAATAATGACCCTATCGACATCGAGGTGATAGGTTTCGGCATTCTCCTTCACCCAGTCAAACATCACTTTGGCGTCTGCCATGCAGATTTGCAGATCGGGAAGCCCTTTAACCTCCGCAATCGATTCCCAGCTAACAATCGCGATACCCGCTTCTACGGCACGATCGGCCCAGGAACTTTTCACGTCATTGGCTGTGGAGCCGTTGTGATGGGCATAGATGAAGACCGGCGCCGGATCCTCACCTTCCGGCAAATAGAGGTTCAACCATTGCCTTTCTTCCGTTCCATAGGACACCTGCCGGTGGGTTGGGGTATTGACTTGACCGACAAGATCAACAGGCACAAACCAAAGGGCGCATCCTAAGATCAGTAGATATTTTAAGGCCATAACAGGTGGTGTGTTCACCGGGAGAAACGCTACTCCACCAAATCGCCGATCCCGTCTCCATTGCTGTCCACCACCCCGCTGAGCGGATTCTCGATCACGGCCTGCCAGGCGATCTTTCGGAACACCTGATCGAGTTCATTACTGGGATAACCCTGCTGTCCCCCCGAAAAATTGATCTCGTTTTCGATCAGCTCCGGAGACTTCTGGTAGAGCGTCGAGTAGAAGACATAGCCCTCGAGGCGATCAAACCCGGTCCCAAGATGACCCCGGTGATCTCTCCAGATGGAACGATCCTCACCGGTGACCATCTTGTGAAGGCTTTTGACGCCCGGCAGCTCTCCCTTTACCTGGAGAACCGCCGCCTTAGTGACGGCCAGCGAGGTGGGGATGATGTAGATTTTGTCAGGGTATTCCTCCTGCATCCCGGAGATGAGCCCCTTGAACCGTTCGTGCTTTTCAGACTCTGCTGCCGTGAGGAATTCGGCGGTATATTCCGACTCATCTGCGGGTGGTTTTCCACCGTCGAACGGCCAAAGCCGAATCCAGGCGTCGGATAGGTAAAACTTCATCTCCGGGTTATATTTCAGGCAGTAATCGATCCAACAGCGGTAGTATTCCGGCTGATCCTGATCGTAGGGCCCCCACAACATGACATCCCAACCGGCATTCGCGATTGCGGGCAGCAGCTTAGGCTTCGGCTTTCGGTCGAAGCCGAAGATTCCGTTTTCCTGCTCCCATTTGTAGCGAACGCTTCCCGTCATGCCGCCGCCGGTGTGAGTGTGAAGCGGTTGGCTGAAGCCGGCCGCCTCGCAAATGTGCGGCAGCGTTCGATAGCCGGGCATCATGAAGCTATGCCCGGTTGCGATGACCCTCAGGACGCCATCGTCTGACTTCGGAAGATCGGGAAAGTCCCCGCCATACTGCTCCATCAATTGGGCGGGAGTCAGGTAGCAGACCGCATGTTCCGGAAACCTTTCTTCCTTCCAGCCGGGATCAGGGACGAAAGAACCTTTCTTGTTGGCGACCTGTCCGCGACTGTTTTGCAGAGCCTTACGGTAGGCATCGGCCTCCTCGGCACTGAGCTTGCCATCGCCATTCGCATCGGATTCCGGATACTGCTTGAGAAATTTCGCCAGTTGCTCCGGCGTCGCGGCAGCGGATTCAGTCGGTGGTGTCTCAGGCGTGTCTGTGCCGCCCAGTCGTTTGGCGAGTGCCTTCTGTTCCGTTAGAGAGAGAGCGCCGTTCGCATCGGTATCCGCGTCGGGATACCTTCGCAGGATCACCCTTTCGACGACGGTCCACTCAGGCCCGGTCAGCTTGCCGTCCCCGTTGCGATCGACTTTGGGAAACTGGGTCACGACCTGTTTCGATAGCGCCGGCAGCACTTTTTCAGCGACAGACGTGGCGGAAAACGCTCCGGAAAGGGCGCATGATATGCCTAGGATGGTGATCTTCTTCATTATTATTTTTCTTTAATTCATACAGGACGGGAACCGGGCACTTACTTCCATTCCCAGACATCCTCCTCCACCAAGCCCGCAAGTTCTCTCGCCTGGTCCGACTGCAGTTTGGCTTTCGCGTCTTGATCGTCCTTCAAGTAGGCATCCCAAAACAGGGTGCTGAGTTCTGATATCGCCGGATGGTGGTGAGGGATGTGGAGCCGGGACTCCTGACCCGAGCCGGCGAACGCATGATGCTGAGCGTCCTTCAGTACTAACTGAAACTTATCTCCAGCTGGCAGCCCCTCATAAACCTGTTGGCGGGATTTCGGGGGCATCGTCGGGCTGACCGGGTTGTTGTCTTTGGTGCCGGTCATGCACAAGACCGGGGCAGAGATCTTGCCGAAAGCTTTCTCGGGACTCATCGCCGGGGATGCCGACGGCGACATGGGAAGAAACGCATCAATACGTGGGTCTGTGGGAGATTCCCTCAGGAGAGAAACCTGCCCCATAAGGGACTGGGTGGTATTCGCACCGTAACTGTGTCCAGACAGACCGATGTGATCCAGATCCAGCTTGCCATACAAAAAGTGATCCGCATCTCGATTCCAAATCTCCAGCTGATCAATCACGAAGGAAATATCCTCGAGGCGGGCCACGACATTCTCCAGGCTGATCGCTTGTTTGAGTGCCATCAAGCGTTGCCCCGGCCCCGTGCCGTTCCTGATACTGCTGTCACTGCCCTTGTGTTGAACGAAGACGGCGATGTAGCCATTCTCGGCCCAATGGTTGCCCAGGTAGGGGCTGGCATTTCTGGATCCGCCAAGACCGTGGGAGAACAGGACCACAGGCTGAGGCTCGTTTGATGGTGTCAGATAAATCTTTACCGGAACCTCACGATTTCGGTCACTGTCCAGCGGCTCAAGGTCGGTGGTTGTGGCGCCCCCAGTCTGCTGCCCATTGCTAATGGCGAGGCAGGAAAGCGAGAGGAGCAAGGCTAATGCAATTTGTTTTTTGAACATCACTCTGCGAATAGAACCCCCGCCGGCCTCGATGGTTACACCTCGGCAGCCGATTTCTGTTTTATTTTTTCGATTTGGATGGCAGGTCCCACTTGTAACCTGCCGGCGTGTAGGTCACCCCATCAGGTTCATGATGCGTCGGCAACTCCTGAAGCATCATTTGCTTCACCTCGGCGTATTCCGGATTGTCGGCGAGATTCTGCCATTCCCAGCGATCGCTCTGGTGATCGTAGAGTTCCTCGGTCCCATCGGCGTAGGTGATGTAGCGATAGCGTTCAGAACGGAGGCCGTAGTTCTTGTAGCCAAAGACCGTCAGCGTGGTCTCGTCCCAATCGGCTTCCGGATCCTTCATCAGGGGGGTGAGGTCATTGCCTTCCAGTTGCCCTTCGGGCGGCTCGCTGCCCGTGAGCGAAACCAGGGTCGGATAGATGTCGAGCAGGTTGACCGGCTTCGAACTCGTCGTTCCCGGAGTGGTCACTTCAGGAACCACCCACATGAGGTTGACCCGGGTGGCTCTTTCCCAGAGCGAATATTTCCCCCAGCGTCCTTTCTCGCCGAGTTGAAAACCATGATCACTCCACAGCACAATAATGGTGTTGTCAGCATAGGGCGACTCTTCTAACGCGCCAACAATCTGCCCCACGAGGTCATCGACCAGCGCGGTGCAGGCCAGGTAAGCCTGAATCGCCGGCTTCCACTGATTCGTTTCCCGGATCCGATCCAGCCACGGGTTATGCGCCATCTTGCTGTGGGCCTTCGGCACATCATTGAGATCATCCTCCCGAAAGCCTTTCGGCAGCTCGATCTCCTCCAGCGGAAAACGATCAAAGTATTCCTGCGGGGCGTAGTTCGGCAGGTGCGGCTGAAAGATGCCGGCTCCGAGGAAGAACGGTTCCTGCAACTCTCCGCTGCGCAATTTTCCCGATGCCCAATTTGCGGTGATACCGTCAGGATGATCGTCCACCGTCACATCCGGGTGACAGGGGCCCCAATCGGCCTGGCGGGCCCATCCTCCCAAGGGGAGCTTGGCATTGAACTTGAGACCGGCGAACGAAGGCAGGTCCTGGGTTTTGCTGGGAAAGTATTCATCGAAACCCCGGCCCTTCACTTCGTGGGTGAAGTGGTAGCCATGGAAGAGCTTTCCTCCACCGATCACCTGGTAACCGTTCTGCTGGAAGAATTCCGGCAGGAGCACTGAGTGATTGAGGATGGGATTGTGAATGAGCGAGCTCTTGTTGATGTAGTTGCCCGACGTCGAAGGAAGGATCCCGCTCATGATGGCGGAGCGGGAAGGACCACAGGCCGGTGCGGCACAGTGAGCGTTGGTGAAAGTGATCCCCTTTGCCGCCAGAGCTTCCAGATGCGGCGTCTTTGCCTGGGGATTGCCCTTCAACACGCCGTTCCAGTCGTTCATGTCATCGATGGCGATGAACAGGACATTGGGCTTCGGCTTGGTCTCGTCGGCGGCCTGGGAGGGCAGGCAACACCACAGGAGCGAGAGAATGAGGAGGGTGCTCGGTTTCATAACGGCTTTACTCCTTCAACAGCTTGTCCACGAAGAACTCGACCTGGGAGGGGTATGGGGTCTCGGCTCCGGGGTACTTGAGATGGGCTTCGGCCTCGAGGGCATCGGTCTTTTCCTTTAGGGCGGTGCCCAGGTCGACGTGGTGGATGACCCAGCCGCGAATCCTCCCTTGGTCTGCGGGAGGCTTGGCATCCGGCGTCATGCCGTAGCTCATGAAGATGGGCGGATCGTCGGCGGAGATGAGGGAGAGAGCGGTGTGCCGGCTGGCCTTCTCGTTGGCTTCCTCCAGGGTCTTGGCACCCCAGGCGGCGATGCGGGCCTGTTCCGGGTCGGTGATGTCCTCGAGGGGGCGGGCCAGGGAACTGGGGTCGATGTCGGGCCCCAGCAGCTTGGTGATCAGGTTCCCCCAGAACTCGGGATCGTTGGTGGTTTGACCGCCGGAAGTGGCCACGCAGGTCAGGCGGGTGGACTCCCGCTCGACGGGATCCTCGCTCTCGGGATCGGCCATCTCATCGGAAAAGCCCAACCACATGCAGATCTGGGCGCCGGCCGAGCCCCCGAAGGCAGCCACGCGTTCCTTGTCGAGGTTCCACTCCTCTGCCCGAGAGCGCATCGTTTGCAGGGCCCGCCGGGCATCGTGATGGGAAGTGGGCAGCGGTGTGGCCTTGCTCATGTAGCGGTAGTTGATCGCGGCTACCGAGATCCCCGCTTCCAGGAGATCTTCGCGAACACCCTGGTTCAGCTTTTCCTTGCTACCCGCCCGGAAGCCTCCGCCGTGAATATAGATCGCCAGTGGTGTGGGCGTCTCGCTTTCAGCGAGCCAGATATCAAAGATCTGGCGCTCGTGATCACCGTATTTCACCCCGGCATGGGTGGGGGCTTGATTCCCCTCTGCCTGCTTCAGTCCTGGCTCCGTAATCTGCCCATTGGTTTGTCCTGCCCGGGCAGCCGCCCTGCGGATCATCGCTTGTTTTTCCTGGTCGGACAGGGCGCCGTCCCCGTCGGCATCAGCTTTGGGAAAGCGTTGTAGAATTTTCTGAGTCAGTGCGGCGTCTTCCTCTTCGGACAACTTGCCGTCCCCATTCGTATCGGCCTGCGGGGCCAACTTGAGGATCTGTTGTTCCAATGGATTGCCTTCTGCCATCGTCGAGGGGACTACCTCCGGCAGGATGAGTGAGGCTGCTGACAGAGCTATGACGGCGATGAGGGGGATTTTCATATCGTGAGATGGATAATAGACAATGATAAAGCTGGAGTGATCATCAGCGCCACTTTCCAGGGGGGGCTGCTTTCCCTGTCGAAGAGGTCAACGTTCGTCGCGCGATTACAGCGCATGATTAGCCGATAAACTTCCGAAACAGATTGTGCGTGATCTGCTGCACCCGCTCGTCCGGCCCCTGCTGGGCGACCCCATGCCGGACCGGATTCACATGTCCGGGAGGGCTCGACATTCCGTTGGCCCACCAGATCGTAGCGGCGTTAAAGACGACGTTCCCCTTAGGTCCATCGTAAAGAGTGGCGCTGTAATGGCCCACGGTGTTGTCCTTGATCGTAGCATCGCCTTCCGCAACAATGTTCATGCCGGGCAAGTCCATCGCGGGAGCGCCGTGCCATTCCCAACCGAGAAGCCCCTTGATCGAATCTCCCTTCTTCATTCCGGTGCCTTCAAAGAGCCAATGCTCCGGCATCGCACAGGTCCAATCGCCGCAACCCATGCCGCGTCCGGTATCCTGATCCTTGTCGAGTCGCCCTCCCATCAACATGGCGCCGTCGGGTCCCATGTTCAGTTCAAAGTCCGGTCGGTTGAGCAACTGCTGCTTTCTCTCTTCTGAAAGCTCATCGGCACCGGGCATGAACCACCCCTCACGTCGCGCGCCCCGGTAGGGCTGACCTTTTTCTGAAGGCAACAAGGGAACCACGCAAAGCACCGAGTTACCACCAAAGAAGGCCAGGCTCACCCCTTGCTCGCGGGCGTTGATGACGTTGGCATACATCTGTGTCGTCCAATACTCATCGTGCCCGACGGAAATGAATCCTTTGGCCCGCAGCAGCCCCTCAGGGTCCGCATGGGTGTCGATGTTAGAGATGTAGGAAACATCGTAGCCGTGCTGTTCCATCCAGAACGAAAGTGGAAACTCCCAGGGAAGAAACTCACCGGACCCGCCCGATTGCTTCATCGGGTTCACCGGGTGAGTGAACAACCCGTAAGGGCGATCAAAGCTCACCGTTCCACTGGGCACGCCGGTGGTGGAGTAGCCTTTCTCATGGGGCGTGTAAATGGAATAGTCGGCCGGCCAGCGATTGTAAGCGGACCAGGTCAGATCACTGCATTGGAAGAGCAAGTCGCAGGGGCGGTCATCACGCACGATGAAGATAACGTAGCTCTGGATGCCTTCCTTCTCTGCGGTGAGCTTGCCGAGGTAAACACCACTGAGCCAATCCTCCGGAATCTCAAATTCGACGGAGGGCTCCCAGTCGCATTCGCGGAGATAGTTTTCACCGACCGGCGGATCCGGCTGGGTTTTACCTTCGATGGATTCAAAGGTGCGCATGAGACGCCCGCCGTCACCGTTGTAATAACCCGTCCGGAAGATCTCCAACTTGAAGGAAGAAACTGGATTGGTGCTCACCATGATCTGGAGCGTCTCACCGGCCCGCACACTGTTGGCGGAGCAATAGCCTTCGATCCAGGGGCAGCGACCGTTGGGGAGGATCTTGTTAATCTTGCCGGGGAGCTGGCGCGTCTTTGTGAGCATCCAGTCACGAGTGCCGGGCTTCTCATTTTCCTTCTGAATGAGATTGGACTGACTGGCTCCCTTCGCCGTTGATGTTCCGTAAGAACCGGCAGCAATCGCCGCGCCTGCTGCGGCGACACCCTTGAGCAAATCGCGGCGATGCACTTTTGACTGAGAAGATTCGGGCTTTTTCATGAGGGGATTATTTCGCTTGTTTGAGGTAGGCGACGAGATCGGCGATCTCGTGGGGTTTGAGAAGAGAATCAAAGACTTCGGGCATCAGGGAAACCGGGGAGTATTGCGCCGATTCAATCTGCTGAATGGCAACGGGTTGCTCAACACCAGGCGCTGGCGCTAGAAAAAGTCGATTGGCTGTCTCACGATGAATCACGCCGGCAACCTCTCCTTGTGATTTCTTTTTCACGATCACCATTTCGTAGTAGCGGGCGATGGTGGCGCTGGGATAGACGATGGCCTCGAGCAGATCCCGCTCACTGCGGATCGCTCCGATCTTGGTCAAGTCAGGTCCAAACTCAACGCCCAACTCGCCCATGACGTGGCAGGTCAGGCAAAGTGACTGGCTGGTATTCTGGAAGATTTCTCTTCCGCGCTCTGGATCACCGCCAGGCAGGAGCGCTTCCAGCTCAACGAGCCTGGCCTCCTGTTTCGCAGTCATCTCAGGCGTCAGTTCCATGGGCTCGGCCAACTGGATCTCCGGCATGGTGAGAACCGCCCCCCCTTTCTTCTGCACCTGGCTCATTTGAAGAATGGTACGCGTGACAGGGTGCTTTCCGGGAAGGGATGCGATATCTGCCGCCTCAAAGAGTGCGTAGATGGCAGCATGCCTAAGGAACGGATCTCCCTCCACCTGGCTGAGTGCAACCAACGGCTTCACCGCCCGGGTTTCTCCCAGTCTTCCGAGTGTCATTGCCGCGAGGCGTTGTTCGCGAGGGATGCCACTCTCGAGGCATTTTATCACGCCTTCCGCCGCTTCATGGTCTCGCCACAACGCGATGCTGTGAAGCGCGGCGCATCGGACCTCGGGATCCTCGTCAGTGAGGAAGTCGCGAACCGCTGCTCGTGCCGAGTCGCCCAGAATCCGGTGCAGCGACCACAATGCCGGCAAAGCGTCTTCAGCACCCTGCAGTGACACGAGATGGGATGGAGTGGCTAACGCGCTAATGGAACGCCTCACCACGGCGGGACGGTTATCAGAGAGCCACGACACCTGCGGATTCTCCCAGTCCAGTTCAAGCCCTCGAGGATCCGGAGTGCTCTCGGCGCCTGTCTTCCTGACGCGATAAATCCCTCCCAGCACATGCGGCTTCGCGACCTTGGAAGTCGGACAACAAATCATGTACCAGCTACCCGTGTCCGCGACGAGGAGACTGCCGTCTGCATCTTCGATGACATCGGTCGGATGAAAGTCGGTTTGATCGCTCTCCAGGAAGACACTGGTTTCACAGTGGTAGCTCGAGCCTGCCTCACTCAACTGATGGCGGGAAATGCGCCTCAGATTGAAATCCGCGCAGAACAAGTCGCCCTTGAGGCCATGGGCGTCACTTCTCGCCATGACGATCCCGGAAGGAGCCGCCGGCCCCATATGGGTCATGGGAGGCAACAGGTCACCGGTGCGCGGATGCGGAGCAAGGACACGTGGATTCTCCCGGCCGTAAACACCCCCATAAACCGCATGCAGGACCCCGTCCCGTTTTCCCGGTTCCGAGAGATCAAAGAAGGTGCCGCTGAGAAAGCGTTCGCCTGCTTCGCTGAAAGCCAGGCCCACCGGGTTGTTCATTCCGCCGGTAATCACGACCTCGAGCTGGCTGCCATCCGGTCGCGCCCGATAGATATGCGCAGCACTGGATCGATGCTCATCACCGCTCCCGAGAGGATGTGTCTGTTCCCGAAAACCTCCCTTGGTCCAATAGAAGAACCCATCCGGCCCCAGGTAGGGCCCGTGCAAATCGTTACCACATCCGTCAATCGTGCCTCCGTCGAACCACGAAGTCCGTTCATCAGCGACATCATCGCCGTCTGTATCGCGCAGCTTCCAGATATGGGGTGGGGCGCTCACATAGACCGAATCCTCATGAATTAAGATCCCTTCAGGAAACGGCAAACCCTCAGCAAAAACGCTCGACTCATCGAAGACTCCGTCGCCATCCCGATCGATGACCCGCAGAACCCTGTGCTGGGGATCCTTCACCTGTATCGGAGCCTTGTCCGTATTGCCTGAACTGTCAGTCACGTAGAGAACGCCCTCATCATCGAAGGCCATGTGAATCGGGCGGGGGACCAGGTCCGAAGGAACCGCCAGTTCAATCGAGAATCCTTCAGCAAGGGTAAACTGGTGCGGGCCGATTTCCGTTATCTCTTCACCAACGACCGGGTTCGCGAAGACCGCGACGCCGGCCAGCGTCACGAGTGGTGTGCTGATCCGGTTTCGTTGAGAGGTGATAAGGTTCATCGGTCTTTCGAAGAGCGAAGTCACGAATCCTTGAGAATAGCGGACAGATTGAAGTTCACCGTTTGCTCAGCGAGCAATGCTTCCGCGACGCCCCGACCTTGCGGATGCCAGCGGGCAATGCCGGCGATCGTCTGCAGGATGTGGCTGGCGGCAACGTTGATATCCAGTTCCCTCAGCTTGCCTTGTTCTGCCAATTCCCGCATCGATGTACGAAGGAGTCCCTGGTAGCGGTCGACTCGTTGCCAGATGATCTCCTGCTGAGGCGGCTCGAGGTGCCGGCGCTCCGGGAAAAGAAGGGTTAATTCCAGGCCATGTTTGAAAAGAACACGAACATGCAATCGAATCATGTTCCTCAGTCTTTGCTCGGGATCTGCAATTCCCCGGGTCGGTTCGATCACCTCATGCTCCATCACATTCATCGCAAACTGCAGAATCTCGAACAGCATTTCCTGCTTGCTCTTGATGTGATGATAGAGCCCGGCCTTGGTCATGCCGACTGCTTCAGCGAGATCTCCCATCGAAGTGCCGGCATAGCCCCTCTGCACCATCAGGCTGGCCGCTGTTCGAAAGACTTCTTCATTGCGCGCCTGACCTTCCGGCGTGGGCATCAGGTTGGGTTGGGGCATGGGATTCATGACTGAGTTCCGGGATGTTACCGAACGATCGGTAGGTAGGTCAATTGTGGACAGTCATGTTTGAGTTTCGGGGGCCAAGTGGAGGGCGAAAGCACCGAACGATGGCTGATCATCCAGCCATATCTATGGAGACTTCCTGGCCGCTCGTTCGGTTACAACAATGGCCGAGAAATTGGCGTTAAGGCGGCGAGAGAGAGGCGCTCTGTCGGTTGCCTTATCTTGCGACGGAACGCTCAATGGTCAGCAGGGCGCTGTCGATGAGTTGCAGTGCCGTGCTGAAGCTTCCGTCGATGTAGTAGAGCACCCAGATCTCCTTTCCGTCTTCGTCATCTTCTTCCCTTTTGGGATAACCGACGAGATCGAGCAATTGGAAGGTGCGGGGGGTGATGTTGTCGATATCCACGGCGTAGACCAAGGAGGCCTGATCATCACCTGGCTGATTGATCTCGATGAGGAGACGGTAGGGCAGGGATTCCTCGGCATCACCCGGCAGGATGTAGTCGGCGGGATTAAAGGAACTGTTTTCGGTGGCGCCGGAGACCGCATCCACCTCGAGTTCTTCCGCAAGGTCTTTGCCGGAGGATTCTGCGTCGCGCTTGGCTTCCTCCCAGCCGCGTCGCTTGAAGTCCCAGTAGGGCAGGGCGGTTCGTCCGCCATCGCCGGTCGGGGTGTGCAGGGTTTTGATGTGATACTCGGACGCATTCTCCAGCCAGATCGCAAAATTGGGAGGGGATTCCGGATCAAATCCGGTGCCGCTGCGGACGGTCAAGGCCATCTTGTAACCCGGGTCGGGAGTGTAGTGATAGGATAGACCCAGGTCTGTCACCTCGTAGTCATCCAATGAGGGCCCCAGGTTTTTACTAAGACCGAGCACGCTCTTGATGGGGGTGGGTTGCCAGAGAAATAAGGCAACTAACAGAGCCACTACCGCAAGAGCGATCCAGACGATTCTACTTTTGAGGTATCGAGTTAACCGGTGGTTGTTGTTGAAGACATGCAGGGCAATGAGCCCAATGAAGACAAAGCCGATCAGCGAATGCAACCCGACGATTTGAATCGAAAAAGGAAGAGCAAAGGCCATTACACCCGTCACGGCCATCACCACGAAGCTGAAGGCAGTGAGCAGGGAGACGGTGCTTCGTTTTTTTTGACTCATTATGAGCGGAAGATGCTAGTCTTCCGTCGGCATACTAGGTTTTCAGGATGGGCTCTGCAGTCGGAATTTTGGCAAATTCCGTTACGGTTCACGCTCTCGTCCCCTCTGGCACAATCGCTCCGTGCTTCTTCAACTCCTCGTGAACTTCGGCCAAAGGCACGTCACCTGGTGATACCTTCTGTCTCGCTGCGAGGACCGCATTCACCGCGGCGGCCTGACCCATCCCCATGGAGCTGGCCTGGACACGTGCGGCAGAGTTGGCGAGGCGGTCGCTGCAAACACAGCGACCGGCGACCATGATGTTCTTGGATCCTTTCGGGATCAGAGCACCTCGTGGGATAGTGGGCACCTTGCCATGAGTGAGGTGCTGTGGTTTCACTCCGTTTTCGTCATGCAGATCGATGGGGTAGAAGCTGTAGGACAAGGCGTCGTCAAAGACTCGGCCCGTGGTGTAGTCATTCACCGTGATCATGGTCTCGCCCTTGATGCGATAGGTTTCGCGGCTTGCGGTTTCGTTCATCATCCGGTCGATGGTGACGTTCTCGCCGCCGGGTATGGTTTTGAGGAACTTGAGGAGGCGCAGTACGCACTTTCGTCCAGCCAGGTTGGTTTGGGTTTGCGTGGCGGCATTGGTCGAGTCCGCCCCGAAGATGTGGTTGCTGTTACCGCTTCCGCTCTTGATCGGTTGCATGGCTTTACCGCTCCAGGTGTCGCCTTTCTGAAGTCGACCTTCTTTGAGGGCCTCATCGTACATCTGCTGGATGAGTTTTACGTTTTTATTCACGACGGCCATGTCGAAG
>SPKZ01017863.1_pt1 | contig 12993 bp, 11 predicted proteins | sample 2456571 | NCBI WGS metagenome assembly SPKZ01 (sample SAMN11192286, study PRJNA482655) | marine metagenome | biome: ENVO:00000447; feature: ENVO:00000244|ENVO:00000211|ENVO:00000569|ENVO:00002023; material: ENVO:00002151; isolation source: ocean water from marine abyssalpelagic zone ...
CGATCGTGCCCTGCCCCGCCATGATCTCAGGATCATCAAATGGATGGATCCATGTCAGTCCCTCTTTCTGGCGTAGGTTTTGGGCATGCGCATTCGCTTCGTCGAACGTATTTCCTTCCAGAACGACACGCGCCCCAAAGGCTCGCGTGTGCTCAACCTTATTAAACGGCGTCGTCACCGGCATAACGATGGTTACTGGAATGCCCAATCGTCGTCCGTGATAGGCCACGCCCTGCGCATGGTTGCCCGCTGACGCTGCTACAACGCCGGCTTCTTTCTGGGCGTCCGTGAGGCGCGCGAGCTTGTTCAGGGCGCCGCGTTCCTTGAATGCAGCGGTAAACTGAAGGTTCTCAAACTTCACCCAAACCTCAGCGCCCGTAATCTCAGACAGCGTCTTAGAATGGCGCATAGGGGTGCGCTCAATCTGGCCGCTGAGGATTTCAGCGGCTGAACGAACATCATCGATTGAGATTGGCAAAGATTTGGTCATGGTCTTCGTCTTCAATTGGTCAGCGCGCACTCCTAGTGCGCCGCTCATGAAAATGGAAGCTTTCAATCTGTAAAGCTTGAGTTTACGAGAGCGGCGATGAGCAAACGAAACTCTGATTTAGTCACGATTGGCGTGATTTTGGGCGCCCATGGCGTGCGCGGCGATGTCCGCGTGAAGAGCTTTACCGCTGAGCCGGAAGCCGTTTTTGAATATGCACCATTTCTATCGGAACAAGGCGAGGTTTTGATCGACCCCGAGGCTGTCCGGACCGGTAAAGATCATTTCATCGTGTCGCCTAAGAAGAAGCGACAGAAAGAAGATTGGGATGGGATGAAAGGCGACAAGCTTTATGTCCCGCGCGATGTTTTGCCAGAGGTCGATGAAGACGAATTCTATATCGAAGATCTCGTCGGATTGGACGTATATGCAGGTGGTGAAACGCCGCTCGGGCGTGTCAAAGCCGTGATTAATCATGGCGCCAGTGACTTGATCGAGATCCAAGTCTCAGGTCGCCCAAAACCTGTCCTCATCCCCTTCACGTTTGAGGATGTTCCAACAGTCGACCTCGCCTTAGGGCGTATCGTGGTCGCTAATTTTGACCTTTGGGCAGACGAGTCTCGCCCGGAAGAAGACTAAGCGAACACGTCGCTCGCGCCGGCTTTCTCCAAGAACTCAGCAAACCCAGCAGCAGATTTCGCTGAGTCCATTGCTTTCGTTACGGATTTGAACGCGCGCGCCGCATAATGTTGCGTGACTTGCTCATACGCTTTGCCGTCAAGCTTGAGCGAAACACGCTCGGCTTTTGCTTCAGCAGCGTCCATGTTGGCTTTTGCCCATGGGAGATAGGTCGCAGCCACCTCGTCTTTGAAGAGCGGCAGCAGAGTTTCCTCAAGCTCAGCCAGCGGCACGAATGGCCCCCCAGCTTTCGGCTCTTCCATAAATTCGCTCCACGCGGTCACGAAAGGCGCGCGCGCGCGCAGCCATTCGCCGGGTGTTGGATCCATCAAGAGCTGTGCAACCTGGCCAGCAATCGCAAAGTCAGCGGAAGATGGGCGGCCGCCGAAGAGGAAGAGGCTTTTCTCCAAGTGTGCGTTTAACAGCGTGAAGAAGCGCTCAAAGCTCGGCTTTAGAGTTTTCTCATTCTTCTTTTCGATCCCAACCAGCGGTAGGCGATCGCGCATCCGCTTGACGATTTGATCACGTGTTTTCTTTTTCGCGCGCGGCAGCTCTCCATCAAGGAGCTGTTCCATCGTGCGCTCACCCGCAAGCTCGCGATCGGGCTTCTGCCCCCAGCGATTGAAAAACATCAGCTTATTGAGCCACTCATCTGCATAGTCTTCGAGAATCAGTGCGAGCGCCGCGCAGGCCGGATCGTCTGGCACAGCAGATGGCTCAGCGTGATCGGCCTCGACTGTGGCGAGGATGCTGGTCGAATCTTGGTTGGCTGGACGATTTGGCGACAGAAGCAGTGGGACTGTCGGGACACGCGCGAGCGCGGCAAATTCTTCGTCAGTCGCTTTGCTGCGAACGATCCAATCGAACTCCACGCCTTTATATCGCAGGAATGACCGCACTTTCAGCGAGTAAGGTGAAGTTTCGGCCCCGAATAGGCGGTAATTGGTCATATCAATCTCTTTGCGACTAAGCCGCGTGATTTAGGACAAGCATGACCGACTGCCAAGTCGAATAAAGCGGTGGCGCGGCGAGGGGTCCCGCGCCACCCATTTCACAAGCCTGATTAGGCCGGCTTGCGGAATTTCAGCGTCATGCGATTTGATTCGCCGATCGCGTCATAAGCAGCGCGCTCTGGCGTGCCCTCTTCTGTGCCTGAGCGAGAGGGTGGCAGACGCCAAACAAATTCTTCCTCAGATGGAACGTCAGCGGCATTAGAATTGACGTCTGAAGATCCGACATATTCAAAGCCAGCGGCTTCGAAAGCAGCGACAACCGCAGACTTTTTCAGATAGCCATTGCTTCCGTTTGCCCACTCATCGCTATTGGTCTCAGGACCACTATGCTGAACAACACCAGCAATCCCGCCTGGTTTGAGCACGCGGAACGTTTCAGACAGCGTGTCGCCCATATAGTTGGTTTCTTCATCCGTGAACCGGTTGAGATTGTGGAGCGCGCGAATGAAGAGGACGGCGTCCACCTGGCCGCTCGCATCCTCTGGCATTGCTGTGAGATATGTTGAAGCGATCCCGGCGCCTTCGACACCCCATTCAGCGGCTTGAGTTGGCCAGTTTGCGGTGCGCTCAACTCGAGTTGCCGCCCACTCTTCACCGAAGCCAAACTTGCCCCAAAGGTCGTCTGGGTAATGCGCACCGATCAGTGTACCTTCATCACCGAGATAAGAGATCAAGATTTTGGAATACCAACCGCCGCCCGGCAGAGCTTCTGCGACGGTCATGCCTGGCTCTACACCAAAGAATGCCAGGGTCTCAGCTGGGTTCCGCGCGCCGAAACGCGCCTGAACCTCTTCTGGTTGGGCTGCAAGCACAGCCGCCAGTTTGGCTTCCGCCGTCATTTCTTCGACTTCAGCAACCGCTTCTTCGACAGTCTCTTGAACGACCGCCACTTCCTCTTCTACCGCTTCAGTGACCACTGCGGCCTCTTCAGTTGCGGTTTCAGCTTCAGCTGTCTCTGTGGTTCCTACGGCGACACAGCCGCCAAGAATAACCGCCAGCGCCATGCTTGCTCCGGCCAAAGAATATTTCGAATTCAGGACTGGTTTCATCACCCACGTCTCCCTTCTCGCGTTAGGTTGACGTGTCTTAACGCAGAAAAATTCCCCTGTCGCGCGTTATCGACAAACAATACGACCATTCTGATCACAGACGCGTGAACTCATTATCGTGCTGTCCTTACGTTCAGGGTTTTCAGGTCTTCCCTGGGTGGATAGCATTCGCAAATAGGAGGTAAACATGGACCCACTCGTACAAATCGCGGAAGCGCAGCCCTATTCGAAACTTCTGGGGATCAAGATCCTCGAAGCCAGCAAAGAACGCGTGGTCGGAGAACTTCTTATTCGCGACGAGTTATGCACGTCTGGCGGAACCATGCATGGCGGCTGCATGATGAGCTTTTGTGATGTCCTCGGCGCGACCGGGGCGTGGCTCGCAATCCCCGAGGGCGCAAACGGGACAACGACGATCGATAGCAATACATCCTTCTTGAGCGGACCGCCCGCAGGTACTTTGGTAACCGGTGTCTCCACTCCAGTGCGCATCGGTCGCCGCCTATCGGTTTGGCAAACCGAAGTGACAGACCCGAATGGCAAAAAGGTCTGCCTGGTCACGCAAACGCAATTGGTCCTATAGAATCAGCAGATCCACGTTTGACGCCTCTCAGGGGGCATCGTACCCAGCGAATGATCTGAAATTAGGCCCCCAACATGTCTAAAACTATCTTTGTCACCGGCGGCGCAGGGTATGTCGGAAGCCACTGCGCGAAAGCTTTTTCCCGCGCGGGGTGGACGGTGGTCACTTTTGATAATCTGTCCCGCGGACATCGAGATTTGGTCAAATGGGGCGACTTGATCAAAGGCGATATTCTCGACCAAGCGGCGCTATCCTCAGCCATGAAATCCGTCCAGCCAGATGCCGTCGCTCACTTTGCAGCTTTCGCATATGTGGCCGAGTCGATGACAGAACCGGAGCTCTATTTCCGAAACAATGTCGTCGGAACGATGAATGTGCTGGATGCGATGCTGGAAAACCAGGTTTCGCATCTCGTCTTCTCATCTTCCTGTGCGACCTACGGGATCAGCAATGACCTGATCACGGAAACCACACCGCAAAACCCGATCAATCCTTATGGTCGGAGCAAGCTGATGTGCGAGCAAGTGATTCAAGATTATAGCGCGGCGCATGGAATGACGTCGGCGCTTCTGCGGTATTTCAATGCCGCTGGATGCGATGCAGACGGCGAGACTGGCGAACGTCACGATCCTGAGCCGCATGTGATTCCACTCGCCATTCGCGGCGCCATGGATGGGAGTTTCACCTTCAACATCATGGGCAGCGATTATGACACCCCGGACGGCACCTGCGTGCGCGACTATATCCATGTAACCGATTTGGCGGACGCGCACCGACGCGCGCTTGAATACTTGTTTGCAGGCGGAGAGAGCGACGTTTTCAATCTCGGCACAGGGCAAGGCTGCAGCGTGCTTGAACTGGCCAACGCGGTCTCGAAAGTGGCGGGTAAAGACGTTCCAAGAGTGATGGCCGACCGCCGACCAGGCGATCCCCCTATCCTTGTTGCGAGCGCCGAGAAAGCGAAAGACAAACTCGGCTGGGTGCCGCAGCACTCTGACATGGAAACCATCCTAAAGACGGCTTGGGCTTGGTTTGAGCAGGAGCAGACGCGTGACTAAACCCCAAACGATCCTCGCCTATTGCGATAAGATGTTCACGCCATCGGAGAGCTTTATTCCGCGCGGCTATAGCGCCTTTGAGCGCTTAAAACCCATCTATATCGGGCACACGATCAACGGACCGGTGCCAGAGGGCGCAGAGGCGATCGATTTGACGCCATTGCATGGCACATTGGGCACGTCTGGTTTTAAGCAGTTTGGCATAATCTCCAAGCAGCTCGAAGCCGAACTCAAAGCTCTCAACCCCATCGCGATCCATGCGAGCTTCGGGAAATCAGGCGCTTATGCTTTGCCGCTCGCCAAACGGCTCGGACTGCCGCTGGCGGTGACCTATTATGGCGGCGACGCGACCAAGACCTCGAACACAAAAAACTCAGCGTTCCGCGTTTACAATCGTCGCCGGCAAGATCTTTGGAACGAAGCGGACTTGATCTTACCATGCTCGGATTTCATTCAGCGCGAGCTGCTGGCGAAAGGCGCTCCGGATGACAAAATGGTTGTCCATCATAACACCGCTGATCCCGCGAAGTTCCAGCCGGGAGAAAAAGAAAATCTGCTCGTCTTTGCTGGTCGATGGTCCCCCAAAAAAGGGATCGATACTCTGATCCAGGCTCTAACGAAACTTGGCCCAGAGCTCGAAGGCTGGACCGTTCGCCTATGCGGCAACAAACCAGCAGGAGAACGTGACGCGTTCGAGCAAGGCTTGCACGATCAGCTTGCTGCTTCGGGTGTGAACGTCGATCTAGCTGGCTGGGTTCCTGCCGATGAAATGCCCAAACACTGGGCGGCGGCGAAAATTGCCTGTGTCCCATCGAAACGTGCGCCATCCGGCGATGCAGAAGGACTGCCCCTGGTCTGTATCGAAGCCATGCTATCGGGCTGCGCCCTTGCGGCAACACGCCATTCTGGAATTGTGGAATGCGTCGAGCATGGCGAAACCGGCTATCTCTGTGATGAAGGCGACGCGGATACGCTCGCCGACAATCTGCGAAAAATGCTACGTGATCCGGACGGCACCGCGCGTATGGGACAAGCCGGACTCGCGCGTGCAAGGGAACACTTCAACCTCCAAAAGCAAAGCCGAAAGCTCGAAGACCATTTGCTTCGAATCGCTGGCGTGTGAGCTTACGCCTCGACAATGACCTATAAAAAAACCCGCTGATCACATGGGATCAGCGGGGAAAATTTAATTCAGGCTGCGCTGGTTTGGGGGACGCTCGTCATACCTGAATGTAAAAAAGTTTACATAATTTCCTCGATCAAACAAGCCCAGATTTCAGGAGGCGCATGTTCGCCCGCCCGCACCAGAAATCGAGACAGTAAAAAACCCCGGACCGTTTCGGCCCGGGGCTTACGTTTAAGAAGTTCACTCAACCTAGGCTGCGTCGGCTTTGCCTTCTATGAGTTTAGGCTTGGTGCCTTTCGTGGGCGCGCCGATTTCAATCTTTCTTGGCTTCTTTGCCTCAGGAAGCTCACGAACAAGCTCGACGCGGAGCAGGCCATTTCGAAGCTCAGCTCCGGTCACAATTACGTGATCGGCCAGTTGGAAGCGGCGCAAGAAACCGCGCTCTGCGATGCCGCGATGCAGGAACTCACGTTCCGGCGCGTCTTCAGCAGGTGTTTTGCGCCCAGCGACGGTCAAGAGGCCGTCTTTGGTCTCAATATCGAGGTCTTCTTCACCGAAGCCGGCGACGGCGATTTCGATTGCGAACTCATCATCCGCGACACGCTCAATATTGTAAGGAGGATAGCCCTGCGCGCCATCGAGACGAGCCGCGCTGTCAATCATATTGGCCATACGGTCAAAGCCGACCATGGTGCGATAAAGGGGGGTGAGATCAATCGTGCTCATAATACAGTCCTTTCATTAGCAACTGTGACCTCCGGCGATCTTCAAAGCCGAGAGGTTTGATGTTCGGAAGTGTCTGTTGACCCAGCCCGACCATCGGCACTGGCAGAATTTCCGGTCACAACCTGCTTGGCAGCGCTGCGACACAAGTTATGTGGAAACGCGAACCGTTCGATTCAACCCTTTTTCGGAGCAAAATCATGAAGTCAATTTGGATGGCCAGCGCGAGCGCGTTGCTTTTGGCAGCCTGTTCAGGCGGTACAGAGGCCCCAACGGAGCCAGTGGAAGCGGATACACCGCCAGCTGCAGAAGCCGTTGAAACGGGCCCGCTTAGCCTGGCAGACTCTGTCGCAGGTGATTGGCGCTCGGACGACGAGAAAGCCAGAGACACATGGCGCAACCCAGCCGAAACTCTGGCTTTCTTCGAAATTGAACCAAGCGACACTGTCGTCGAAATCTGGCCCGGCGGCGGCTGGTATACGAACGTCCTCGCACCCTACCTCGCCTCGGGGGATGGCCAGCTGATTGCTGCCGTTTGGGACGTAAACGTGTTCGAAGGCGATCGCCTCGCCCGTATTGAACAGCGTATTGCGGATTTCAAAGCCGTTTATGAAGCCGATGCCGACCTGTTCGGAACGATCGAATATAGTGCGTTCTCTGCAGAATCTGGTGCGCTGGCTGAAGCAGGCAGCGCGGATGCCGTCCTAACTTTCCGGAATGTCCACAACTGGATGGGCAATGACTATACTGCAAAATTCTTCACCGATGCCTATGCCGCGCTGAAGCCAGGCGGCATTGTGGGCGTTGTTGAACACCGTCTTCCGTCCAGCGCAGAGCAAGATCCGCGTGCAGCGTCCGGCTATGTCCATGAGGACTTCGTCAAAGCCATGGCGGCAGCAGCTGGTTTTGAGCTTGTTGAAGGCAGCGAAGTCAATGCAAACCCAGCTGACACGGCAGACCACCCATTCGGGGTTTGGACGCTGCCACCGGTCAGTGCAACGACGGACCGCGAGGGCAATTCGCCAGAAGGGTTTGACGCAGAGGCCTATGCGGCCATCGGTGAGTCAGATCGCATGACCCTGAAATTCGTGAAACCGCTAGAAACGGTCGAGTAACCGTTCGAGGTATTCACGCTCGTCTTCATCGACGGCCTCATCATAACGGCGGCGTAGTTCATCGAGAATATCTTTGGCGCGCTGCCGTTCAGCCTCGTCGGGGACGTTGACGCTATTGCTATCGTCGACGCCGCCCATGGGAGACCGACCAAACGGGTCCGCGGTTTGACCTGCCTGCTGCGGATCACCGTTCCGATCCGCTTGAGCTTGATCGAGCGCTTCCGCGAGCCCTTCGGCAAGTTCTCTCAATTGCCGTGTCGCTTGATCTTGATTGCGAATGGCCCGGCCCGGATTTCCGTTCTCAAGCGCATTTCCGGCACGCCTTTGAGACCGCTCAATCGCATTCGCGATGTCTTCATCAACAAGACCACCGCCTCCTTCACCTTCGCCCTCTTCCCCAGAGCCTATGCCATTTTCCGCTAGATCTTCGAGGCGGTCGGCGAGTTCGCGCTGACGCTCAGCGAGGGATCCGCCTTCGCCATCGCCCTGCATCCAATCCGGCACGTCACCTTCGCCCGGCTCAGCGCCCTGTTGGCCTTGACCAGATTGTGGTCCCCCCGATTGACCGCGTTCACCGCGCTCCTCGGCGAGCGTTTCATCATTTAGCTCCCGCTGCTCCCGCAAGAGATCAGAGAGTTCTTGCAACGTCTCGCTTATCTCGCGTTCTTCTTCCGGAAGGTCTTGATTGTCGCCTTCGCCGCCTTCTCCCGGCAGTCCCGGGAATCCTTCGCCGGAACCGGACCCTTGCTGGAACTCCAAATTCTCAAGCATGTTGGTAATATCGGCCAGTAATTGCCGTGCTTGATCGGTCGCTCCTGTCTCCGCCAGGTCTTCCAGTGCATCCAGCATATCTGAAAAGCCCTGACCGCCGAGCCCAGATCCGCCTGGTCCTTCGGCGCTGTCTTCATTGTTGGGGGCTGGTTCCAAACCATTCGCCAAGGCTTCGGCCATTTTGGCCGCGATATAACGCTGCGCAGCCTGTTTGAACGCGTCCATCAAGCGCCTGATTTCTTCTTCGCTCGCACCATCTCTCAGGGCGTCTTCAAGCGCTTTCTTCGCGGCCATAAGGGCTGCGTAAGCATCCGATGCCGATCCATACTCCGCGCGCAGAGCGAGCGACCATAGAAGCGGCTCGGTTGATTTCGCTTCATCGGTCGAAACAGCCGCTTCGAGAGCATATTTTGCGGTTTCAAGACCTGAATAAACAAGGACATCTTTGAAATAGCGCGGCGCTTCATAGGTGACTGCTTCAAGCATAATAGCGCCGCGCTGGACGCCCGCTGGCGCTGTATCAAGGCGTTGCGTGGCGGACACGTAATACGCGCCAGCCTGTGTTGAATCGACGGCCGGTGCGCGCTCTGCATAAGCGTCGTCTTCCCTCAACACCGTCACCCGCACGTCCTGAATGGCTTTGGCGATAGGTTGGAGGAGCAGCTTTTCAGGGAGTTTAAAGGTGTAGGGATCACTGAGACCCACCTGCCCTGCCCCATCTGTTGCGATCAGCCAGACGTCTACCTGCGCGCCCGCCCATCGATTGCGCGTCAGGTCAAGTTTGGACTCGTCCTCCACTTCTTTCGGGCCGATTCCACCAAGTTCGACTGCGACCAGGTCTGGCTCGCGGTCCTCTCCTGCAGGTTTGATCGCGAGCTCAAGGCGCGAGACGCCGTAATCGTCGCTGACGGTCCAACTAAACTCAGTTCGGTCACCCTCTCCCAAAACGGGTAGATCGACAAATTGCACTTCCGGAGCCGCATCTGGAGAGGCGAAGACCGTCCACGATTTGCGTTCTCCCCACCAATGCACGGACACAGAGCTATCCGCCGCAATCGTCGCCGTCGCCTCATAGGCCCCGTCTGGCGTGGCTTCGAACCGATAGCTATCCCGCCCTTCTGGCGAAGTGATACGCAGCTTAGGTGCTGATGGGGCTTGAACCCGAAGCGTCATCATAGATCCAGTCGGAACTCGCGCTTCGGTTTGGTCCGTTTTCAGGAAAATAGGCGCCCGCCCGGTATGCTCTGGCGGGGCAATCCACGCTTCGATGCGCACATTGTCGGCGCCAAACAGGCTGCCATAATCAGGATCAAGCGCTTGGCTCAGCCGCGTACTCGCCTGGTCAAAATTCAACGCTAAAACAGCTGCAAACGCGAGCGGCAGAATGATCCGTAAGCGGAGCGGATCGAGTTTTGGCCATACGGCGTTAAAATCCGGAACTTTAAGGCGCCGCACGGCATCAGTCAGGCGTTCTTCATGCGCACGCCAAAGCCGGACACCTTGGACCTCCGGCCGGGCGGGCCGGTCCGCGAGCGAGGTCAGTGGCCGCAGGTCCGATTGCTGATCAAGCGCAGTGATCGCTTCTTTGCGGCTTGGGCTTCGGTAGCGAGAGAAACCCCGCCATCCAGTAATGGCCGCGCCAACAAAGAAGACGAGCGTCGCGATCGCCGCCAGACCGGCAGGCGCGCGCTCAAAAGCGCCGGCGATGGCAGCGATGAGAAAGAGCGTGACGAATGCGAGGAATGGCCGCCATGCCCGCCAAACCTCAAGCCGCCTTAACCGTCCATAGGTCAGGTCGATCAGGCGTTTGGTGCCGGGAATGCGGTTTAGGTCAGCCAATCTGGCATCTGCTCCAGTTCAATCATTTGCTCGAAGCTCGGACGGCGTCGGACCACGGCGAACTGGTCACCATCGACGAGCACTTCGGCCACGAGCGGTCTTGCATTGTACTGACTTGAGAGCACGGCGCCATAGGCTCCAGATGACATAAAAGCAATGCGCTCGCCCGGCTCTACGGCGGGCATTTCACGTTTTGCCGCGAACTTGTCGGTGGACTCACAAATCGGCCCGACAATATCGTACTCGACGTGATTGCCATCACCTGCGGGCTCTATGACGGGCACGATGTCATGGTGAGCCTGATAAAGCGCGGGGCGCATCAAGTCATTCATACCCGCATCGACAATCATAAAGGTCCGGTCTGGTGCAGGCTTATGATAGAGAACTTCAGTCACCATAACGCCTGCATTGCCAGCGATCACGCGGCCGGGTTCCAACACAACTTGGAGGCCAAGATCTTTCGTCACGTCATGGATCATTGCGGCATAATCAGATGGCGGCGCCGGATTGTCAGAGGCTTGATACGGAATCCCTAGCCCGCCCCCAAGATCGATCCGGGTGAGATCATGCCCGCTTTCGCGGAGCGTTTTGACGAGGCCAATAGTTTTTTCGAAGGCCGCGCGCATCGGTTCAAGCTCGCCAATCTGTGAGCCGATATGAACGTCTACACCGACAGCTTTGACCCCCGGCAGAGACTTCATCTGTTCATATAGTCCGGGCGCATCTGTCCATGGCACACCGAATTTATCGCCTGCTTTACCGGTCGAGATATTTGGATGGCCGCCCGCTGCAACATCAGGATTTACGCGCAGCGCCACCGGTGCAGTCTTGCCGAGGCCCGCCGCGACTTCCGACAGAGCCAATAGCTCGGCGCCGCTTTCAATATTGAACTGGTGGATACCATGCTCCAGCCCCAGCGCCATCTCTTCCCGGGTTTTACCCACGCCAGAAAAAACGATGCGTTCCGCTGGAATACCAGCAGCAAGCGCGCGCTTAAGTTCACCGCCGCTCACCACATCAGCGCCGCACCCCTCGCTGGCGAGCGTCTTCAAGACGGCCAGATTGCCATTCGCTTTGACGGAATAGGCAATCAAGCAATCCATGCCGTCAAATGCGGCTGCGATCACGCGAGCATGTCGGCGCAAAGTGGCGGTGGAATAGACATAGACCGGCGTGCCGACCTGATCGGCAACCTCATTCAAATCGACGCCTTCGCAATGAAGGCGGCCTTGGTCATAGTTAAAGTGATGCAAAGGCGACTATCAGCCGGGGCTGACCTCCCCCATGCTTTCCTCTTCCACATCTGTATCCGGTGCAGGCTTTGGAATCTCACCGCCTAGGGAATTGTAATAGACTTTGTTCTCATCAATCTCTGCAGCTGCAAACAAAGCTGCAGAGTCGACCGGTTGCTGCGCCTCCTCGGTCGGAGGTTCAGAGAAGATTGGCGGTGGGCGCTCGAGGTCACCACGCAGACCGCATCCAGCAAGCCCTGCAAGAACTGACATCGCCAAAGCGGTTTTGATCACTTGTTTCATGCGGATCGCTCCTTTTTGGCGCCTAACCGAGGCGCTGCGTCCATTGTTCAACCTGTTCGGCCACGCGGACCGGAGATGTTCCGCCATAGCTTTGCCTGCTCATTGCGGATGCTTCAACAGTCAGCACCGAAAATACGTCATTTGTTAGCCGTGGTTCGACCTCTTGCATCTCTTCGAGGCTAAGCTCGGGCAAGTCGCACCCTTTTGCCTCAGCTTTCGCGACAAGAGAGCCGGTTACGTGGTGCGCATCGCGGAATGGCATTTTGAGTTCGCGAACCAGCCAATCGGCGAGATCGGTCGCTGTAGAAAACCCTTTGGCGGCCGCCGCACGCATATTCTCACGATTGAAGGTGATGGTTTCCATCATCCCTGCCATAGAAGCGGCGCAGAGGCTGAATGTATCGAACGCAGCGAAGGTGAGCTGCTTGTCGTCTTGAAGGTCTTTGGCGTAGGCCAGCGGCAGGGCCTTCACCGCACCCTGCAAGGCTGCGAACTGACCAGTAATCAGGCTCGCTTTTGCACGGATCAGCTCGGCGGCGTCCGGATTGCGCTTTTGCGGCATGATCGATGAGCCTGTGGACCAAGCATCAGAGAGCTTCGCAAACGCAAACTGCGCGCTCGTCCAAAGCACGATTTCTTCCGCCAGGCGTGAAAGGTGCGTAGCGGCGATTGAAAGCGCAGACAGCGCCTCAAGCGCAAAGTCGCGCGCTGACACAGCATCCAACGAATTGGCCATCGGGCGATAGAAGCCAAGTGCTTCTGCGGTTGCATCACGGTCGATGGTGAAGCCCGTTCCCGCCAGCGCTGCGGACCCGAGCGGACTCTCATTCAGACGACGCGCACAATCATCCATCCGTGTGCGATCGCGCTCCATCATCTCAACATAGGCCAGCAGGTGATGGCCGAGTGTGACAGGCTGCGCCGTCTGCAAATGGGTAAAGCCGGGCATCACCGTCTCTGTATGCTCACCCGCGCGTTTGACCATCTCGCGCTGCAGCGCTTTCAAACTCCGACGC
>SPKZ01003987.1_pt1 | contig 12987 bp, 6 predicted proteins | sample 2456571 | NCBI WGS metagenome assembly SPKZ01 (sample SAMN11192286, study PRJNA482655) | marine metagenome | biome: ENVO:00000447; feature: ENVO:00000244|ENVO:00000211|ENVO:00000569|ENVO:00002023; material: ENVO:00002151; isolation source: ocean water from marine abyssalpelagic zone ...
GTAAGTATCGCTACCCTTGCTATCTGTGTGCCCTCCTATTCTGATTCTTAAAGAAGGCATATCATTTAACAGCTTAACCAATTTTTGAAGCTCAGCATTTGAATCTGGTGTTAAATCGTATTTGTCGAAAGGGAAGAAAATATTTCTCAATACAATCTTCTGACCAACCGTAAAACGCTTTAAATCGATGTCTTTAATAATTTCCTTAAACCCAACATCGTTATTCGGGATATTCACATTTTCTGAGTGAAACAAATAATCTTCTTTATTTACCGAAATCCCATAATTTCGTCCAGCGGGCAGCGAAACTAAATATTTTCCTGATGTTCCATTCGACCTAAAGGTTGCCACTCTTTCGTTTTTAGCATTATCTATAATTTCGATTGTCGCCTCTAGCGGCTCACCAGTAGCCTTATCAGAAATAACACCTTTTAAAATTGTAAGGTTACTGGTTCTAATTTTGATTTTCTTGGCAATTACTTTCTCCTTTACCGGACTAGCTAGACTGGCCAATAAATTATCTTCTCCGTTAAGTATAGGCTCTTTCTCTGGCCCTAAAAACGTGATAACATAAATATCCATCACTCCAAAGCCATCCTTTTTAATTGACGCATAGTAACCTGTTTTACCACTGCCACCAATTACAAAAAAGTTGTCGTCGTGTGCACTATTAATTGGATATCCAATATTCTCTGGCACGCCCCATTGTTTGTTTTTGTAAGTCGACTTAAAAATATCATAACCCCCCATTGTATTGTGCCCCTTAGAACTAAAGTACAATGTTCTTCCATCGGGATGCATGTATACACAGTCCTCATCGTACTCTGTATTTATATTTGGCCCCAAGTTTCTGGCAGGGCCCCATTTCTCCTTATCCTCGTCCCAAAAACTCATATAGATATCATGCATGCCGTATGAATCCTCTATTTTATCACTAACGAAATACAGTATTTTAGAATCGAATGAATAACAGGCAGACGTTTCGTGAAACTCCGTATTGATGTTCTTTCCCAATTTTTTCGGTCGAGACCACTCAGTTCCTTTCAGCTTACATTCATACAAATCGCCATGACCAACCTTGTCATCAATATAAATCATCATCCTTTGCCCGTCGGGGGATAAACCTACACTAGCATCGTGGCCAGTGGTGTTAATTGGTTTGCTAATATTCTCAAGCGCTGTCCACTCCCCATCCACGTGATGTGAGATATAAACATCCTCCATATAATCATTTATACCCTCGTCTTTTTTACCACCTGTTGTTGCCGGTCTTCGCGAGGTAATCATCATCACAGATTCGTCGGCAGTAATTACGGGTGCATATTCTTGAAACGACGTATTAATAGATGCTCCAATATTATCGATAAACACCCTTACAGGATTTTTTATGAGCTCTATTCCCGTCTTACATTCTTCTATATTCTTAGTTACCTTGGCTCTTCTGTTATTCGAAACTTTATCGGTATAAGTTTCTTGGTATTTCTCGAAGTGCTTAATCGCATCATCCAATTGCAGATTACAATGGTATGCTTGGCCTAAGTAATAAAGTATGTCGGGATGAATATTGGGGTTTAACTTATAAGCACTTTGCAAATAGCTTAAGCATCTCTTATCTCTTTTTAGCAGCACGTAAGTTCTACCAATCTTAAAATTAAGTTTCGCATTGCTAGGGTTAAACAAAAAGGCAATTAAATAATGCTTAATGGCATTTTTATAACCAGGAAAACCGTAGAGAAATTGCATATCGCCTTGCTTAATTTCCTTAACTGCTTCCTTAAATCCAGCTTTATCATCGGGGAAATTATCCTTTAAAAAATTCACGTTTTGTGAGTAACACTGAAGTGCTAAACATAAGGTGACAAATATTAAAAGTAATTTCTTCATCTTTTATAGATCACAGCTTTGTTTGATGTAGGACTCACTGTTTTCAACTCCATATTCCCTTGCCTTCTCCCAATCGTCGCATGCCCCCTGTGCATTCCTTAGCATTTCCTTAGCAATTCCTCTATTTAAATAAGCATAGCCGTAATCAGAATCTAATTGAAGCGCCTTGTTACAATCTTGGATGGCACCTCGATAATCCTTCAACTTTAACTTGGCCGCTGCTCGGTTATTATATGCAAAGGCATATTTAGAATCGGCAGCAATAACCTTTGTAAAATCCTGAATTGCTCCTTCATAATCTTTGGCTTCAAACTTTGCACTTCCTCTATTATTGATAGCAATTTTGTAAGCAGGTTTCAATTTAATGGCCTTGGAATATGCGACTATTGCCTCATCAAATTTTTCTAATCTTTTTAAAGCACTACCCAGATTGTTATAAGTAAAAGCCATTTTACTATTAAAACCAACTGCCATTTTATAATCCCGTACAGCGCCCTCAAAATCATCTTTCATTCGTTTGGCACTGCCCCTATCGTTATAGGCATGAGCGTACTTTTTTTTGTTTTCAATTGCTTTGGTGTAATCGGCAATTGCACCATCATAATCTTGTTTTCCAAACTTTAAAACAGCCCTGTAATAGTACGATTCTGAATGAGTCGCATCAATCCCAACAGACTTCCCAAAATCTTCAATAGCGCCGTCATCATCATCCAATTCAGATCTTACTCTTCCTCTTTGATAATAAGCCAAATGGTTTGAATCGGGATTGAGATTTAATACGAAGTCAAAATCAGTTTTTGCCTTTTCAAAATTATGGAGTTCGTTGTTTGATAGACCCCTGTTATAGGCCGCGTTTACAAAAACTGAATCTGAATCTAATGCTGCCGTAAAGCTAACAATGGCCGATTTGTAATCGCCTTCATTAAAACTTACAATACCATCGTTATAAAGTTTTTCCGCAGCCGAATTAATGGTATCACCAGCATATTTTACGGTGTCCATCGCTTCCTCAATTGCTTGCTGTGTTATAGTATCCTGCGAATAACCAAATAAGTAACACATTGAGAACAAGACCACCAAGTAATACTTGTTTTTCATAAAACAAACATATAAAATTTTACCACACCTTACTAACTTTCAATTTACTCAATCTTAACAATTTCATTTATCATGCCAAAACTTTTATGAATGAATTTCGTTTCCCTACCTTTAGTTCCAAACATAATTCAATTTATAAAACATGGCAAAAAAGTCTATCCTCAATACCAAATCATTAGCATTTTTAGAAAAATACATCAATAATCCTTCTCCTACAGGCTTTGAAGCCGAAGGGCAGAAAATGTGGTTGAAATACATTACCCCGTATATCGACGAACACATGGTTGATAATTATGGTACGGTAGTAGGTGTGATTAATCCTAAGGAAAAATTCAAGGTTGTGATTGAAGCACATTCCGATGAAATTTCTTGGTATGTCAATTACATTTCTGATGATGGATTTATTTACGTGTGCAGAAACGGTGGCTCTGATCATCAAATTGCACCCTCGAAAAGAGTAAACATCCACACGGATAAAAGTATAGTAAAGGCTGTGTTTGGCTGGCCTGCTATCCATACAAGACATGGCGGTAAGGAAGAAACTCCAACGTTGACCAACATATTTTTAGACTGCGGCTGTACGACTAAAAAGGAAGTAGAAGCATTAGGTGTTTACGTTGGTTGCGTAATTACATATGAAGATGAATTTATGATTTTGAATAAAAATAAATTTGTTGGAAGGGCTTTAGATAACCGGGCTGGCGGTTTTATGATTGCAGAGGTTGCACGACTTTTAAAGGAAACGAAAACGAAACTACCTTTTGGGCTTTACATCGTTAATGCTGTTCAAGAAGAAGTTGGTTTACGAGGTGCCGAAATGATCGTTAATAAAATCAAGCCAGATGTAGCCATTATTACTGACGTAACGCACGACACGAACACACCGATGATTAAAAAGATTGTTCAGGGTGATATTAAAATGGGAGCAGGCCCTTCTATTACAAGTGGCCCAGCTGTACAACGAAATTTAGAAAAGTTGATTAAGGATACTGCGGATAAACACAAGATTCCTTTTCAACGTTCAGCTGCCTCTAGAGCAACGGGAACAGATACAGATGCTTTCGCTTTTAACGGAGAAGGTGTTGTTTCTGCATTGATTTCTTTACCACTTAGATATATGCATACTACCGTAGAAACTGTGCATAGAGATGACGTTGAAAATGTAATAAAATTGATATTTGAAACATTAAAGAATATCAAGAAAAACCACAATTTTAAGTACCTATAATCTTATCATTTCTATATGAATTACTTAGCTCATCTTTATCTTTCTGGGGATGATGAAGGGCTGCTTATAGGAAATTATGTGGCCGATGCAATGAAAGGCATTAAGGTGTCGAGCTTTAGTGCCGACATTCAACAAGGGATTGCGCTTCATCGGCATATCGACAGTTTTACAGATCATAATGATCATGTGCGAGAAAGTAAGAAACGGCTTTTTGAGAAGTACAAGCATTATGCTGCTGTGATTGTTGATGTGTATTACGATCATTTTCTTGCTAAAAATTGGACCAACTACTCTGATGAACCTTTGGTTGAATACGAGCAAAGGATGTATGATTTACTGACGTTTAATAAGATGGTTTTGCCAAGGGATGCAATTTATTTTCTGAAGTATATGATGGATCAGAACCTGTTGTCTAATTATGCCAATTTAGAAACAATTGGAAATAGCTTATCTGGTTTATCGAGAAGAACAAAGTTTAAATCGAATATGGAATATGCTGTTACTGATTTGGAAGAGGGCTATGATTTATTTCAGGCTGATTTCGAATTATTTTTTCCTGAATTGGAGGCAAGCGTAGCAGAGTTTATATTAAAATCTAAGTTTAAAGTTTAAAGTATTAAGTGTAAAGCTTTCTTACTTAACATTTTAAACTTTACACTTCTCCTTAACCTTTCTTGAATAACGTTGACAATTACTAGTAAGGAAAACTTTTATTCGTATTCTCGAATTTCATCGGCATATTTTTCTACAGGGAAGTAGTAACGAAAATCGGCTGTAAGGAAGCTCCCAAGGAGGCTAAACTTCTCTCTATTACCAACTGTTGTATGGGTAAGGTAGGCGTTGTAATAATTTGAGAATGGCCTTTTATAGGTTGCTCCAAAATAGAATTTCCCTTTATTTCTGGTTCTGTAATCAAACCCAACATTTGCAACCACACCTGGTAGTACCCACGATTTTCTTTGCGCATCTAACACAAAGTTTGTATCTGTTGTGGCAACACTAGATGGATACCATTCGACAGCAATGCCGAGCGAATTGTTCATGTATATATTTTCAAAGAGCCTGATATATACCAATGCTGTTAGCGGAATTTCGTAACTAACGATGCCGAAAATAGATTGATTGATAAAGTTTTCTCCTTCTAGTTTTACTTCGTATCGTCTTTTGATAAAGTTAATGCCCGATTCTACCGAAAATTTCTTGGTGTAATCTCTACGAAATACCATTCCTACAGAATGACCAAAGAGTCTTTCTATTGAATATTCTACGGCATCTACATGAATGCTTTTTATTGGATCGTCGAGTAAATTACCCGAGATAACTGGCTTAAATTGAATTCCAAATACATTGGAAGGGTATTGTTGAGCAACCGCACTGTTTTGAAGAGCGATTAGGATAGAAATACATAATATGATAATGCTTGATTTGTTTACCATGAAGTAGTGACTGCTTTTATGTATTACCCTTAAATTTTGATTAACCCTAGTTTCGATAATCTATTTCCATTTAATGCTGCATCCTATACTCGGTTTTTGCAGATCGTTAACTGGCTCTCCTGCTAAAACTGCATCAAACACAGCTCTAATTTCGGCACCAGTAACAGGCTCTCCGCTTCCAGGTCGAGAGCCATCTAATTGGCCTCGATAGATACATTTTAAACCTCCATCAAAAACACTAAAATCGGGGGTACAAACTGCGTCGTAGGCTTTGGCAACATCTTGAGTTTCGTCGTATAAATATGGAAATGTAAAGCCATATTGTTGTGCAAATTCTTTCATTTTTTCAGGCGAATCTTGCGGATAGTTATCTACGTCGTTTGAACTTATGGCTATAACGGCAAACCCTTTGGATTCGAAATTGTTTGCCAATTGCACCAACTCCTCCATTATGTGAATAACGTAGGGACAGTGGTTGCAGATAAACATAACGAGTAATCCCTTGTCGACTTTTATATCTGAGAGGCTTAAGTTTTCGCCTGTAATTGTGTTCGGTAAATCGAATTGAGGTGCTTTAAAGCCTAGTGAAATCGGTGTAGTTTCTGCAGCTGCCATGTATAAATGTTTATGCGAAGATATGTTTTTTCCTTATTCGCTACAGTTAGAGAGCAGGACGAAGAAATTATCTTATTAGAGAAGTGCACCTTTGTTGCCTCTATATTCTGCTCCATCGCATCCAGTAGCGTCTATTATATAATAGTAAACACCAACAGCAGCCTCTTTACCGTTTTCTGTTATACCGTCCCAGCCTTCTTCTACTCCTGTCCATTCGTATGTTTTTTGACCTCTTGTATTGAAAATAGATCCTGTAAGTTCGCATATATTAACATGAGTCGTTACAAATTTGTCATTGAAACCATCTCCATTTGGTGAGAACACATCTGGAATGGCGAAATATTCACGTGCTTCCACAACAATATGCTTAGATGCCTCATCTATACAAAAGCCATTGCGTGAAACTTCTAAAATAATCTCAAATTCAGTGTCGCGATAAACTTCACAAGGATGGTTTAATGTTTCCTGATCGGTTGCTATAGATTCTCCATCTATAAACCATGAGTTTTGATTGTAATCTCCATGGCTAGTATCAATAAATACTACATCAAAAGGTATTAATCCAAATGCATTTCCACCCTTTATTCGAATAAATGCTCTAATAGAATCTGGTCGAGGAACAAACTCGTAAATCATATATGACTTACAACCACTATCGTCTGTGGCGATTACCCAATAAGCGCTTGTGTTACTACCTGTTATTCCTGTTACTTGGTTCGAAGTTCCACTAAATGCATTCCATTCGAATGTGCACGAACCTGACCCTCCACTTATAGATGCATAAAGCACGCCATCGCTTGCTTCGTAGCAGGTAACGGTATCGTGAGTAAGCGTTGCAATAACAGGAGGACTACATTGGCCAAATACTATTGAGTTTGCCAATGTGAATACAATGGATAATAAAATAATAATTTGATAAATCCTTTTGAATGGGCTAGGTACTAACATTTGGAGATGGATGAGCGTTTAGTCTAACGTAAATTAAAACATTGTGACAACTAATTTACATTATCTGTCACAATGTTCAATTACATTTTTCATAAAGTACTTACTACCTAATTATTGTAACGTGACCTTTATTTCCGAGGTATTCTTTACCCTCACAGCCTATTGCATCAATTAAGTAAAAGTAAACTCCATCAGGTACTTCTTCACCAGCAAACGTTCTACCGTCCCATCCTGTTTCTACTCCTTCCCATGCAGATAATTTTTCACCCCATCTATTAAAAATCTGTCCGGTTAACGAGCAAATGTTAATATAAGAAACCATGAATTTCTCGTTGAATTCATCGCCGTTTGGCGTAAATACATCCGGAATTGACAAAAATGAACCTGCTTCAACTAATACAATTAGTGTATCTGTACTGGTACAATAACCATTTCTAGATACTTCCAAAATATATTCGAATGAAATTGTTGTTTGAGTTACAAGCGTATTCGTTATAGTATCCTCACCAACCTCTTCAACCAAGCCGTCTAAATACCATATTATAGTATTGTAGTAATCGAAATGGCTCGAATCTACAAGCTTAACATCAAAAGGTGTAGAACCAAATGGCTCGCCCACTAATCTAATATGTGCTCGGATAGAATCTGGTCGTAATATATATTCGAACAAAGTATCGATAACACATTCGTTGCCATCTCTAATTATTACCCAGTAAGCACTATCGTTTAAATTATCGCCACTTATGTTCGATACCGAATTATCTGAAGCGTATGTTGTGTCGCCAGTAAACCATTCGTATGAAAACGAACCAGCTCCGCCTGTTGCATAGGCATATAACACAGCATTCTCAGCTTCATAACAAGTAACTGTGTCGTGATCTAACGATGCTACAATAGGCGTTAATGGGTCTATATATGCAGAGCTTATATCCGTACAACCTTTTATATCGGTTGCTGTAACGTTGTATGTATTTCCGCCTAAACCAGTAGCGGTATCCGTTACAGATGTGTTATCGTCATCCCAAGCATAGGTATAGGCACTTCCATTTCCTCCAACTGAAGACGCATATACTTGACCAGTTTCTCCTCCATAACAAAGGATGAAACCATCAACTGCAGAAGTAATCATTGTATCTGGTTCTGCAACTATCGTATCATGTCCGTTATCGCATTTAAGAATATCTACAACGGTTATCGAAATATCATTTGCCGATAAGCCCGTAATAGTAAATATACCTTCATCATCCTGACTTTCAACAGTAGAGACTCCACCTGTTATCCATTCGTAAGAATAAGGTGTTGTGCCTCCAGTAATTTCTACTTCAACCTCTCCATCACTAAGACCATAACATGAAACACTGTCCATTAAAATGAATCTAACTGTAGGTGATAATGGATTTGCTAGCGCCTCTTCTGCAGTTGCAGTACAACCATTATCGTCGGTAACAACAACTTCGTGATTTTCATTTGTTAAGTTGGTTGGTGTAGCAACACTGTTGGTAATAGGCGACCATGCATAAATGTAATCTCCCGCAACAGTTCCGCCCACAGGGTAAGCAGTTAATGTTCCGTTTTGCTCTCCACACTCTGAAGGCACGCCATCATCTAATGCAACTGATAACGCTGGAGGATCGGTAAGTGTAGTAGTACACATTTCAACACAACCATTTGCATCGGTTACAGTTACTGTATAAGTACCAGATCCTAAACTATCAGCTGTTGCAGTTGTTTGCGAATCTGAATCGCTCCAAATGTAACTGTATCCTGCTGTTCCATCAGATGCAACAACGGATGCAGAACCATCTGTTGCTCCAAAACACTGTGGGTCAACAAAGTCACACTGAGCATCTAAAGGTGCTGCAGGCTCTGTTATTATATATGAATCTGTAAACTCTTCACCCAAGAAATCTGAAATCGTTACTGAATAAGTTCCAGCAGGTAAATCAGTTAATATTGAATCGGCAAGACTAGGACTTGGTAAAGCAGGATCCCACGTAAAAATGTAAGGAGGACCATTACCTCTTATTACCATGGATAAATCTATCGATCCTGCTTCATCTCCAAAACAAGGATTATGAACTAAGATTGGCTCCCATGTTTGAGCAGGGTAGCCCAATACTTCTACGCAATCGTTTGCTTTACAACCATTGGCATCTGTAACAGTTGCGCAATAGATGTTATTATTTAAGCCAAAGATGGTATCATTTACAGAACTGCCATTATCCCATTCATAAGTGTAATCTGCTGGTAAAAGACCTGCACCACCTGAAGCAACTACTTTAACCTCTCCTTCAAAGCAAATGTCTTCGCAATTTGCATGAGTATTTACACTTGCATTGGCAAATACTTCTGCTGGATCAACTAAATTAATTGTACGCGTTATGGTACACAAATTAGCATCTGATATTATTACATCGTAAGTACCAGCGGTTAAACCTGTAAGGTTTTGATCAACTCCACTAGGTGTCCATAAATAGGTGTACGAACTACTATTACCACCTGTAGGGTTTGTTAAACTTGTTGTACCATCGGAAGCTTCAAAACAAAGTGGATCGGTACCGCTAATTTCAGTATCAATCTCTGTTGGCTCTACCAATTGAGTTGTTTGAGCGCCTGTACACATATTGTCATCTGTTACAGTAATTATATAATCTACTGTACCTGTAACATCCACATTACTCTGACTTGCTCCCCAAAGCACATCATTCCAATTGTAAGTGAATCCTGTTGGATCTCCCGTTCCGCCTGTTGCAACGGCTAACAGCTCACCAAATGAATCTGGTCCAAAACAACTAGGGTTTGTTGGAGAAGTTACAACTGTAACAGCATCTGGTTCGGTAATTATTAAGATTTGAGTAGCCTGACAACCATCTACGTCCGTTATTGTAACTTCTAATGGTGAATCGATTATGCTAAGACCTGTTGCCGAATACAAACCAGTACCAAGAGCAGTAGTGCCTCCTACTGGTGTTCCGCCAGACCATGTAATCGCAAAATCAATATTGCCCGAAACAATCTCGATTTCTCCGAATGCATCACTTTCTCCATTACATGAAACCATGCCATTGTCGTTCCAAACTATTTGCGGTGCACCTGGATCACTAATGCTAACAGGTACTTCTAAGAAACATAAGTTTGCATCAAATACCGTTACAATATAGTTCCCTACTGCTAACCCTGTAGCCAAAGAGTTTGTTCCACTACCACCAGCTGCATCCCATAAATATGTGTATGGGGCTAATCCTCCACTTACTTGGTCAACAGTAGATGTATCTATCCAAGCCGTACCATTTGCATCACCACAAGTGGCTGGTGTTGTTAACTCGGTAGCAGCAACAATCAAAGGATCTGTTAGAGTTTCATCGTCAACAGCAGTACATCCTTGCGAATCAGTAACAGTAACATCAGTTAAACCTTCGTCTAAGCCAGAAATACTATCATCTGTTGTCAAAAGATCAGACCAGAGATAAGTATATATAGGTGTGCCACCTGAAACAGTAGTTTCCATTGTACCATCCATTGCACTATTACAAGTGGGATCTACTGGATTTATTATTGTAATTACTAACAAAGAAGGATCGAATAATTCGAATTCATCGCTATCTGTACATCCCTTATCATCTGTAACAGTAACGGTATACAAACCAGACGCAACAACACCTATATTGTTGCGTTCTGTACCAACGGTTCCACTCCACTCATAAGTATACCCCCCAGCAACAGTACCACCGCTACCAACAGCCGTTAAGTTTCCATCGCTAGATCCGAAACAAAGTGGATCAACACCATCTGCAATTACAACTACTACAGTTGGTTCTTCTAAATCAAAATCAGTTTCTGCAGTACATCCGCGAACATCTTTAATGACAATACCATGCAAGCCTGCAGCCAAATCAGATTCTGTATATATTCCTGAATTTTGATTGGGTATTGTTCCGGAAGTCGCCGTTGTAATAGAATAATCGGGGGTTCCTCCACTGTACGTAAATGTTATAGAACCGTTTGCATCGCCATTACATAATGGCTCTATATGGCTTGCATAAACAATATCTAAAACCAATGGTTCGGTTAAGTTTACTGTACATGTACCTGTTAATGTAGGTGTGCCTTCGTCGGTAACTGTTACGGTATAATCAGGAGAAAACAAGTCGCATAAATTTGCTGTTGACTGATGTGTTCCTCCTAATCCTAGACCTCCTTGAAAATCATTGCTGCTATTATCCCATGCAACAGAAAAGGATGTTCCACTGGCCAAATTACCAATAGTAACTGTAGCTTGTCCATCGCAAACGCCAGGACAAGACGGTTCCACATCTACAACTATAGAACACGTAGGTGCTACCGGACACCAAATATCTACTGTTGCGGTTGCTGTACATGAATTATCGTCGGTTGCTGTAACAGTATATGTTACGAAACTATTAGAACCTGTTAAGCCCGATATTGCAGCGTCAGTTTCATCTGCATTGCTCCACACATAATCAGGTGGACCTGCGCCTGGTTGAAAATCAATAAGCCTAATAGACCAATCGTCTAAAACACCATCGTTCATTTCTCCATTAACCATCACTAATTGCCATATTCCATTCGGATCACAACCTGTTAATGGACCGCCAATTTCGTCAAGAGCTCCACCTTCTGGCACATAAGACCCATCGGTAAAATCTCCATTGGCACCAGTAATATCAGTTCCTGCTCCAATAGTAAAACATACATCGGTAAAAGTGTCTCCACCAGGATTATTAGCAGATTTCAATTCTAATGTTCCTCCACATGGAGAAATCAATGTCATTGATACTTTTTCTATTTTATCTTTAGGAACTGTAGACACATCAATACAGACCTGTGCCACGGTTGATTCATCCGTTAAAGCCAACGCCAAGTCTGATACAGTAATATCAAAAGTAGTAGTAGCTTTTCCTGTAATATCACCACCTACACCATCAAAATCAGTAGGAGTTACCACGTCTAAATATGTTCCGCCACTAATCCATGCAACAGAAGCAGTTCCATCATTATCGCCACAAACTGTTTCGTTTATACTTGATGTATTGATGATTATTTCCTCAGGATCGGTTAATACTGCTTCTGCGGTACTAGTACAATTATTAGCGTCCATAACAGTTACAGTGTAAGTTAGACCAGGAGCTTGGGCACCAGCAAGTGCTTTATCGCTACTATCTACTGAGGCACCACCGCCCCAATTCCATGTAAATGGCGCTAAACCACCAGTAACCGAACCATGAACTTCCCCATCAAGAATACCAGGACAACTAGGATCTACAACATGATCTACAAGTGCAGTAACACCTCCAGGAGGAATTACAATGTATTCGCATGTGGATGTAACATCAGCATTATCGGTTACAGTAACGGTATGCGTACCTATACATAAATTATAATCATCGGCTGTTCCTAAATCAGGAAGACCACCTGTAGCGTTAAACCCTGACGACCAAACAACAGACAGCGGTTCGGTAGTTGTACATGGAGGTAAAAACACTTGAACTTGTAGATCGGCACCAGCCTGACCAGCTGGCCCACCTGTACCACAGGCGCCTCCACATATTAATGGTTTTATTTCAGTAATAATACAACTTAAACTAGGTGGAGGAGGAACTAATATAACTCCTTCATCTCCTTGTTCTGCACACCAATTAACACCGGCTGCTTGACTTCCATATTTTGAACCGCCTCCTTCGTCCCAATACATACCTGCAATACCACCAGTAACATCGGTAGTTGCTCCAGCGGGCGCCATAATTACACCACCACCAC
>SPKZ01020517.1_pt1 | contig 12983 bp, 9 predicted proteins | sample 2456571 | NCBI WGS metagenome assembly SPKZ01 (sample SAMN11192286, study PRJNA482655) | marine metagenome | biome: ENVO:00000447; feature: ENVO:00000244|ENVO:00000211|ENVO:00000569|ENVO:00002023; material: ENVO:00002151; isolation source: ocean water from marine abyssalpelagic zone ...
CGACTGACGTGTCTTGCGCTGACATATCGTCCTCTAGATGTTGTGGAACGCTAGCGAATCGCTAAGCGCCGGATCTTTGGTCGGAATGAGATTGATGCCCGCGGCGCGTCGGATGGCGCTGCCGAGGAATAGAGCCACCATGCCTGCTGCCAAGGTCAGGTCCACTAGGGCGCTCGGCGGAACTCGATCGGCGGCTTCGCCGTTCGGGTAAACGAGCCAGAACATGTCGATGTACTGGACGATGAGTAGCCAGATACACCAAAAGGCCAATGACACCTTCTTGCGCTTCACCCAGCGCGACATCAGGCCGAGGAACGGCAACACGAAGTGACCGATCAGCAGCGCGATGGATACCTGTTTCCAGGGCTCCTCAAAGCGCCAATGGTACCAGTGAGTTTCCTCGGGAATGTCAGCGTACCAGATGAGCATGAACTGCGAGAATCCGACGTAGGCCCAGAAGACCACGAAGCCGAACATCATCTTGCCGATGTCCTGGTAGTGCTCTGCGGTCACGCTCGTGGTGATGTGCCCATGGCTCTGCAGCCACATCAGGGACAAGGCCCAGAGGGCATGACCACTCATGATGCAACCAGCGAAGTAGTAGACGCCGAACATCGTGCTGAACCAGGTCGGGTCGAGGGACATCAGGAAGTCAATCGACGCGAAGGTCAGCGTGATGGCAAAGAGGATCATCGCCGGAGCGCTCACTCCGTGCATCAGCCCACTGAGCTCTGCCTTGCCCGTCTCATCCTGACGGACGCTGGTCTTCAAGAAGAAGGTGGACAGGCCGCCCCAGAAGGCGAAGTACACCGCACAGCGCACGGTAAAAAACGACACGTTGAGATACGGCGCCTTGTGATGCAGCAAGTGATCGTTTTGTACCAACTCGTGATCAACCCAGATGTACAGATCGGCGTTGTGCAACCACATCGGAATGATGATGCCCAAGCCCAGCGCGCAGACAATGGGCAAGCCCGCTGCGAGCACCTCGGCCACGCGTCGAACAACGACGCTCCACCTGGCCTTGCTGAGGTGCTGGATGATGACAATCCACAACAGTCCGAGCCCAAGGCTGAGCACGTACATGAATGCGATCAAGTAGGAGTGGAGCAGACCCTTGAGTCCGCGAGTGTCAAAACTCAAGCCGACGCCGACGCCGACAGCGATCAGGACGAGCCCGGCAATCAGCATGGCACGGCCGAACTTGGCGCCCTCTTCGTTGAGGACGATGACGTCATCGGTGGTATTATTTGCGTTTGCCATCAGATTCTCCGCCTACTTCAGGCCTGCGCGTTTGGCTGCCGGGACGTGGCTCACGTTGCCGGCCTGGGCGCGCTGTAGGGCGCGGACGTAAAGGACGATCGCCCAACGATCCTCCGGATCGATCTGGCTCCCGTAGGCGGGCATGTTGCGAATGCCGTGGGTGATCGTGTTGTACAGCTCGCCAACGGGCTGTTGCTTGATGTTGGCCAGCGTTAGATTTGTCGGCGGGATCCAGGTTCCCTCGGCCAGTTCGAGAGCATGCTGCGCCACGATGCCCGAGCCGTTTCCGGTCACGCTGTGGCAGGGCACGCAGAAAATGTCGTAGCGCTCGCGGCCGCGCTGCATGGCCGCTTCATTCGGCGTGAACCGACTGGGGAAGGTCCGAGCCCAGGCTTTGCCGACCTTGCCTCGGTAGAAGTGAGAATCGTCTTGCAGATCCCCGCTCGCGACCGTGCCTTCGATTTGCGGACGCATCGCCCGGCCGTCCTCGAAGAAGGGGTTCCCGCGCTGGGGCTTGAACTTCTGCTGAAAGTCCATGTCCGGCACGATGTGGATACGAGGCTGAGTGCTCGTCGTTCCACGAACGCTGTAGGCGTAACCCAGAGGAATCAAAGCCGTGAGCGCCAAGAAGGCAGCCACGTACGTAAAAAACTTCGGCAAATTCTCGGAGCGAGTGTCCGCCGGAACGTCTTCTACGTGGTGCGGGCTCGTCTCGGCGATCAAAGTGCGGGTCGCCGTGTCGTCGAACTTCGGATCCGTCGCTTCAATGAGAGCAAAGAAGCGGTCGTCCGTGACGCGGTTGAAGCGCTCCACGTGATCGAGTGCGTGAGACGGCTTGGGGAGCCGGTTCAATGCGAGCATGCCACCGAAGGCAGTCAACGCACTGAAGAGCACGGTAATTTCGAAGGTAATGGGGATATTAGCCGCAATACTGAAAAACGGCTTGCCGCTGATCAGGTACTTGTAGTCGACACCGTTGGTCCACAGCTGCATTCCCAGCCCGACCGTCAGCCCCGTGCAGCCGGCGCCAAACACCAACCAGGGAAGAATGGTCCAAGGAATGCCCTGAGCCTTTTCTATCCCGTGTACGGGGAACGGGCTGTAGGTATCCCAAACGGTGTAGCCCGCATCGCGGATCTTCTCGGCTGCCGCCAGAAGTTCTTTGGGAGTGTGGTACTCGGCCAACACGCCGTGCAGCGGCTCGCCGTTAGCGGTGGTGGGAGCGTCACTCTTGGGCTTGTCCTCAGTGTTGTCCATGGCCGACTCGCTCTTGGATTCTTCGTCACTCATGATTCAGTGATCTCCATGGGCTGCGGGGTGAACGCTCTTGATCTCTGCGATGGCGACGATTGGTAAGAATCGGCAAAACAACAGAAACAGCGTAAAGAACAGGCCAAAGCTGCCCATCAGCACGAGGAAGTCGAACGGGGTGGGAATGAAGTAACCCCAGGAGGACGGCAGGAAGTCGCGATGAAGCGAGGTCGCGATAATCACGAAGCGCTCGAACCACATGCCTACGTTCACCACGATGCAGATCAACATCATGGCCCAGAGGTTGCCTCGAATCTTCTTGAACCAGAACATCTGCGGGAAGATGACGTTGCAGGACACCATGGTCCAGTAGGCCCAAGCGTAGGGGCCGAAGGCGCGGTTGATGAAGGCGAACCCTTCGTAGTGGCTGCCGCTGTACCAGGCGACGAAGAACTCCATCGCGTAGGCGTAGCCAACGATGGTGCCCGTCGCCAAGATGATGCGGCACATCATGTCCAGATGTTTCATCTCAATCAGCCCCTTGAGACCGAAGAACTGCCGCGCTGGTATAAGCAGCGTGACCACCATCGCGAAACCGCTGAAGATAGCTCCCGCAACGAAGTACGGCGGGAAGATAGTCGTATGCCAACCCGGGAGCTGGGCGGTCGCAAAGTCGAAACTAACGACTGAGTGCACGGAAAGCACGAGGGGAGTCGCGAGAGCTGCGAGAATCAAGTAGGCGCGCTCGTAGCGATGCCACTGGCGAGAAGAACCACGCCAACCCATCGCGAGGGCGCCGTAGATGAAGCGGCGCAGGGTCGATTTTGCCCGGTTCCGAATGGTCGCGAGATCCGGAATCATGCCCATGTACCAAAACAGCAAGGACACGGTGAAGTAGGTACCGACTGCGAATACGTCCCAAGCCAAGGGGCTTCGGAACTGCGGCCAGAGGTCCATCTGGTTGGGCAGCGGGAACATCCAGTAGGGCAGCCAGGGGCGACCGATATGGATACCGGGGAACAGTAGGGCACAGATGACCGCGAAGATCGTCATGGCCTCAGCTGAACGGTTGATGGCTGTTCGCCAGTTCTGACGGAACAGGAACAGCACCGCGCTGATGAGCGTGCCGGCGTGGCCGATACCAACCCAAAACACGAAGTTGACGATGGGCCAACCCCAGGCCACGGGGTGCATATTTCCCCAAATGCCGATGCCTTCCCAAAACAGGAAGCCGATGCAGAGCTGGAGAATGCCGAGCCACGAGAGGGCCAAGGCGAAGGCCATGTACCAAGCTGGCGGAGGACGAGGCGTTTCCACCACGCGGACGACCGCGTCCGTGATCTTGGCGAATTCGTTGTCGCCGGCCGGCGCGTCCTGCCACTGAGAGTAGTGCGTAATTTGAGCCATGGGTTTAGCCGAGCTCCGGATTGGTGTTCTTGACACGACCCATATATTTCAGCCGGGGCCGAACGTTGAGTTCTGCGAGCATCGCGTAGGAGCGAGGTACTGCCTGGAGGCGAGCCACCTGGCTCTGCCTGTCGTTGAGGTCACCAAAGATAATGGCGCCGGTCGGGCAGGTTTCTTGGCACGCCGTCTTGATTTCGCCGTCCTTGATGGGGCGCCGGGCGTTCTTTGCCTTGATCTTGACGTTCTGGATTCGCTGCACGCAGAAGGTGCACTTTTCCATGACGCCACGAACACGAACCGTCACCTCAGGGTTGAAAGCCATGGCCTTCACGGCGTTCTTCTCTTGCTTCATGTCTTCGTGGAAGTTGAAGTAGTTGAAGCGACGAACCTTGTAGGGACAGTTGTTCGAGCAGTACCGCGTGCCGATGCAGCGGTTGTAGACCATGTCGTTCAGGCCCTCGCGACTGTGCATGGTCGCGCCGACCGGGCACACCTGCTCGCAGGGAGCGTGGTCGCAGTGGTGACAGGTGACGGGTTGAGCGACGGCCTCGACATCCTCGGGCGGACCCTTGAAGTAACGGTCGATGCGAATCCAGTGCATCTCCCGGCCCATGAGCACTCGCTCTTTGCCGACGACGGGGATGTTGTTCTCGGCGTTGCAAGCCACAACACAGGCGTTGCAAGAGTTGCACTTGTTGAGGTCGACGCTTAGGCCCCACTTGTGCCCGTCATAGGGCACGGGCTCCTCCCAGAGGGCGAGCAGCTTCGGGTGGTGAACCGCATGCTGCACGAAGTCCGGGTGCTTCTTGTACTCCTCAAGGGTGGACTGACGCACCAGCATCGGCAGACGCTCTTGGGTGGCATCAATGCCCGCCTGGTCGATGGCGTGTTTGTCCTGGGTGGTCGCCAGCAGCACGGCCTCGCCGTTGCTGGTAATTTTACCGCCGCTGGCGAAGTGCAACGCCGTCGAGCTTCGGAGCGCGTAGGTGTCGACGCCCACCGGAGCGATGCCGCCTTTCACGGAGCCGCCGATGACGCCTGCGTGAGTTCGGCCGTAACCGAGATTGAGACGAATCGAATCTTCCGCCTGACCCGGAGACACCATGACAGGGATCTGGATGCTCTTGCCGCCCACGGAGACTGTGGTCATTGTGGCGTCCCTGATGCCGAGCTGTTTCGCCGTGGTGGGGTGAATCAACGCGACGTTGTCCCACGTCAGTTTGGTCATCGTGTCGGGCAGCTCCTGGAGCCAACCGATGTTGGAGTAACGCCCGTCGTGCAGCGCCGCATCCGCGTTGAAGGTGATCTCCAACTCGCCGTTGCCTACGGTGCTTTCCGTGTGCTTCGGCATGGCGATCAGGGGCATCTCCTTGAGAGCCGGCATGACCGGGCCCATCGCGGAAGCCATCACGACGCCGTCGTGCACAGCTTTGCGCCACAAGCGTTCGTCGCCGAGACGTCGACCGAGGGTGGCCTTGACGATACCGAGACCGTCCTGAGGACCCGAACGAAGAATCAGCGCCAACAGTTCGATGGCGCTCTTGCCCCCATAGAGAGGAGCAATGAGCGGCTGAACGATACTGACGGTCGCATTGCGAGAACGGGCATCGCCCCAGCTCTCTAGGAAGTGCGCCATCGGCACATGCCAAGAACAAGCGCTCGAGGTTTCGTCTCGGAACAAGCTCAGGTGGACCGAAGTCTCTACCTTATTGAGCGCAGCGCTGAAGTCTTGATCGCCCGGGCTATTGTAAACGGGGTTACCACCGAGCACGACGAGCGTGGTAACCTTGCCAGCGGCCATATCGGCGACGAGGGCGCTGAGGCTTTCCGTGTAGTTCTTGCGGCTCCGATCCACCACGGGGGTGTAGGTTACGGTCCGGCCGACGTTGCCCAAGAGAGCATTGAGCCGGTGAACGACCGCGTGAACCTCGGGAGGCTGCTGGGCACCTGCGACGACGATACCGTTGCCGGTGCTGTCCAGGAGGTCTTTGACCACCGCGCTGATGAACTTTTTAACTCGCTCGTCCTTTAGGAATGCCGCGGTCGGCGCAGCCTGGGCCGCCCCAACCACTTTCGGGTTGCGACGAACGCGGCTGATCTCCGCGTCAAGTTGAGCTGCCACGGCGCCGACGAGCTCGGAACGCAGGGGCAAGCGATGGTCCGACACAATGCCCGTGCCGGAGTAGCTGCTTTCGATGGCATAGATCCGGCTCATGTCGCCGGTCTCTGGCTCACGACCCGCAGCGAAGCCGGGACCGTGCTGGATGCCGGACGGCCCTAACAAATCGGCGTCGAGGCAAACGATGACCTTGGCGGCCTTTAGATTGTAGTGGGTGACATGGGGCTCACCGAAGGCCAGCGCGGAGCCATCGCGAGCATTGTCATCGTTGATGGGCTCGTACTCGTGCCAAGCCGCCATCGGGTAGGCGGTCAGGAACTGCTGACGCAATCGGTACTGACTCGGGGAGGAGCTGGCGCTGGCGAGAACTCGCAGGCCTTGACCGCGAGCACCGCGCAGGGCGCTAAAATGCTTTTTGGCGAAGATGTCGAAATCCGCCATCTCGACGTCCTCACCACTTCGCGTGGGTTTCGGACTCCGGTCGGGATCGTAGAGCTCCAAAACGCTAGCCTGGTGGAACACGTTGGCCGCGCCCAGGCTGTCGGGGTGGTTGGGGTTGCCGTCGATTTTAATGGGGCGTCCGTCGTAGCTCTTCACCCGGAGACCGACGGCATTGCCGCCCATGTCCATGGTGGTCGCAAAATAACGTGACTCGCCGGGAACCGCGCCCTCTGGGCGGCGCGAGTGCGGCAACATGTGGTCCTCTTCCCAGCGGCAACCTGTGGCGCCGGCGAGGGCGAAGGACGCACCCATCAATTGAATGAATCGACGACGCTCCGCAGAGTTGGGGGCTGTATCCTCGATGGGAGCAGCGAACTCGTGCTCTACGAATTTACGGAAAGCCGGGTTGTTTTCGTATTCGGCCAAACTGCGCCAGAACGCTGGCTTCTTTTCGTTATCTACCGATGACATGTCGAGCAGTCCGTTGAAGGATTGAGGTTGTGGGCAGCGCGGAAAGCCTCTCCGAACTCCGAAGACGGCTGCTGCCAGTTCATATTGGTGACCTCTGCGGGGGGGCGGAGGTTCGGCGCAGGATTGCGATGGCAATCCAGGCACCAGCCCATGCTGAGCTCTTCGACCTGAGTGACGATTTCCATCTGGTCGACCCGACCGTGGCAACTCACACAGCCGATTCCTCGTGTCACATGGGCGCTGTGGTTGAAGTACACGTAGTCCGGTAGGTCGTGGACCTTGACCCAGGCGATGGGCGTTCCTTTTTCGAAACTGTCCCGCACCGGCTGGAGCTTCTCGCTCTTCGTCTTGATCCGCGTATGACAGTTCATGCACGTCTCGGTGGGCGGGATCGCAGCCTGTGCCGCCTTGTCTACTGTGTTGTGGCAATAGCGGCAGTCGATGCCCAAATCGCCTGCGTGCAGCTTGTGGCTATAGGGCACCGGTTGTTCGGGCGCGTAACCAACGTCTTGTGTAGCGGGAGCGGCGCCATACCAGACAAGGGAGATCAGGAAGAGAGGCAGTGCTCCAAGCACAATCCCGACAAAGGGGATGGTGTTGTTTGCCCATCGAGGAAAAACGAACGGCTTCATCGTTGCTTTCTCACGCGATATCGGTTCGCTCGCGCGCGCTCAAGCTCATGCTCAAGCGGACGTGGAATCTCCGATACCAACAAGGGGCCGCAATCGGATCGCGTAACCGGGATCCGATGGGCTGGGGGGTGTGAGGACTGTTCTACTGGGGTCATTCGGGGCTGCTCTGTTTCCGTCGCGTTGCGACAGCCTGTGAGCTCCCACCACCGATGAAGGTTGTGGAGATCCGCCTGAGCCAGAAAAGCCCAGAATCAGTGCGGGAATACAGGGCGCCCTGAGTCCAAGGCGCGGCCCTAAATGGCGCTTGTGAGGGAAAATGTAAATGATGCGGCGCAAATCCAAGTTAAGCATCTGTAATTAAACAGTTTTATGTGTCTATAAACGCGCATCACCCAACAGGCCGGAAACCAGCTGGAAAATTCAGCGCCCAGACCGACCGCCCGGGCGGGCGGTCTGGGCGCAATGCATTCTAAGCCGCTGCGGTCACGCCGCTAGACGACAAAACCCCAAGTCCCGACTCATTCAGAATCGGGACTTGGGCGGGGGACAGCGATGACTCACACCTCACCGTCGAACAACTTCAGTCTCTAGAAGTCTCGCATCTGCTTACGGATTTTGCCGATGGCCTGTTCCTGAAGCTGACGAATTCGCTCCCGGGACAAGTTGTACTTATCGCCGATCTCTTTGAGCGTGAGCTCGTCGTGACTATCGAGACCGAAGCGCCAACGGATGATGCGGGACTCAATGGGTGTCAGCGTGCCCACCAAGCGCCGAATCTCGGAAGCCCAGCGAGAGGAGGCCAAGTCGTCGTAGGGAGAGGCCGCGTTCTCTTCGACCAAGAAGTCGACGAAACGTCGCCCGTCTTCATCGCCGACGGGACGGTCGAGGGAGAAGGGAGCGTCCGCATACAGCTCCCTCACCTTGTCGAGCTTCTCTTTGGGCACGCCGGTCTCTTCGGCGAGTTCCTCTGGAGTGGGCTCACGACCGGTGCGTGTAATCAGCGATTGGGTCGCACGAGCTACTCGGTTGTAGGTATCGAGCATGTGAACGGGAATACGAACCGCACGACCCTTGTCCGCAAGAGCGCGGCTGATCGCGTGACGAATCCACCAACTGGCATAGGTGGAAAAACGATAGCCCCGACGGTGATCGAAACGCTCTACCGCCTTCATCAAGCCGATATTGCCCTCTTGAATCAGATCGATGAGCGGAAGCCGACCCCGATTGTAGCGACGAGCGATGCTAACCACGAGACGTAGGTTAGCTTTGACGAATCGCTCTTTGGCTGCACGCTGACTGTTGTTGCTGGAGAGCACGCCCATCTGATATCGACTGTAGGCTTGAGTGGCGGGGATAGGAGCGATCTCCGAGCGGTTCGGCGCCCATTCGGAAATGGACAACGCCAAGTCCTGAGCTTGCGTCATCCAAACCCGATCTGTGTCCGGCAGACGCACGGCAGCCGCCAGCCGTGCGCAAGCCGCAATCCACGTACGGGTTTGGTTCGCGTGCAACTTGGAACGCTGCTTGCGATACACCTCAAGCAGTTCCCTCAGCTCCTCTAAGTCTTTGTCTACGGCGGGACGATCCTCCTCGCTCAGTTTCGCCAGTCGTGTTTGTAGCTGGTTCACCAGGTGCTCGGCCACGGGCAAGAAGGACAGGAGTTTGACCCAGTGGGCGATCTCCGCCTCCTCTACGCTCTTGGCGGCGCGCTGCTCTTCGTCAGCGCCCATGACTTGATGGGTAGCCATCTCGCGAAAATAGCGAGACAGCATGGTGTCGTTGCTGGAGTCATCGCGACGCGCGGTTGTGGAGGACGACGCGCGGGCAACGCTAGGTCGTGCGGAGGCAGGCGGCGGTGCGCTCTCCTTCGGGGCGGTGGTCATGTCGATAGCGGTACTTTGTGAGTGATTCATAGGCGGCGTCTCAGTAGGTGCAGGAGGAACAGGAGAAAATTCGACACGGCTCAGCTTTTGTTTGCGCAATCTTCAAAAGAGGTAACCCTTGAGTACATCCGGCTAAGGCGAGACATAGGTCATTGGGTATTGAGGTGATTTGAGATTGATGCATTCGGCAACTTGATTGATAGGTGATTAGTTCTAAGCAAAGTCCATGCCCTGATTGGGTATCGGATGACGCGTTGTGGCGCGTCGTCGCCGTCCCGCCCGGAAATGGCTGATTTGCGCAGCTGCGCCTTTATCGGTACGGCCCGCCCCTGGCAAAACTTCACGCCCAAGTCTGCCCAACTACGAAAATATTTCCGAGGGCATGACACAGCATGAGCCACGGCCGCGACCTGCTTGTCCCTAGGCAAGCAGGTGTTTGTGCGACAAGTCCCGTGCCGGGACGACACTTTCTTCACTGATTCCATAGCTAGAGAAAAACTCCCTCTCCGCCAGGGACCGCGATCCGCCAACGCGGGCGGCAATTCGATCTGACGGATCGTCAAGGCGCGATGGCGACATTGCGCTGTTCCGGACAGAGCTGCCGGTTTTTCACGACACCCGTCCCTTTTAAACCTAGGGACGCGGCGACCATCGTCAAGACCCGCCCTGCTCGGGAGCTGCGATGACCGACTAGCCTACGAGGTCCTACAAGTACGGTTCCGTACGTAAGACCCGATCGTAGTGGAGCAAGAGTTCGTAAACCCCTGGACCCCGGTTGAACGCGTAGGAGTGATCCCCCTGAACAAGATCCAAACGATGCGCTATCTGCGCCTTGTCCCAGAGCGCCGAGAGGGTCTGAGTGGTGCCCAAGTAATAATCGTCAGCAGAAGTCAGCAAGCGCAACTGAAGGTCCGGCGCTTTGGCGCGCGCCAAGCTCGCCAGTGACGTCATTCGCGCCAATTCTTTCTCGTCCAGGGCGGGCTGCAACGCACCCACCGCGCCGAAACGATCACTGCGCGACAAGCCGATCATCAGGGCGGCTCTTCCGCCCAAGCTCACACCGTCGATTCCGTGGTGACGGCGCTCTGGCAGCGCGGGTGTTTCTTTGAGAACTCGCGGCAGCACCTGGTCCACATAGAACGCAGCCAGTGCCGGATAGTTAGCGAACGCACGCTCCGCGCGAAGCACATCCGGCAAATAGGGCGTCACCACGATCACGCCCCGATAGGGACGGACGGACAGACTCCGATTGAGCGCCCCTAGCCGCTCGGCGGTCACCATGCCGCCAAAGTCCGCGGTCACTAACGGCGCTTTCTTCAAGCGCAACTGTGCACGTTTCATTCCGTAATCGTCCAACCAACCCCGCGCCCCGCCCGCCGGCGATTTACGCGCTTCGGACATGCCGTGCAAAGCGATGAGCACCGGAAACTTTTTCCCCTTGGGGTGTTCCGGAACGGACACGACCACTGAGCTGAGTCCAAACGCCGCTTGGGGATAGGTCCAGGTCAACTCCTGAGCCGGAATCATTGCCGGCGCTGACCCAGCCTGTGCCACAGCGCCATTTGAGGCAGTCACCGGGTCCGAAGAAGCTACGGGCGAATTGACGAGCGCGGAAGTCGTGGGTCGCGGCGCAAATTTCGATCTTGCAGGAGACGCCGGGGTCTCGGGGCGGGTGCTCGGAACAGCCGAGCCCGAAACAATTGAGGAAGCTGCCATTTTTTCTGTTTGGTGCGTCGTCGGTTCACACGCGACTAACGCCAACGGGAATGCCCACATGGCCCCGAGAGCGCTCGTGCCACCCCTGCCCACTGTGCCGTAGACGTCCGTCATGGGCCCATCCTACATCGCTGGGGAGCAGCGGCGAGGCCCATGACGGAATCGCGGCCGGGCGGGGGCGTCGCTGAAGTCCCGAGGGCAAGCGCGCCGCGGGTCCCAGACGTATCTAGAACTGAGCCAAAAACCGCGGGTCGTTGTCGAACAGCACTCGAATGTCGGGGATTGCATAACGCAACATCGCGACTCGATCGATACCGAGACCAAAGGCGAAACCCGTGTACTTCTCCGAATCGATACCGCAGTGTTCGAGCACTGCCGGATGCACCATGCCGCAGCCGAGCACCTCCAACCAACCGGTGGACTTGCACACGCGACATTTGGCGCGTGCCTCGCCGGGCTCACAGAAGACACAACCGATGTCGAGTTCTGCGCCAGGCTCCACGAAGGGGAAATAGCTCGCGCGAAACCTCACGGGGGCGTCAGCTCCGTACAGACGACGGGCAAAGGCAGAGAGAACGCCCTTGAGCTGGGCAAAGCTGACGTCTTCGCCGACCATGAAGCCATCGACTTGGTGAAACATCGGCGAGTGGGTGACGTCGTCGTCTCGGCGGTAGACCGCTCCTGCGCTGACCACCGCTAGGGGCGGATTACGAGTGAGTAGCTCCCGAACTTGGACGCTGGTGGTGTGGGTGCGCAGCAAAGTGCGAGCGCGCGCAGCTCCGTCCACCGTGACCCAGAATGTATCCTGCATGTCGGTGGCTGGGTGATCCGGCGGAAAAGCGAGCTTCGTGAAGTTGTTGTCCTCCAGCTCGATCTCCGGACCCCAACCCACCTCGAAACCGAGGGAGCGGAAGATGTCGAGGATGTCGTATTTGGCGCGCGTCAACGGGTGAAGATGACCCGAAGGGTTCGGACTTCGCGCAGGCAGGGTTAGATCGTAGGGGCGCGCATTCAGGTCGGCCCTGCGCTCCGCTTCCGCCAAAACGGTGAGGCGCGCGTTGAAGACCTCTTCGACCTCGCCCTTGACCTTGTTGACGGCAGCGCCGATGTCCTTCTTCTTCTCTTTGGGCACCTTGCCCATGAGCTTGAGCAAGGCCGTGAGATCGCCCTTCTTGCCCAATACCTGGGCGCGGGCTTCACGGAGCGCGGTTTCGTTAGCGGCGCTGGCAAAATCCGCGCGAAAGCGCTCGCCTAAAGAGGCGAGGCCTTGCGTGATTTCGTCTGCAGCGTCCGACATGGTCGGTTCTTGGTTCTTTAGGTACTGGCGACTGAGCGCGGGGCTCAGTTACCCTGGGCGACTAGCTCGGTCAGTTTCTTGAAGGTCGCAGGATCGCGAACCGCCATGTCAGCCAGAACCTTGCGATCCAAGTTGATCTCGGCACCCTTCAGCGCGTTGATGAAACGCGAGTAGGTGGTGCCGTTCTCACGACATGCGGCGTTGATGCGCTGGATCCATAAGCGACGAAAATCCCGCTTACGGAGCTTCCGGCCAATGTAGGCGTACTGCCAGGACTTGAAGAGAGATCGGACCGCTTCGCGGTAGCGGTTCTTGCGACCACCGAAAAAACCTTCGGTCTGCTTGAATATTCTTTTGTGACGACGACGGGGGCCGGGGCCTCGTTTTACTCTGGGCATTGCTCGTTACTCCTGAGGCCTAGAGGTACGGGAGCAGCACTTTTACGCGCGCTTCCATTGTGGGGTGGACCATGTCGTTGTCGCGCAAACGACGACGTCGCTTGC
>SPKZ01004681.1_pt1 | contig 12980 bp, 14 predicted proteins | sample 2456571 | NCBI WGS metagenome assembly SPKZ01 (sample SAMN11192286, study PRJNA482655) | marine metagenome | biome: ENVO:00000447; feature: ENVO:00000244|ENVO:00000211|ENVO:00000569|ENVO:00002023; material: ENVO:00002151; isolation source: ocean water from marine abyssalpelagic zone ...
GGCACTCCCCCGTCGCTACCGCAGCTCAGCGTATCGATGACGGCACCCCCATCGGCTTCCTGATCGGTGGAGATGCCCAAACGTAGGGTCACCTCCGGGGTGTAGTCGGAGCCCACAAGGATGGAATCAGCTTCGGGTACCGTTAACGTCGCGCCAGCAGTGACGTTGGTCAGCGCCGTCTGGTCTGCGTTCAAGTCACTGAAGGCGGCCGCCAGGTAGTGGGCGCCGTTACCCAGCAGGATCCCCCGGACGTCCGCCGAGCCGCTGGAGAAATCCACACAGGGCTCGTCGGCCCAACCGAGGCTCACGGACTCAGCCGTTACTTCCGGCGTATCACTAGACAGAATCACGATCTTACCTTGACCGTCTCCGGGCACATCCCCAGTCAGCTCAATCGTCGCGGTAAATTCTCTAACGGAAACCATGTCCAGATCGATCTGGTTAGCTGCATTCGGCACCACCATATGCGGCTCCAGTACCAAGCCTTGACGAACACCTCGGGCAAGATCCAATCCACCAATCCAGCCACCCGGGCGTAGACCGGTCGGCGAGATAAGGTCCGGGTTATCGGCGAAGGCAGCGCGTACGTAGACCGGCAAGGCTGCCCCATCCAACGACGGAATCGGGATCTCAAATCGCAGGCTCGGCAACTCGTCAAAAGCGATTTCCCCGCCGTTCGGTGCCGGGTATCGCGCCTCGAACACACAGCTCGGATCCTGCGTGCAGGGCAAATCAGAACCAGGATTGGGGATCGAGTACAGCTGGATGCCGAATACACCCTGGTTGTCAAAGTTGGCGCGATCGGAATCCACGTTGACACCGTCAAATTCGAACCTGAGACAGATGACCGCCATGCCTTCGGCTTCCGAGGGCTGACAGACGCCAGCATCTTCCACGATCCACTCGGCATTGCCGGTAGTGAGAGTTGGCGGACCACTATCTTCCGAGACCGTACCGCCGCTGCCCCCTTCCCCGCCGCCACCGGAGGCGACGGACGAATCCGGCACGTTGGGTTGAATCTTCGCAGGATCATCATCAGGAGCGCAGGCCACTGAAAGCGCGAGGGTCGCGAACGCAATGCCAGTCCATCGGCAGCCGACTCGCCCAGCGGCGCCAGATACGACTCGTTGGTCGTCAGTAGAGGGTCGGAACGTCGCTTCGAAGAGGCTCATAATTGATTCAAAATCCTTTGCGCTAGCGCGGACAAGGTCCCACCGGATGCCGCACTAGTCCAGCGCCGTATACCGGACCGTTGGTCGATTCTGGAAGCAACAAGAACCCGGGGACGCAACCCCCGAAAATTCCACGATCCAGTGCTACCCTCTGGCCGAGATGCAGAGAGCCGCTCCGTCCCCCTGTGGCGTCCACCCGCTGCTGCTACTCGCCGTCTGCCTCAGTTTTTTGTCTTGCCGAGTGCCGGACGCAGCTAGCGCCAACGACAATCAAGCCATCGATTTGACGCGGCCCCCGGAGCAGCGCGAGCGCCCCGACCCCGGTCTCGTGCCGTGCGCGAAAACCGAAGCTGGCCAAGCCAATCCGGGCGCCTGCGGCCGTTACACCCTACCGGCCGGCGCGCGCGAGTTCACGGTGGCTCCCACCGTGTGGCGCGTCCCTGTGCTCAAGACCGATCCTGTGTTGGGCCCGAAAGACGCGTTGGTCACCGCAGTAGTATTTTCGGACTTCGAGTGCCCGTTCTGCAAACGCGCGAGCGACACCTTCCAAGCCATGCTCGCCGCCCATCCCGAGCAATTTCGCCTGGTGTGGAAAGACAACCCGATGCCGAGCCACCACCGCGCGGGCGAGGCCGCCCATTTTGCGCGCTCGGCCTACGCCCAAGCCGGTAACGAAGGTTTCTGGAAAGCTCACGACGCTCTGTTTGCCAGACAACCTGACTTCGAAGTTCAGGACTTGTTCGAGATCACCCGGGACATTCACATCCGCTGGGACATAGCGCGTGGTGACATCCGCGAGGAACGCCACGGCTTGTTGATCATGGAAGGCATCCAGCTCAGCGATCAACTGGGCGTAAAGGCCGCCCCCACCACCTTCGTCAACGGTCGAAAAGTCATCGGCTCCAAAGCTCCGGAAATCTTCGAGTCCCTATTCAAAGAAGAGCTCGCTAAGGCAGAACAGCTCGTCCGTGACGGCACGGCGCCTATTGACGTCTACGCCAAGATCATGACCGACGCCCAAGAGTCGGCTCCGTGAAGGCCGCGCCAACACGCGAGCGCGCCCAAGGCCGGGGCAAGCAACACCAGCCCACGACACTCCAGCTGAATCCAAAGAGCCCATGAGCGGGCAACTCATGACGTCGGGCGATGGCGGCGGTTTCGAACACTGCGCCATCTGTCACGCGACCGCCGCTGGCCCCTGCGCGCGTTGTAAAAAACCCACGTGCGGCGATTGCTGCGTGCTCACCGAAGGCGGAGCCGGTCAGTGGGCTATCTGTCTGAATTGCAACAAACGAGGCGGAGCAAACATAAACCCAGCGTGGCTCAGTTTCGGCATGTGGCTGATGTTGCCCCTACTCGCCATCCTCGGCGCAATACTGTTGCTCGCAATGGTGTTCGGCAAATAGCCGACGCACGATTCTGTAAAAGATCCTAAGCGCCCACAGCCGGGTTTTCTGATCTGTTTCTCGTGTTTCTTTTTGTCGCAGAATATCAAGCTGGGAGGTGAACACATCAAAAGCGTGCTGCACGCTGCAGCGAAGCGTCACACTCCGTCGCAGGGTTCACTCATGGTGTGCTCTCTTTGCGTGGCTTGCGCCGCTTGACAGCTCGGCGCGCACGGTCCGACTTGCCCGCCAAGGCCAGCTCAGGCACCAGCGTCCGCGCTTTGCGTTTTTTAGCCTTGGCGGTCTTCGGGACCAAGGCGAGCGCGGGCACTGGACCGCGACGTTTCGGTTTTTTGGCCGTCTTGGCTACTCCGTCGCTGGGGTCTGGGATCTGCTTCGTGACCTCGATCGGCACCTTCTTCGGCGCTGTGTTCTCCGCGACGAGCGCAAAACGACTGAGAGCGTCGTCCCAAAAGCGATCGAGCCAACCCCGGGCGGCATCGAAGCCGGTGCGGTCCAGGCGATACACATTGTGAGCGCCAAGATCGTCGTAGGTGACCAAACGAGCCTCTTGCAGCTGTCGGAGGTGCCGAGAAACCGCTGGGCGGCTTACGGGCAGCAGCTTGGCTATCACGCCGACGGACTTCTCCCCTTCTCCGAGGATTCCAAGGATCTTACGCCGAGTTGGTGACCCCAGGGCGTCGAGAATGTCGTCCGTGGATAGGTCGCGGGCAGCCATGCGTAACTTGCTGGTTACCGTAACCTGCTAGTTACCAATGTCAACGAACACGCGCGTCTGCTGATGCCGAAACAAACCATTGGTGAAAAACAAAGACATCTGAGAGACCGCATGGCGCACCCGAAAGCTCTCAATCCGCGGCCGGACACTCCCATGCAGCTGCTTGCAGGCCCCGGCGACTCTCTTGGGCCCACGCGATGGCACAGGAAACAGGTACATCCCGGGCAATGTCTAGGGTGCTACACTCCCCTACAATGGCTTCACCTGAGGCGGAATATTCCGAGGCTGGTGGTGTGTTGCATTCGAGGCAGTGTTGGCTCATCGCTCCCCCGCTCGCGCAGTAGCGCTAGGATCTAGAGTTGACTGAAACCGGCAGACGAAGTGCATTGAAAACCGGAAGGACGCCTACGGACTCGTTGACGCCTGGCGCTCAATTGCCGAACCCGAAGTATCGGGCGAGCATCCTCAAGTCCCAATTTGAGGGCGTCAAAAAAACTCTGAGCACGGAACATGCGGCTGCTGTATTCGCCGAGCTACCGCACGAGTTCATCCAGGAAGTGAACGACGCCGTGGCGCCCGAGTGGATCGGATTGCCGGACGGCGACATCGTGGCTCGTGCCGTGCACACAGTATTGGGCACCGACGGGGCCGTGGCGTTCTGGCGTCAGCAGACCGTGCGCTTCGCCAAGATCAAGATCTTCCGCTCCTTCGTGAAGACACTCCTCAGACTCTTCACCACCCCCGAAGGATTGCTCAAGGCCGTCATTCACGCGTCCAACTTGGTAAGTCGCGACATGGGCAATCACCGAATTGTCTCCGAACGCGATGACACCCAGGCCCTGTTCATCGTCACCGAAATCCCCCGCACCCAACGCTCGGAAGCGAAGATCGCCGCATGGGAAGGCACTATTCTCGGCACCTTCGATCTACTGGGCGCGACCGGGAGCGTCGAGTCCGACGCCCGGCGCTTACCCAACGGCGAGCTGCGCATCAACGTCCACTGGTCCAATCACTAAGCGGCGGCGCGTAACTTGCACCGCGTAAGCGCCGAGCTGAAGCCGAGAACCGAGCGCTGGCCAATTGATTTCAGCGCCAGGCACAGCCAGCTACCCGGTGGCGCTCTGTTTGTAAGGGCGACAACGCTCGGTCACCCGAGCCAGACGAATGCCCCAACTTGCAGAACAATCGACCCGCTGCGCACACCATGCCGTGCCCACGGTCACTTCGTCGAATAGCACCCCAGGCCATTTTCCGCCCTTGAGACGAAAGATGGCTGTGACCACGCTACGCCGGGCGATCGTAACAAATCCCTTCGACAGCGTCACCACGTTGCCGAACAGGACGCCGCAGCGGAGTGTACCGCTCTACTCGTGGGGGCTCTCTTTGACCTGATAGCGTCGACAGCGGTCGATCACACGACCCAAGCGAAATCCCCACGTGGCCGGACGCTTCACACGCGTGGCACACCAAGCCGTGGCCTCAGGCACGTCGTCGAACAGTACGACCGGCCACGTGCCTTTCTTGAGCCGAAATATCGAGGTTACGATACTTCGCACCGCGCTCGCGAGAAAGCCCTGCGACATGGTCACCACTGCCACCCCCGCTACCTTCATGTGGGACAACTCAGCAATGGCGGCTTTCTGCACATCCAACCCTGGAAGAGCAGAGTTTTCCTCAAGCAATGTCAACGTGACGAGGCCCGAGGCCCAACGACGGTCCATCTCTCGTCGAATGCGTGCCATCTCGCGGACGTCCTCCACGCTGAGCGCCGATCGCATGATGAATACGAGGCAGCCGTCGTATTCGACGATGGTCAGGTTGGGCTTCTGATAGTGGACGATCTCCTGCAGGATGTCGGGCGCCGTCACTACTCTCAATGAAGCACAGCGAGCCATACCGAGCCAGTCGCAGTGCCAACAGGGGCCGTTGCCATTGCGGCCGGCACCGACGCTCCTGTAAACACAGCGCCTAAGCTGTGACTGGCATCGCCCCCGGCCGACTTCTGCAACTGGCAAGTTGTCCGATGCTCGCCACCTGCGCGCGAATCGCCTACACCAGCGTGCATGTTGCCGACCCTCATTGACAGTCACCTGCACGCCCAGCCCAGCGCGGATATCGGGCGCCGCTTTCAAGAAGGCTTCGGCTTCCAATCGCCCCCCCGCTCCGGCGCCATCCCGGAGCTGCTTGAGTCTATGCGGTGCGCGAACATTCGCAAGAGTCTGATGGTTCCCTGGATGCCCACGGGACAGATACTGCAAGGACGGCTAGCCAAGCTTGGGGATGTATCCCGCCGTCAGCACGAAGAGATCCGCAACCAGGTATTGGCCGACGCCTCCGCGCTCAATCAATGGGCGGTGGACACAGTCACTAAAAACCCCGACCAGCTGGCGTGCCTCGTCAGTCTCGATCCCACGCTCATGACGGCGCCCGAACTGGAGGCGGAGGTAGAAGACAAACTATCCAAAGGGGCCATCGGCTTAAAAATCGCGCCGTTGTTTCTGGAGGCACGCCCGGACGATCCGAAACTTGCCATCATCTTTGAGCAAGCGGCGAAACATGGGGTGCACGTGTTGTCCCAAGCCGGCGATACTAAGATGCGCGGAAGCACGGCCTGGGGGCATCCGCAATACTTCGAAGAGGTACTGCGCACCTGGCCGAAGGTAAAGATACAGCTCGCCCATCTCGGCATGGGTGCCGAAGACGAAGTCGCTCGCCTGATGTCCCTGCACGACAACCTGTACGCCGATACCTCCGCGCGCCTGCACGAAGTCGGGCAGCGCGACAAGTGGTCGCCCGCGGATGCGGCCGAGTGTTTCCGACGCCTCGGTATCGAACGCGTTCTGTTCGGCACCAACTACCCCATGCACGACCAAAAACACTTCGTCGATGTGCTACAAAGCCTCCCGCTCACGGACGACGAACGCGAACGCATCCTCTGGAAGAACGCAGCGGAACTCACACCGGCGCTGGGCTGAGGAGCGACGCGAGCTCAACGATACCGAGCGCGAATACAAAACGAAGAAGCGGACTCGTCCTGAGACGAATCCGCTTCTTGCGACGCGCTCAGCTTGAGCTACGTCCTATCTAGCCAGCGAGCGCTGACTAGCCGGCGAAGTTACCGCCGCCCTGGAAGCCGCCGCCCTGGAAGCCGCCGCCGGGAACGCCACCGCCGAACATACCGCCGTCAGTGTCTCCTAGGCCGCCCTCTACGCAAACGTTGCCGTCGCCACAGCTAACGCCATCCCAGAAAGTACAGAACCCACCGTTGTCGCCAGCGCAGCAGGGCTCGCCAACCTCGTTGCAGGTCGAGATATCCGGAAGGTCGCCGGCTCCACCGTCGCCGGCTCCCTCGGCGCAGCTGCCGTCCACACAACTCAAGTTGTTGCTACAGATGGCCTCGTCGCCGAATGCACAGCAAGCCTCGCCGATGGCGTCACACGCCTCAGGGAAACCTTCCTGACAAATGCCGTTGTCTCCGCACTCTGCCAGTCGGCAACCGTTGTCGCAGCACACTTGGTTGACCTCGCCACACTGAGCACAGGTATCGTTGACACAGCCGACACCATCCTGCGGGCAGGCCTCGCCCGGGCCGCCATCACAACAGGCTTGACCTGCGACGCCACAGGGATCCCCTGAGCAAGTGCCAGTGTCACAGTCGACTCCGTTCTGACAATCGCCGCCGAAGCCGGCATCGGTGACGGAGCAACACGACTGACCATCCGCTCCACAACTGGACTGGCAAGTGAGCTCGGTATTTGGGCCAAAACCAACTTCGACACAGACCGCTGCGCCATCACACGCTTGGTTCGCGCAGCAGGGCTCGCCCTCACCGCCACAAGCTTCGCAAGCGCTGTCGCTACAAGCAAAGCCCGTCTGGCACGCGCCATCACAGCAGGTTTCCCCGTCGCCACCGCAGTTGTCGCAGGCGCCGGTATTACAGGTCCCGTCAGCGTTACCGCATTCCCCGCTATTGGCAACGCACGAATCGCCGATACAGCAACCACCGTCGTCGCAAAGGTCTCCGATACAGCAGGGCTCATCGGGACCGCCGCAGCCGTCCGATACGGGGCCGCCGGCCTCGTTGGAGCTCGTGCCGCCGGTGCCACCGCCGGTAGTACCGCCAGAGCCGCCGGAGCCGCCCGTATTGTTCTGGGAGCCATCGGCGCTGCTGTCCACTGAGTCGAGCGCTCCGCCCTCGGCCGTGATGCCGCCGCCCACGTTGGACGTCCCGGTGTCGCTGCACGCCGCGACCACGCCGCCGCCGGCAACCATGAGCGCGCAAACCTTGAGAATTAATCGATTCGATGCATAAGCCATAAGAAGCTCCTCGTATCGCCAGATTTCCGTTCCTGACGACAAGCTTGAGTCACGCAACGCCTCTGGGATTGGGAGGCATCAGTGCGACTGTTTACGGGCGCAGTGTCTCAACTAATGGGCTGCTCGTCGATAGGCCTAGACGCTTTGTTCGCCCTGGAAAACCGGCGCGAAACACGGACTCTCCGTGTTTCGCGCCGGACAGGGACCCAAGACAAAACTCGCTACTAGCAAACCTGAATCCGCGTTCATAGCCGGGCTAGGCACTGGAGACTTGGGCTTATAACCCATGAAATCCCAGGCGTTTTCTAGGGGACATTCAATCGCGTCGAATCATCGGCGGCTTCCAGTCAGCCAGTCGACGCACGCTTTATGTGTTCGGGAGTTTTTATGGCCCGCGATAAATCCGCCGAGGGCACGGCGTCATGTGCGCCGCGGTGCGTCGGAATAACGCCCGCCCAATGGAACAATTCCAGATCTTCAGCGTCGTCCCGGGGATCGCCCTGGCGAACTTTTACACTCGCTTCATCAATTTCAAACTCCAGAACCTGAGTGATTCGCAACTCCTTCTCGTTCGGAGGCCGGCTGTGCGCCGCGCGACCTGGCACCATGTGCTCAACAATCGCTCGCAAGGCCCGATGTTTTTCCACGGGATCCGTCACCGGGATCGCTCGCCCAAAGAGCACGGCACAACGGTAGTTCATCGAATGATGAAACTGTGAACGCGCCAAGACATAGCCATCCACGAGGGTCACCGTAACGACGGCCTCGATGCCCTTTGCTAGTTGACCCAACATGCGATTGGCCACCGCGCCGTGTAAGAACACGCGGTCCCCAGAACGAGCGTAGGCTGTGGGTAATAAGTAGGGCTGCTGTTCGATGCAGTACGCGACGTGACAGATGTCGCCAGCGTCGAGCACGCCATGAACAGCGGCTTCATCGTACTGCGCACGGGGGCGGCCCCGGCGAACCCGGCTTCGGTCGGTGATGGGTCGGTAACTCATGCCGTCGATATGGCTCAGCAACTGGCCCTGCGAAAAGGCCCACTTGCGATACTTTTGATGGTACCAACTGTCCATGCCCTTTCGTTGGTTACGAATCGAGTCCGGTACCCCCATGTACCCGCAGATCGCCACGCAACTACAAACGGCGATTCTTGACGGCCGTTTGCGTGCCGGGACACGCCTCCCCTCCACGCGTCAGTTGTCAGAATCCCTCGGCGTCTCGCGTAACGTCATCTTGCTCGCCTACGATGACTTGCGCAGCCAGGGCTATCTCAGCGGTAAGGGCGGCTCGGGCACCTTTGTCAGCGCCGTATTGCCGGAAGAGCTACTTCGGGTGGCGCCGAAAACGGGCCGCAAAAGTCGCCGCGCAATTAAACCAGCGCCGAAAACGAGGGCCGTCGACCCACGCCTGCCGCGGCTCGCAAAATACGCCAAGCGACTACCGAAACATCCCCTGCCCGGCTCGCGCCGCGGACTGCGCTACGATTTTCGCTACGGCGTCGTGTGGCAGGATGACGCCACCCATAAACACTATCGACGGCTGATCGGCCGCCACGCGCAGACCGCGCAACCCACCTACAGTCACGCCGCCGGTCTGCCGCGACTGCGCTCCGCCATCGCAGAACATCTACGAAAGTCCCGCGGCCTCCACTGTACGGCGGAACAGATCGTCGTAGTGAGCGGCTCTTCCCAGGCCATCGATATTCTCGGGCGGATATTCTGTGACGAAGGCACCCCGGTCATCATCGAAGAACCTGGGTATCGCGGAGCCAGTTGGGCCCTCGAGGCGATCGGCGCGAAAATGATCCGCATCCCGGTGGATTCCGACGGCATCGTCGTATCGAAGATACCTCGTGAGGGCACGGCGGCCCCCTTGCTCTACGTCACTCCATCCCATCAATTCCCCACCGGCGTGACCCTGTCGCTGTCTCGCCGAGCGGAACTGCTCCGCTGGGCGGTACGTCACGACTGTTACATCATCGAGGACGACTACGATGGCGATTACCGCTACGAGGGCCGCCCGCTGGAGGCCCTTCACGCCCTCGACAACCACGCCCGTACGATATACCTCGGCACCTTCTCGAAGGTGCTCTCGCCGGCGCTGCGCATCGGCTACCTGGTGCTGCCCGCCGAGCTAGTGGAGCCGGTCACTCGTGCCAAGTACTTCACCGACCGCCACAACCCGGTCTTGGAGCAAGCCGCCATGTGCGATTTCCTGGTGGAGGGGCACTTCGATCGCCACGTACGGCGGATGCGGGCCCACAATTCGGGGCGGCGCCGGTCCCTCGTGAAAGCCATCGCGAAACACTTCGGGGATTCCGTGACGATGTCCGGTGTCGAGACCGGCGAACACGTGCTCGTTTGGTTTCCGGAGCTACCGGCGGACAGCTTCAGCGATATCGCCGCCCGCGCCGCGACCGTTGGTGTCGGAGTGTACAGCGTGAACGATTGCTTTTTCGCCGAGCCGCCGACCCAGCTCGGCCTCTTGCTCGGCTACGGCACGCTCAGCGAGAGGCAAATCTCGCGCGGTATCGAACGTCTCGCGGGCGCCATTGCCGACGCCCAGTCGTGAACCCAGCCCAATCACGAACCAAGCCTAGCCCCGCGCGTACACCAAGCTCAGGGACAGCAAGCGCTTCATCTCTGCTGAATCGTCGAGTATGCGCCCGGGCAACACGACGTATTCTTTCTTTACGTGCCCCTTGGGGAAGTATCTAAATCGCTTTGCTCCGCGCTGTTGCAACAACTCGGTCACCTATTGAGGCAGCAAACGAATAGCTGTGCCGAAGCGTCTCGCGGAAATAAAGATCGCGGCGTCCACGTAGCCAGCGACCGCACCGAAACAGGGCCGGAAGCTGAGCTCATGGGTCGATGCCAAGCGGGGGCGAACGCGCTGCAACAATAGCGTCAGTTTCTTTAGGTAGCGTTCGCTCATCGGGGCCTCGCGCGGGTCACTTGTCGCCCCGTTTGATCGAATTGCTTTGAGTCGCCTTCTCGACGCCGTCTACCGCGCGACTGATAGCGCCTTTACCGTAGCGATCGGTGATGGCGTCCATCGCGTCCCCCAGGGCGTCCGTTTGGTTCCGAGCCCCGAAGAGATCGAGCTGCTCGGCATCCCGGCGCTCGAGTTTCGACACACTGACTCCCAGTAGGCGAACCGGCTCGCCGATCTTCGCCTCTCGCCACAGCGCCAACGCGACATCGCGAATCGTCGGCCCGTCACTGGTGGCTACTTGGAGCGTGCGACTGCGGGAGACTAGCGGGTACACGGGATCTCCCTGCTCCCCCGAAACCCGGGGGGTGCGTCGCCCGGTACGCCGGCCCAACTTGGCCTTCAGCGTGATGGTGCGACCCCGGTAGTTGTCGTGTCGCATGCGGCGAGCCACGGCTTCTGCGTGTGTCGTGAGCGCATTGGTGACGTCCAGAAGCTCCGTGACATCGCTTGGAAAAGTGTTCTCCTCGCCGTAGGACTTCGGAGCCCGAGAAACAGATACTGCCCGGCTGTCGTCGCCACGGGCCAATCGCTGGAGATCCGCCGCGCGGTCTTCGCCGACAATCACCGCGAGATGGGCCTGAGGCGTTCGAGCCAGATCCCCCAGCGTCTGAATGCCGATGGCAGTGAGTTTTTCGCCCAGCACGGGCCCGACCCCCCACAAGCGCCGAATAGGGAGCCCGCGCAGGAAGCTCTCGACCTCATCGGGCTGCACCCAATGCAGGCCGTCCGGCTTGGAGAAGGTGCAGGCAATCTTCGCTACCAATTTGCTGGGCGCAATGCCGGCAGACACGGTGAGCTGCGTAGCCTCCCGCACCCGATCGCGAAGTTGCTCCCCGAGAGCCACCGGACCCCCGAACAATTTGGCGGAGCCGGTGATGTCCAAAAAAGCTTCGTCTAAAGCCAACGGCTCGATCTCCGGGGTGAACTCCTCGAACACTTTGCGAATGGCCCGAGACACTTCGCCGTAGAGTTCCATATTGCCGGGCAAGAACACGCCCTCGGGGCACAGTTGCCGGGCGCGAAAACCGGGCATCGCTGAGTGCACGCCGAATTTTCGCGCTTCGTAGGAGGCCGCTGAGACGACACCCCGAGCCGATGCCCCGCCCACAATGACGGGTTTGCCCTTGAGCTCTGGGCGCTCCCGCTGTTCGACGGAGGCGTAAAACGCGTCCATGTCGGCGTGGAGGATCCAGCGTTGGGGCACACCCCACCCTAGCCTATACGGCCCCAGATCTCAGCGGTCGGAGACCGGCCGAGAACCCCGCGACAATTCGTACAAATCGCTAACCAGACGACCCAGCTGGCCTGTGTGCACCAGGCTGCCCAGGGCGTGGTTGTCGTCCAGCTCGATAAAACGAATCAGCGACGGCGTGCCCGTCGTCGCCAGTTGCCGGCTGTCCGCGAGGGGCACCACATGGTCGTGACTCCCGTGCACAATCGTGACGGCCGTGTTGGGTGGAAGTTCTAGGGGCACCGAATAAATACCCGCGGCGGGAGCGAGCAGCAGCGCGGGTCCCGAATAGTCACCGCGCCTCAGTAGCTCCAAAACCACCGCGCCGCCGAAGGACGAGCCTACCAACACATTCGGCTCGAAACGCATCAGCTCCCGCAGCTGATGCGCCACACACGATGCGAAATCGCTCGTGTCCATGGCAGGGATCCCCGCGTCGAAATGCTCACGCAGGAATACAGACTTGGCACCCTGAGGGCTGCCCTCTAGACCATGAGCGAATTGAACCCGGATCACCGAGGACAATCTACCACGAAGCTAGCATGCCGGTGTCAGACTCAGCCGCTCACTCGCTCGCCATTCGCATCGCAGCGAGTAGCGCGTCGTTTTCGAGCGGCTTGTCCAACACGGTGTTGCTGACGTTATCCAAAAATCGCTGCGCCTCTCTGGTGAAAGCACCACCGCTACAGAACACGATCTTGTCGGCGACTGCGGGGAATATTTTCTTCACCTCGACGTAAAATGCGGGGCCATCCATATCGGGCATAGACAGATCGCAGAGGATGACGTCAAACACTTGCCCACGCCACAAATGGTCGAGAGCGTCCATGGCGCTACTCGACGCTGTGACCGAGTAGGTCCGGCGGAGGACCCGCTGATAGGCGCGCAGCAGCGCGACTTCGTCGTCCACCAGCAGCACTCGAGCCCTGCCCCCGATCACTTTGGGGCGGAGAGTGATGCGCTCGGCCCGCGCCGTCTTCACCGGCAATTCGACAACGGAGCAGCTTTGCCCCGGTTCGCAGGGCTCCACTCGAATCAGCCCACCGTGATCGCTCACGTACTGCCCGGTTAGGTTGAGGGCGATCAAGTCCGGGTTGGACATGCGGCTCGGCGGCATGGAGTGCCGCAGCCGATCCGCC
>SPKZ01009456.1_pt1 | contig 12976 bp, 8 predicted proteins | sample 2456571 | NCBI WGS metagenome assembly SPKZ01 (sample SAMN11192286, study PRJNA482655) | marine metagenome | biome: ENVO:00000447; feature: ENVO:00000244|ENVO:00000211|ENVO:00000569|ENVO:00002023; material: ENVO:00002151; isolation source: ocean water from marine abyssalpelagic zone ...
CTCGCCGGCGACCAGCCGCTGCGACCCGGGTCGAGCGTCGTCGTCGAGGAGCAGCGGATCGCCGAGGTGGGCGCCGACGCGAGCATTGCCGCGCGACCCGACGATCGTGTGGTCGATCTCGAGGGTCGGACCCTCATGCCGGGCCTGTGGTCCTGTCACTTCCACACGTGCTTCTCGAACTGGGCGCTGGCGTCGGCGCCGCTGCTGGGGCTCGAGGCTCAGCCCGGCGTCATGGCGATCGTCGCCCAGAAGAACATCACCACCGCGATGGACTGCGGGTTCACGAGTCTCGTGTGTTCGAGCAGTGCGTACAATCTCGACCACGCGCTCAAGGTCGCCATCACCGGGGGGCTCATCTCCGGGCCTCGCATCTGGGCGTGTACGCGCGAGATGATCTCACCGGGAGACCAGGCCGACGGCTCGAACTCGAGCTGGTACATGGAGGTCGGCAACACGGGACTGCTGCGGATCTGCAGCGGACCCGAGGCGTTCCGCTCGGCGATTCGAGAGGAGTTGGGTCGCGGCGCCGACATCGCGAAGATTGCCGCGAGCATGGGGCACGGCGTCGGACCGGCCGAGGAGCTCGAGTCCGTCAATCGCGCCGAGCTCGCCGCCGCGGTCGACGCCGCGCACGGTCGCGGCAAGAAGATCCGCGCTCACGCAGCATCGCGGCGCTCGATCATCGACTCCGCGTGGGCTGGGGTCGACATCATCGACCACGCCGACCGCATGGACACCGAGTGCATCGACGCGATCCTCGAGGCCGGCTCGAGCCTCGCGCCGACACTGCTCTTTTCACAGCGCTTCCTGGCCTTTCTTCAGGGGATGCTCGACCAGGGCGTGGCGATGGGAGCCAGCTTCATCGCCGAGGGCCCGGCGGAGCGACAGCGGCGCATCGACGAGGGGCGCGCCGACTTCGAGAACATCTGCAGTGTGCTCCCCGAAGCCAATCGCGCCGGAATGCGCATCGTCGTGGGGGACGACTACGGCGTCACGTCGCTTCCGCACGGCGACTACATGGACGAGCTCGCGCTCTACGTGAAGGAGATCGGCATTCCGCCCCTCGACGTCATCCGCTGGGCGACGAAACACGGCGCCGAAACGGTCGACCGCGGGGACGAGCTCGGAACGGTCGAGATCGGAAAGCTCGCCGATCTGCTCGTGGTCGATGGCGATCCGATCGCCGACATCGCCTGCCTGAAGGACCGCGACAACCTGCTCGGGATCATGAAGGAGGGCGTATTCTACAAGGACGCGCTCGGCGTGCCCGGAGTTCCCTGACCCGCCCGACCCGTACGATTCGCCCCGCCCGACCCATTGCGAGGAGGTCCCCGTGTCGCATCTCACCTGGCAGATCGGTGACGTTCGCATCACCCGCGTGCAGGAATTCGAGATGGAGGGCCTCGAGTGGGTGATCGAGCAGGCCTCGGCCGCGAACCTCGGAAAGATTCCGTGGCTGGCCCCGCACTTCGTCAACGGCGAAGGCGAGGCGGTGCTGAGCATCCACGCACTCGTGATCGAGACGCGCGACCGCAGGATCCTCGTCGACACATGCGTGGGGAACGACAAGAACCTCCCCGTCATTGCCGACTGGCACCAGCGGACAGGCCCCTTTCTCGCGGACCTCGCCGACGCCGGCTACCCGCGCGAGAGCGTCGACACCGTGCTGTGCACCCACCTCCACGTCGACCACGTGGGGTGGAACACGATGCGGGTCGATGGCAAGTGGCAGCCCACGTTCGCCGAGGCGCGCTACCTCGTGGCCCACGACGAGTGGGCGCACTGGAGCGAGAAGACTGACGAGTTCACGACGCAGGTCCTCGACGAGTCGGTGCGTCCGGTGTGGGATGCCGGCCTGGTGGATCTGGTGGACGCCAACCACCGGGTCTGCGACGAGGTGTGGCTGGAGCCGACGCCGGGGCACACACCGGGCCACGTGTCCGTGCGTGTCTCGTCACGCGGGGAAGACGCCGTGATCACGGGCGACATGATCCACCACCCCTGTCAGATCGCGGAGCCTGGTTGGGGGGCCCAGGTCGACCACGACTTCGATCAGGGCGTTCGCACCCGAAGCGACTTCCTCGCCCGTTACGGAGACCAGCCCGTGCTCGTCATCGGTACCCACTTTGCGGGTCCGTCGGCGGGGCGCATCGTGCGCGACGCGGGCACCTACCGCCTCGACGTCGGCTGAGCGCCTGGGCGTGCTTTCGTCGCAGCGGGTCTCGCCCTAGCGAGACTTCTTCGGTTTTCCCACACCGGCGCTTCGCGCCCAGCGTTTCCACGCTTTCCGCAGCTCCCGCTTCGGACCACCGGGCGTCCAGGCGACTTCGCGCGTCTCGCTGCGGTCCGCCTCGAGGTCGTAGAGGCGCCACTTGCCGCCGTTGATCGAGAGGAGCTTCCACTTTCCGCGCCGAATGGCCCGATGCTTCGAGAAGTGCCAGTAGATGCTGCGCGCACCCAGCGATCCGCCGGTGAACGCAGGCACGAGCGACCTGCCTCGTGGCGGTAGCGGGAGTCTTTTCGCACTGGCGGCGCGGGAGGCGGAGGGGTGGGACACGCCAGCGAGGTCGATGAGCGTCGGCACGATATCGACCACGTGCGAGACCTCGGTGACGAGACCGCCACCTTCCCGGATACCGGCCGGCCAGTGGACGATCAGCGGCGACGCGATGCCTCCTTCGAAGACGTCGCGCTTGAAGCCGCGGAAGGGGGTGTTGCTCGCGGTCGCCCAACCCGCGTCCAGCGTGAGGAAGCTGCCGGGCTCCCAGGGCGGCTTGCTCGCGTCGAATTGGCGCTGCGAGTGGCTAGGACCGTTGTCGGACAGGAACAGGATGACGGTATTCTCGCGCACTCCGAGCGAATCGAGCTTGTCGACGAGTCGCCCGACATTGCGGTCGAGGCGGTCCACCATGCCCGCGTACGCGGCCATGCGGAGCGCCTCCAGCGCGCGCTGTTCTGCGTCGAGTGTTTCCCACGGAGGGACTCCGAGCGGGAGAGCGCGCTGTGTCCAGGAGTCGTTGGTGATGCCGAGCTCGACCTGCCGCTCGTGGCGCCGCGCGCGGACCGCCTCCCACCCGGCGGCGTAGCGCTCGAGATACTTCTCGACGTCGGCGCGGGGCGCCTGCAGCGGGCTGTGCGGCGCGCCGTAGGCGAGGTACAGGAAGAAGGGCTTTCGGGTCGCGTGCGCCTCCTCGACGAATCGGATCGCCCAATCGGTCTCGGCGTCCGTGGCGTAGAAGCCCGCTTCCGGTACGGCATACGGCTCCGCGTCGAGGCGGTACGTGGCGTTTCCCGCGAAGCTGTCGGTACTGCCACTCAAGTGACCAAAGTAGTGGTCGAATCCGAACTCGAGGGGAGTGCCGGCGAGGTGCCACTTGCCAACGGCGAACGTCGCGTAACCGGCGTCGTGCAGCACCTCGGCGGCGGACACGTAGCGGCGCTTCGAACGCGGATTTCTACGCGCGAGGTTCCTGGGCGCCGCCGCGAAATAGAGCCCCGTGAGCAGGGAGCGCCGCGTCGTCTCGCACTTCGGGGTGGTGTAGAAGTGGGTGAAGCGCAGCCCCCTTTCCGCGAGTTGGTCGAGGTTGGGGGTATCGATTTCGCTCCCGTAGCTCCCGAGGTCGGCAAAGCCGAGGTCGTCGGCGAGCACGACGACGAAGTTGGGGCGCACCGCGGGCGTGGGGCCGGGGGTGGCGCCGAACGAAATCGCTGCGACGAGAAGAACGAGCGCAACCTCGAGACGCCGAACGCGTCGAACCTTTCTCGTCGACTCCAAGATCTCAGAAGTACCAGGGAAACCGCGAGAAGTCCCGCGGGCGCTTCTCCAGGAACGCATCGCGTCCTTCTTCGGCCTCTTCGCCCATGTACGCGAGCCGCGTCGCCTCGCCGGCGAACACCTGCTGGCCCACGAGTCCGTCGTCGATCAGGTTCATGGCAAACTTGGCCATGCGCTGGCCCGTTGGACTCTTCGAGTTGATCTCGGCCGCCCACTCGAGGGCGGTGTTCTCGAGGTCGGCGTGGGGAATGACGGCATTGACCATGCCCATATGGTGCGCTTCTTCGGCGCTGTAGCCGCGGCCGAGGAAGAAGATCTCTCGAGCAAACTTCTGGCCCACCTGGCGCGCGAGGTACGCCGATCCAAAGCCGCCGTCGAAGCTCGCGACGTCGGTGTCTGTCTGCTTGAACACCGCGTGCTCGCGACTCGCGAGGGTGAGGTCGCACACCACGTGCAGGCTGTGACCGCCGCCGACCGCGAAGCCGGGAACCACGGCGATCACGATCTTTGGCATGAAGCGCACGAGACGCTGCGCCTCGAGGATGTGCAGGCGACCCGTGCGCGCGGGATCGATGCTCGCCGCGTCGTCGCCCTCAGCGTAGCGGTAGCCGTCTCGCCCACGGATCCGCTGGTCGCCGCCGCTGCAGAAAGCCCAACCGCCGTCCTTTGGCGAGGGACCGTTCCCCGTGAGGAGCACGCAGCCCACGTCGGACGTCATGCGCGCGTGATCGAGCGCTTGGCAGAGCTCGTCGACCGTGCGGGGACGGAATGCGTTGCGGACCTCCGGCCGGTCGAGGGCGATGCGGACCGTCCCCTGGTCGGGGGCGCGGTGATACGTGATGTCCTCGAACGAGAAGCTCGGAACGGGCTCCCAGCGCTTGGGGTCGAAGATGTCCGAGACCATGCCGAATCCTCCGGTCTGAACGCGCGAGGATAGCCGGGCCGCAGCCTTTCGGGCGTCCGCGCGGTATTCTGACGGCAACCCGCGAGTGAGGAGAACCCATGGCGAGTGCGACCCCCATGCTAGACGACATCCAGATCGTCGACGCCGACGCCCACATCAGTGAACCCTACGACCTCTGGTCGTCACGGGCCCCCGCGGCCTGGCGCGATCGACTTCCGCGCATCCAGGAGATCGAGGGTCAAAAGCACTGGGTGGTCGATCGTGACGTCGTCCTCGGGCCGGCCGGCGCGGCAAGCGTCGTAGCGAAGGACGGCCACAAGTCGAAGGGCACTGAGTTCTTCGGGTGGAAGCTCGAGGACGTCCACCGAGCTTCCTACGACATGAAGGCGCGTCTCGAAGTGCTCGACGGCTTCGGGATCCACGCGCAGGTCATCTATCCCAACCTCGCCGGATTCGGAAACCAGAGATTCGTATCCCTCGACGACGACGAGCTTCGCCGACTCTGTGCCACCGTCTACAACGACGCGATGGCCGAGATCCAGGCCGACACCGGCAACCGCATCCTCCCCATGGCGCTCATGCCGTGGTGGAACATCGACCACTGCGTGGCCGAGGTGGAGCGTGCGGCGGGGATGGGACTGCGCGGTATCGTGATGTGCAGCGACCCGGACAGCATCGGACTGCCGGATCTCGGTGACGACGCGTGGTCGCCCTTCTGGGAGATCTGCAGCGACCTCGACATGCCCGTCAATTTCCACATCGGCGCGAGCGAGACGTCGTGGAACATGTTCGGTCGGGCGGCGTGGCCTTCGATGGGCATGTCGCGCAAGCTTGCTCTCGGCTCCGCGAATCTCTTCATGGAGAATGCGCGCGTGCTCGGCAACATGATCTACAGCGGCGTGCTCGAGCGCTACCCGAAGGTCAAGGTCGTTTCGGTCGAGAGTGGCATCGGATGGATTCCGTTCATGCTGGAGACGCTCGACTACGAGTGGATGGAGACCGGCGCCCAGAGCGAGCTGACCCTCACGATGCCGCCGTCCGAGTACTTCCGCCGCCAGATCTTCGGCTGCTTCTGGTTCGAGAACACGGCGCCCACGAAGTTGATCGACGTGATCGGCGAGGACAACGTCTTGTTCGAAACGGACTTCCCGCATCCGACGTGCCTCTATCCGGACGTGAAGAAGTACCTCGCCGAGGTCACCGCCGACTGGTCGGACGAACGACGCCGCAAGATCCTCCAGGACAACGCCGCCTCGCTCTACAAGGTCGATCTCGGCGTCTAGCCGAGCGGATGTACGCAACCCCGCTAGCCGAGCCCTTCGGCGCGCAGCTGCACCTCGACTCGGACGCTCCTCTCTGCAGGGAAGAGGGCGACGAGCTTCGCTGTCTCTTTGCCGAGCACGGACTGCTCCTCGTTCGCGGCGGCGAGGTTTCGGCCGAGCAGCAGATCGACCTCCTCTCGCAGCTCGGCAGGGTCGAGCCGGACGCGAGCGGCCAGCCCATGAAGATGGAGGTGACGAACCAGCACGACGAGACCACCGCTCCCGACGGTGAGCTCATCTTCCACTTCGACTACGCGTACGACGTCGCACCGATTCCCGCCATCTCGATGTACGGGCTCGTGATCGAAGAGGGAGCCACGCCGACGCTCTTCGCGAGCTCGTCGAATGCGCTCTCGAAGCTTCCGGCGGCTCTTCGCCGGCGCCTCGAAGGGCGCGAAGCCGCGCACGCGTGCTTCCTGTTCTCGCCGGAGTCGCCCGCGATTCGCTCCGAGGAGCCGGACCCCGTGATCCCGCGGGGCGAGCCCGGGTGGGGGCCCGAGCACTACTGGGCGCGTCACCCGCTCTTGTGGAGCAACGCGGCCGGGTTGCCCACCCTGTTCGCATGCCTCCAGCACACGGATCGCATCGTGGGGATGCCGCGCGAGGAAAGCGACTCCCTGCTCGAGGAGATCTACGCCTACCTCTACGACCTGTCGAACGTGATCGAGCACGTCTGGCAGTCGAACGATCTGGTGATGTGGGACAACCTCTGCGTTCAGCACGCGCGCCCCGAGCCCAGGAACGCACCGCGGACACTCCGCCGCTACCACGTCTCCGACGCGGATCTCACCGAGGACTACATCCGGATCGCGCGCGAACGCGGCTACATGTGAAGGCCGCAGAGCTGCGACGCCGTCTCATCCCCGGCCTTCATCGCGTTCTCGGTGCGTTCGCGCTGTGGATCGCGGTATTCGCGCCCGCCGAGCTCGTGGCGGGCGACGCGCCCTCGGATACGTCGCCTCCCAACATCGTCCTGATCGTACTCGACGACCTCGGCTACTCGAGCTTCGGCGTGTACGGTGCGACCTCGATCGCCACGCCGCACGTCGACGCCCTCGCCGCTGAGGGCATGCGCTTTGCCCGCTTCTACGCAAACTCGACGTTGTGCTCGCCCACGCGCGCCTCGCTTCTCACCGGTCGCTACCCAACGGTACTCGGAATCAACAGCGTACTCAGCGGACGGATGGGACGGGCTTCGCTGCGCGGAATACCCGATGCGTTCCCGACGCTGCCCGGCGTACTGCGCGAGAGCGGCTACACGACCGGCCACTTCGGCAAGTGGCATCTCGGGGTTCTACCGCGTTTTCAACCCGGAAGACGGGGTTTCGACCATTCGGTCGTCCCAGCGCGTTCGCGAGCGAACGCCGGTGGCTCGTACTTCGACCGGAAACTCCTCGTCGACGGCACGACGGTCGAGGCGTCGATAGGCCACTTCACGCGCGTCGTCACCGATCGCACGATTGCCTTCATGGAGGCGAATCGCGAACGCCCCTTCTTCGCGAACGTCTGGTACAACGCGCCCCACAAGCCGATCATGTCGCCCCGGGCGTGGAAGGAGCGCCACCCGGCCACCCCGGCGGGCGCCTACGCGGCGCTCGTCGAGTATGCCGACGCACAGATCGGCCGGCTCCTCGCCGCGATCGACCGGCTGAAGCTGCGCGATCGCACCATCGTGGTCGTCACGAGCGACAACGGTGCCACCACTATTCCCGAGCTCTCCTTGAACGGGCCGTACCGGGGTGAGAAGGGAAAGCTCTACGAGGGCGGGATTCGCGTCCCGATGATCGCGCGCTGGCCGGGTCGGATTGCCGCCGGCTCCGTGACGGACACGCTCCACGCGACTTTCGACCTCTTTCCCACGTTTGCCGACGTTGTGGGTGTGCAGACGCAGGCGTCCGAGTTCGACGGGCGAAGCATGCTCGGGGTGTGGCTCGGTGACACGACAGACCCGCCGGCGACGCCACCCGTGTCCGATGAACGGACACTCTTCTTCGAATCGAAGGGCTCGCGAGAGCTGCGATTCGCGGTCCGACGCGGTCGCTGGAAGCTCGTCCACCACAAGACGATCGAACTGTTCGACGTCGAAGCGGATCCCGGGGAGATGTTCGATCGCAGCGGGTCCGAGCCAAAAGTGGCAGCGGAGCTGCTCAGTGCCTATCAGCAGTGGCGGGTCCCCGCTGCGCGGATCGCCTACACGGTCGAAGAGGTGCGGGGCGACGCCCAGGTCGAGGGGTCGGCCTATCGATTACACGGCGGCGCAATCACCCTCGCGGACGACCAGCGATTCAACCCCCACGATGGCGACTTCAGCTTCACGGGCTCCGTGATCGTGGACGAAATCGGAGCCTGGCAGACGGTCGCCGAGCAACCCGGGAGCTGGCGACTCGCGATTCGCGCAAATGGGGCCCCCGAACTCCTCATTCGCCATCCGAATCGCGATCGCCGAGCGCGACGACGCGGTAAGCCGCGGGAGGTCACGCTTGCGACAACAATCGTTGGAGCCGGTCGCATCGGAACCGACGGTCCGCATCGGCTCGGATTCACGATCGAGGGGAATTCGCGGGGCAACAGCCTGGTCTGGCTCTACCTGGACGGTGTGCTCCAGGTGACCGACGTCCTGGGGATCAGATCACTCTCGCTGCCGGGTGGACCCGTCCACCTCGGCAGCGCCACCGATCCGGCCGAATCGCTGCGAGGTACGCTCCGCGACGTCGCCTTCTACGTGCGCGCCCTCGACGCTGACGAGATGGCGCGACCCGCAGCGGGATCAGTGGGCAGCCGCTGAAGCTTTCGTTGACGATTGGCGCGCACAGAGTTGGTGGCCGCGTTGGCTACTCTTCGCGAATGCTCGTGCGCGCGACCTTCCGACACGTTCCTCCGGGCGCGACCCTGCTCGTTCCGCTCCACCTCCTGATTCTCGCGTGCTCGCCTTCCGAAGCCGCTCCCGACCCGGCGCTGCGTATCTTCTACCTCGGCAACAGCTTCACGGGGATGGCCGGGGGCCAACCGAATCTGGTCGCCGAGTTCCTCGCGGCGCGCGGCGTCGAATCGGTGAGCGCCGCCGTGACCGCCGGTGGCGAGACGTTGAGCGGCCATCTGGCGACCAACCGCGGCGAGGTCCCCACCTGGCGCGAGCGCCGCATCACAGAGAGGGGGCGTCAGGCCACGAAGGCCGTCGCCGACGTCACGGCGGCGCTTCGCGCAAAGCGCGCCGAGTGGGCGGCGCGAGCGGGGACGCTCGACCACGCGTTCGTCGACGCCGGGCCGTGGGACGTCGTGGTCGTGCAGCCGGGGCGCGGAATCGTCGAGCCCGAGCTGTTCGGCGTGCTACCGGCCGCGCGCGCACTGACGAAGTACTTCCGCACCCACAGCAAAGACGCCACGATCGTGTTGTACGCCGCATGGGCCGATCCGCGAGAAGGCGCGTCTCAGCCGGAGATCGACGTCACGGCGCGCCGGATAGCCCGGGAGAACGACCTCGTCCTTGCGCCCGTCGGAACGGCGATGCACGCGGCGTTCGCGGAACGCCCCGATCTCGACATCTTCGTCTCGCTCGGCGATCCGCACCCCGGCCGGGACGGCGGCTATCTGATTGCCTGTGTGCTGTACGCAAGCATCACGGGCAAGAGCCCCATCGGTCTCCCGGCGAACCTCGAGACCCGGTACGCGGTGGAGCGCCCGGACAAGCGCCAGAATCGCCTGGTCGGATACCGACTGCCCGAAGCCGACGCGAAATTCCTGCAGGACGTCGCATGGAACACGATTTCCGCAATGGAGCCGCTCTAGAGCCGATGAAGCACGAGATCCTTCACGAGACCGGCACCGAGCACGACGACAGCGACCGCGAGTGGCAGCCCCGTGACGATCGAGGCCGCCTGCAGCGCGGGAACCCCACCGACCCAGAGCAGCGCGCAGGTCACCGCGGCCATCGCCGTGCCCCAGAAGATCTTCCCCGGATTCGATCCCGAGACGCCCAGCAGGTGACAGATCACGAGTGTCGCCGAGTCGAGTGAAGTGATCAGCCAAGTGAACAGCAGGAAAGCCGCGATCGCGATGAGCGCCGTAGAGACTCCGGGTGTTGCGACATTGCTGAGCACCGTCGTGAGGCCAAGACTGTAGTCTTGGTTCACGGCTCGACTCACGGCACCGGGATCGGCGAGCTCCTGCTCGAGCGCAACGCCCCCGAACACCGACATCCAGACGAGGATGACGAGCGTCGGAACGAGCATCACCGCGACCACGAACTCGCGGATCGTTCGTCCCTTCGAGATTCTCGCGATGAATAGACTCACGAAGGGCGTCCACGCGAGCCACCAGCCCCAGTAGAACACCGTCCAGGCGGCTTGCCACTCCTGTTCTGAATTCGTACCGGCCACCCAGAGCCCGGTGGGCACGACGCTGACCACGTAGTCGATCAGCGTCGCGAAGAAGTGACTGGCAATTACGGTCGTCGGTCCGAGCGCGAGCACTGCGATCAATAGAACCCCGCTCACCCAGACGTTGAGCTCACTGAGCCGCCGGATGCCGCGGTCGAGCCCCGAAAGTGCGGAGAGCGTGCCGAGCCCGCAGACGCCGAAGACGATCGCCGCCTGGATTCCGCGACCCATCTCGAGGCCGAACAACACGTGAAACGTGGCATTCATTCCGGCCGCCGAAAGACCGATCGACGTCGCTACTCCGCACACGGTTCCGAAGAGCGCGACGAGATCGATGACCGCACCGGGCCAGCTCTCGATGGCGCGTTCGCCGAGGATGGGGGTGAAGGCCGACCGAAACGTGAGCGGGCGGTTCCGCCGGTGACTGTAGACCCCGATGGCGAGGGCCGTGACGACGTAGAACGCCCAGCCGTGGATGCCCCAGTGGAGCACGGTGAGGCGAAGTGCGATCTCGACCGCCGCCTCCGATCCCGGAGCGATTCCCGCCGCATCGAGGAAGGGATTGGCCTGGAAGTGGAGGATCGGCTCGGCCGTCGACCAGAAGAGGAGGCCCGAAGCGAGCCCCGCCGAGAAGAGCATCGCGAACCACGACAGCCTGCTGAATTCGGGCTTTGAATCGTCTGCGCCCAACCGGAGGTTCGCCTGTGGATGCAGAGCGACGACGGTGACGAGGAGCAGCGAGACGCTCGCCGCGAACACGAACAGCCAATCGAAGAGCCGAACGGTTCGATCCTTCGCGCCGATCAGGAGGTCGCTGGTCAATTCGATCGAGAGCAGCGCGCCCAGAACGAACGCGCAGACGATTGCAACGGCGATCACGGACTTCGTGTTGGGAAGACCGACCCGCGCGAGCAATCCCGCTTGCGAGTCGGATCGGGTCGCCATGGCCGGGAGCCTACACGACCGCCGTCGGCGCCACCGAAGGAGGGCCTACTTCCGAGGCGGCACGTCAGAGTCCCGCGAGTACGCGCCGCCCGCCACCGGCGACGGGGTTCCCACCGCGGCGCGCACGCGTGACGGCAACCCGCTCGCGATGTGTCGCACGTCCTCGAGGATCAGATACCCGCTCGGGACGATGAAGAGTGTAATCACACTCGCAAACAACACGCCGAACGCGAGGGAGACCGCCATCGGGATCACCAACTGCGCCTGTGTGCTGGTTTCGAGCAGTAGCGGTGTCAGCCCCGCGAACGTGGTGATCGACGTCAGGATGATGGGGCGGAAGCGGATCACACCGGCCTCGCGCACCGCTTCGTTGAGCACGTCGCCGGACTCGCGTCTCGCATTCACGTAGTGGACGAGAATCAGGCTCGAGTTCACCACGACTCCCGAGAGCGCGATGATGCCCTGCACGGACATGAAGGCAAGGTCGCGGCCCATGATCACGTGGCCCCAGATCGCGCCGACCAGGCCGAAGGGGATCACCGACATGATGAGCAGCGGCTGGAAGTAGGAACGCAGCGGAATGGCGAGCAGCGCGTAGATGCCGAACAGCGCAAACCCGTACCAGCGGATCAGGCCGCCGAAGGCCAGACGCTGTTCGCGCTGAGCTCCCTCGAGCGAGTAGCTGACGCCCGAATGGTCGGCGAGGATCGAGGGGAGCTGCGTAGCCAGGATGTCGGCGAGCACCTCGTTCTCGGTGGTGACCTCGCGGTCGACGTCGGCGGTGACGCTCACGATGCGCTGGCGGTCCATGCGGCGGATCGTCGAGAAGCCGCGCCCGAGATCGGCCGTAGCGACGGTGCGGAAGGGCACCTCGGACCCGTCGGGCATGCGAATTCGCATGTCCTCGAGATCGCCGAGGGATCGACGCTGGGCTTCGGGATAGCGGACCATCACGCGCACGTCGTCGCGCCCGCGCTGAATGCGCTGGGCCTCGTCGCCGTAGAAGGCCTGGCGGACCTGGCGCGCGAGGTCTTGGAGGCTCAAGCCGAGCGCTTCACCCGTGGGCAGGAGCTCGAGCTTGATCTCTCCCTTGCCGGCTCGGAACGAGTCCGCGACGTCCACGACGCCCGGGTACGTGTTCAGCGTCTTCTTGAGGGCGACCGCTGCCTTTCGGAGCTGATCGATGTCGGCGCCGCGAAGCTGGATGTTGATCGCCTCGCCCGCCGTGAAGAGCGACGACAGGAACCCGAGCTCCACAGCGTCGGGAATCGCGCCCACGTGGTCCCGCCAGCGTTTGGCAATGTCACTGGTGCGAAGATCGCGTTTCTCCGATTCACTGAGCGCGAGGACGACCTCGCCGAGGTGGGAACCGCCGGGTCGCACGGCGCCCGCACTCCCGGGGCCACCCCCGCCGCCGCTGAACGGCTGATCGCCGACGCTGCTCTGGACGTGTCGGATGATGGCGTCCCCGTCCGGGTACTGCTCCGCGATCTCTGCCCGCAGCAGCTCGACGGACGCCTCGATCTGGTTGAGCGCTTCGCGGGTCTTCTCCGCAGGCGTACCCTGCGGCATGGTGAGCCGCGCTGAGACGTAGTCGGATTCGAGCGGCGGGAAGAAGGAGAACGCGAGGCGGCCGCTCGCGAGCAGACCGAAC
>SPKZ01007492.1_pt1 | contig 12972 bp, 13 predicted proteins | sample 2456571 | NCBI WGS metagenome assembly SPKZ01 (sample SAMN11192286, study PRJNA482655) | marine metagenome | biome: ENVO:00000447; feature: ENVO:00000244|ENVO:00000211|ENVO:00000569|ENVO:00002023; material: ENVO:00002151; isolation source: ocean water from marine abyssalpelagic zone ...
ATTTGTTTTAAGAACATATCGAAAAGTCAACTTTACATTGTCGGCCAGAACATTGAGCTCTGCGCCAGCATCGGGTTCTCACGAAAGGTTTAAGAGACGACAAGCCAAAGTGATAGACGGCGCAATGAAATAACCTAACAACGATAAATAATTTAAAATGATTATCGAAATAAAAGTACCGAGTCCAGGAGAGTCAATCACAGAAGTTGAAATAGCTACTTGGCTTAAATCTGAAGGCGAATACGTTGAAAAAGACGAAGAACTTTGCGAAATAGATTCCGATAAAGCAACACTTACTATCAATGCGGAAGAATCTGGTGCAGTATCTATTAAAGTTGAAGAAGGTGAGGTAGTTGCTGTTGGCGACATTATTTGCACCATAGATACATCGGTAGAGGGAACATCTAGTAAGTCGAAAAAGGACGTGTCTTCAGAAGCTTCAGCGAAGGAGGAAGCCCCAGCGAAAGAGGAGGCACCCAAAGCTGCTGCTCCAAAAGAAAGTACACCTGTTGCAGTAAGTCATGCAACGGGGCATCCATCAGTTGCTGCGAAAAAGATATTGACAGAAGCGAATGTAAGCGCCTCTCAAATTTCAGGGTCTGGGAAAAACGGAAGAATTACGAAACAAGATGTTGTTGCTCAATTGGCTGGCGGAATTGCTACCGAAAGTCTTTCTGGTTGGGGAGGAAGTCGTGAAGTGAAGCGAGTAAAAATGTCGATGTTGAGAAGAAAATTAGCATCTAGATTAGTAGCCGTTAAAAACGAAACTGCCATGCTTACTACGTTTAACGAAGTAGATATGAAGCCGGTGATGGATTTAAGAAATAAATACAAAGCCAAATTTCAAGAAGTACATGGAGTTAAATTGGGTTTCATGTCGTTTTTTACAAAGGCAGTCACCGAAGCCCTTAAACAGTTTCCTAACGTAAATGCCATTTTGGATGGCGACGAGGTAATTTTACACGATTACGCTGATGTAGCTATAGCTGTAAGTGGGCCTAAAGGATTGATGGTGCCAATTGTAAGAAACGCAGAATCGATGAGCTTAGCGGAAATTGAATCGGATATTAAAAGATTAGCCATCAAGGTTAGAGAGGGTAAAATTAGTGTAGACGAAATGGTTGGTGGTACATTCACCATTACCAATGGCGGTGTATTTGGCTCCATGATGAGCACACCAATCATTAATCCTCCTCAGAGTGGGATTTTAGGAATGCACAACATTATACAGCGTCCAATTGCCGTTGATGGCGAAGTGGTGATTAGGCCAATGATGTACATTGCGCTTTCATACGATCATCGTGTAATTGATGGAAAAGATTCGGTTGGTTTCCTCGTTGCTATTAAAAACATGCTAGAAGATCCTGCTAAAATGATTTTTGGAGGAAAAGACTCTAAAGAGATTCTCTTAGGATTATAGTTAAATCAATCATTTTCAAATTCTCGTCGTAAATAGTTTGCTAGTTTTGTAAGGTGGGTTCAAATTATATGCTGAATTTAAGTATTGCCCATTACTTTAAAATGAGCAAGCACTTATTAATTTGTTTTTTCTTATTCACGTTTGTTCAATGTGCTTCACCTGCAGTTGAGGATGAAAACGAAGCACTAGAAACATTTTTTTGCGATGTGGAATGTGTGGTTAATTCCACAAATTCTTCTCCTGCCCATAAAGATTGTGCTTTTTCAAAAGTTGGCGTTTCAACTCAATATGCTTTTTCTGGCAACCACAGTATACTGCTTCATAAAGGTAATCCATACGGTTTATCCATTACTATTGATAGCCTAGTTACAGGAGATAGATTTGAGATAAGCGTGTGGCAAAAAAACGTAACTGGGAGCGATAAATGCTGGATTGTTGCTAACGAACAAGGAAAGAAACTTTATTATAAAAGTGGTGAGATTGTAGAAGAAAAGGCTGGTTGGCAGCATATAAAAATGAAGGTTGAAATACCTCGAAACACTACGAATAGTAAGGTCAAATTTCATTTATGGAATTCTGAATCAGATTCAATTTACATAGACGATTTTAAAATTGAGCGGGTTAAATACTTCAGTTACCCAGTATCTGAAAAGTTAGACCAATTAAATATTTCAATTAAAGCTGAGGATTATGCTAAGTTGGAGAAACTGAGATTTAAAGCCATTAACGACCGCATTTTATACCGATCTAAAGGGGATTATGTGCCAGTGTCAGTCAATTATAACGGACAAGAGTCTAAAGGGAAAATTAGATTAAAAGGGGATAAGTTAGATCATTTAAAAAACGATAAATGGTCGTTTAAAATTAAATTGAAAGATGAACTGAACGACGGATTGAAATCTTTTAGTATTCAGACCCCACTTACAAGAGGCTATTTAGACGAATATGTGTTTCATCAATTCCTCAACAAGGAAGGCATTTATAGTCCCGAGTATAACTTTGTACAAGTAACTATTAATAATCGTTCTCTGGGCATCTATGCGTTAGAAGAGAGCAGTACAACTCGAATGATTGAGCAGCAGGGAGGGGAGCGTGGACCAATTTTGAAATTTGACGACGAGGTATTTTGGAAAAACTCTAAACAGCCAGATTCACTTAAAATAAAAGACGTACTAGCGGCATCGTTTATTAAAGTATTAAATAAAAAAAGTTGCGATACCAATCTTCAAAATACTGCGCTGAAAATTCTGAAACAATATCAAGAAAAAGATTGGTCTGTTTACGGGAATTTCGACCTAGTGAAAATGGCAAAGTACTATGCCTTATGCGATGTGCTCACTGCTTATCATTCTATGGGATGGATTAATATTCGATTTTATTTTAATCCTAAAACAAACAAAATGGAACCTATTGGCTACGATGGTTATGCTGAAGTGGACCATTTAATATGGGGCAATCCATTTTTAGGACACAGTGTTATTAATAAGGATTACACAGGTCATGAGCCTAAAACTATAATATTTAGCGTGTTTGATAATACTGAGTTCCGAAAATTATACGACCAATACTTAATCGAATTCACTCGAGAAACTTATGTGAAAGTATTCCTATCAGAAATAGAAATTGATTTTATAGAGCAGGAATTGAAAATAGAGTTTCCTGAATATAAATACAATAGAAACTTTATAATTGATAAAGCAAAACTAATTAGAGCGAATATTAAGGCTCAATAGAGGATATCTCTTTCTTCCTCTCTACTCTTGCTCCTCACTTGTGCTCTCTCTCTCTTCTTCCTTCCTTCCTTCCTTCCTTCCTCTCTACCTCTCTACTCTTACTTGCTCGGCTTAAAAAGTTCCGTTACAATTTTTTCAAGGGCATCTCTTTCCAAAACAGAACCGTCAGACATTTCGGCCTTGGTTAAATCGTTTGCCTTAGTGTAAAAATCATTGTAGCTTTTTATCAGCGTCGAAATGCTCTTAACTAACTTTTTACTGAATTCAGAGTCTGCTGCTTGCATTCTATCCAAGGCATCTGAAGCTTTTTCGCTGCACTCTGTTCCGAGGCCTAAATAAATAAACTTCAAACGCTGTAACCCTTCATCTAAAGTAGATGTTGTTTGAACTATTGACTGACATGAAAATAAATTCTCAATTAAATCGAACTTTGCTGATTCGAAATCGGCACTATTTTTTCCTGCGAACGATTGTGCTACCGACATGCAAATAATTGCAATTGCAACAACACCAATCTTCAAACCTCTTACATTCATCTTAGAAATATTTAGACTACAAATTTATGTAATTATCGAGGTGTGAAGGGCAGTTGTGTAAATGAACTATTAACAAATTTTATCATTGTAATACCTTGGTATCAGTAGGTAAACTGGCTCGGTGGTAACTGGTTTAATTTGAATCTAATAGGAAGTTTAAATAAGGATTAATTCAACGAATTTGTGGAAGGAAAAGCAAGTAAATTGTTAATTATTTCATAAAAACTTACCTGCAATGGGCATTCTTCGGCCCAAGCCAAATGCTCTATTAGAAACCCGCAATACAGGTGGAGACTGGTATCTTTTGTGTTCGTTTCTGTTTACCAACGATAATATTTCGGCAACCAGTTTTGCATCAATTCCCAATGCAGATATTTCCGCGGGGCCTTTTTGCTTTTCAATATAATTGTAAAGGATTTTGTCCAATACATCATATCCTGGTAAAGAATCAGAATCCTGTTGATCGGGTCGTAATTCTGCAGAAGGAGGTTTGTTAATAATGTTTCTGGGAATAATTTCTTTGTCTCTATTAATATACTCACACAATTCAAAAACTTCTGTTTTGTACAAATCTCCAATTGCCGAAAGGCCACCGCTCATATCGCCGTATAAAGTGCCATAACCCACAGCACTCTCGCTTTTATTGGAGGTATTTACCAATACATGACCAAATTTATTCGACATGGCCATTAACAATAAAGCCCTGCTACGCGCCTGAATGTTTTCTTCTGCTATACCGCTTTCTGTTCCTTCAAATTGGCCTTTTAGCGTGTTGCCAACCGCATCAACTACTGCTTTAATAGAAATGGATTCGGACTTGCAGTCAATATTGTTAATTAACTCTTCTGCATCCACTACAGATCCTTCCGAAGAGTAAATAGAAGGCAGCATTACCGATGTTACGTTTTCTTTGCCCAGAGCATCCACCAATAAAACCGCTACCAAGGCAGAATCTACACCGCCAGATAAACCTAAAATAGCAGATTTGAAATTCAATTTTCCGAAATAATCTTTAATGCCCATTACCAAGCCGGCGTAAATCATATCGTATTTGTCGATCTCCGTTATTTCTTCAGAATTAATCTCGTCTAAATCAATAATTCTAAAATCGCTAGCAAACCTATTGCATTGGAAAAGCTGATTACCGTTAGCATCAACCATCAACGATGCACCATCAAAAAGAATATCGGTTTGTGCGCCCACATGATTTACAGAAATGATAGGACAGCTATATTTTTTTGCTTTGTTACTTATAGTATCAATTCTTTTCTGAGCAAATTCGTGCGCAAAAGGAGAAGCAGCGATATGAATTATTAAATCAGGATCATCCGATTTCATTTGCTCTAAAGGGCAATGTTGGTAAAGCGGATCATTATCGTTGTACCAAATGTCTTCGCAGATAACCAACGCAATTGTTTGTCCTTTAAAACGAAATGTAGAGGCAACAGTATTGGGTTCGAAATACCGATACTCGTCAAAAATATCGTAGTTAGGAATTAATGTTTTGTGCTGAATAAATTCAATTTCACCTTCCGATAAAATATAGGCTGAGTTTCTCAGTGGTTTGCCAGCTTTGTCTTCGTTAAACGAAGGACTGCCAACAATAACTGTAATTCCTGTGCAGGCTTTGGCAATTGTAGAAATCGCATCATTGCATTGTTTTACAAAAGAAGTAAACTCTAATAAATCTCTGGCAGGGTAGCCACAGACAGCTAATTCGGCAAAAACAACCAAATCTGCGTGGTCATGCTTAGCTTGTTCTATGGAAGAAAGAATTAGTGAAGTATTGCCTTCAATATCACCAATTGTGTAATTGATTTGAGCAATTGCAACTTTCATTTAAAATAATTTGATTCAAGTGGAACTGAACCAGTTATTAAAACATCACACCTAATGTTATTATCATTGCTTTGGAGTATGCCTTTGGTTTCTTTCCGTCAATTAAATACTCTACTCCATCAATTTTATTTGGGAATAAGTTAGAAAAACCATTGCTGAATTTTACTCCACCAACCAATGCAGTATTGCCGCTAATGGTGTATTCGATGCCCAAACCAACAACCAAGGCTGTTCTAAACAACGTAATTTCACCATCTATTTCTTGGTTATTATTCTCGGTTTGTACTTTTATAGCATCATCACCAATCCCAGTATATTTATCATTAGCTCTTGGGTTAATTCTCAAGCCTATATCCAAGCCAAATTGTCCATAATATTTAAACGGACCAATTTCTTTTGTGGTCATTTTAATTGCAATAGGAATAGTAAGGTATTTCAGTTTATACAATCGTTGTGTAGAAACTTGAACAAAATTTGTATCGCTTTCTAATAGTGTAATGCTATCGTTAAAAACGAGTTTTCCTCCTAAGCTTTCAACGTTAACCCCTGTTACTAAAGAGTAATTCTCTCCAAACTTATATTCCGTAATAAGGCCATAAGTAAACCCTATTTTGATTCCATCTTGCTTTAAAGGTTCATCACCATCTGGCTTAATCCAGGCGAAAACAGGGTCAGCTTGAAGACCTATTCTAAAATTTCCTGCAAAGGTTGTTGTGGTAATTGCAAGCATTAAAACTATCAGAGATAACTTTTTCATAAATTTGCTTTTAAATAATGTTTGGCATAAATGTGTAAATACTCTCTCGGTTATCTACGAACCTCTGTAAAAGTAATATTTTTTTGCTTTTTCTTGTCCTCTTGTGGAACTAACAAATTTGATGTTGATATTTCTGATATTCAGATAGATATAAAGTTCGATCGGTTTGAAAAGGATTTGATATCGAAAGGTTATGGCTCAACAAAGGAAAGAACTGAGTTTCTGCAAGAAAAGTACGGTAGTTTTTACGATTACTTCTGCGGTCAAGCACTCCGAATAGATCCTCCTGGTACTCCAGCGCATGAAATTGGATTAGATAGATTCATTAGTCATCCTAGTTTTTCCGAACTGTTTGATGATGTAGATGGTAATTTTAAAGATTTATCGGAGCTAGAAGCAAAATTAATCGATGATTTTAAAAGGTATAAATATCATTTTCCAGAAAAGATGATTCCAGCTGTGTACACTTATGTCTCTGGATTCAATTTTTCTATAATAAGAACGGACAGTGCTATTGGCGTCGGTCTTGACTTATATATAGACACACTAGATTACACACGACTGCAATATCCTAGTTATGTGGCTCGAAAGAAAAAAAAGAAATTTATTGAAATTGATTTGGTTTCGAGTTGGCTAAAAACAGAATATCCTATTGATGAGTTAGAAACTAATTTCTTAGAGCAAATGATTCATAGAGGGAAGCTGGCATACATTTTAGATGGGTTGGTAATAAATGAAGAAGATTCTATTCGATTGGGCTATACACCTGTTCAAATGGATTGGTGCGAAAATAACGAGGTAAGAGTTTGGGCTACCTTTATAGAACAGGAAGTATTGTTCTCGTCGGATTATGATGTAACTAAACGATATCTTGGGGAAGGGCCTTTTACTTATGGTATGAGTGATGATACGCAGGAAAGAAACAATTCTCCGGGGAAAATAGGCAATTGGGTTGGCTTACGAATAGTAAGAAAATACATGGACCAATTTCCTGAAACAACATTTACAGAACTAATGGAACTAGACGACGCTCAAAAAATATTGAACAAGTCTAGATACAAACCTAAAATCTAGATTATGGCAGATATCAATAATGACATGGAAATAAAGTTTAATGTAATTCTTGATGAGAATAAAATTCCTGAGAAAATTAATTGGGAGGCAGCAGATGAAAATCAGAATAGCGAATGCAAAGCTATTTTAGTTTCTGTGTGGGATAAAGATCAGCAAAATACTATGGGCATTGATCTTTGGACAAAAGAGATGAAGGTTGACGAGATGAAGCAATTTTTTCATCAAACCTTATTATCTATGTCCGAAAGCTTTTTAAGAGCAACTGGAGAGGATAAAATGGTTGCCGACATGCAAGATTTCTGCGCTCACTTCGCCGATAAAATGAATTTGATAAGGGAGAGTTAACCTATTATATATCTAAAAGACGGAAGGTAGGATTGAAATGTGAAACTACCTGTCCCTCTTACGGATGTACCAATATAGATCTTCGAATTGCTCAGGATGGTGTTCGTGAAGTGATGTGATCTTAAGCTTGCCTCCTATGTACAATGTTTTACTTGATTCTAAATCAAACATAAAGAATATTTTGAGGGATACTCTTGCAGAAATCATTGCGATGTAGTCTTTATTTCTGTCTTCAACCAAACGTTTGAATTCATCGTGCTCTACAATTTTTACCTCTCCTTTATAATTTTTGTGTAAAAATGTTACTAGAGTTACTAACTTCTGAAGGTCAGAACTTAAATAGTTGGTCACTCCTTTGCATTGGCTAGATATTACTTGAAAAGAAGCTATTTAGAAACCTCCAAATTAGTTTTCTCTATATAGTCAAGTAATTCTTTGCAGCCAGTTTTTTTAGTGGCAGACGTTGCTATACTATGCGGCAATTCGCCCCAAGTTTTTAGCATCTCTTCTTTATAAGCAGCAATATTAGACACTTGCTGATTTTTTTTGAGCTTATCCATCTTAGTGAAAACGATTACAAAGGGAATTCCCTTTTTGCCCAACCATTCCATAAACTCAAGGTCAATTTGTTGTGGTGTGTGCCTTGCGTCAATCAACACAAACATCGAGATTAATTGCTTTCGAGTCAAAACATATTGTTGAATAAGCTTCTCCAATCCTGCTCTATCGTCCTTAGATCGCTTTGCATATCCATACCCAGGTAAATCAACCAGATGCCATTCTTTATTAATTATAAAGTGGTTGATCAGCAAAGTTTTTCCAGGTGTACCAGATGTTTTAGCTAATTTGTTTCTGTTGGTTAAAGCGTTGATTAAAGATGATTTGCCAACGTTAGACCTGCCAATAAAGGCATATTCGAACATTTCTGTATCAGGGCATTTTGATGCCTCTGAATTACTTATTAAAAATTGTGCAGACTTTATTTCCATTTAAACAGATTTAGGAAATCGCTCTTCTAACCAAGTAATCAACTTTGAATTGAACTCCTTCGGATGCTCCATCATAGGTGCATGACCACATTTGTCGATCCAAATTAAGTTAGAATCAGGAAGTAATTTGTGAAACTCCTCAGCTACTTTAGGTGGAGTAATAGTATCGTGCTTGCCCCAAATTAAGCAAGAAGGAATGTTGAAGCTAGGTAAATCCTTCGCCATATTATGTCCAATTGCCGACTTAGCTAAAGCAATAACCCTTAATACCTTGGTTCTGTTGTTTACGATTTCGTAACACTCGTCAACTAATTCTTTTGTACCTACTTCCGGATCGTAAAAAGTTTGTTTTACTTTTTCCTTAACAAACTCATAGTTTTCTCTTCTTGGAAAAGTACCACCCATAGCGTCTTCATAAAGACCCGAACTGCCTGTTAAAACCAAAGCCTCAACATCTTCCATGTGTCGTTTTGTATACACAAGTGCTATGTGGCCACCTAAAGAATTGCCTAAAAGTGTCACTTTCCCTAATTTTTTGTGCTCCACAAAACTTCTTACAAATTTGGCCAAACTGCCAACATTTGTGGAGAGAAGTGGAGAGGTGTAAATGGGTAAAAGTGGGACAATAACTTTATAGTTTTCTTTAAAGTCATTAATCACGTCTGCAAAGTTGCTCAACGCTCCAAAAAGCCCGTGTAACACAAGGATAACTTGGCCTTCGCCCTCTTCGATGTACTCGAAATCTCCGTCTGAATGAATCTGATATTCCATGATCTATTGTTAGCTGCAAAAGTAGAATAAATACGCCAGAAAACAGGATAATGTAAGGTTCATTAAATCAGCTATATAGAGTGCTGCGATTTCGTCGCTCTGTTCTGAAAATTCAAAAAAATATTTTGACCAAATGAGACCTGGACCCCAAAAATCGTTCAAAACATGTTCATAATCATGCTAGTTATTAACAAAAGTGGGAGAAAGTGGTAAAATGTGGGAGGAATATGGCTATATTTATGCACGCGATTAATTAGGCATGGGAAATTTTATAGGAGAATTTGATTGTAAAATAGATGCAAAGGGGCGTTTCCTCTTTCCGTCTGGGCTCAAGAAGCAACTTGACCCTAGCTCTCAGGAGATCTTTGTTGTAAACAGAGGTTTTGAAAAACACCTTGTGCTTTGGCCAATTAACGTGTGGGAGCAAGAAACCAAAAAGTTGAACAAATTGAACTTATACAAAAAGAAGAACAGAGAATTTGTAAGAAGATTTAACAATGGAGCAACTCAATTGATTATTGACGGAAATGGAAGGTTGTTACTTCCAAAGCGGTTAATGGGTTATGCTACGATGACGAAAGAAATTGTTTTGAAGTCGTTTATTAACAAAATTGAGATTTGGGATAAAGCTGCCCACGATGAACTAATGAATAACGAGGATATTGACTTTGCTGATTTGGCAGAAGAAGTAATGGGGGAAATAGAAGAAGACGAAGATTGATGAACTACCATAACCCAGTATTACTGAACCAAAGCATTGAAGGATTAAATATTAAAGAAAATGGAATTTATGTCGACGTTACATTCGGAGGGGGAGGCCACTCAAAAGAGATATTGAAACAAATGAAAAACGGCCGCTTATACGCTTTTGATCAGGATGGAGACGCTGCCAATAATACAATCGACGACGAAAGGTTTTTGCTAATCAGGCAAAACTTTAAACATCTAAAAAATAATTTACGACAACTTAAGGTAACTGGAATCGACGGGATCCTAGCCGACTTAGGTGTGTCTTCTTATCAGTTTGATACACCAGAAAGAGGTTTTTCAATTCGATTTAATGAAGAGCTGGATATGCGGATGAATAATCTATCCGATAAAACGGCACTCGACATCTTGTCTGCTTATTCTCAAGACGAACTTGCAGATGTGTTTTGGAAGTACGGTGATCTCCGAAATTCGAGAAACATTGCAAGAAACATTATTGCGTACCGCAAACACAATGAGTTGAAAAAACTGGATGATCTTAAAGAAGCTTTGGGATCGGCTTTGCCAAAAGGAAAAGAGAATAAGTTTTTAGCCAAACTTTTTCAAGCGCTAAGAATAGAAGTGAACGACGAGATGAACGCTTTAAAAGAACTGCTTACTCAAAGCAAGGCTTTATTAAATAAAGAAGGTCGGTTGGTTGTGATTTCTTATCATTCTTTAGAAGATAGACTGGTTAAGAATTTTATCCGATCGGGAAATATAGAAGGAAACATTGAACAGGATTTATATGGAAATACAAATTCTGGATTAAAGATGATAAGCAGAAAGGCCATTGCGCCAACAAGCGAAGAAATTGAAAGCAATCCTAGAGCGAGGAGTGCAAAACTACGAATAGCAGAAAAGATATAGAGTATAATAAGAATAGAATGCCTAAAGACAAGAAAAAACAGAGGGAAAAACCAAATGTAGTCGTACAGACTATCCTTGATGTTGTTAATGGCAACTTCTTGGGAAAAGACAATGTTGTACAAACATTGCCATTTTTGTTTTTCTTAACCTTCTTAGTAATCGTTTACATTGGTAACGGATACTATGCCGAAAAGTCTGTTCGTCTAATCGACAACATCGAAGGCGACCTAAGAGAGCTCAATTCAGAATACATCACCATTAGTTCCGATTTTATGGTGAAGAGTAAACAATCAGAAGTTGCCTGCTCTGTTGAGAAATTAGACCTAAAAGAATCAGTTACACCGCCTAAAAAAATTGTTATTAATGACAACGAATAAGAAAGACGTTCTCTGGCGAATATACCTGGTTTACATCCTTACATGTCTTTTTTGTCTCGTAATTATAGGTAAAATTACTATCATTCAATTCGTGGAAGGCGAGGAACTGCGAACGAAAGGGAGAAGTGTCACCACCAAAATAATAGATATTAAGGCAACTCGAGGCAATATTTACGATTGTAAAGGAAGTCTGCTTGCAACCTCCTTACCTATATATGAAGTAAGGATGGATTTGAATACCGACGCACTTACTAATGAGGTATTTGATGAGCACATTGATTCGCTCTGTATGCGGTTGGCCGAATTTTATCCCAATAAATCTGCATTAGACTATAAAGTAGAGTTGGTAAGTGCGCGCGAAAATGGAGCGAGGTATCACCTTATTAAAAGGAATGTTCGCTACAACGATTTACAGATTTTAAAAACTTTCCCATTATTTAGAAAAGGACAATATAAAGGTGGGTTCATTACAATTCGGAGAAATAAAAGAGAAAAGCCATTTAATATGTTGGCGCACAGAACAATTGGCTACGACAGAGAGGATGTTGTGAGTGTTGGAATAGAGGGTGCATATAATAAAGAGCTAAAAGGTGTTTCGGGAAGTAGGTTAATGCAGAAAATTGCTGGTGGTGTTTGGAAACCGATTAATGACGACAATGAAATACAGCCTCAAGATGGATACGATATTTTAACCACCATCGACATTAATATTCAAGATGTAGCTTACGAGGCACTGCTCAGAAACTTGGAAAGAAGAGAAGCAGATCATGGTACTGTGGTGGTGATGGAAGTTGCAACGGGCGAAATAAAAGCAATAGCTAATTTATCGAGAGGTGAAACAGGCAAGTATTACGAAAAGTACAATTACGCCATCGGCGAAAGAACCGATCCTGGTTCTACATTTAAGCTGGCTTCGGTAATTGCTTTGTTAGAGGATGGATATGTTGAGCCTGAGGACAGTGTGGATGCAGGAAATGGCTACCATATGTTTTACGATAAGCCCATGAGAGATTCTCATAAAGGAGGGCACGGCGTTATCTCGCTTCATCAGGCACTTGTGTACTCTTCAAACATTGGAATCGCAAAATTGGTAGAGGAGCATTACGGAAAACATCCTGAGAAGTTTATTGAGCAATTGCATAACATGAATCTTCATCAAAAAACGGGCATCGAAATATTGGGCGAAGAAACTCCTGTGATAATAGATGTGAACAGCGATGATTGGTCTGGTACAACATTGCCTAATATGGCAATTGGTTATTCTACGATGTTTTCTCCAATCCAAATCCTTACTCTATATAATGCAGTAGCCAACGGAGGGAAAATGGTGCAACCAATGTTAGTTAAGGAGATTAGGGAAAAAACCAAACTAGTTGAGCGTTTCGAAACAACGGTGCTCAAAAAACAGATTTGTTCTAGCACTACCATCGAAAAGGTTCAGAAGATGCTAGAAGACGTTGTTGCAGATGAAAATGGTACTGCTAAAATATTACAAAGTGCCGAGTTTAAAATTG